>OLRJ01000407.1_pt1 | contig 44800 bp, 42 predicted proteins | sample 1672741 | NCBI WGS metagenome assembly OLRJ01 (sample SAMEA3136719, study PRJEB25190) | human gut metagenome | biome: human gut; feature: human-associated habitat; material: faeces | place: Austria | collected 2013 | reverse complement strand
AAGAGCCATATCTTAACAAAGAAATCTCAGAAGAGAAAGAGAAATCTGAGAAAAGCTACTGTTGTTGATTCTACAAACCTTAAGAATATCAAAAAATCACTGCCATATTTATAAGAAGTAGTGAACGATAAGAAGACAGAGTGAACAGTAACAATACAGGAGGAAATAAGAAATGGCAAGAATTAAAGGCGGATTAAACGCAAAAAAAAGACATAACCGTACATTAAAACTGGCAAAAGGATACAGAGGAGCCCGTTCCAAACAGTATAGAGTAGCAAAACAGTCTGTTATGAGAGCACTTGCAAGCTCTTATGCTGGACGTAAACAGAAAAAACGTCAGTTCAGACAGCTCTGGATCGCTCGTATCAATGCTGCTGCAAGACTGAATGGTCTTTCCTACAGCAAACTGATGCATGGACTGAAAGTTGCAAACATCGACATCAACAGAAAAATGCTTGCTGAAATGGCAGTAAATGATGCAGAAGGATTTGCAGCACTTGCAGAAATCGCAAAAAAAGCAATCGCATAAGCGTAATAAAGAGTAATTAAAAAGACCGCTGCGTCCGTCATTGGACGACAGCGGTCTTTTGCGTAAAAACAAAATCTAAAAATTCTATGAATTTTTACTTGCATTCACATATACCCGGTGCTATAATCAAAAACATTAAAGCTTTAGCGAATGAAAGTGAAAGCTTAAATATAAGCATAATAAATATTAAGGAGGAGTTTTATTATGAAGAACTGGAAAAAAGTACTTGGTTTAACAGCAGCAGTTGCCATGACAGCAACAATGATGCCAACAGCAGTATTTGCAGATGATGCAGATACATTCAAGATCGGCGTAATCGGACCTATGACAGGTGATTATGCACAGTATGGTCTTGGTGTTTACCATGCAGCTCAGGTAGCAGCAGAAGAGATCAATGCCAATGGTGGATTCAACGGATACAATGTAGAGATCCTGGATGCAGGCGATGACCAGGGTGATCCGGAAAAAGCAGTAAATGCTTACAATGACCTTCTGGACAAAGGAATGCAGATGCTCTGCGGTACAGTAACATCCGGTTCATGTATCGCTGTAGGTGCAGAAGCAGCAGAGAGCACATTCATGTTTACACCATCTGCAACAGCAATTGACAGTATCACATCCGGTGATAACGAGTTCCGTATGTGCTTCACAGACCCTGCACAGGGAACAAAATCCGCACAGTATATCGGAGAGCATAAACTTGCTACAAAAGTAGCTGTACTCTACGATTCCATGGCTGACTACAACTCAGGTGTACATGATGCATTTGTTGCAGCAGCAGAGGACAACGGACTGGAAGTTGTAGCTGATGAAGCATACACAACTGACAGCAACACAGACTATTCTGTACAGCTGAAAAAAATCAAAGACAGCGGTGCTGAACTTCTGTTCCTTCCAAACTACTATTCTGACAACGCCCTGATCCTTCAGCAGGCTCATGACGCAGGAATGGATGACATCAAATTCTTTGGTGTAGATGGTATGGATGGTATCCTTGGAGTAGAAAACTTCGATACTTCTCTTGCAGAAGGCGTAATGCTTCTGACACCATTCTCTGCAACATCTGACGATGAAAAATCTCAGGCATTTGTAAAAGCATACGAAGATGCAAACAAAGATGAGGTTCCGAACCAGTTCGCAGCTGACGCATATGATGTACTTTATGCTATGCAGCTTGCAGCAACTGATGCACAGATCACACCGGATATGTCCAACGAAGACATCAGTGCAGCAATGTCTGCTTCCATGCTGAACATTGAACTTGATGGTCTGACAGGTAAATCAAAATGGACAGAAGACGGTGAATGCGATAAAGAGCCAAAAGCTTTCGAGATCAAAGACGGCGCTTACGCAGAAATGAAATAATAAGATACTGTAATTCAGAGGACGGGGGACGGTTGCCTGTTATCACAGGACCGTCCCTTTTTCTTTCTTGCTCTAATATGATGATTATCTAAAGAGGTGCACTATGAGTTTTTTATCCTATTTAAAAGATGGAATCAGCCTGGGCAGTATCTATGCAATTATTGCACTGGGCTATACAATGGTGTATGGTATTGCAAAAATGCTGAACTTTGCCCATGGTGATGTTATCATGGTTGGTGCGTATGTAATACTTACTGCCGTTACCAAAGGTGGAATGTCACCGGTGCTGGCTGTTGTGATTTCTGTGATTTTCTGTACAGTTCTTGGTATGGTGATCGAGAAAGTAGCATACAGTCCTCTCCGTAAAGCATCTTCCAACCTGGCTGTACTGATCACAGCTATCGGTGTCAGTTATCTTCTTCAGAACCTGGCACTGCTGATTTTTGGTGCAGATGCCAAGAGTTTTGTAACTGTTGTTGATGTACCGTCAGTGTCTTTGTTTGACGGACAGCTGACCATTAAAGGAATTACAATCGTAACGATCATTGCATGTATTGTGATCATGGTAGGTCTGATGCTCTTTGTTCAGAAAACCAAACCAGGACGTGCCATGCAGGCTGTTTCCGAAGACAGAGATGCAGCACAGCTGATGGGAGTCAATGTCAATGCCACAATTTCCATGACATTTGCAATTGGTTCCGGACTTGCTGCCATTGCAGGACTTCTTCTCTGTCAGACCTATCCGACACTGACTCCTTATACAGGAGCCATGCCTGGTATCAAAGCATTCGTAGCTGCGGTATTTGGTGGTATCGGATCTATCCCGGGAGCTATGGTAGGTGGAATCCTTCTTGGTATTATTGAAATTTTCGGAAAAGCTTACATATCTTCACAGGTTGCAGATGCAATTTGCTTTGCAGTTCTGATCGTGGTACTTCTTGTTAAACCAACCGGACTGTTCGGTAAGAACATCCAGGAAAAAGTCTGAGAGGTGATCAGGATGAAAAAAAACATGAATAAAACAACAAAAAATAATATGATCAACTATGGACTTGTAATCGCCCTGTTTGTGATCGTACAGATACTTTCCGGTACAGGACATCTGTCCAGGCTTCTTACAGGACTTCTGGTTCCGCTGTGTGTTTATACAATTGCAGCAATTTCTCTGAACCTTGTAGTTGGGTTTTCCGGAGAACTGAGTCTTGGTCATGCAGGGTTCATGTGTGTGGGAGCCTATTCCAGTGCACTGTTTTCTCATGTGGCAAGTGATATTCCCCAGGTACCGAGATTTATTCTGGCAATCCTTCTTGGCGCAGCTGTAGCAGCTGTATTTGGTGTGATCATCGGTATCCCGGTACTGAGACTTCGTGGTGACTATCTGGCTATCGTAACGCTGGCTTTTGGTGAGATCATCAAAAACCTGATTAATATTCTGTATGTTGGTTTTGATGAAAACGGACTTCATGTTGCAACAAGTGCCGCCGGACTGAAGCTTGCAGCAGGAGGCAAACAGATCCTGAAGGGGGCTCTTGGTATCGCCGGTACCGGTGCACTCTACAAAGATGTAAAGCATTACTTTTTCCCTATCGGAATTGTTCTTGTTCTTATTACACTGTTCATTGTACAGAACCTGGTAAATTCCAGAAGCGGACGTGCTGTTATGGCAACCAGAGACAACCGTATTGCAGCAGAGTCTGTAGGTATTGACGTTACCAAGTTCAAACTTCTTGCATTTACTGTTTCCGCAGCCCTTGCAGGAGTGGCAGGTGTACTTTATGCACATAACCTTTCCATGTTAAAGGTTTCCGGATTTGACTACAACATGTCTATCCTGATTCTTGTATATGTAGTTCTGGGTGGTATCGGAAACTTAAGAGGTTCTATTATTGCAACTATTATTCTGTATGCACTTCCGGAACTTCTTCGTGGCTTTGCAAACTATCGTATGCTGATCTATGCTATCGTACTTATTGTAATGATGCTCTTTAACTGGGCTCCGGCAGCAAGAAACTGGAGAGCACAGGTAATGGAAAAGATCAGAGGACCAAAAAATAAAAAGGAGGCAGCTTAACTATGGCAATGTTAGAAGTAAATCATCTGGCTATTCAGTTCGGCGGTCTTCGTGCAGTAGACGGTTTTAATGTTTCTATCGAAAAAGGTCAGCTTTATGGACTGATCGGACCAAACGGTGCAGGTAAGACTACTATTTTCAACCTTCTTACAGGTGTATACAAACCAACAGAAGGAATCATCAAACTGGATGGTCAGGATATTACAGGAAAAAGCACTATTGAGATCAATAAGGCAGGAATTGCGAGAACATTCCAGAATATCCGCCTTTTTAAGGATATGCCGGTACTTGACAATGTAAAAGTAGGACTTCATAATCATCATAAGTACTCTACTCTTACAGGCATCTTACGTCTGCCGAAGTACTACAAAGTAGAAAAAGAAATGAACGAAAAAGCCATGGAGATCCTGAAGGTATTTGACCTTGACAAAGAAGCAGATACTCTGGCAGGAAACCTTCCTTATGGTAAACAGCGTAAACTGGAAATCGCCAGAGCACTGGCTACAGATCCGAAGCTTCTTCTTCTGGATGAGCCGGCAGCAGGTATGAACCCTAATGAAACTCAGGAACTGATGGATACCATCCGTTTTGTTCAGGAGCATTTTGATATGACCACACTTCTTATTGAACATGATATGAAACTGGTTGGAGGTATCTGTGAAGAGTTAACTGTACTGAACTTTGGACAGGTGCTTGCACAGGGCGAGACAGCTAAGGTTCTTAAGGATCCTGCAGTTATTACCGCATATCTGGGAGAATAGGAGGAACGGATCAATGGCAATGTTGGAAGTAAAAGATCTACATGTTTATTATGGTGTTATCCAGGCATTAAAAGGAATTTCCTTTAATGTAAATCAGGGAGAGGTTATCGCTCTGATCGGAGCCAATGGTGCAGGAAAAACCACTACACTGCAGACTCTGACCGGAATCATTCCGGCCAAGTCAGGAAGCATTATGTTTGAAGGTAAGGACCTTACCAGAATACCGGCACACAAGATCGTAGAAATGGGTATGGCTCATGTACCGGAAGGAAGACGTGTATTTGCAGATATGTCCGTATACGAAAACCTTCTTATGGGAGCATACACCCGCAAGGATAAAAATGAAATTGCGGAAAGTCTCGAAAATGTATACAAAAGATTTCCGCGTCTGAAAGAACGTAAAGGTCAGAGAGCCGGAACACTTTCCGGTGGTGAGCAGCAGATGCTTGCCATGGGACGTGCTCTTATGAGCAAACCTCGTATCATTCTTATGGATGAGCCATCTATGGGTCTGTCTCCGATCTTTGTAAACGAGATTTTTGATATTATCAAAGAAGTCAGTGAAAGTGGAACTACAGTTCTTCTGGTAGAGCAGAATGCAAAAAAAGCCCTTTCTATTGCAGACAGAGCTTATGTACTGGAAACAGGAAGCATCACTCTGGAAGGAAAAGCTGATGATCTGCTTCATGATGAATCTGTCCAGAAAGCATATCTGGGCGAATAATAAGGAGGAACGACTATGAATAATGATCACGTTGTAGTGACGATCGCCAGACAGTATGGAAGTGGCGGAAGGACCGTCGGCGAAATGCTTGCAAAGAAGCTTGGCTGGTCTTTTTATGACAAACAGATTATTCATATGGCATCCGATGAAAGCGGAATTGATGTAAGTCTGTTTGGCAAGGTTGAAGGTGGAGACTCAGTGAAACCATCTCTGTTCGCCAAGAACACTGTATATAAGGGAGAATTGATCCACCCTGACAGCAAGGGATTCATTTCAGACGAAAACATCTTCAATTATCAGGCAAAGGTTGTCAACGACCTTGCAGAAAAAGAATCTTATGTAATTGTAGGACGTTGTGTAAACTATGTATTCAAGGATCGTCCCAATACCCTGAGAGTATTTGTTCATGCTCCATGGGAGCTTCGTGTAGAGCAGGCAGCAAAAAAGATTTCCGGTTCCAGAGAAGAAATCGAGAAATTTCTGCTCAAAGATGACAAACGCAAGCAGGAGTATTACCATCGTTTTGCCGGCGGAGTGTGGAACGATGCCACCAATTATGACCTGTGCCTTAACAGTGGCAAACTTGGCTTTGAAAAATGCGTAGAAGCCATTGAAGCACAGATGAAGATCATGCTTGGTAAGTAAAATCAGACTGTCGGTATTTCTCTTTAAAGAGAGATACCGACAGTTTTTATATATCAGGATACCAAAGTCTGATTCACATGAGCTTGCTCACAGGGGGTATCTATTTAATACTCTGCATATATTATAAAGAATATATTCTGTGGAGTGGGCATGAAAAGACCATGGATCTGGCTGATAGTGCTGGTGGCAATGACAGTGTTGTTTTTTGATTGCAGGAAAAATATACAAATTGTGGAGACTTCAGGGGCTGTAGATAATATAGGGCGAAAGACAGCAGAGGTCATTGCAGGGAAAGGAATGTTGAATCTGGTACAGGATTCTATGGAGCACCCTGCAGTGGCACTGACCTTTGATGATGGACCAAGCAGCCGGTATACACCGGAACTTCTGGATGGGCTGAAAGAAAGGGGAGTAAAAGCATCTTTTTTTCTGGTAGGGAAAAATATAGAAGAAAACAGTGATCTGATCCGTCGAATGGAAGCAGAGGGGCATCTTATCGGCAATCACACCTACAATCATGTACAGCTGGATAAAATATCCGATGCGTCAGCAAGAGAAGAAATCCTGAAAACAAACAATGCTATTTATGAAGCTACAGGCAGATATCCACAGTATATGCGTCCTCCATATGGTGCCTGGAAGAAAAATATGGAGATCTGTGTGGAAATGCTGCCGGTATTCTGGACCATAGACACTCTGGACTGGAAAACCCAAAATGTGCAGGCAGTCTGTCAGGTGGTAGAAAAAGAAATCGAAGATGGTGCCATTATCCTTATGCATGATGAGTATGAAACAACAGTAAATGCTGCATTGAAGATTGTTGATGAGTATCAGGAAAAAGGCTATGAATTTGTAACTGTAGACAGGCTGATACTACCCTGAAAGACAGAATAAAATCAGAAGTTGAAAGTAGATAAAAACAGGAAGGATTTTTCTTCATTGCATTTTTGGAAGGATTTCGTTATACTGTTGTATGAGAATACTTCTGAAGGAATTACAGATTTCTGATAGATTAGAGAAAAAGGAGATAAAAGATGGGGCGTTTGTTTGATATGAATAATAAGTTTTTTACATTTATGAGCAGGGTTGCGGATCTTTGTATTCTGAATGTTCTCTGCATTATCTTTTGTATTCCGGTAATCACAGCGGGGGCTTCCATTACTGCCATGTTTTATGTCACTATGAAAATGGTCCGTAATGAGGAAGCCTATATTGTAAAAGGCTTTTTCAAATCCTTCAAAGAAAACTTTAAACAGGCAACGATAATCAATATTATCCTGCTTCTGGCAGCAGGGCTTCTTTATGTGGATACCAAAGTGGTAAAGACACTGCCGCAGCCGGCGGATATGGTTATGCAGGTGATCTTTATGGTATTTTCACTTTTCATTGCCATGGTATTTCTGTATATTTATCCGGTGCTGGCAAAGTTTTATAATACTACCAGGCAGACATTTATCAATGCATTTCTTATGTCTGTCCGTCATTTACCGTATACCATAGTAATGCTTCTGATCAGTATGAGCCCATATCTTATTTTCAAGATTGAATCAGCAAGAGTGCAGTCACAGGTTATTATGCTGTTTGTACTTATGGGAGCTGCACTGATCGCATATATCAATTCTCATTTTCTGGTAAAAATATTTGATCATTATATTCCTGCAGAAGAGAACGAAGAGACGCAGGAGGGATCAGAAACCATAGAGGCAGACAGATGAACAGAACAGAAAATAGCAGAGATTGCAGGAAGCCTGACTGGAATGGTAAACCCTATCATTCCCTTGACTATATGCTCAGGGAACGATTTGGTGAAAAAGTCTATAAAGTTACATTAAACGGAGGAATGTCCTGTCCCAACAGAGACGGAACGCTGGGAAACAGAGGCTGTATTTTCTGCAGTCAGGGAGGCAGCGGTGATTTTGCAGCAGATGCAGCACTTTCTATAACAGAGCAGATTGACAGCCAGATCGCTGCGTTAAGTGCAAAGAGGCCAATTCATAAATATATTGCCTATTTTCAGGCATATACCAACACCTATGCACCGGAAGAATATCTGAGAAAGATTTTTACAGAGGCGATCCGGCATCCGGCGATTGTTGCATTGTCTATTGGTACCCGCCCGGATTGTCTTGGAGAGGATGTGTTGGAACTTCTCACCGGGCTGAACAGGGAGAAGCCTGTGTGGGTGGAACTGGGATTACAGACGATCCACGAAGATACCGCAAAATATATACGACGGGGATATCCTTTATCCTGTTTTGATGAAGCAGTAAAGAACCTGCGGGAGAGACAGATCGAGGTGATCGTTCACACGATCCTGGGCCTTCCTGGGGAATCAGAAGCGCAGATACTTGAGACCATGGAATATCTGAATCACAAAGATATCCAGGGGATCAAACTTCAGCTACTTCATGTGCTGAAAGGGACAGATCTGGCAGAGGATTATCTGGCTGGAAAGTTCCATGTGTATGAAAGGGAGGAATACCTGGATCTTCTTATCAGATCTCTGGAACATCTGGATCCAGATATTGTGATCCACAGAATAACCGGTGACGGACCGAAGGATCTTTTGATCGCTCCTTTGTGGACCAGCCGAAAGAGAGAAGTGCTGAATCTTCTTCATCATCAGATGAAAGTAGCAGACAGCTGGCAGGGAAAGAGATTTCAGGCAGTAAACAAATAAAACGAGGTGATCAATATGGCAGAACCATTCACAATTTACAAGCTCATTGTGTTATACATGGCACAGCATTCCAGAGAAGCACTGACCAATTCACAGATCTCGGATTTTGTACTGAACCGGGACTATACAGATTATTTTCAGCTTCAGAAAGTGCTGTCAGAGCTTACGGAAACAGGGCTTCTGAAGAAGCGTACTGTATCCAACAGTTCTTATTATGAGCTGACAGAAGAGGGCAGCCGTACACTTTCTTACTTTGAAAAAAATCTTTCGCAGGATATCAAAAATGAGATTAAAGAGTATCTGAATAACTGTGGTTATCAGGTTCAGGAGCGAATTCTGACACCGGCAGATTATTATACGACTCCACAGGGGAACTATGCAGTTCGCTGTCAGATCATAGAGAAGGACAGTACTATGCTGGATTTAAGTCTTCAGACACCAGGTCTTGAGGCGGCCCAGGCAATCTGCCGCAGCTGGCCTCTGAAAGCTCAGGATATTTATGCCACACTGATGGGAGAACTGATCTGAATTGACAATCGATTTGTAGGGATATGTTAAGAAACAGGGGTGAAGATCAATCTTCGCCCCTGATGTGTTTCATGTGTTCTTTGAGAGTTTTTTCGTAACCCATGTCACTGAGTTCATAGAAGTGGGATCCCTGGATCTCGGATGGGAGATATTGTTGATCTACATAGTGGTTAGGATAATCATGTGCATATTTGTAGCCGATACCCTTGCCAAGTTTTTCATGACCGCCGTAATGTGCATCCTGAAGATGTACAGGAACGGTGGTTTTTGTTTTTCTGACAGAATCCATGGCAGAAAAGATAGCATTCACAGCAGCATTGCTTTTGGGAGCACATGCCATATAAGTAGCTGCCTGGGAAAGGATGATCTGAGATTCCGGCATTCCCACACGTTCCACAGCCTGAGCAGCGGCAACTGCCACGCACAGTGCCTGAGGATCTGCATTTCCGATATCTTCGGATGCCAGGATCATAATCCGTCTGGCGATAAACTTCACATCTTCTCCCGCATAGAGCATCTTTGCAAGATAATAAACAGCAGCGTCCGGATCGGAGCCACGCATACTTTTGATAAAAGCAGAAATAATGTCGTAATGGTTGTCGCCTTTTTTGTCATACTGTACCACACGCTTCTGGATACATTCGGAAGCTACCTCAAGAGTCAGATGGATGTAGCCATCATCACTTTTTGGAGTAGTGAGAACACCAAGTTCTACTGCGTTCAAGGCACTTCGTGCATCTCCTCCTGCCATATCTGCCAGAAATTCCAGAGCCTCGTCTTCAATGACAGCCCCATAATTGCCCATTCCCCTGTCGCAGTCATTGACTGCCCGGAGGATCAGGGTGCGGATGTTTTCGTTACTCAGTGGTTTCAGTTCAAAGATAATGGAACGGGAAAGAAGAGCACCGTTTACTTCGAAGTAGGGATTCTCGGTAGTTGCACCAATGAGAATAATGGTACCGTCTTCTACAAAAGGAAGAAGGTAGTCCTGCTGTCCTTTGTTGAATCGATGGATCTCATCAATAAAGAGAATTGTTTTTTTGCCATACATACCAAGGCTGTCCTGAGCCTGGTGCACTACTTCTTCCATGTCTTTTTTGCCTGCAACGGTAGCGTTGATCTGGGTGAATCCTGCACTGGTGGTATTGGCGATGACTTTGGCCAGGGTGGTCTTACCTGTTCCCGGTGGTCCGTAAAAGATAACGGAAGTGAGTTTGTCAGCTTTAATAGCACGATACAGTAATTTATCTTTGCCTATGATATGCTCCTGACCTACTACCTCTTCCAGGGTAGTGGGGCGAAGTCTGGAAGCCAGAGGCGATTCCCGGTCCAGGGTTTTGGTTTTTGCATATTCAAATAAATCCATAAAATACTCCGTTCTTATTGGAAATTTATACGTACATCTGTTTGTACTCTATTATAGAATATATGAAGATTTTTTGCAAGATGGTTGCTGGTTCGGGAAACGGGTGGAGGGAACAAAGGCTTTCAAAATATTCCTTGCTTTTCGCAGGTTAAAGTGTTAATATGAGAAATATGTGATAATAATGTATAAGCATAACTGCCGGCAAACAGGCAGTGGCATATCATCTAAAGGAGCAGGGATTATGGGTAAAAAAATCAGAACAGAAGAGGTTGACCATCTTTTTGAGGCAATACTTTGTTTGAAGGATAAAGAGGAGTGTTATACATTCTTTGAAGATGTATGTACGATCAACGAACTTCTTTCCTTGTCACAGCGTTTTGAAGTTGCAAAAATGCTGACAGACAAACGTACTTATCTGGACATTTCCGAAAAGACAGGTGCTTCTACAGCTACCATCAGCAGAGTAAACCGTTCACTGAATTACGGAAATGACGGATACGAAATGGTATTTGCAAGAATGAAAGAAAAGGAAGCAAATTCCGAAAAATAAAACAAAATAAAAACCGCAGTATCAAGATCCAAGAATCTTTTTACTGCGGTTTTTGTAGTTTACAGAGAATTATTTTTTGCTGTTAGCTGTCATAAATTTATTTACTGTATCGGAGATGTTTTTTACAGTCTGCTGAGCCTTTTTGTCATCACTTACATTGTCATAAAGGACACAGAGCACATAGGGAGTGTCACAATCTGAAACAATTGAAAGTGTGCTGTCTGGTCTCTGTTTCAGAAGATCCAGCATGTTCTGAGAAACTGTCTGGCTGATCAGTGAACCTTCATAAATATCAGAAAGAAGACGACAGCAGTCAGATGCACTGGTAAGGTTTTTTTTCTTAGCACCTTTGGATGTGAATTTCTGACCAATCTGAGTAGAGGTATATCCATGTTCCTGACAGAAGTTGTTAACCAGAGAAGCTCCAACAGCGAAATCTCCATTTCCCATTTTGTTTACCAGTCTGTTGGCAGCGTCGTTATCGTTCTCTGTGATCATTTTGGTGAGCATTGGAAGAATTTCGGATTCATAGTCAGCAGAAGGGGTATCTCCGCTGTCTTTGTAAACCAGATTTTCATAGATGGCACCCATAATAAATGCTTTGATCACATGTGCAGATTTTATGGACTGATCTGCATTGACTGTGCTGTAATCTTTGGTATTCAGGGCCATAGCTGCTACAGCCCAGGTTTCATTTGCTTTTTTCCGATCATCCAGATATGTTTTTTCCAGAGAATCTGTAAGCTTGGAAAGATGTTCTCCTTCACCTGTCTGTTCCGGTGCAATGGTACTGAAATATTCATCAATACCATCAGCGATAGCCTGTGCCATCAGCTCATGATGAGAGGTATCGGTAATATAAAGATCATCATTCTGATTGCTCATAAATCCCATTTCCAGAATTGTTACAGGGATGGTGCTCCAGTTGGTTCCGGTCATATTATCAGAAGAGATCACGCCCTTGTTGCCAAGACCAGTGGCAGCACAGTAGTGCTCGATGATGCAGCTGGAAAGAGTCTGGCTTTTCTGAATGATATCCTGGTCAAGATACTGGTTGGAAGTAGTGGGTGACATGGTAAGTGCACCGGAAGCAGAAGAACTGTTGTCACTGTTTGCGTGGATTCGGACAGTGATATCAGCACCCTGTTCAGCAGCAAAATCAGCACGTTCTTTGTTACTGATAGCTTTGTCATTATCCTCTCTTGTCATAACAACCTTGTAGCCTCTGTTTACCAGTTCCTTTTTGAGAACCAGGGAGACCTGAAGATTCACTTCGTATTCCGGTACGCCGGAGAAATTACCGGAAGTTCCGGTTGTTGCCTTATTTTTTGTCTGGCTGGATCCGGGAGCCATAGGTTCTTGAGCACTCATGTCTACCCAACTGCCCTGATGTCCTGGATCAATACATACAGTATAGTCTCCATCGCCGGCAGCAGGAGAAGAAGCTGTGTTGGCATCGGACCAGCTGACACCGGCAGATGATGATTCATCAGAAGCACTGTCAGAGATGTCTGTATTTTCAGAACTGTTTCCGGAATCCTGCCGGGATGTCGGTGGATGAATGGTACCCTGTTCTTTTTCTGTAGATGTCTCGCCGGCAGCAGGAGTTTCCGCAGCGGCAAAAGCAGTGACAGGTAAAGTAAAAAGCAAAGTTCCTGTCAGAAATAGTCGAATAAGTCTGTTCATATTATGCCTCCATTATAACAAAATTACAGTTTTGCAATGCCTTTATGATAATCTATAATAAACTATTTGACAAGAAGAGCATGTATTAAAAAAATATAAATATATTAAAAAGAGAAGTATGTTTATCAGAATGTATAATAAAACAGGCAAATAAAGGGAGGTTTCAGGTAAAAATCATTGCATTATTTGCCAGCAGATTTTATAATAAATATAATTCAGATTTATAAGGAAGGGACAGAGTCTATGAAAAGGTTATCCATAAAAAGAGCAGGTCTGGTTCTGGGGCTTGCCTTATGTATGACAGCACAGCCATGTTATGCGGAAGAAGGAACACTTTCACCTCCTACAGAGAAGGCAGAAGGGGCAGGAAGTGTATTTGACGGAAGTCAGCAGAGCAGTGGAGAAGCTGTAACAGACGAAAAACTTCAGACACTTTTTTCACAGCTGGGATTGCCGGCATCCAATGGCAGTTGGGCAGTTTATGTATGTGATCTTTTCAATAATTCTGAAGGCACCGTTGGTGACAGCAAGATGCAGGCAGCCAGTCTTATCAAGCTTTACATCATGGGGGCAATTTATGAGAACTACGACTCCATCACCGGTCAGTACGGACAGAGCAGTGTAGATTCCAATCTGTATTCCATGATCACAGTCAGCGACAATGATGCTGCCAATACACTGACTGGATATCTTGGCGGCGGTGACAGCGGAGCAGGAATGCAGGCAGTAAACAGCTATTGTGAGGCTCATGGGTACACCAATACTCATATGGGCAGACTTCTTCTTCAGAGCAATCAGTACGATGACAATTATACTTCTGTTTCTGACTGTGGACATTTTCTGAAATCTATCTATGAAGGCAAGGATAAAGAAGGTTCCATAGAGGCATCCGAGTTTGCACTTCTGGCAGCACAGACCCGGAGAAACAAGATTCCGGCACAGATGCCGGCAGATGTGAAGGTTGCCAATAAGACAGGCGAGCTTTCCAATGTAGAGAACGATGCAGGAATCATTTATGATTCGCTTAATGATCTGGTTATTGTATTTATGTCGGAGAATCTTTCTGAAGTAGGTTCTGCACAGAGCAGCATTGCTTCTCTCAGCAGACAGATTTATGATTATTACAACTCGTGATAATAAATTTTTACAAAAGGAGGTTATCAATATGAAAAAGAAAGGTGGATCAGCCCTGCTGAAATGGGCAGCATTATTTGTTCTGGCATTTGTACTGTCAATTCCGGCTATGCCGGTGACCAGCTACGCAGCCAACACTTATACCGTTACAGTGGCAAGTGGATATCTGGCACTGCGTAATGCCAAGGCATACGACGAAAAAAATGAGATCGGCAAACTTTACGCAGGTGAATCAGTAGATGTACAGGATGCTAGCGACTCCCGTTACTGGACCGTTTACTCACCAAAACTTGGTATGAGTGGCTATGTAAACTGTTCCTACCTGACCAACGGAGCAGATACCAGAACAGTCAGTGTGGCAAGCGGATATCTGGCACTGCGTAATGGCAAGGCATTTGATTCCAAAAACGAAGTAGGCAAGCTTTACAGCGGAGATACTGTACAGGTAGCCAACAGAGAAGATGCAACTTACTGGCTGGTTTATGCACCAGGTCTTGGCAAAGGTGGCTATGTAAACAAAGATTATCTGACCGGTGGCAGCACAGGCACTACATCCACAGCAGGGGATGTGCGCACAGTCAGCGTAGCAAGTGGATATCTGGCACTGCGTAATGCCAAGGCATACGATGAGAAAAATGAGATCGGCCAGCTTTATACAGGAGATACTGTAACAGTACAGGATACCAGCGATGCAACTTACTGGTATGTATATTCTCCGAAGTATAATTGCAGTGGATATGTCAACAAAGATTATTTATACTAAAATATCAGAGTATAAAAGTCTAAAATTATAACACAACAAAAACCGGGGCGATATGTCCCGGTTTTTTGTGCCCTGAATGCCAAAGTATGCAAGAGAAGCTGCCGGTGGCAGGTTCTTTGTAATCTGTCAGGAGATTATTTTGTGTGTTTTGGTTTGGGATCAGCAGAAGAATCAGAACGTAATTCGTCGATCATCTTCTCAATGAGCATTTTCTTTACATAAACATCGAAACTTAAAAGACAGATAAAAGAAAAAAGTTTCAGGAAATCCTGATCTTCCTTCGGTGCATTTTCAAAAGTTCCCTGTGCAATATCATAACGCTCTATCAGTTCTTTCTTAAGTGCATCCAGTTCTCCTTTTTCCATGCTGAAAACTTCATTGTAGATATCTGTCAGATTCATGTCATTCTCAGAACGGAAGTAGCGATCTGTGAGAGGTCCCAGAAGAGACTGGATATCATTAATGGAAAGGATATTTTTAAAATAATAAATGAAGATCAGCATCAGCATATGCTCCCGGGTATAACGCTTCTTCTCAGGGGAAGGCAGCAGGTTATTTTTGGCATAGTTGTTGATCATGGTTTTGGTGAGAATCTTGTCATCCTTGTAGCGCTTGGAATAAGCAAGGTGTTCTTCCATAAAAGTAGTGACCTGATCCATATATAAATTAATATTCGGGATATCTTCTGGCTTGATATAACCCATGCCGGAGATATGATCCAGAATTTTGTGAAGCATCTCATCATTGTTGACGGACATAGTTCCTCCTTCTTATCAGAACATCTGAAACAGTATCAGGACCTGCACAGAGTGCTTCTGAACATCATAAAATCGAATCTTTGCTCTTTATTATATAGTTTTAAATACTACTTGTAAATGATTTTTTTTATATTATCTGCAACAAGTTTAATTCCGCTTTGTCGAACAAATTTTCTTTACCGAAGGGGACCTTTCGTGTATAATGAAAACTACGCAAGCTACTGTGAACAGTAACCTGCATATCCAACTGGACCATATTGATATTTACATTTCACACGAGGAGAATATTCATGAGTATATATGACACACTAAATACACCCCAGAGAGAGGCTGTCTTTCACACAGATGGGCCTCTTCTTATTCTGGCAGGGGCAGGTTCCGGCAAGACCAGAGTACTGACCCACAGGATCGCCTATCTGATCGCAGAGAAAGACATAAATCCATGGAACATACTGGCCATTACCTTTACCAATAAGGCAGCCCAGGAGATGAGAGAACGAGTAGACCAGATCACAGGAGAGATGGGAAACAGCATCTGGGTATCCACCTTTCATTCCACCTGTGTGCGCATTCTGAGACGGTACATAGACCGCCTGGGTTATGATACTAATTTTACCATTTACGATACCGATGACCAGAAGACCCTTATGAAAGAAGTCTGCCGCAAACTGGATATCGATACCAAGAAATACAAAGAACGCTCTCTTCTGGCACAGATTTCCCATGCCAAGGATGAACTGATCACACCAGATGAGATGCTCATGAATGCAGGAGCAGATTTTAACCAGAAAAAAGTAGCCGAGGTCTACAGAGAATACCAGAGTGCCCTGAGACGAAATAACGCACTGGATTTCGACGATCTGATTGTAAAAACTGTAGAACTTTTCCAGAACTGTGGCGATGTACTGGAATATTATCAGGAACGATTTCGTTATATTATGGTGGATGAATACCAGGATACCAATACCGCACAGTTTAAGTTTGTCAGCCTTTTGGCTTCCCGTTATGAGAATCTCTGTGTAGTTGGTGATGATGACCAGTCCATTTACAAATTCAGAGGAGCCAATATCGGTAACATCCTTGGATTTGAGAGAGTTTTCCCTGATGCGAAGGTCATCCGGCTGGAACAGAACTACCGTTCCACCAGGAACATCCTTAACGCAGCCAATGAAGTAATTGCCAACAATACCGAACGTAAATCCAAGACCCTCTGGACAGAGAATCCGGAAGGCGAAAAGATCCATTTCCGTCAGTTTATGAACGGTTTTGAAGAAGCTGAGTATGTAGTAGGAGATATTTCCAAAAAACATCGGGAGAATACTGCCCATTACAGAGACTGTGCCATTCTTTACCGTACCAATGCCCAGTCACGTCTCTTTGAAGAGAAATGTCTTCTGGCAAATATTCCATACAAGATTGTGGGAGGGGTCAATTTCTACGCCCGCAAAGAAATCAAAGATCTTCTCTGTTATCTGAAGAGTATTGATAATGCAGCAGATGATCTGGCAGTAAGAAGAATTCTGAATGTACCAAAACGTGGGATTGGTGCTACAACCGTAGGGCGTGTCCAGGACTATGCAGACAATATGAATATCAGTTTTTACGATGCACTGAGAGTGGCAGAAGAAGTTCCTTCCATTGGCAGAAGCCTTTCAAAAATCGATGGTTTTGTAACCTTTATCCAGTCCCTGAAATCCAAGGCAGAGGCTTATACCGTTACAGAACTTCTGGAAGAAGTGATCGATCTTACCGGTTACGTAGACGAACTGAAGGCGGAGGACACCGAAGAATCCAGAGCCCGGATCGAGAATATCGACGAACTGATCTCCAAGACCGTTTCTTATCAGGAAACCATGGAAGCAGAGCAGAGAGAAGCCACTTTATCTGGATTTCTGGAAGAGATCGCCCTGATCGCAGATATTGATTCTGTAGAGGTCGATCAGGATTATGTGCTGCTTATGACTTTGCACAGTGCCAAGGGTCTGGAATTTCCTTACGTGTATCTTGCAGGAATGGAAGATGGCATTTTCCCCAGCAGTATGTGCATTTTTTCAGGAGATTCTTCCGATATGGAAGAAGAACGTCGTCTCTGCTATGTAGGTATTACCAGAGCCATGAAAGAGCTTACGCTTACCTGTGCACAGCAGAGAATGATAAGAGGAGAAACACAGTATAACCGGGTTTCCAGATTTGTCAGGGAGATTCCACGGGAACTGGTTGAGCTGGGTCACACTGTACAGACCAGGAAGCCTTCTGCTTCAGAAACACCTTCTCCAAAGAGCAGTTACATGCAGATGAAGCAGAATTTCCATGCAAAAGTATTCCAGCCCCAGAACTTCAAAGTAACCAAGGCATCATCTCTGGATTACGGAGTAGGAGATACTGTCCGCCATGTGAAATTTGGCGTGGGAATTGTCAAAGAGATCGTAGAAGGCGGTAGAGATTATGAAGTGACAGTAGATTTTGATAAAGCAGGAACAAAAAAAATGTTTGCCGGTTTTGCCAAATTAAAAAAGATCTGAAGAATCGAAAGAAAATCTTAACATTTCTTAAGTTTTCCGGTATTTTGTTGATTCACCAAAGAGCTGATGATATACTCTAAATGTCAGAAAACATGGAGGATACACGTAATGAAAAAATTATTAAACCAGGTGATACGGATTATTCCTCCTTATGGAATTTTTCCTGTTATTTTTTCATTTGTTTTTAACTGTCTGGTATATTCAGGTTCCAGGATGATTGCCGGTGGCTGGTATCACCATAATATCGAGACTAGTCTGGACCGTATGCTTCCCTTTGAACCGCAGTTTCTGATCATTTATTTCGGATGTTATATTTTCTGGATCATAAACTATATACTGATTGCCAGACAGGACAAAAAAAGTGTATATCAGTTTTTTACGGCGGACTTTTTATCCAGATGCATATGTCTTGTCTTCTTTCTGGCTTTCCCTACCACCAATACCAGACCGGTGATCACAGGAAGTGGGTTCTGGGATCGGGCTGCACAGTGGCTTTATTCCATAGATGCTGCTGACAATCTGTTTCCATCTATCCACTGTCTGGTCAGCTGGTTCTGTTATATCGGGATCCGGGACCGGAAAGAGATTCCTGAATGGTACAAGCAGGTATCACTTGGAATTGCAGTGCTGGTATTTATCTCCACATTGCTGACGAAACAGCATGTCCTTGTGGACGTGGCTGGAGGAGTGCTGCTTGGAACTGTATGTTTTATGGTCGGCAAAAAGACCAGACTGTATTGTACATATGCAAAAATCGGCAACAGGATCGAAGCCTGGATCCTGAAATTGCTGGAAGGATAAAAAATGCAGAGTAAGAAAAAAGTTATTTTTAATGGTGTTTTTCTGGTAGTTGTATTTGCACTGACTATTTACGGTGTTTTTCATGGAGAGGATCTTGGTTCTCTCCTTGCTGCCATCAAAACAGCCAGAAAGCAGTGGCTGATCCCCGGAGTAGCTCTGGTGGCTTTTTTTATATGGGGAGAATCCATTATCATCTGGTATATGATGGGATCCTACGGAATACATCTGAAAAAAAGAATCTGTTTCCTATTTTCTTCAGTAGGGTTCTTTTTCAGCTGTATCACCCCATCAGCCAGTGGTGGTCAGCCAATGCAGATCTATTACATGAAAAAAGAAAAAATATCAATTCCGGTATCCACAGTAATCCTGATGATCGTCACCATCACCTACAAGTTTGTACTTGTGGCGGTAGGCATAGGGATTGCAGTTTTCGGACGGGGATTTCTCCACAGATATCTGGAAGGGATACTGCCGGTATTTTATCTTGGTCTGGCACTAAATATTTTTTGTGTGACATTTATGACGGTCCTTGTTTTTCATCCTCTTCTTGCCAGGACATTTCTGGTAAAAGGGCTGAATATCCTGGAAAAAATGCATCTTCTCCGCAAAAAAGAAGGACGACTTAAAAAACTTGAAGATTCCATGGATGTTTATCATGATACAGCTGAGTATCTGAAAGGACATCCAAAGGTAATTATAAATGTTATAGGTATTACATTTGTACAGAGGTTTGCCCTTTTTATTGTAACCTGGTTCGTTTACAGGGCATTTTCCTTAAGCGGTACAGGATTCTGGACTGTGGTATTTCTGCAGGCTGTCATATCAGTTTCTGTAGATATGCTTCCGCTTCCAGGTGGAATGGGAATCAGTGAGACCCTGTTCCTGACCATTTTCCAGCCGGTATTCGGCAGTCTGCTTTTGCCGGGAATGATCTTAAGCAGAGGGCTTGGATACTACGGAGAGCTTTTCATCAGTGCATTTTTTACAGTGATAACGCAGCTGACCATAGGTCAGAAAGGGGAAAACAAGGAGAAAATTAAATGATAGGATTTTATGATTATACAGTAGTGGTTACATATATCAGCCTGATTTCGTCGATCATAGGAATTTTTATGGCAATAGAAGGCCGGATGCAGCTGGCAGTGTTCTGCCTGGCCTTTTCAGGTCTGTGCGATATGTTCGATGGCAAGATCGCCAGAACCAAAAAGAACCGTACCGAAGATGAGAAGTCTTTTGGGATTCAGATCGACTCTCTCTGCGACATTGTCTGTTTTGGGATCTTTCCTATTGTACTGGGGTACAAGCTTGGAATGTGTCATGTGTACAGTATTCTGATTCTGGCATTCTATGGTGTGGCAGGAGTGATCCGGCTGGCATATTTTAATGTGATGGAGACAAGGAGACAGGCTGAGACATCTGAAAACAGAAAGTATTATCAGGGTCTGCCGATTACTTCCATGTCAGTGATCATGCCGCTGCTTTTTATTATATCCCTGTTTTTTCCGGGATACCGCTGGCTTTTGGTAAGTCTGCATATTGTAATGTTTCTTGTTGGATTACTGTTTATCGTGGATTTCCGTTTCCGTAAGCCTACCAACAAAGAACTGGTAGTTCTTGTAAGTGTAGTTGCGGCAGCAGTACTGGTAGTGCTCTTTTATAGAGGCGGTGCCTGGTGGAAATATCATGAGCTCAGTAAACTGAAAGTTCTGAAAGGAAATGCCTGATGATTTATACTTCTGACAGAAATGGCAGGATTACAGGAAATGATTCCTTACAGGATCGTTTCCTTACCAGATTATATGGAAGCAGAACAGGAAGATTTCTGTTAAAGCCACTGGTCAGTCCGGCTGTTTCCTGTTTTATGGGAAAGATTCTGGATTCTCGGATTTCGGCAGATATTGTTCCGGCTTTCATAAAAAATACCGGAATTGATATGCGGGACTATGAGCCGGCAGAATATATTTCCTATAATGACTTTTTTACAAGAAAAATACGTGAAGGTGCCAGAGTGCTGAATCCGGATACAAAAGCATTTGTCAGTCCCTGTGACAGCAGGCTCAGCGTGTATCCCATTGATCAGCACAGCGCGGTTAAGATCAAACACACTGCCTATACGGCAGAGAGTCTTCTCAGGAATAAAGTACTGGCAGAAAGGTTTGAAGGCGGTTATCTCTGGCTGTATCGTCTCTGTGTGGACGATTATCACAGATATATTTATATTGATGACGGGGAGGAGTCCAGACACATAAGGATTCCGGGAGTTCTTCATACGGTGAATCCTGTTGCCAATGATGTATATCCCATTTACAAAGAGAATACAAGAGAATATTCGCTCCTTCGTTCCAGACATTTTGGTACTGTGCTGATGATGGAAGTAGGGGCTCTGATGGTAGGCAAAATCGAGAACCATTCAGAATCATCCTCTGTAAAAAGAGGGCAGGAAAAAGGTAATTTTGCCTTCGGTGGTTCTACCATTATCCTGATGACCCAGAAGGATAAAGTGCTGCCGGACCAGGACATTCTGAAGAATTCCAGAAGAGGAATTGAGACAAGAGTTCATCTTGGCGAAAAAACAGGTTACTGTCCACAGTAACTTGTGAGCAATAATGAAAACCGGATATTAATTCTAAAATTTTTGAGAACATATGGTAAAATTCATTGTAAAGTGTTATACTATGAATTATAAAATTTGCGTGACTGAATGAGAGGATGGTGCTTACAATGAATAATCTGAATGTGAATGCAAAAATCGAAGAATTAATGGCAGCGTTAAAGAAAAAAGAAGACGAAAAAGATAAAAACACAGTCCTTTGGGTACTGGCAGTGATCGGTGCAGTAGCAGCAGTAGCTGGTATCGCATTTGCAGTATATCGCTTCTTTGCTCCAGATTATCTGGAAGACTTTGAAGAAGATTTTGATGATGACTTTGATGATTACTTCGAGGACGAAGAGGAATAATGTTACTGTTCACAGCAACAGAATAATCACTGAAAAGTCAAAAATAAGTAATTAATAATAAGAAATCAGGCAGCTCTGGCATATTACCGGAGCTGTTTTTCGGTTATAAAGGATCTGACAAAGCAGATCAATATGAGGAGGAGAACAGAATGAAAAAAGGTGAAATTTATGAGGGAATCATTGAAAAAGTAGATTTCCCCAACAAAGGATATGTAATGGTGGATGATCAGAAAGTCCTGATCAAAAATGGGATTCCCGGACAGAAAGTCCGTTTTATGATACAGAAAAAACGTTCCGGCAGAGCACAGGGCCGTATTATGGAAATTCTGGAGAAGTCGCCACAGGAGACAAGAGAACCGGTCTGCAGTAATTTCCCCGCATGTGGAGGCTGCATGTACCAGACTATGTCTTATGAGAACCAGCTTGTCATGAAGGAAAACCAGATCCGGGAACTTCTGGAAGAAGCACTGATTCAGGGCGGACAGACAGATGCAGAAGGAAAGGCTGATTTTGTCTGGGAAGGGATTCACAGAAGCCCGGAAGAATTCGGATACCGTAACAAAATGGAATTTTCTTTTGGTGACGAGTACAAAGACGGACCACTTTCTCTGGGACTTCATAAGAAGGGCAGCACTTATGATATTCTGAATACGGATGACTGTAAACTTGTCCACAGAGATATGACAGATATTCTGGTATGTGTAAGAGATTTTTTCAGGGAAAAGGGAGCTTCTTATTACAGAAAGCTGCAGCATGTAGGATATCTGAGACATCTGATGGTCCGGAGAGGCGTTACGTCTGGCGAGATCCTGGTACACCTTGTAACTACCAGTCAGGAAGAATATGATCTGGAACTCCTGAAAGAGCAGCTTCTGGAACTGCCTCTGGAGGGCAGGATCGTTGGGATCATGCATATCATCAATGATTCTCTTTCAGATGTGGTTCAAAGTGACGAAACAAGAATTCTTTATGGACAGGATTATTTTTATGAAACTTTGCTGGGACTGAAATTCCGTATCAGTACATTTTCTTTCTTCCAGCCCAACTCCCTGGCAGCGGAAGTCTTATATTCAGTAGTACGTGAATACATCCAGAATACCAGAGGAATGGAAGTGTTTGACCTGTACAGCGGCACAGGTACCATTTCCCAGCTTCTGGCACCTGTGGCAAAAGAAGTGATCGGTGTGGAGATTGTAGAAGATGCAGTAAAAGCAGCCAGAGAAAATGCCCGACTGAATGGACTTACCAATTGCAGATTTATTGCAGGAGATGTGCTGAAAGTTCTGGACGACCTGGAAGAAAAACCAGATGTGATCGTGCTGGATCCGCCAAGAGACGGTATTCATCCCAAAGCTCTTCCGAAGATTTTGTCTTACGGAGTAGACCGTATCGTCTATGTATCCTGCAAAGCAACAAGCCTTGCCAGAGACCTGGAAGCATTTCTTCAGGCAGGTTACCGCCTGGAAAAAGCCTGCTGCGTTGACCAGTTCTGCCAGACTGTATGGACAGAGGCAGTGGCATTGCTGGTGAAAGAATAAAGTGAATATGCACATACACTACAGAGTTATCTACGGAATCAGTGCAATCTGGTAAAAACTTCCAAGGCATTGCATATACACAGGAATACTTTGGTATACAGGCTGGAAAAGTTACAGGAGATGTTGCCGGAGAGACTGAAAGATTTTTATTGGATTATATATTGACAAATCAGCCATAGATGATATAATACAATCAAACATATGAATGATTGTTCATATGAAAGAACGAATAAAATTATTACAACAAAAAAGGAGATCACCACCATGAAAAAATCTTACAAAATCGAAGTTGACTGTGCAAACTGTGCAAACAAAATGGAAGAAGCTGCAAAGAACACTGCAGGTGTAAAGGACGCAACCGTAAACTTCATGATGCTCAAAATGAACGTTGAATTTGAAGAAGGACAGAACCCGAAAGAAGTTATGAAAGAAGTTCTCAAGAACTGTAAGAAAGTAGAAGACGACTGCGAGATTTACTTATAAGCAGTTCCCTGAAAGAGTATTCTGTCTGTGCTTAACAACAGGATACTCTTTGAATATACAGGACGGCAGATGGAGGAAAGAGGCTATGAACAAAAAACAGAAAAAAATGTTGATCCGGATCATTGTGGCATGTGTGCTGATCGTAGTGCTGTCATTTCTTCCTGTAGAAGGATATCTGGAATTTGCACTTTATATGATCCCTTATGTGGTGATCGGTTATGACATTATCAAAAAAGCATTTAAAGGAATCCGTAATAAACAGGTATTTGACGAAAACTTCCTGATGGCAGTTGCTACCATCGGCGCCATCCTGCTGAAGGATTACAAAGAAGGCACCGCAGTTATGCTTTTTTATCAGATCGGAGAACTTTTCCAGAGTTATGCAGTTGGCAAAAGCCGCCGCAATATCAGCGAACTGATGGATATCCGTCCGGATTATGCCAATATGGAAATCGACGGAAAACTGGAAAAAGTAGATCCTGATGAAGTAGAGATCGGTTCAGTGATCATTGTACAGCCTGGAGAAAAGGTTCCCATTGATGGTGTGGTCCTGGAAGGAAATACAACTCTGAATACCAGTGCCCTTACAGGTGAGAGCCTTCCGAGGAATGCAGGTCCTGGAGATGAGATCATCAGTGGATGTATCAACATGACAGGTGTACTGAAAATAAAAACAACGAAGGAATTCGGTGAATCTACCGTATCCAAGATCCTGGAACTGGTAGAGAATTCCAGCTCACGCAAGTCCAGATCCGAACACTTTATTTCCAAATTTGCCCGCTATTATACACCAGCAGTCTGCTATGGAGCGCTGGCACTGGCCATTCTTCCTCCATTGACAAATCTGTTTGTCCTTCATAATCCGGCAATGTGGGGACAGTGGATCTACAGAGCCCTTACTTTCCTTGTAATCAGCTGCCCGTGTGCCCTGGTCATCAGTATTCCTCTGAGCTTCTTTGCAGGAATCGGCGGTGCCAGCAATGCAGGTGTCCTGGTAAAAGGTTCCAACTATCTGGAAACACTTTCCGAAGTAAAATATGTTGTATTTGACAAGACAGGAACTCTTACAAAAGGTGTATTTGAAGTAAGTGGTGTTCATCATAACCATATGGAAGAAGCAAAGATCCTGGAATATGCAGCACTTGCAGAAAGTTTTTCCACACATCCTATCAGTCGCAGTCTGAAAGCAGCCTATGGCAAAGAAATCGATCAGAATCGTGTAACCAATGTAGAAGAGATCAGTGGTAACGGTATTATTGCAAAAGTAGACGGCGTTTCTGTTGCTGTAGGAAATACCAAACTGATGAAACGTATCGGCGTAGAAGCAGTAGACTGCCATCAGGTTGGTACAGTGATCCATGTAGCAGTTAATGGTGTATATGAAGGTCATATTCTGATCTCTGATGTGGTGAAAGATACTTCAAAAGAAGCTATTTACAACTTGAAAAAAATCGGTATCAAGGAAACGGTAATGCTGACAGGTGACATTGACAAGGTAGCACAGCAGGTGTCAAAAAGCCTTGGTGTCGATAAGGTTTACAGTGAGCTTCTTCCGGCAGATAAAGTATCCAAGGTAGAAGAATTGCTCCATAAGAAATCCGAAAAAGAAAAACTTGCTTTCGTAGGTGACGGAATCAACGATGCACCGGTACTCTCCAGAGCAGATGTAGGTATTGCCATGGGTGCCCTAGGTTCTGACGCTGCCATTGAAGCAGCAGACGTAGTGCTGATGGATGATGATCCGGTGAAGATTGTCAAAGCGATTAAGATCGCCAAGAAATGTATGCGTATTGTTTATGAGAATATCTACTTTGCTATTGGTGTTAAGGTAATTTGCCTGATCCTTGGTGCCGCAGGTATTGCAAACATGTGGATCGCTATTTTTGCAGATGTAGGTGTTATGGTGCTTGCAGTATTGAATGCTATCCGTACACTGTTTGTAAAGAAATTATAAGAAAGAGAGACAGATATGGCAGAGGAGAATGAAGAAATGGGCTGTGAATGCCTGGAGATACATGAGGATCTGTTAAAGATCGTCAATGAGACCATGCCTGATGAGGAAGAATTATATGATCTGGCAGATCTATTCAAGGTTTTTGCAGATTCTACCCGTATCCGCATCCTGTTTGTACTTTTTGAAGCAGAAGTATGTGTGTGCGATCTGGCAAAAGCCCTCAATATGACACAGTCGGCAGTATCCCACCAGCTTCGCATTCTGAAACAGAACAAACTGGTAAAAAACAGACGAGAAGGAAAATCAATTTTTTATTCCCTGGCTGATGACCATGTAAGAACAATCATCTCCATGGGAAGGGAACATATTCTGGAGTAAGCTGGATCCGGAACTTCTTACTTCTGCTCCGAAGAGTGGAAACATCGCAGTGAATCCAAGAGCATCCAGAAAACAGGATATCGTGGAATTGTACCATAAAGCATTGTAGAAATTACGGAAGCAAAAGAAACAGAAGAAGATATGAGAAATGGCAGGGGAGGAGCAATCTGAACCTGCCTTTTTATGTACCACTACCAAAAGAAAACTGTTTATTGATTTTTCGTAACTGTGAGGGTACTGAACAGTTACGATTTTTCATAATAGATCTTTTTGATAGCAAAAAAGAAATATATAGTGTAATATAAGAAGAAGCAAAAGGTAAGGCACAGAATAGAAACGAGGAGTTTACCAATGATAAAAGCAGTTATTTTTGATATAGATAATACCTTATACAGTTACGATGATAACCATGTCCATGGTATGAAAGCTCTGGCAGATTACTGCAAAAAAGAACTGGGAATATCCGAAGAAGAAATGCATAGCTGCTACAGAAAAGCAGCCAGGATCATGTCAGACCGAATCGGTACAGATACCGCTGCCATACACAACCGTCTTATCCGTACCCAGTGTATGCTGGAGCTGATGAATAAACCATTGTTTCCACATGCCAGAAATATGTACCATGCATACTGGGATACTCTTATCCGCCATTCCAAACCTTCCCCCGGAGTACTGGAACTGATACAAAAATTAAAAGAACGAAATATCCGCATTGGTATCGGAACAGATATGACTGCCGATATCCAGTATCAGAAGCTGGAAACACTTGGTGTCGCTCCTTATATTGACTTTATGGTTACCAGCGAAGAAGCCGGCATAGAGAAACCACATTATCATTTCTTTGATATCTGTGCCGAAAAAGCCGGTGTTCCGGCAGAGCAGTGTGCATTCATCGGTGATAATATAAAGAAAGACATCGAAGGAGCATGGGAAAATGGCATGAAAGGAATCTGGTACACCCAAGAAAAAGAACCAGAAGAGAAACGATATTTTCCAACAATACGTTCTTTTACAGATGTGGATGTAGACTGGATCATTGAGTAAATTTGAATTCAGGAGTAATTCTTCAGGAGGAAAAAATGAATCTTTTTGGATTATACAGAACACTGAGAGAAAATCAGGAAAAGAAAAATAATTTTCTGGCAACAGTTGTGGAAGGCCCGGATTCAGGAGGCAGATTGCTTTTTTCAGAAGGACAGCTTAAGTCTGTATATGGAGATATCAGCCTGACTCCGGAACAGCAGGAGTATCTGACAGAAGCAGGACAAAGTCAGCTGACAGGTATGGAGAACCGGAAGTTTTTTGTGGAACGTCTGAGACGTCCGGCACATCTGGTGATCTGCGGTGGAGGGCACGTTTCCCAGCAGGTGCTGCTTCTTGCAAAAAATGTGGGATTTTTTGTGACAGTTATAGATGACAGATTATTTTTTGCAGAAAAAGCAAGAAGTTACGGAGCGGACCAGGTAATCTGTGATAATTTTGATGAAGCATTAAAGACCATACCAGGCAGTGAAGACACCTATTTCCTTGTAGTGACCAGAGGTCACAGATACGATAGAGTATGCCTGGACGCTATTTTGCAGAAACCAAGATGTTATGTTGGCATGATGGCAAGCAGAGGCAGAGGGATACTTCTGAAGAAACAGATGGAAGAAGAAGGCGCAGACAGGCAGGCTCTGGATGAGATCCACACACCGGTAGGCTTGTCCATTCATGCAGAAACACCGGAAGAGATCGCAGTGTCTATTGTGTCAGAACTGATCATAGAGAAAAACAGCCTCCAGAAAACCAGCGGATATGACCAGGAGCTTCTGGAATATCTTACAGGGGAGAAAGAACCGGAAATCGGCAAAGTACTGGTTACGATTATTTCCCGAAGAGGTTCTGCACCGAGAGAAATCGGGACCAAAATGCTGGTTCTCTCTGATGGCAGGATCATAGGAACCATTGGCGGCGGCTGCACAGAAAGTGAAGTGCAACATCAGTGTATCAGAATGCTGAAAGAGGAAAAAAAGAGCAGCAGAATCATTACTGTAGATATGACCGCAGCACAGGCAGCAGAAGAGGGACTTGTGTGCGGGGGAACCATACAGGTATTCCTGGAAGTGCTATAAAATAAAAAATACAATTCTGCAATAAGGTGTGCTATAATAAGAGCACCAAAAACAGAAAACCAGTTTGAACAGTAATACAGACTGTCAATGAAATCATAATGGAGGATGAATGTTATGAAAAAAAGAAATTTAATGGTTGCATTACTTTGCAGTATGTGTCTTGTTGCAAGTACTCCCATGCCGACAATGGCAGACGCTACCAAGGTTGTAACACTGGGAGCAGATCTTTCTGAAGCTCAGAAGAATACCATGATGAAATATTTCAAGACAGATTCCAGTCAGGTACAGATCATTTCCGTTACCAATCAGGATGAACATAACTACCTTGGTAAATATGTCCCAAGTGAACAGATCGGTACCAGAACTGTAAGTTGTGCTTATGTAAGACCTACCCAGTCCGGTGGTATCAAGGTCCGTACAGCCAACCTTAATTATGTAACCTGTAATATGATCGCTACAGCACTTTCCACAGCCGGCGTTACCAACTGTGAGGCAGTTGCAGCCTGCCCTATGGAAGTATCCGGTACAGGAGCACTTACCGGTGTTATGATGGCTTATGAGACAGCCAGCGGTAAGAAACTGGATTCCACCAAGAAAGACCTGGCTACCAAGGAAGTAGTTGTTACAGGCAATGTAGGAACTCAGGTAGGACGTGACAACGCTACCAATATCATCAACCAGGCCAAGATGCAGATCATTGGAGATAATATTCAGAGTGCAGATGAGATCTATAATATTGTAAATAATATTGCAGTACAGAACGGCATCACATTAACAGCAGATGAACTGAATACCATCACAGAGCTCCTTAAGGAAATCGCACAGCAGAAATATGACATCCAGGAAATGCAGAAGACTCTGGAAAGTATCCAGAAGAATCTGGAGGACAGCAAGGCAGCAGCAGAGGGTGATGAAGTGGATAATTCTGATGAAGATAACGGAGATGAAGATGATGGAGATGAAGCCGGAGATGGTGAAGACATTACTCAGGATGTAGATCCAGATGCGATTGGCAGTATCATTGAGACATCTACCGAGGATGCTAATCTGGCACAGGAAACAGGTGCCAATACCAATGAACCAGAAGAAGCAGAGGATGAAGGAAGTTACGATACTTCCGATGATTCCACAGATGAAGGTTCCACAGATGAAGGTTCCGCAGATGAAAGCACTGACAATGGTACAGGTATCCCGGATGCTACCGGAGACGGTACTTATGATAATGGAGATGACTCATCCTGGGGAACGGATGAGGCCTCCACAGACGAATCCAACGGAGAAAGTACTGACAGTGCGGACCAGAATGCAGAAGATACCGATGGAAGTGCAGAGCAGATTCCGGATGCCGGCACAGACGAAAGCACTGACAACGGAGAACAGATCCCGGATGAAAGTGGAGAAGACACTGCAGATACTTCTGACAGTGAGGATGCTTTAAGTGCAGAGGATCAGGGTAAATACGATCAGGCACAGCAGTTCTGCCAGGGCGAATATACAGGAGACATGGCAATTCTTCAGAGTATTATGCCTGATCCTGCACAGCCGGTAGTTACCCTGGACAACGATACAGCAACCAAACTTACCAAGAAAGTCCTTGAAGCATACAAGACTGTTCTGAAAGACGGTGGTATGACTTATGTACCATCAGAAACAGACAGTTATACCACTTCACAGGTAAATATGCTGGATACAACCATGAAACAGATCTTCAGTATTGAGACAGAACCGGCAGGAGATGATATTCTGGTCAATGTATCTCAGGAAGACAGACAGACTCTGTACGATGATACAATGAGTTTCTTTGCATATCTCTACAATGACACAAAGACAGATGCAACAGAAGAGTCAGCAGATGAGACAGCCGGTGAAGAAGGTTCAGAGGATACCGGATATGATGAAAATGCAGAATACGATGAGTCCGGATATTAATTTACAGAGGAGCAGATAATAGCATATGAGTATGGCAGTGGTTACCCTGAAAAAGGGTGAAGGAAGACTTTTGAAATCAGGTGGAATGTGGGTCTTTGACAATGAGATCGCTACGATTATGGGGAGCTTTCTCAATGGAGATATAGTTCTGGTTCATGATTTTGACGGTTATCCCCTGGGACGTGGATTTATCAACACCAATTCCAAAATAACAGTCAGACTTCTTACCAGAGACGAGAACCAGAAGATTGACGAAGTCTTTCTTGAAAAAAGAGTCAGGGATGCCTGGGAATACCGTAAGAAAGTCACAGATACCTCCAGTTGTCGTCTGATCTTTGGAGAGGCAGATTTTCTTCCGGGACTGACAGTGGATAAATTCGAGGATGTGTTGGTGGTACAGTCCCTGGCATTGGGTATCGATCGGTGGAAAGAAACGATCATTGAACTTCTTAAGAAAGTACTGGCTGAGGATGGCATTCACATTCGTGGTGTTTTTGAACGAAGTGATGCCAAGGTCCGCAAACAGGAAGGTATGGAACTGTACAAAGGATTCATCGGACCGGAATTTTCTACTCTTGTGGAGATCACAGAGAATGGAGTGAAGTACCAGGTAGATGTAAAGGATGGTCAGAAAACAGGATTTTTCCTGGATCAGAAGTACAACCGTCTGGCAATCCAGAAATTATGTAAAGGAGCCAGAGTCCTGGACTGCTTTACCCATACAGGATCTTTTGCACTGAATGCCGGATTCGCAGGAGCCAGAGAAGTCCTTGGTGTGGATGCTTCTGAGCTTGCAGTCCATCAGGCAGAAGCCAACGCAAAGCTGAATGGACTGGATGGAACAGTGAAGTTCCTCTGCGAGAATGTATTCGAACTTCTTCCTGAATTGGAAGAAAGAGAAGAGAAGTTCGATGTGGTGATTCTGGATCCACCGGCATTTACCAAGTCCAGAAGTTCTGTTAAGAATGCAGTAAAGGGATACCGGGAGATCAACCTTCGTGGCCTGAAACTGGTAAAGGACGGTGGTTTCCTTGCTACCTGTTCCTGCTCCCATTTTATGGATTATGAACTTTTTACCAAGACTATTGGTCAGGCTGCCAGAAGTGCCCATAAGCGGCTTCGCCAGGTAGAATACCGCACTCAGGCACCGGATCACCCGATCCTCTGGTCTTCCGACGAATCCTATTATCTGAAATTCTACATCTTCCAGGTAGTAGACGAAAAATAAAAATCAGCAAAATTCACAAAGAATTTAGAAAGTAGCTACCTTCTGCTCGGTGCAGGGGGTAGCTTTTTTGTGCCAGTAGTGATAGAATGATGAAATGATAAACAAAAGAAAGGCAATATTATGAGAGAAAAATTTATGAGATTCATGCAGGGACGTTACGGAGTAGATGCATTTGCCCGTTTTACCATGGGAGTGGCACTGGTTCTGATCATTCTTTCCGTATTTTTCGGAAGCAGAAGCAGGACAGGGGCACTTCTTGATACGCTGGGACTTCTTGTGATTCTTTACACTTATTACAGAATGCTTTCCAGAGATATTGATAAGAGAAGCAGAGAGAACCAGAAATATCTGTCAGTGACCTCCGGTATCCGACAGCGATTTTTCAGAGAAAAAAATATCATGCAGCAGCGCAAAGAATATCACATTTATTCCTGTCCGGGCTGCAAACAGAAAATCCGTATTCCCAGAGGCAAGGGCAAAATCGAGATCGAATGTCCAAAGTGTCATACCAAATTTATCAAAAAAAGCTGAACAGTTTTATGTTACTGTTAACAGTAACCTTATATTTACAGCAGTCGGAGCAGAACCATAAGAGGAGGATATATGTTCGGATATGTGGTAATGAATAAACCAGAGATCAAGTTCAAAGATTTTGATCTGTACCGGTCTTTTTACTGCGGTTTGTGCAGGGAGCTGAGAGAACGCTATGGTATCTCAGGACAGATCACACTGACCTATGATCTGACCTTTATGATTCTTCTTTTAAGCGGACTTTATGAACCACCTGTCAGGAAAGGCACTACCAGATGTATTGTACATCCTGTTCGCAGGCAGCCGGTCCGTAAGAATGCCATTACAGAATATGCAGCAGACATGAATGTTTTTCTTGCTTATTATAAATGCAGAGATGACTGGAACGATGACAGAAGTCCATTGGGGCTTCTTTATGGCAAAGTCCTTGAGAGAAAAGAGCAGAAAATCGAGAGAACTTTCCGGCAGAAAACATCCAGGATCATATCACTGCTGGAAGATCTTTCTGCAATGGAAAAAGCCGGAGAAAAGGATATCGATAAAGTATCCGGATGTTTTGGAAAGATCATGGCAGAGATTTTTGCCTACAGAGAGGATGTCTGGGAGCCCACCCTCCGGAGAATGGGATTTTTCCTTGGGAAATTTATTTATCTTATGGATGCCTACGACGATGTGGAAAAAGATACAAAAAAAGGAAATTACAATCCATTTTCAGAATCCTATATAATAGAGGGGTTCCAGGGACAGGTGCAGCAGATGCTGATGATGATGCTTTCAGAAGCCTGTCGGGAATTTGAAAAACTTCCTATTATTAAATATACCGATATTTTACGGAATATTCTGTATTCCGGTGTCTGGTGCCGGTTTGAAAAGGTAACCAGGGACAGAAAAGAAAAACAGGAGAAAAAAGATGTTTGATCCATACAGTGTTCTCGGTGTGTCCAGGGATGCATCAGACGAAGAAATCAAAAAAGCTTATCGGAAGCTCAGCAGAAAATATCATCCGGATGCCAATATAAACAACCCCAACAAAGCTCAGGCAGAAGAGAAATTCAAAGAAGTTCAGCAGGCCTATGAACAGATCATGAAAGAACGGGAGTATGGTTCTTACTATGGAAATAATGGGAATTATGGTGGTTTTGGCAGTCAGACAAACAGTGGCTATCAGGATGAAGAAGCTGTACGCAGACAGGCAGCAGCCAATTTTATCCAGAGTGGTCACTACAGGGAGGCAATGAATGTACTTTCTTCCCTCAGTCAGAAGAATGCTCACTGGTATTATCTTTCTTCCATAGCGAATATGGGACTTGGTAACAATGTCAATGCCCTTAATGATATCCGTCAGGCGGTTAATATGGAACCGGACAATCTGCAGTACCGTATGCTTCTTCAGAGAATGGAGGGCGGTGGCACCTGGTATCAGGAACAGCAGAATCCTTTTGGAGGTATGCCTTCGGATAATGGCGATTACTGCATGAAACTTTGCCTTGCCAACATGCTCTGTAACCTTTGCTGTGGAGGCGGCGGTGTATTCTGCTGTTAGTAGAAGTACTGCTTATTGATAATGATTCACAGTAGCAACCTTTATTGTTGCTGATTTACAGTAGTAAAGCATAAAAAGATTGACAACTGAAAGTTCAGATATTATCATTACTAATGGAATGTAGAAGATACATTACAGACTGGATTTAGAGGAGGAAACAATAATGAGTATTCGCGTTGGTATTCTTGGATATGGAAACCTTGGAAGAGGTGTGGAATGTGCAGTAAAGCATAATCCTGATATGGAATTGAAAGCTGTATTTACACGTCGTGATCCTTCCAATGTAAAGATCCTTACAGAGACAGCAAAGGTTTATCATGTAGATGAAGCAGAAAAAATGAAAAATGAACTGGATGTTCTTATTATCTGTGGAGGAAGTGCAACAGATCTTCCTGTTCAGACTCCAAAATACGCTCAGTGGTTTAACGTAGTTGACAGTTTTGACACTCATGCAAAAATTCCGGAACATTTTGCAAATGTAGATAAAGCAGCAACCGAAAACGGACATGTAGGAATCATTTCCGTAGGCTGGGACCCGGGAATGTTCTCTCTGAACAGAATGTATGCCAACGCTATCCTTACCAACGGCAGGGATTACACATTCTGGGGCAAAGGTGTAAGCCAGGGACATTCTGATGCCATTCGCCGCATTGACGGTGTAAAAGATGGTAAGCAGTATACCATTCCTGTAGAATCTGCACTGGAAGCAGTAAGAAATGGTGAGAATCCGGATCTGACTACCAGAGAGAAACATACAAGAGAATGTTTCGTAGTAGCTGAGGAAGGTGCTGATCTTGCAAGAATCGAACAGGAGATCAAGACCATGCCAAACTATTTTGATGAATATGATACTACTGTACATTTCATCTCAGAAGAAGAAATGAAACGTGACCACAGCGGTATTCCTCATGGTGGATTTGTGATCCGTACAGGTAAGACAGGCTGGAATGATGAAAATAATCATGTGATCGAATACAGCCTGAAGCTGGATTCCAACCCGGAATTCACATCCTCTGTTATTGTAGCTTATGCAAGAGCTGCATACAGAATGAGCCAGGAAGGACAGAAAGGCTGCAAGACAGTATTTGATGTACCACCGGCTTATTTAAGCGCACTGGACGGAGCAGAACTTCGTAAACATCTTCTGTAATAAACAGATTAGATACCAGGAACAAAAGGTCTGAATACATTAACAAATGCAGAATTAGGGCGGGATTCTTTTCCCGTCCTTTTTTAGTTGACGATTTAATAAAGATGAGATATAATACCTACATAATATTGTAACAAGATTGTAAAAATTCGTTACAAAACCAGTAATCATTAAGATAACAGAGTCAAATTGTGAGAGTGCCCTGCACGAAATAACTCGCAGGTATCATAATTGTAAAGGAAACACACAGTTGACAAATATGTAGGAAGAGGTTTTTATATGAAAAAAGCGTGCAGAAGGTTCGGAATTCTGGGAATTCTGCTGGGCATTATGCTTTTTGCGGCAGCAGGGTCCACATTTCATGGGACTACAGTTCAGGTGCAGGCAGCGACAACTAATGGCTTCCGTACAGTAGGAGGCAAGACTTATTATTACCAGAACGGCAAGATGGTAAAGGGCTGGAAGACCATTGGAGGAAAAAAATATTTCTTTAACCTTAACACAGGTGTTATGCGCAAAGGTTGGAAGCAGCGGGTTGGTGCCGGCAAGAGCTATCTCAGCACCAGTACAGGAGCAATGCTTACCGGTTTCCAGAAAATAAAAGGCAAATATTATTATTTTGATCCAAAGACCGGCATCAGTAAGTCGGGATTCCTGAAGTTCAGTAACGGCAAGTACAGATACTTTATGCCAAAGACTTTTGAGATGGCAACCGGATGGATGCAGGACAGCAGTAACCACAAATATTACTTCGGTCCTTCTGACGGTTATATGTATACCGGATGGCAAAAGATCGGCAAGTATTATTACCTGTTCAATAAGAAGACAGGTATTGCCTTCAGAGGATTTTCCAAGGGTTCCAACGGACTTACCAGGTATTTTCGCCAGAACTACAAGATGGCAACCGGATGGCTTACGGAGACTCCTTCCAGAAGAAAGAGATATTTTTCTTCCAGAGGTATCATGTATACCGGACTTAAGACCGTCAGTGGAAAAAAATACTATTTTGATCCTGATTCAGGACTTACAACCAAAGGATTTGTGACCATCAGTGGCAATAAATATTATTTTGATACAGCTACTTATATCATGGTTACAGGCAAGACAATAACGGTCAATGGAATTGAATATACTTTCAATTCCAGTGGTGTTCTGACGAATACTTATGATCCAAGCACTTCCGCTGATGCATTCAAAAATGACCCACGGCCGATTGCACAGACCAGTGCCAAGACCATCAAGAACTATCTGGCAGGTGCTATGAAGCCGGTAGGACAGGCATTGTATGTATGGGGCGGTGGTTGGACAGATTCTACCAGGAAGGGTGTCAGTCCTACATGGCAGAAATGGTATACCAGCCAGAATTCTTCCTATAATTATAATAACTATCGTGATCTTACAACTGCCAACAGAATCAAGGGTCTGGACTGTTCCGGCTTTGTTGGCTGGACAGCCTATCAGGTAATGCACACCACCAGCGGTGTAGGCGGTGGTTATACTGTAGTATCCGGTGATATCGGAAGCTACTACAAGAGTCTGGGATGGGGAAGTATCCTGAACCAGAACTATTTGTCCGGTAAGGGCTGGAAGATGCAGCCAGGTGATGTAGGATATGACGGTGGCCATACCTGGATCGTAGTAGGACAGTGTTCAGACAAGAGTGCAGTCATTGTCCATTCCACTCCACAGGCAGGATGCCAGCTTGCAGGAACCACCACACCGGATGGTAACTATGACAGCCAGGCAGTGGCACTTGCAAAGAAATATATGTCCAGATATGCAGGATACAGCAAGTACGAATATCATCCATCCTGCGGTAACTACATCCGAAGAGGTAATTACCTGAGATGGAATACCAAAACTCTTTCTGATCCGGATGGATTCAAGAAGATGACAGCAGACCAGATACTTAAAGTACTGTTTCCGTAAATATTACAGAGAAGTTTCCAAAGTATGGAGACTTCTCTTTTTTTTACTGATTCGTTACTAAATGTTACAAAACTTTAAACTTTTATGTTTTTGACTATTGCAATCATGAGAAGTTTGTGCTAATATGTAAAAGAAGTTCAGAAAGTTATTTCAAAAATGTTACAAATTTGATTATATTATATGAGGTGAGAAACATGAAAAAGCGAATTGTATGCCTGACATTAGCACTGATGATGACAGCCGGACAGGTTGCAACTGTAAGTGCATCAAGAGAAGAAGAACTGCGTGAAGAACAGGCATGGACAAGTCAGCAGCTGGATGCAACTTATTCTCAGATCGATCAGTTTTATGCAGCTAAACAGCAGTTGGAAGCAGAGATTTCCAACCTGGATGCAAATCTTGTAAACGTTATGGTTTCTATTCAGACCCTGGAAGGAGATATCAGCAACAAAGAAGCTGATATCCAGCAGACACAGTCAGATCTGACCAAGGCACAGAAAGCCAAGGACAAACAGTACGAAGCCATGAAACAGCGTATTCAGTACCTGTATGAGAAAGGCGGAAGTGAAGCATGGTTTCAGATGATGGTCAATGCAGACAACCTGTCCGATCTTCTTACAAAAGCAGAATACACACAGAAAATGTACGATTATGACAGACAGAGTCTTGAGACTTATGCCAATACTATCAAGCAGGTAACACAGCTTGGTGAGCAGTACCAGTCAGAGAAAGCTGAACTGGAAGGCATGAAACAGGAATATGAAACAGAATCTGTAAACCTTCAGACAGCCATCGACGAAAAGAAAGCCACATCTGCTGACTATGACAACGAGATCGCATATGCACAGGAGATGGCGAATGAATACGCCGCACTGATCCAGGAACAGCAGGCAGAGATCGAACAGCTGGAAGCAGAGCGTATTGCAGCGGAAGAAGAAGCAAGACGTCAGGCAGAAGCTGAAGCAGCCGCAGCGGCTGCAGCAGCAGAGGAAGAAGCTGCCCAGGAAGAGGAAGATCAGCAGGAAGACCAGACTGTATACGATAAAGACGGTAATGAAGTAGATCCAGATGATGCAGCTGAGAACGGTGATCCGGTATATGATGAAGATGGCAACGAAGTAGATCCAAGCGAAGTATCTTCTGATGACAGCGAAAGCGATTCCAGCAGTGATGATGTAGAACATGATGAGTATGGCAATGTGATCGACAGTGACAATACTGTAGATCCGGATGATGTAGATACATCTTCCAGTTCCTCCGGCTCATCCAGCGGTTCAGGATCTGCTATCGCAGATTACGCTACACAGTTTGTTGGTAATCCATATGTATGGGGCGGCACAAGCCTTACCAACGGTGCTGACTGCTCCGGATTTACTCAGAGCGTATACGCACAGTTCGGATATAGCCTTCCGAGAACATCTTATGAACAGCAGAACTGGGGAACAGAAGTATCTTATGCAGATGCACAGCCTGGTGACCTTATCTGCTATGGTGGACATGTGGCAATCTACATGGGCAACGGACAGATCGTACATGCATCCAATTCCCGGGATGGTATAAAGATCAGTAATGACGCTACATACAGAACAATTCTTTCTGTAAGACGTCCTTCATAAAAGATCAGAGAGTCACAGTAGTTACGTGAAGGTTGTGAACAGTAATGAATAGTAATGTGTTATTACGTTAACATGATACAATGTCTTGACTTTCTACAAATAAAGTATTAAAATGGGGCAAAGCGCAATGGGGCACTTTGCTCCTTTTTTGTGCCTTTTTTTAACTTGTAAATAAAGGAGAAAATAAATTTCAGGAGGAAACGAAAATGAGAAAGAGTAAAATGTGGAAAATGGTGACTGTTGCAGCAGTTGCAGCATCCATGACCTGTGGAATGGTCGGAGTACAGAGCGTAAGCGCAGATGACAAAAAAACTCTGAAAGTAGCTATGGAGTGTGGATATGCACCATATAACTGGACACAGCCGGATGATTCCAACGGAGCAGTTCAGATTTCCGGAAGTTCTGATTATGCATACGGTTATGACGTTATGATGGCACAGAAGATCGCAGATGAACTGGGATATGAGCTGGAGATCGTGAAACTTGACTGGGATTCCCTGGTACCTGCAGTACAGTCCGGACAGGTTGACTGTGTTATCGCAGGACAGTCTATTACCAAAGAACGTCAGCAGATGGTAGACTTTACAGAGCCATACTACTATGCATCCATTATCACATTGGTAAAGAATGATGGGGATTACAAAGATGCAGCAAGTGTAGAAGACCTGAAGGGCGCTACTGTAACTTCTCAGCAGAATACAATCTGGTATGATTCCTGCCTGCCTCAGATTCCGGATGGCAATATTCTTCCTGCACAGGAAAGTGCACCGGCTATGCTGGTTGCCCTGGAATCCGGTAAATGCGACGCAGTTGTAACAGATATGCCTACAGGTAAAGCTGCATGTGTTGCCTACCCTGACTTCAAACTTCTTGACTTCTCCGGAACAGACGGAGCATTTGAAGTGTCTGATGAAGATATCAATATCGGTATTTCTCTCAAGAAAGGCAACGACGAACTGAAAGACGCAATCAACGGTGTGCTGAAAGATATGACAGAAGATGACTTCAACAAGATGATGGATGAAGCAATCGCTGTTCAGCCACTGTCTTCAGAGTCATAAAGGAGGAGCAAAATGCTGCCAGATAGTTTTGGAGGAAGAATCATATATCTTCTTCAACAGTATGGCTCTTCTTTTCTGAAGGGTGCCGGAGTCAGCCTGTGGCTGGCACTGGTAGGAACTTTTTTTGGATGTATCATTGGTTTTTTTGTAGGCATCATTCAGACGATCCCTGTAGACCGCAACGATTCCATAGTCAAAAAAGTTCTGATCAAAATCATAAAATTTATCCTTGCCTGCTACGTGGAGTTCTTCAGAGGTACTCCTATGATGGCACAGGCCATGTTTATTTATTTTGGAAGTTCTGCTCTTTTTAACATCAATATGTCTATGTGGTTTGCTGCGATCCTTATTGTGTCCATCAACACAGGAGCCTATATGGCTGAGACAGTACGAGGTGGTATCCTTTCTATTGATGAAGGACAGACAGAAGGTGCCAAGGCTATTGGTATGACTCATGTACAGACCATGATTAACGTAATCCTTCCACAGGCACTGCGGAACATCATGCCTCAGATTGGTAATAACCTGATCATCAACATCAAAGATACCTGTGTTCTTTCTATTATTGGTACCGTTGAACTGTTCTATGCAACTAAAGGTGCGGCAGGTGCCCTGTATACATATTTTGAGGCTTTTACCATTGCCATGGTGATCTACTTCATTATGACATTTACCTGTTCCCGTATCCTGAGAGTTCTGGAACACAAAATGGACGGTCCGGACAACTACGATCTGGCCACAGCAGATACCCTGACACATACCAGTGGTATGTATTCCTATAAACCAAAGAAGGAGAAGAAATATGAGTGAGACAATCCTGGAAGTGAAGCATCTGGGCAAATCTTTCGGAAGTCATGATGTACTGAGAGATATTGATTTTTCTGTTAAACCGAAGGATGTTACCTGTATCATCGGTCCATCCGGATCCGGTAAATCCACACTGCTTCGCTGTATGAATCTTCTGGAAACTCCTTCTTCCGGCGAGATCAATTATCATGGTACCAACATCATGGACAAGCATGTAAATGTACCGGATTACAGAGCAAAAGTAGGAATGGTATTCCAGAGTTTTAACCTGTTTAATAATATGACTGTTCTCAAAAACTGTACAGTAGGACAGGAGAAGGTACTTAAGAAAAGCAAAGAAGAAGCCCACAAAAACGCTATGGTGTATCTGGAAAAGGTTGGAATGGCACCTTACATTAATGCCAAACCGAAGCAACTTTCCGGTGGACAGAAGCAGCGTGTGGCAATCGCCAGAGCTCTTGCAATGGAACCGGAGATCCTTCTTTTTGATGAACCTACTTCCGCACTGGATCCTCAGATGGTAGGAGAAGTTCTGGAAGTTATGAGAAGCCTTGCCAAAGAAGGTCTGACCATGATTATTGTTACCCATGAAATGGCATTTGCCAGAGATGTATCCAAACATGTGATCTTTATGGGTGATGGAGTGATTGTAGAAGAGGGCACTTCACAGCAGATTTTTGAAAATCCTCAGAAAGAAATGACAAAAGAATTCCTCAGTCGTTTCAGAAATGCCTGAAAATAAACACGAATAATGTGAAAATATAAGAGCAGTTACTTTAATGTTACAGGGTAACTGCTTTTGTATACATAAAAATACATGATTTTGGAAAAAAATTCTGGACAAATACTATTTTTTTATATAAAATTAATCGAACAAAATAATATTTGTTGGTTTTGAACCAGCCTTTGTAAGTTCCAATTGAGGATCTGATGAATATTGAGGATCTGATGGATTAATAGGGAAACCGGTGTGATTCCGGTACGATCCCGTCACTGTGACAGGGAGTTGCAGAACAACATGCCACTGGGTGTGGTGCCTGGGAAGGCGTTCTGAAGCGATGATCTTAAGTCAGGAGACCTGCTTGCAACTGATCAGATATGATTCTTACGGTAGATAGGAAACATCGATTTTTTTGTGTGCATATAACATCCGTAGTCAGTGCGGGTGCTTTTTTCTGTGCTTTTGTTCAAAAGCACTGTTTCCCCTGCGTTTGTATATTTTATCTGAACAGTTATATGGTGCAGACCACCAAAATAATATGGGAAGGAGATTAAAGTGACAAAAAAACAAATCGGAAAACGATTCCTTCAGATTCTGATCGTTCTGATCGGTGTAAGTTTCTTTACTTTTGGGCTTACCTATCTTTCACCAGGTGATCCGGCTGAGATCATGCTGACAGAGTGTGGTAACCTGCCTACACCGGAACTTCTGGAACAGACAAGACATGAACTGGGACTTGATCAGCCGTTTCTGGTACAGTACGGCAACTGGGTGAAAGGAGTACTTACCGGAGACATGGGAACTTCTTATGCGTTTAAAGTTCCTGTAACTGAGAAACTTATGAAATGTTTCTGGCCTACACTTAAGATGTCGCTGTTTGCGCTTCTTTTGATGATCCTGTTTTCCATACCTTGTGGAATTCTTTCGGCAGTGTATCAGAACAAATGGCCGGATTACCTGATTCGGGGAATTACCTTTTTTGGAGTGTCTATTCCAAGTTTCTGGATCGGACTGATCCTTCTGAGCATCTTTGGAGTACAGCTTCGATGGATCAACGTAGCGGGAGGTACCACAGATTTCAAGGCGATGATCCTTCCATCTGTGACACTGGCACTTTCCATGTCTGCAAAATATACCAGACAGGTACGAAATGCAGTGCTGGAAGAACTGAGACAGGATTATGTGATCGGAGCAAGGATGAGAGGAATCAAAGAAAGTGCGATCCTCTGGAAACATGTACTTCCAAATGCAATGCTTCCTATTGTAACTCTTCTTGGTCTTTCACTGGGATCACTGCTTGGAGGAACTGCTGTTGTTGAGATTATTTACAACTGGCCTGGAATGGGAAGTATGGCGATCAAAGCAATATCATGTCGTGACTATCCGATGGTACAGGCATATGTACTGATGATCGCGATCATGTACATGGTTATCAATATCATCGTGGATCTTTCCTATACCTATCTCGATCCAAGAATAAAGGAGGTTAAGTAAAGTGAAGAAGAAGAATTTTTTCCTGGCTCACAAACAGTTTACTTTATTCTTTATTCTTGCCCTTGCTGTTGTAGGGGTGGCAGTATTTGCTCCATGGGTCGCACCAAAAGATCCGTTGGAAGCAGTGATGCTGGATTCCCTGAAAGCGCCCTGTGCGGAATATCCTCTTGGTGCTGACAAGCTGGGCAGGGATATTCTTTCACGAGTGATCTTTGGTACCAGGACTTCTCTGGTGTCCACTCTGATTCTTGTAGCAACTATTTTTGTTGTAGGTACCATACTTGGAATCATTGCGGGATATTTTGGCGGATGGATCGATCAGGTGATCATGCGTATTGCAGATATGATGATCTCTTTCCCGGGAATGATCCTGGCGATCGCTATTGCAGGTATGCTGGGACCAAGTCTTCAGAACGGAGTGATCGCTATCACAGCTGTAAGCTGGACCAAATATGCCCGTCTGGCAAGAAGTATGGTTTTGAAAGTAAAACGTAATCTGTACGTGGAAGCTGCCGTTGTAAATGGTACAAGTACACTGAAAATTTTGTGGAAACATATCCTTCCAAATATGCTGACAACTATGACAGTAACAGCAGCGGCAGATATGGGAACCATGATGCTGGAACTTGCATCTCTTTCTTTCCTAGGATTTGGTGCTGTGGCGCCGACACCGGAATGGGGATTGATGCTGAACGAAGGAAGAACTTATATGGCGAAAGCACCCTGGCTCATGATCGCACCAGGTATTGCCATCGTGATCGTAGTAATTATTTTTAACATGCTTGGTGACAGTATCCGCGACATTCTTGACCCGAGACAGGAGTAACATAGATACCGGGTTTAAAAGACCCGAACCCACATGAGCTTACTCATAAGTGGATGAAACAGATAGCGTAAACATAACAGGATATATAAAAATAAGGAGAAAAACATATGAAAAACAGAATCGCAAAAAAAATCTGTGCAGTAGCGCTGGCAGGACTCATGACAATGGCAATGGTTCCAACATCTGTATTTGCAGCAGATGCAAAAACAATGACCATCGGTGTAACAAGCTTTGCTGATACACTGGAGCCAACAGAGCAGTACTTCAGCTGGGTTATTTCCCGTTATGGTGTTGGACAGGGACTTACCAAATTCGATGAAGAAGGTAACATGGTACCTTGCCTTGCAACAGAGTGGACCAACAGTGAAGATGGAAAAACATGGACATTTACGATTCGTGAAGGCGTTAAATTCTCAAACGGTAACGATATGACACCAGAGCTTGTAAAAGCATCTCTGGAACGTACTATCGAAATGTCAAACCGTGTACCGGAGTTCTTTGACATTGACAGCATTGAAGTTGACGGACAGAATATCATCTTCAACCTGAAGAGAGCTAATGCAAACATGGCAGGATGTCTGGCAGACCCATTGTTCCTGATCATGGATACAAGCATCGATAACTCTAACATCGCTATGGAAGGACCGGTTTGTACCGGACCCTATGCATTCCAGTCCTTTGACCCGGCGGGAGACACAGTTGTTGTACGCAACGAATACTACTGGGATGGCGAAGTTCCGAACGACAGTGTAACTCTTCGTATCATTGGAGACCAGACAACACGTTCTATGGCTCTGCAGTCCGGTGAGATCGATGTAGCTTACAACTTAAAGACAGAAAACGTATTTGAATTTGAAGGAAATGACAACTACAATATCCAGTCTCTGGAATCCCTTCGTTCTACTTATGCATTCATGAACCAGAACGGAGCCCTGAAAGATCTGGCACTTCGCCAGGCAGTTCTTCGTGGACTTGACAAAGAAACTTACACAGGTGTTCTTCTTGAAGGTGGCGCAACACCAGGAAAAGCTCCGGTACCTCCGACACTGGACTATGGATATGATGATCTGAACGATGAAAACGCTTATGATCCGGATGGAGCAAAGAAAGTTCTTGAAGATGCAGGATACAAAGATGTAGATGGTGACGGATATGTAGAAGATCCGGACGGAAAACCTGTGGAACTTACTTTCGTATACTATGACAGCCGTGCAGAGCTTGGTGTATATGCACAGGCAACACAGGCAAGCCTCAAAGAAATCGGAATCAATGTAAAACTTGACTGCGTATCTTATGAGACACTTCTTGACCGTCGTGATTCCTCTCAGTATGACATGCTGATCTGGAACGTACTTGTAGCTAACACAGGTGACCCGGAAAACTACCTTCGTGAGAACTGGTACAGCACATCTGCAAACAACACTGCAGGATATTCTAATGAAGATGTAGACAAATGGCTGGATGAACTGGCAGAGACCATTGATGCAGATGCAAGAAAAGAACTGATCGTAAAGATTCAGCAGGCGATCATGGACGATGCTGCAACTATTTTCTTCGGATACGAAAACACCTTCCTTATTTCCAAAGCAAATGTAGAGGGACTTGTAATGTATCCAATGGATTACTACTGGGTAACTGCTGACATGAAGATGGCTGA
>OLRJ01000406.1_pt1 | contig 44829 bp, 31 predicted proteins | sample 1672741 | NCBI WGS metagenome assembly OLRJ01 (sample SAMEA3136719, study PRJEB25190) | human gut metagenome | biome: human gut; feature: human-associated habitat; material: faeces | place: Austria | collected 2013 | reverse complement strand
CGCTAGCCATCAAACGGCAAAGTCCCCGTCGAGCACACGCCCGGCGGGGACTTTTTCTATACCGACCACCCAACCACCACGATGGGGACAGGCACCTTTGTGGTGGTTTGGAGCCTGGTGGTCGGTTTGTCTCGATCTGTAACAGTTAGACCCTGTTGAGCCTCGTAGTTGTTACAGATCAAGATATTGTGCCAGCCGCCTCCGCTTTGTCTCAATCTGTAACAGTTAGAGACCAAATTCCCCGCTTGGTGTTACAGATCGAGACGTTAGGTTGGCGGCCGAGCAGTTCATCTCAATCTGTAACATCTAGAGCCGTTTTGGGCAGTTTGGTGTTATAGATTGAGATTTTGCTGAAGCCGAGAACGAGAGCCGTCGCCAAAACCTAGCGCTTGCGGCGCTTGGTCGCAGCGATGCCTGCCGCGGCAACAGTTGTTCCGGCGATGCCTAGGGCGGCGACTGTCATCGCGGCGGAGTCACCCGTGCCGGCAAGCTCCGTGCCACCGGACTTCTTGCCATTCTTGCCCTTACCCTTGGACTTGCCCGTCGTCACCGTGGTCGTCGTCGAAGTTGAACTGCCCGCAGGGACCCCGGTGCCACCAGAGCCATCCGTACCGCCGCCCTGCTCGCCGTCGCCAGGCGACGGGTCCGGCTCAGGCGCCGCCTCATCGGTCACCGTAATCGTAATGTTCAGACGCTCGGAATACTCACTGTACGACATGCCAGGACGCTGTGCCGCAATGCGCACATACATGTTGCTATCGAGCGCAATAGGCTCGGTGTACTTTACGCGGCCTTCGTCACGGCAGGGGCAGGTGTCGTTGGTGGTGTACCAAATCGTCGTGCTATCCTCGGCCGAAAGCTCCAGCTTCGTTCCCTTGGGCACCGTAATGTAGTTCTCCTTGGGCGACCATGCACCAAACGTCGTCGCACCAATCGTCGCCACCGGTCGCGCCGGCCGCACTGCCTCGGCGGACACGCGAACGTCGACCTGCTTGGACAGTGCCGTGCCGTCCACCGCCGCCGTCAACGTCGTCAAACCGGGCAGGGCACCATGCAGCACAAACGTCGCCGCGCCGTCCTCGCCCGTCACGGCCTGGGTGGCATCGACAGAGCAGATAGCCGAGGACTCCAGCCCAACACTAACCTTGGCGCCCGCAAACGGTTTGCCCGCCTTATCGGTCACGTGCGCCACCAGCTCAAAGTCACTGCCATCAAGCATGGTCACGGCCTGCTCCACGTTGAGCTTGAGCTTGTCGGCACGAACGCCCACGACAAGCTCGCCACTTACCCAGCGCGCCATGGCCGTGCCGGCGTAGTTGCGAGCACCGTCGAGCTCAAACGCCAGCGTCGAGCCCGCCTCACACGCATCGGCATAGCGAATACGCAGCACGCGCGACAGCGGCTTGCCATTGGGATCGTCCTGCTTGTCGAGCCACGTATACGTCACGTCGCCCAAGCCCTGCGCGCACAATGCGACCAGGGCATCGTCGCTCGCATCCATATACTGCGCAAACTCAACCTCGATGCAATCGGTATAGGCATGGGCCGAAGCCACCTCGGGCGTCGACGTCGACACCAAGCCAATGTTCACCTCAGTCTGAATCGGCGGCACGCGCAGCCAAGCCGAACGCTCCTCCTCATACCCGTCCTTGGTCACGCGCACCTGATACCAGCCGGTCGGCGTATTCCAGTTGTACGCACCGTCCGCACCCGTCGCAAGCGGATTGTCCTGCTCATACTCCTCGGCATCCCAACGCACTGCATTGGTACCGGTCGCATCGTCGGCGCTCCACAGCTCAACCGCCGCGCCTTCAACCGTATTGGACAGCAGGCCCTCGTACACCACGCCCGCAGGATCGGGTGCTGCCTTGGCAGCCACATTGCGATAACGCGCCTCGAAGATCGACTGCATCTTCTCGTCCGAGATCAAGCCGTCCTTGTTGGCCTTGTAGACCTCGGCATCGGTCAGCTCGCCCCAGTTGACCGTAATACGATTCTGGCACGCCCGCTCCACCTGCTCGCAGGCAACATCGTAGGCGCATTCGGCATTGGTCAGCTTAATCGCGCGCTCCGAACCTACGCTGGTCGAAGCCGCGTCATAGGCAGCGCCCACCACGGTACCCGCCGAACCGGCCGTCAGCACGCCGGCGATTGTCATAATGGAGCCCACTGCCACATCGGTGCTGTCGTGGCAGAGCTGGCGATACAGCAGATCCTCAAACGCGCGCGCCTTCTCCATGGCATCGCGCAGCGCGTAAATGCACTTCCAGTCGTCCTCGGTTTTCTCGGGCTTGGCAAGCAAGCGCGTATGCTGAAGCTCATAGCCCTCGCGCTCACCCTTCACCTTCTGCATACGGACGTTCACGTTCTCCCAGTTCTTGCTGGCATCGTTCACGCCGTAAATGCCGGTAAAGATGCCGATGCCCTGGGTCGCCGCGGGAAACGCCTGGCCGGCCGCCTTCCACGCATCGGTCTTAAAGACCTGTCCAAACATCTCGCACTCGATCTTATAGCTCTTGAGCGAACGGATCGTGCGGATGAGCTTCATATGGGCGCTCACGTCGCCGTTGCGCTTCCAGGCCATGAGCCATCCGCGCACCTTGGAGTTGTTGAGGCTATGGACCACATTCCAGTTGTCGTACAGGTTGTCCAGAATGTCGCACTGCATGGCGATCGAGTTAAACAGAAGCGCCTGGTTCTTGTTGTTATTGGAGTTCTCGATAAACTCCGACTCTATATAGGCCGTCTGCTCGCCATCGGGCGCGGCGACCTTAAAGCCCTTGACGGTATCGTCGTCAGCCGCCTTGTAGCTCAGCGAGCTGCCGAGCGCCTGGCCCAAATCGTTAAACCCGCTCGTCGACTGGCCGTTGTACTCACTGGCCTTAATATCCGCACACTTGTTGAGCGCCGCAGCGGTTGCGTCATTCCAGCTTCCGTATTGGTTGAGCTGGCCGATACCCATCGACTGGCCCACCAGTTCCTCGGCCCGCTGGGCAATAAACTCCGCTCGCGATGCATGGTCGACGAGCTCCTTGATGGCGGCCGCATCCGCAGCGTTCGCGCCCTGGGCCGCCGCAAGTTCCTGATACCAATCCTCGCTGGTGCCGTAAGCATCCTCAAAGATCATCTTGTCCACATTGACGCCATAGCTGTCGCCCTGCTGGGTCAGTAGCGCCGATGACCCGCCGACCGCGGCCTTGAGCTCAGCCGCAAACTGCGCGGCCCCGTCGTTGCCAGCATCATCGCCCTCGCCGTCGCTGGCGGCAGGGGCGCGACGAGCCTTACGGGCAGCTCCACCTTGGGCTTCGTCCTCTTTACCGTCCTCGTCCTCCTCGGCAAACGCATCGGCGACCATCTGGTCAATCGCGTCGTTAAAGGCCTCATCGACATCATTAAACGAGTTATCCATCATATACTCGTGCCACTGCTGCACAGCATTCGAGAACTCCTGCTGGCGCTCCTCGGCCGCGGCGGAATGCTTTTTGGCCGAAGCGTTGGCGTCAAAACTCAGCATGGTCATAAGCTGAGCATTGGAGATGCGGTAGGTCCGCGGCATAAAGATCTGCTCAAAGTTGCCGCAGTTCACATAGGTCGAGTCATTCGCCTTGTTAAACTCGTCGAGCAGCTTGAGATATCCCTCGTCCACATACTCCGCCACATAGCGCACACGGGTGCCCTCGCGCGACTTTTGAGTCAGAGGAATCGTCACCGTCTTGCCATCCACGCAGTCCACGTACAGGTCGAGCGTGTCGGCGGCCTCTTCGTTTCCCACCTCGAGCGTGATGTCAAAGGTCCAGTAGGCGTTCTTCTTTTGTGGCAGATGATGGAAGGTCCACAGGCTCTTGCCGGTGTCCTCCTTGCCGTCCTTGACCAAGTTTTGCGCACCGCCACGATACGTCACATCAAAGTTCCAGACCGAAGCACCCGGAACATAGCGCACATAATTGCGAGCCGTTACCTCGGCAGCAGCGGCGGCGACATCGGTCGAGCCCACGCGCGCTTCGAGCGTCACACGCTCGGCGGCAAGCGTATCCTGCGGCAGGTCGTATTCAATCTTGGCACGGCCCAGCTTGTTGGTCTTGCCGGTGTACTTTGCAGCCGACGAGCCCGTCCCCACGGTGAGCTGCACGCTCTTGCCCGGTGCCGCATAAACGTAGGCCACATTGCCCAGTAGGCTGTGAACGTCGGTGCTGTCGACCTCGATGCGCGATCCGCTAACCTCGAGTGTGGTGCTTCCCAGCGGCAATGTCACCTCGCCCAGCGTAATGAGCGGCGAGACGGCATAGACGCCCGCGGCCTTAGGCTTAAAGCGCACAAACACATCGGCGCCCATGCCCTTCTTCATATCGAGAACGAGGTTGTCGCCCTCCCAAGTTGTGGCAGCCCACATGGCATCGGAGCTGGCGCCGGCTTCGCGAGCGCCTGCGGACACATCCTCGACGGCATCCTTGGCCAGAGGAATCTCAATCTTGGCAGCCTGGCTGTCCTTGAGCTCGTAATGAATGCGCAGCTCGGTCTCCGCGCCAACAACCGCGGACGAATCAGCGATAACCGAGCCCGCCGTCAGCCCGCGCTCGGCACGATACGTCTCCACGTCAAACGTGGGGACGTCGAGCGTCACGTCGAGCTGTTTGCCGTCCTCAATCTTCACCTGCTTTTGCGCGATATGCTTACCCACGGTCAGCCCTAGGCGGCTAAACGTGGAATAGCTCGTCGCTTGGATGTCGTAGCTCGTCTTGTTAAAGGCGACGATGGTGTACGAACCGGCCTTAAGGCGCGGCGTCTCGGCCTTCATGATAGGCGTGGTGCCATCGTCTTCGTAACCCATCAGATAGGTGACGCCGTCGGCGACTAGCTTGCCGTCGGACGTACGGAACACCAGCACGCGGTTGGCGCCCTGGTAGTCGCCCTTGGTCGTGACCGTCGCCGTGCCCCAGGGCTTCAGGTCGATATCGACCTTGCCGGCCGAAGGCTTCACCGTCGCCGTAGCCCCACCCAGCTTGAGGCTGTCTTTGGGCTCGAGCGTTATCTCCAGATCCTGGTCTGCATCGGCAATGGCCTGCGACACCACGAGCGCTGTACCCTGGATACGGTAGTCGTTTTCCTTGTCGCCCTTGGCAGGCTTAAGCGTCTTGCCGCCGCTCTTCACCGTCAGATCGATGTTATCGAGACTATCGAGCTCAATGCGTTCGGTCTTATCCTGGCCTGCGACCGGTTCGAGATAGGCCACATTGAGTTCAATCGCGCGCGAAGTCGGAATCTTGGTAAAGTCCTCCGCCTTAATCTCTCCGATATTCCATGTGCCCGTCATCTGGTCGCCTGGGCGCGCCAGCACCATGTCATAGTAACCGCTGAGCGAAATGCGCAGGGTGGCTGCTGTCTTGGAGAGAGCGTCCGCTGTAAAGCTGCCGTCATCGCCAACCGCCAGCGGCGTGGACTGCCCCGCCTGCACGAGTGTAGCCGCCGCGCCCTGGGGAAGTTTGCCCGTCACCTGGGCCGCCTCGCCCATCCACTCAAACGTGTAGGCAGGCTTCGAGGAATCGACGGAGTCCTTGCGATCGGCCACGGCATCGGCAAGCTTTTTGACCATCGAGGGGTTGCCAGCCGAATCGGTCGCATAGGCATAGATGGTCTGGCCTTCACTAAAGGGAATCGCATACGTTACGCCATCGATTGTCACGCGCTCATTATAGTCGCCCGGATAGCCCGCCCCACCAAATTGAAGATCGGGGTTCATCACGCGCAGGGCAACGGCATTATGGTTCGTCTCGTTTCCGTGTCTCGTGTTCTCAAAAGCTCCCCACTCTATCATTTCCACGCTTTTGGGTAGCACAATCTCTTTGCCGGCAATCGCAGGATCAAGAGAGGCGAACGCGTGCGCTCCGATAGATCTGACACCATCGTCAATCGTCACCGACGACACATGCGAGCACCCGTCAAAGGCATAGCGCTCAATCCGCTCCACCGTGCCCGGCACGTTGATCTGCGTAAAGGTGAGTACCGTTGTGTCCGAGACATAGAACTGCGGTACGCCGCAATTGACGAAGGCGCGATAGTCGATAGTCTTAACCGAAGGCGGCAGCGTTGCCACCACATTGTCGTCAAGTTGTTCGCAGCCCTCAAAGGCTTGCTCGGGAATCGTGGTAAAGGCCGCATTGTTGGGCCAGGTCACCGTGTGAAGTGTCTTGCTTCCGGTAAACGCATTCCAGCCCAGTTCCTCAACCGAATCGGGCAGTGCGATTTCCTTGATGCTGCTGCCGCCCAAACCGCCCACAGAGCGGATATGCGAATCGGGGGCAAACGTAATTGATGTGAGCGCAACGTTTCCCATGCCCTTAAGACTCACGACATTTTTGCCGTCGATGGTCGAGGGCACCTCCAACGTGGTAATGCCCGCGTCGCCATACTCGATAGAAATTTCGTTGGTGAGGCTATCGATCGAGAAGTAGTACTGCGCGGGGGTCTGCTCGCCGGCCACGTAGCCATCGTCGTATTCGCCCTTTACGCCCGTGGCGCCCTTCGAGGTCATCCAGAGCCCAAGTTCCTCGTTCCAGGTTGCCTCGGCTTCGGCGGTCTCCTCTTGCTTCTGCTGCTCGGCGAGCTCCTTGCCCTCGACAAGATCGATGGCGAGCGTGCCCACGGGCGTGCTCTCGGTCTGCCCAGCGCCCGTCAGGCCTGCCGCCGATGCAATCTCGGAGGGCGGGGGCGTAGGGGTATCACCGGTATCGAGCACTGTGGGATCGGCGGCGCCGGCATCGGGCGCGGGGTCGGCGGAAGCAGAGTCTGACGTTTGGGCGTCAGCCGAATCGGCGGGAGCGGCGTCGGCTGCTTGGCCGTTATCCGTCTGCACAAAAGTGCCGTCGGTGTTGAGGGCCTCGGCAAACGCGCCCACAGGCAACGAGCCCGTCACCATAGTGAGGGTCACCGCGGCAACGGTCAGGCGGCGGCAAAGCGCTCGAACAGTAGTCCACCTCATGGTCGTTCCTTTCCTGCAAACCTAAAGTCATCCAGCCTAATCGTGGTCCACAAACACAAAGCGCGGTAGGTTCGTATATATGAACCTACCGCGCTACCTGCCCAAACCACCACAAAGGGGACAGGCACCTTTGTGGTGGTTCTGGACTTGGCCGGCCAGTTTGTCTCGATCTGTAACAGTTAGAGGTCAAATTCCCCGCCTGGTGTTACAGATCGAGACATTAAATTGGCGGCCATTCGGTTCATCTCAATCTGTAACATCTAGAGCCGTTTTGACTGGCTTGGTGTTACAGATTGAGATTTTGCTAAAGCCGAGGATGGGCGCCGCCGCCAAAACCTAACGCTTGCGGCGCTTGGTTGCGGCGATGCCGGCAGCGGCAACGGTTGCGCCAGCGATACCTAGGGCGGTGACCGTCATTACGGTGGTATCTCCCGTGGTAGCCAGGACAGCATCGCCCTTCTTGGTCGGCGCGGCTTTCTCAACCGTCTTGGTCGTGACGGTTGTCGTGGCCGGCTTAGCCGCGGGTTTGGTCTCGGGTTTCGTCTCAGGCTTGGTTTCGGGCTTGACCTCGGGCTGCGGCGCCGGATTGGGATCCGGCGTAGGCTGCGGATCGGGAGTCGGCGTGGCTTCAGGCGTAAAGGTCAAATCGGTGTTGAGCCACAGAGTGAAGATACAGCCGCTCTCGGGATCAACTACACTCGCTTCGCCCATCTGGTAGCCGCACTCCTGGCCGTTGATCACCAGCTTGGTGTTGGGCGTAAAGTAGAATCCGCGCGCGGGCTTGAGGTAGATACCGTAGCGATAGGTCACGCCAGGCTTAAAGGCGTCGATGTGGTTCGTGATGTTCTGATCCCAGAACTCCTGAGAGTTCACTTCGCTGCCGTCGCTACCCGTCCAGTACTCACACTGAGGAAGGGAGTTGGAGCCCGTCGGAACATTCGCCGTAAAGACCGGCTTATCGCCTGCCTTGAAGGTGGTCGTGGCGCCGTTGATCTCTATAACGTCGATGGCACGCCATTCGTCGATTGGCTGCTCGCACAACATATTGCCAGCATTGGGCGCGAAGACGCCGTTGACGGTCTTGATGTGGTGCGTCCAATGGCCGTTGACGTACATCATGCAGTCATTGCCCACGGTATTGTCGCCCTTGAGCCTCAGCTCGACGGAATACATGTAGAACTTGCCCTCTTCGAAGTGTTCGACCCTCCTCGCGCCCGTCGGATACTTGGCGGGGTCGGAATACCAGAAGGCAACGGGCGTGAGCTCCGCGGGGTCGCTGCCATCCATCTCCTCCCAGCACTCGTAGGCGATCTCGTACTTGTCGGCATCGGCAGCGGGGATCGTCGCGGTCGCGCGCGGCGCCTCGCCGGGCGCGTAGTCGGTTTTCACATCGTTGACGTTTAGATTCTCAAGAGCTTCGTTTTCCGACGAAGCAGGCATCGTAATTGTTTTAATAGCAGGGACATACAGGAATTCTCCGCTTAGACTCGACTTTACGGTTTCCCCGTTTACGGTAACAACGGTTTCATCGCTGAAGGAATATCCGTCTTTTGGCTTCAGCATAAGAGAATACACGTACTCTTTCCCGCTTTTAAACTTTGTAATAGTCGGCAGGGAGCCATGTGAGCCGTTATCGGAATACCAGGCAGCAACGGGTTCGTTGTTTTCAAATTCCTGCCAGCATTCATAAGCGATTTCGTATTTATCTGCATCGTAGTTAGGGACACCTGCCGTCGCCTGCGGACCAGTATCCAGCTGCCAATTGAAGTTCGTATTCTGAAGATTGGCAAAGGAGATGGATTCCGATTCTGATTCCGCTGCCGGGATAACAAGGCACGCCCTCTCGTAGACATGGGTGCGGGTGTAGTAGTCATCCCGGATCTCGTTAATAGTGGGTTTCCCGGTCGCCTCGGTGTCTCCTTTAAAGGCGTCGTCCGGATCACCGATGATGATATTCCCGGGCTCTGTACCCGTATACGTAAGCTTGGATCCATCATAGGTGGTCGTCATCTTGGACTTATTCTCCTTGTACTCCGTAAAGTACTTCTGTTCCTCCTTCTGTCTCTGAATCTTGCTGATATCCAGGGTAAGCGTTGTTTTATTGCTCGCACTGTCATACGCCGCATGGACGATCAAGTCCCCCAGGTCGATAAAAGTCAAAGCGCTACCATCGAGAGCAGACTGGTCTCCATCTACAAGGGCAATCCCCTCCACATACTCAATCGTTTCTTCTTTCTTGATGTCGGTGTAATTGTTCCGCACCGTAATATTGACCCTAACGCCGCTGCCGCCAACAACGTCGGTCACACCACAGGGCATGATGGCGTTACTCGCCGGCATGGCGGCGGTGTCGTCGCCAGAAGCGTTTTGCCCAGCGAGCGCTGCACCGCTAGACTCATTGGCGGCATCGGCTGGGATTGTCTGCTGAGGCTCAGCGGTGGCTTGCGCCGCCGGAGCAGCATCGGTTGCAGGCGCGGTCGAAGCGGCTGGTGCGGTCGTTGCGGCCGTATCCTCCACAACCGTCGGCGTCACCGGAGCCACGGCAACCTCATCCGTCCCAGCGGCGGGATCGGCGCATTCCGTCGCCAGCGCCACGCTCGGCAGCAGCAGCTGGCCGACCATAAGCGCACACGCTCCAGCGCAAGCGATTTTGGCACCCACACAACGCCAAGTACCGTGAACCAGCGAGCAGGTGCGCTCACGCTGAGTTTGCTTATCGAAGTGCCTTCCGTTCATAACGGCCTCCTTGGTCGTAGGGGCATACCACCACAAAGGCGCCTGCCCCCTTTGCGGTGGTTCTGTACCACCAAGATGTGCCAAATGACTCCGTATGCCTAGGTTCGCAGATGCGAACCTAGGTCTCTACCTGCGGTTTAATTCAATATGATTTCATTGTCGCCACACGCGTCCCAGGGACGCTACAATCGAGGACACGACTATTCCGTCCACCCAAAGGACTGTCCTTGAATCTGAGTAAGCCTAAAATCAACGCGCTTTTGGCACTTGCGCTCTTTACCTTTGTCTTTCTTGCCGCCGAGTTTCGATTCGACATTAATGTCGGGCTGCTCACCGGTGCCGAGCGTGTTGTGATTGCGCAGGGCTTCATCCTCGGCGCCAGCGTGATCGGCTTTATCGGATATGCGCCGCTGCTCGGGCTCGCACAGCGCAAAGGCCACTCGCTGGCAGCCGTCAACGCCGCCGCCGTCCCTATCGTCATCGTGGGCCTGACCCAAATTCAGTTCCCTACGGCCCCGCTTGTGCTCGAGATTCTGGGCTGCGTGGGGTTCTTTGGACTCGGCCTGTTGGGTGCCGCAGCGCACCACGCCTTTTCGTTGGCATTCCAGGATGATCCCAAGCTCGCCACCGGCGCGGGAGCGGCCTATGCCGCGGGCATCCTGATGCAGTTCGCCATCAACCTGCTCAATTGCGGCGGCATCGCAGAGCTCATCGTCCTTGGCACAGCGACGATCGCCATCTCCGCCCTCAGCGCTGTTCCGCAAGAGATTGCTGAGAGCCCGAACTCCCGTATCAATCCCTTTGTCGAACCTTCGCATGCCCTCGCCAAACAGGCATGCTGGAGCATCGTGCTCGTCATGGTTCTTGCCTGCTTGTTCTCGACCCTCGACAACGTGGTCACGCTCTCCAACGCCCACGGCACCATTGCCGTACAAACATGGCCGCGCCTCTTTTTGGCGGCGAGCGGCCTTGCTGCCGGTCTTATTTTTGATCTTGCCGAGCGCCGATACATGGGGCTTGTCATGCTCGGCATTGCCGTGCTCTCGACCATTTCCATCCTGGCCGTCGAGGCCGGTGCCGATCCCAACCTGGGCCTTGTCGTCTTTTACCTGAGCTCGGGCTTTTTTGTCACGTTCTTTACCGCCACGTTTACTCAGCTGGCACCACGCATGCACGTGCCCGCCTTCTGGGCCGGCATGGGCTGTGCGGCCAATAACGTGTGCGCGTTCACCACGTCGGGCGTCTCGCTTGCTCTCGTGACCTCGGATAACGTTGCCCTCATTATGATCGGCGCGCTCGTTTTGCTCGTCGCCGCCTGTGCGGCATTCGTGGCAGCCGGCTTGTTCCGCCTGCCCCAAACCGAGCAGGAGCGCGAGCGCGAACAGCTGGCAGAAGAAGCACTCGCCGCCCCCACCATCGAGGAGCAGCGCAAGGCCTTCATCGCCAACCACGCTCTCACCCCGCGCGAAGTCGACGTGCTCATAGCCGTAACCCAGGACGAACGTCCACTTAAACAGGTCGCCGAGGAGCTCGGTATCTCGATGCGCATGGTCCAGCGCCACCTGAGCTCCATCTACCAAAAGACCGACACGCAGACGCGCGCCGGTCTCACCAAGGCCTTCCCCTCGGCCTAAAACAAAAACCACCACAAAGGTGCCTGTCCCCTTTGTGGTGGTTTCGACCGGTTAGCCTTCGAGCTGAGCGACTTTGTAGCGGTAGGCAGCGGCGATAACGTCTTTGCAGCCCTCGCGGCCCAGCTTGGCGCGGTTGACGACGATGTCCTTACCGCTCGTCATCTTCCACTTGCCGGCACTGTAGCGCTTATAGAACGCCTCGCGCGCCTTCTGCTGCTGCTTGACCAGCTTGGCGCCCTTCTTTTTGTTAAGGCCACGCTTCTTGCGCACAATCTCGACGCGGTCCTCAAAGGGTGCGGTCACCAGCACGGCAATGTGGTTGGGGTTGTTACGCAACAGGTAATCGGACAGGCGACCTTCGATAATGCAGCTCTCGGTCTCACCCAGATCCAAAATCACCTGGCTCATCTTTTGGAACAACTTGTCCGAGTACGAGCGTGCATCGTAACGGTCGGGCAGAAACGCCATGTTCTCCACGGCCAGGCGCTCGTCGTAGGCGGCCATCTTATCGAGCGACTCGCCCGCGCGCAGCGACGCACGCACCAGCAGCTCGTTATCGTACAGCGGAATCCCCAACTCGTCGGCAAGCATGCGACCAATCTCGTGGCCCTCGGCGCCAAAGTCGCGCGCGATGGTAATGACCACAGGATTCTTCTTATTCTCCAGATCGCTCATCGCGATTCCTTTCTCTATGTGACAAAGGGACAGTCCCTTTGTCACATTCTACGCTGCCACAATACGACGTTGATACGCTCGGACCAGCAGCGAGATACCAAAGTTGAGCACAAAGTACATCGCGAAAACCAGGCCGTAGAGCATAAGCACCTGCGACAGATCGATCGCGTGGGCCATCACGACGTTGGCCGTGTACATGAGCTCGGCCACGTTAATGCCCGAAAGATACGAGCTGTCCTTGATGACGGTCGTGCACTGGCTAAACAGCGCCGGAATGATCGTCTTAAACGTCTGCGGCAGAATGATGTAGCGCATGGTGGCAAAGAAGCCAAAGCCCTGGCTCTGCGCTGCCTCAAACTGGCCGCGCGGAATCGAGTTGAGGCCGCCGCGCACAATCTCGGCCATAACAGCGCTGGTAAACAGCGTAAAGGCGATGGTCGAAATCACAATGTCCAAACCCTGCACCGTAAAGTAGATAAACAGAATCCACAGCAGGTTCGGCGTGCAACGGAACAGCTCGATGTAGGCGCTCACCAAAATACGGAACGGGCGGGGCGCATAGCTTTTAACGAGCGCCAGCACCGTGCCAAAGATAAGCGAGAAAAAGATCGACAGCGCCGAGATCTCGATTGTCTTAACAAAGCCGCCCCAAATGTAGAGCAGGTTGGTCGCGTTGAAGATTTCCATGCGCTAGGCCTCCTCTACGTTGTCGAGCCCCAGCTCGGCCAGGCTCACGCCGCGCGGACGCTCCTTGGAGCGGCGCTCGAGCCACTGCACCAGCATGGCGAGCGGAAAGCAGATGATGAAGTACATAAGGCAGCAGACGATGTATCCCTGCAGGTAACCGTACAGACTCACAAAGTTGTCGGAACGGTACATAAGGTCGCCGCCGGCCACAAGCGCCAGCACCGACGTGTTCTTGACCAGGTTGAGCGCCTGGTTACACAGCGGCGGCAGAATGATCTTGAACGTCTGGGGCAGCACGATGTACCAGTAGGCCTGCGCACGGGTGAAGCCCTGGCTCTGGGCCGCCTCCATCTGACCGCGCGGAACCGCCTCGATACCGGTGCGGATGACCTCCGAAATGTAAGCCGCGTGATACAGGCCCACGCCCAAGAAGCCCAGCACGAACGGCGCGATGCGCACCGGCTGGTCGGCACCGGTTATGGCCTGCAAAAACTGTGGACCGGCCATGTACATAAAGAGCACCTGCACGGGCAACGGGGTGTTCTGGTAAAACTCCACGTACACGCGGCTTATGGCGCGCAGCACGCGCGAACGAGTGGTGGAGAACACGCCCAGCAGCGTGCCCAGCACCAGCGACAGCAGCAGACCGGCAACGACCACCTGCAGCGTCACGCCAAAGCCCTCCCAGAAGGGCCCCATATTTTGAAATGTCGTCGACCAACGGTCGGCGTCAAATAATCCTTCGAGCATTTGATTCCTTCCTTGGACGATGCGCCTATACAAGACCCCAGGTCTTGACCTCTTGGTCGAGCCAGCCATCGGCCAGGCGATCGCAAATCACCTGATCGACCACGGCAGAAAGGTCGCAGCCCTTCTTGGTCGCCACGCCGTAGCCCTGCTCGCCAAACTTGACCTCGGGCTGCAGCAGCTCAACGGTCTCGTTCATGTAACCGGCCAGCGTGGAGCGGTCCATGGCAAAGACGTCGATATTGCCGGCGTCGAGCGAACTCTTGATGATGGGGTAGCCGCTAAAGGCCCTAAACTCGGGCTTGCAGCTAAAGCCGTTGTCCTTGATCATCTGCTCGATCAGGCCCTGCGTGGTGGCACCCTGGCTCACGCCAATGACCTTGCCATCCAAATCCTCAATCGAAGTAAAGCCCGAACGCTTCTTGACCATGAGTCCCACGTAGTCGGTGCGGTATGGCGTCGAGAAATCCCAGCTCTTCTTGCGCTCGTCGGTTATGGTGTAGGTCGCCGCGACCACGTCGAGTTGGCCGTTGTCGATCAGCGGGCCGCGCGTCTTGGGCGTTACGTCGGTAAACTCGACTAGCTCCTGGGCGCGAGCATCCTTGTAGCTCACACCAAAGACGGCAGCGGCGATCTGGTAGCACAAATCGACTTCCATGCCCTCAAAGCGGCCCTTGGCGGTGTCGTAATAGCCGTAACCGGGAACGTCCTTCTTAACGCCGGCATTCAGATGGCCACGCGACTTGATGGCCGCAAGCTTAGACCCCTTGTCGGAGCCCTCGCCGCTGGTGGAGTTGCCGCAACCGGCAAGCGCGGTCCCCGTCAGCGCAAGCATGCCGGCGCCAGCCAGCTGCAAAAAGTGACGGCGCGACACGGCCGCCCTCGTCATATCCGTCATGTCCATCACCGCGCCTAGTGCAGAATCTTGGACAGGAACTCGCGGCAGCGCGGGTTCTCGGGGTTATCGAAGAAGTGCTCGGGCGTGCCCTCCTCCAGAATGCGGCCGTCCTCCATAAAGATGACGCGGTCGGCCACCTGACGCGCAAAACCCATCTCGTGCGTCACGCAGATCATGGTGATGTCCTCCTGCGCGAGCTCAATCATAACGTCCAGAACCTCCTGGACCATCTCGGGGTCGAGCGCCGAGGTCGGCTCGTCAAACAGGATGATGGGCTGCTTGGTGCACAGGGCACGGGCGATGGCGATGCGCTGTTGCTGACCGCCCGAGAGATTCTGCGGATACTCGCCGGCCTTATGCGCCATGCCAACGCGCTTGAGTGCGGCGATGGCGATCTCGGTCGCCTCCTCCTTGCTCTTCTTTTGTAGCTTGATGGGCGCGAGCGTCAGGTTGCCGAGCACCGTCATGTTGGGATACAGGTTGAACTGCTGAAACACCATGGAGCTATACTTGCGAGCCATCTCCAGGTGATTCTTTTTGGTGAGCGGCGTACCGTCGATGACGACCTCGCCCGACGTGGGCTCCTCCAGATAATCGACGCAGCGGATGAGCGTCGACTTACCCGAACCGGAAGGCCCGATCATTACGAGCTTCTCGCCGCGCTTGACGGTGAGATTGATATCTTTGAGCACATGCAGGTCGCCAAAGTACTTGTTGAGATGCTTGATCTCGATCATGTCTGCCATGAATGTCCCTTCCCTGCGTTTACACGAGTTGAACTATTGTACGGAAAGAACCGCGTTTCCGCAGCCCACACTACATTCCCGTAAAGAACCCGCAACCTTCCACCTGCTCGTTGGCACTCATTGGGGACAGACTTAAATGAGTACCTGCTCATTGGGCACTCATTTAAGTCTGTCCCCAATGAGTGCCCAGCCCAGCAAAAAGGGGCGCGACCGCGATGGTCGCGCCCCTCAGCATCGGCTATGTGTCGGCCGGCACTTACGCCAATTTTGCTCCGACGATCTTTGCCGCGGCCGGCTTGTCGAAGTTGCCGCCGGTGGCCTTGCCGAGTGCACCCATGACCTGGCCCATCTGCTTCTTGGACGTGGCACCCAGCTCGGCGATAACCTGCTCGATCAGGGCCTCGAGCTCCTCGCCCGAAACCTGCGCGGGCAGCAGGCTTTCCAGAATCTTGACCTGCTCGGTCAGGTTGTCGGTACGCTCCTGGTCAGTGCCGGCCTTGATGGACATCTCCAGTGTCTCGCTCGTCTGCTTGATCAGACGCTTGATCATGCTGTTGACGTCTTCCTCGGTCACATCGCGGCGCTCGTTGACCTCGATGTTCTTCACCTCGGCCTTAACCTGGCGAATGATGGACAGGCGAACCTTGTCCTTGGCCTTCATGGCCGCAATCATTTCCTTCTGCAGTTCTTCGTTGGTCATCTGCAAATCCTCCTCAATAGTGCGGACGGCACTCGCACGAGCGCCGCCCCATGATTACTCAGTCGTCGACGAATCGTCGGTCGAACTCTTGGTGACGCCCTTCAGGCTGACGTTGTACGGCACGTCCTTGGGCATGGGGTTGACGGTGATGTCGGCATCCTTCTTGTACTGCTCCAGCCACTCGCTGTACGCAGTGCTGGCCGCTTGCGTCTTCACCACATTGGAGACGTACTTCTTGATGGCCTTGGGCACCTGGTTGATGTCATCGACCTGATTATCGACATGGAAGTAGTCGGTGCACTTGATGATGTGGCAACCATAGGTCGACTCGACGACTCCGCTCACGTCGCCCTTGTTGAGCCCCTCGAGCGCCGTCTGGTAGCTGTCGACGAAGGTGGTGAGCTTATCCCAGCCCACATCGCCCTTCTTCTCCTTGGAACCGGTGTCCTCGGAGTACTGCTCAACGGCGTCCTCAAAGCTCAGCTCACCGGAGTTGATCTTGTCCAGGCACTCCTGCGCCTTGGCCTTGGCGGCAGCCTTGTCCTCGTCGGAGGCGTCGGAATCAACCTTGATCAGGATGTTCGACGAGCGGCGAGCATCGTTGTAGTTAGACAGATTCTCGTTGATGTAATCGACGATCTCGCTGTCCTTGGGCTTGCTGGTGGGCGCCACGGCATCCTTGAGTTTCTGCTGCGCCAGGCTCTCCTTGAGCGAATCCTTGTAGGTGTCCTCGGTATAGCCGTAGGTCTTGAGGGTCTTCTTAAAGGTCTTGGCACCACCCGCGCTCTTGCACGCGTCCTTCCATGCCTTCTCGACCTCCTCGTCCGACACCGTCACGCCGTTCTCCTTCTGTGCCTGTTGAAGCAGAATTTGCTGCGTGTAGGAGTCGATAAGCTGCTTGCGGTACTTCTTGGGCGTGAGGTCGTTGTCGACCAGATACTGCGCCCAATCCTCATCCTTGGTGTAGCCGTAGGACGTGCGCATGCTCATGATCTGCTTGGTCACGGTGTCCTCGGTAAGGTTGGTGCCGTTGATAGTGGCAGCAACACCGCCGGTCAGCTTGTAGCCCGAGGTGTCCTCAGCCTGCGACATAAGGCCGGAGCACGCCATCGCCGAGACGGAAAGCAGCATCGCCAGCACGCCGATGACCACCAGAACGATCTTGACGGTCTTAGACACGTACGTCTTGCGCTGCTTCTTGCGAGAGCTGGAGGCAGCGCGGGCCTGCTGCTCGGGCGTCGGCGCGGCCTCGGAGTTCTTTTTCTTATTTGCCATAGTTGGCCTTTCGCATAACGAATCGAACAAACGCCATTGTGTCACAACGCAGCCCCCGCGGCACGCTTGGTGCATTGGGGACAGGTTAATCTGCACCATTTTGGTGCAAAGGGGACAGATGCGGCACTTGGCACTTGGGGACGTTCTTTATGTGCCGGCACTTCGGGACTGTCCCTAACTGCCGGCAGAAAAGGAACGTCCCGAGGTGCCGACTCAGCCCCACCTTAGAAGTGGCGGCGGATGGCGTCGACCATGCCCTGCGGCGTGGTTTGGCCGAGCACGTCGGCTGCGGCATCGGCGTCCATAAAGATGTTCATGAGCGCCTGCAGGGCCTCGACCTGACCGCCCGGCTCTGCGATGCCCAGATTGATGACGATCTGCGCCGGCACCGGAGCGCCCATGCCAGCCATAGCGTTAAATGTCACGGGCGCGGCGGGCTTCACCACCGCGATATAGGGCTTGGCCACAAACCCCGGATCGGTATGCGGAATGGCAATGTTTGCCGCCGGCATGGCAAGACCCGTGGGATAGGCATCCTCGCGCGTGCGAACGGCGTCGAGCCAACCGGATGCAATGTAGCCACGTGGTGCAAGCTCGTCCTCGAGCCGCGCGAACACCTCATCCGGCGTCGCACACTCCCAATCAAAAAACACCAGCTCAGGCGTAAACAGCGCTTCGTTATCCGCCATGCGCTCACCTCTCTCATCTAGTCACCTGCGACGTTCTTGAATGACCAGTCGTTAAAGCCCGTTCCCGATGACTACCCAAAACAAAAGGTGGCCACGCGCGCCTTGGCGCCAAGGCTAACGCCCTGACTACTCGGCTAAATTGTACTGTGCGCCGCTAGCCGCGAGGCGCGTCAATTGCGACCTTGCCGCTCTCCAGCACGTGGACGCGGCCGTCGGCGAGCATCTGCACGACCTCGGGATACAGCACGTGCTCAATCGCGTGGATGTGCTCCTCGAGCGTGTCGACGTCCCAACCCTCCTCAACAGCCAGCGCGCGCTGGGCGATGATGGGGCCGTTGTCGTAGATCTCGTTGGCAAAGTGCACGGTCACACCGGTTACCTTGACGCCGCGCGCAAAGGCATCGTCGATCGCATGCGCGCCGGTAAAGCTCGGCAGCAGTGCCGGATGCAAGTTGACCACGCGGTTGGGAAACGCCGCCAGCAGCGGCGTGTGCACCATGCGCATGTAACCGGCCATGACCACATACTCGCAGCCGCGCTCGAGCAGCTCGTGCGCGATGATCTCGTCGGCGGCAATAGGGTCGGCATAGACATCCTTGGACAGCGTGAGCGTCTGGATGCCCGCGTGCTCAGCGCGCTGCAGACCCTTAGCCGAAGGACGGCTCGACACCACAAGCTCAATCGAAGCGTTGAGCTTGCCGACGGCGATCAGATCGATCAGCGCCTGCAGGTTGGTACCCGAACCGCTGATGAGCACACCGATCTTGAGCGGCTCGGCCGTATCGGTGCCGGTCGGACGGGTGTAGGGCACAAAGCCCAGGCCCTCGGCGGCAGCCATCTGCTCGTTAGCGCTCATCGGAGTACACGACCTTACCGGAGCCCTCGACGCACTCGCCCACGCGGAACGGCTTCTCGCCCAGCGCGACCAGGGCCTCGGTCACCGCGGCCTCGTCCTCGGGAGCGACGATCAGGCATAGGCCAACGCCCATGTTGAAGGTCTTGCACGCCTCGTTGGGCGCAAGCTCGGCCTGGCGCGACACGTAGGTGATGACGGGCGGAACGTCCCAGCCCATCTCGGCACCGCTACGGGTGACCACGGCGTCGACGTCGTCGGCGAGCGCACGGTTGAGATTCTCGGTAATACCGCCGCCAGTGATGTGGGCGATGGCGTGCACGTTGGCGTCGCCGCGCAGCAGCTCCAGAATCGGCTTGACGTAGATGCGCGTGGGGGCCAGCAGGGCGTCTGCCAGCGATGCGCCGCCGAGCTCCTCGAGCGGACGGCTCAGCTCCTCGGCCTTAGCGGCGGCCTCGGGCGTGCCCGGCTTGATGCCGTCGACGCCGATGACCTTGCGCACGAGCGAGTAGCCGTTGGAGTGCACGCCGGTGGAGGGCAGGCCCAGAATCACGTCGCCCGGGCGGACGTTTGCGGGGTCGAGCATCTTGGGACGGTCGACGACGCCCACGGTAAATCCGGCAAGGTCATAGTCGGCAGGAGCCATGACGCCGGGGTGCTCGGCCATCTCGCCGCCCACGAGCGCGCAGCCCGCGAGCTTGCAGCCGTCGGCCACACCCTTGATGATCTTTGCCATGTGCTCGGCCTCGATGTGGCCGATGGCAACGTAGTCCAGGAAGAACAGCGGCTCGGCACCCGAAGCCAGAATGTCGTTGACGCACATAGCAACCAGGTCCTGGCCCACCGTCTCGTGACGGTCCATGATCTGGGCGAGCACGAGCTTGGTGCCCACGCCGTCGGTACCGCTAATCAGAATCGGGTCTTCCATATCCTTAAGCGCGGCAGCCGAGAACAGGCCACCAAAGCCACCGATGCCGCCGATGACCTCGGGACGGTTGGTGTCCTTAACCATCTGCTTAATAGCGTCAACGGCGCGGCCGCCCTCGGCGGTATCGACGCCGGCATCCTCATACGTCACATGCTTGCTGTCGCTCATCTGAGCCTTCCTCTCCCACTACCGTGGCGCCGCGCGGGCGCCAAACGGTGCTCATAGTTGCGTTCATTTCGGCGCGCGCCATAACAACGCGCGCCGTCATATCAACAAAACAGCAGGTAAAACCTACCAAAATAAACCTGTCCCTACATGGCAGGTTTTAGGCCTCGCCGTGTTCCTCTTCCCAGCTGCGATCGTCGTATTTCTCGACCACGGCGTCGTCATCAAAGTGCAGCGGCTTGTCCAGGTTGCGGGGCTTAAAGCCCTCCATGAACTTGTCGCGGCCAAAGCTCTCGGGAATCGCCACGGGGTAGCGGCCGGTAAAGCACGCATCGCAGTAACCGCCCTTGGGCATGACCTTAAGCAGGCCCTCGACCGAAAGGAAGGCCAGCGAATCGGCGCCGATATACTCGCAAATCTCGTCGACCGTCTTGTTGGCGCTGATAAGCTGCGACTGCACGTCGGTATCGATGCCGTAGAAGCACGGCCAGATGACCTCGGGCGAGTTGATGCGGATATGAATCTCCTTGGCGCCAGCGTTGCGTAGCATCTTGACGAGCTGCACCATGGTGGTGCCGCGCACGATGGAGTCGTCGATGACGACCAGGCGCTTGCCCTCGATGTTGTCACGCAGCGGGTTGAGTTTCATACGCACGCCCATGGCGCGCAGCTCCTGCGTGGGCTCGATAAACGTACGGCCCACGTAGCGGTTCTTGATAAGGCCCTCGCCAAAGGGAATACCGCTCTCGTGCGAATACCCCTCCGCGGGCGGCAGGCCGGAGTCGGGCACGCCGATGACCAGATCGGCCTCGACGGGCTCCTCGTGTGCCAGCTGACGACCCATGTCGTAACGGCAGGCATAGACGCTCTTGCCGTTCATGATGGAGTCGGGGCGGGCAAAGTAGACCTGCTCAAAGATGCAGTTTGCGGGCTCTTCGGCTGCAGGCACGCCCTGCTCGGATACCAGACCCTCGGCGCTGATGCGCAAAATCTCGCCGGGACGAACGTCACGGACGTACTCGGCACCCACGATGTCGAGTGCGCAGGTCTCGGAAGCAACGACCCAGCCGCCGGCGCGCGTGACACGGACGGCGGAGTCGACCGTCGCGGCGCCGTCCTGCGACGGCAGCTGCGAAACGGATGCGGCATCGGCCTGGTCCAGGCCCTCGTCCACCAGCTTGCCCAACACGAGCGGGCGAATGCCGTGCGGATCGCGGAATGCGTAGAGTGCCTGCTCGTTGATGAGCGTCATGGCGTAGCCGCCGCGCACGAGCTCCATGGTCTTGCGAATGCCCTCGCGCAGATGGCCTGTACGCTGAGTAAAGTAGCCGATAAGCTTAGTCGCGACCTCGGAATCCGAATTGGAAAGGAACGGCACGCCCAGCTCGATCAGCTGGCGGCGCAGCTCGTCGGTGTTGACGAGGGTACCGTTGTGCGCGAGCGCGATAATGACGCTGTTGATGGTAGAAAGATGCGGCTGCGAGGCTTCCCAGCTCTTGGCACCGGCAGTGCCATAGCGCACGTGGCCCACGGCCAGCTGGCCGGAGAGTGTCGACAGGTCGGCGTTGGAGAACACGCGATCGAGCAGCCCCAGGTCTTTGCGAACCATAACCGTGCCGCCATCACCCACGGCGATTCCCGCCGATTCCTGGCCGCGATGCTGCAGCGCGCGCAGACCAAAGTACGTCAGTCGAGCCACATCGCGATCGGGTGCCCACACACCAAAAATGCCGCATTCCTCATGCAGCTGGTCGGAGTCCGGATCATACGTCGACATGGTCTTCACCTGTCCCGCGGCACGCTCGGCCGCGCGGATGGTTTCTTGAGACATGGCATCCCCTCAGAGCCTCGTTATTTGGCGTTACCTGCCCTATTATACGCACGGCAAGACAAGCACTCCCGCGCATGAACAGCGCTTTTTAAAAGCCCACCGAGCTTATAATCCGTTTTGCAGCCAAACATTTTATTGGGCAACCGCCTCGGGGCCGACGATCCCGCATACTTCCGTTGCGACGCGTCTCGCCCGCCGTTGGGGCTTGCATTGTTGCAATTGGGACGTTCGTCCTGTCTTTTGGCAGGTCGGCGGCGTATCCTTGTACCTACAGCAAAACGAGAAAGGTTATGTATGGATCGAAACGAACTCGACCCCAGCGTCCCCAGCGCCACGGAGGTCAAGAAGATCCCCCTCATCATTAAGGTGTACGCCGTCCTATGCATCCTGTCCGGCGTGGGCACGCTCCCTTCGGTCGGCGCCTTTATGTGGCAGGTCATCACCGCGCTCATCAACGGCAACGCCGCCGCCAAGCTCGGCGACAACACGCTCGTCGCGGTCGGACTGATTGTCGCCGGCATCATGCTCTCGGCTGCCAGCGCCGTCATCTTGATCATCTTTGGCCTGGACCTCATCAAGAACCAGCGCCGCAATGCCGCCCGTCTGTCCTATATCCTTATCGCGTTTACCGTCGTCGAACTTTTGGTTGACGTGATGCTCCAGGGCATCGGGCCTTTCTTGCTGCGCCCTGCCATCCAGCTCGGCATCCTTGTCGCGCTTTCGGCCACCGTCGACCCCACGCTGCGCCAGGAGCGCGAGCTGCAGCGCCGCCTGCAAGAGATGCTCGATCGCGACGCCGCCGCCGAGGGTATGCTCGGGCGCGATGAAACCGGCGAAGGCTACATCAAGCTCAACTACTTCAACCTGTTCTGGGTGTTCTTTGTCTGCTGCATACTCGGCCTGATCGCCGAGGACATCTGGCACATGACGGTCGACAACCCCGGCGTCTACCAGAACCGCGCCGGCATGCTGTTTGGCCCCTTCAGCCCCATCTACGGATTTGGCGCCGTGCTCATGACCATGGTGCTCAACCGCTTCTACAAAAAGAACCCCATCATTATCTTTTTGGTGAGCGCGCTGCTCGGCGCGAGCTTTGAGGTGTTCGTGGGCTGGTTTATGCAGACCTCGTTTGGCGTGGTCTCGTGGAGCTACTCGCACATGAAGCTGTTCGGCATGCCCGACCCGCTCGCCGTCCTTACGGGCGGACGCACCTGCACGGGCTTTGCCTGCCTGTGGGGCCTGGGCGGACTCATCTGGATCAAGCTGCTGCTGCCGAGGCTGCTCAAGCTCATCAACATGATTCCGTGGAAGAGTCGCTACTCGGCTACTGTCATCTTCACCATCATTATGCTGGTCGATGGCGTTATGACGCTGCAGTCGCTCGATTATTGGTATCAGCGCGTCAACGACACGGAACCGGATATTCCCGTTGCGCAGTTCTACGGCAAGTACTTCGATAATGACTTTATGGAGAATCGCTTCCAGAGCATGACCATGAGCCCCAAGGATGCGACGCGCGTGTAGCGTCCACCGCGCCCAAAACGCAAAATGCCCGCCGGTATCACACGTACCGGCGGGCATTTTTATAAACGAGCCTTCTATCGACGCAAGCCTCTACGCCTCGCGCTCGACCTCACTTACGCATTCGTTCTTGATGGTGCCAACGAGCGCCTGCAGCGCATCGACCACGTGCGGGCGAATGTCCCCGCCGATGAGCACGAGCATGATGTCGTCACCCACGGCGAGTTCGCCGCTTGCCAGCCACACGCGCACATAGCCGATACCCGGCATCGCGCTCGTGGCCTCGATAGCAGCCTGCACCTTCTGAGCATCGAAGCCGAACACCATGCCGCCCACCTTGTGGCCCGGCGCCACGCCATCGGTCTCGACACCGCGCGCCTCGGCCTTGGGCGTCGCGCGCACCACACCGTTATGTGTCAGATACATACCGCACGCAGGTGCCGACGAATCGGCCTTGGCCTCGCGCAGCCAAGCATCAACCGAAGGCATCGTTTTGCCATTCTCGAGCATCATTTCTCCCTTACCGTCCCAAATTAGCTACTCTCGGACAATTTATTCATCAACGGGCGTGAGCACCATGACGGCACGCGTGTTGCTCAGCGATAACGAACGACAGGTCACAAGCGTTACGACCTTGGTTGCCGAAGCGGCACGATCGGTGGCATCGCTCGCCACGGCAGAGGCACCGTCGAGCATCTCGGACAGGTAGTTCTTGAGCCCGTCGTCGCCCTCAAAATTGGGCGTGCGCGCCTTGGAGTACGTATCCTCAACGACCTTGGTCGCCAGCGGACGCAGCTTATACGTTGCATCGCGCGTGATGTAATACACGTACTCGATGCTATCGAACGTCGCTTGGTCGGTGGTGTCCGAAATCACGTTGAACATCGACCCATCGTTCATATGGTGGCCGTAGATCGTGGTCTGCTGATCCACCATGCCCGGCGCGGTGTCGTCGCTATCCAAGAAGATGGCACCGGACGCGTTAGCCGTACCGTCAAACAGCGTGTTGAGGTATTTGGAGTTGTTGTTGGTCTGCACGACGGGATAGTTGATGTTGGTGCCGGGCGCGTAAATCCAACCCACAACCTCGGGATTCGTCTGGGCAAGTGCATCAAAGTCGATAATCGGCACACCGCTGGCGTCCTTGTCGCTTATATATTGCTTCTCGATTTTCTGATACGAATCGCTCGCCTGCTTATAGCCAATCTGAGCATTAATAAAGATAGCGGCGGCGGCGACAATCAGACCGATGCCGATGATGATGAGCAGAATGGGAATAATGGAGCGGCGCTTTTTGCGCGGCGGCTCGGTGTAATCCGACGGCGCGGCATGCGATGAAGACCGGGGCGGCTTCTTAGCGTTGCTATAAGATGAAGGTCGATATGCGGCTGGCGCGTCCTGACGACGATGGGACGTCGGCGTTACGGGACGCGGCGCGCGCGGCTGCTGAGGAGAGGATGCCCGACCCTGCTGCGCCGCATGGGCAGCACCCGGCTTCGATGGATCGGGAATCTGAGAAGCCTTGAATCGTTTTCCCTGATAGTCGGACATGGCTCTCCTTATACTGCGGTGAAACGGCGGAACGCCTAGGCGTCGGCCATCTCCTGTTTCATCTTCTCGATAACCTTGCGGTACTCGGGGTCGCAAGCGCCTAGAATCTGCGTGGCGTAGATGGCGGCGTTCTTGGCGCCGTTGATGGCAACGCAGGCCACGGGCACGCCCGAAGGCATCTGCACCATCGACAGCAGCGAATCCATACCGCCCAGGTCACTCGTCTTCATAGGCACACCGATAACCGGCAGCGGCGTAAAGGCAGCCACGACACCACCCAGGTGAGCGGCCTTGCCAGCGGCGGCGATAATCACCTTGATACCGCGATCGGCAGCAGTCGAAGCCCACTCGTGGACCTTCGCCGGCGTGCGGTGTGCGCTCGCAATGACGAGCTCATAGGGCACACCGAGCGCCTCGAGCTCGGCGGTGCAACCTTCCATAACGCCCAGATCGGACTTGGAGCCCATGATGATCCCGACAACCGGCTTTTGATCTGCCATAAACAAAGACCTCCTGTTGAGAGCGGTGACGCGGCCAATCCGCGACCCTTAACTACTGAGAGTAGTATAGCTGCTCCCGTCCCTGCGGTCCCCGGGTGCCCCGCGGCGGGCCGGGTTTTTATCTTCGCTCCCCTTGCTTCGCAAAGTCGCTCAGACAATAAACCCAGCCCGCCGCGGGGCACCCGAGGACCTACCGGGAATTGCTATGACGTACGTTGGCTGAAATATTAACGTGGGATCCGCCGTTCGAACGAACGGCGGATCCCACACTCACTTTTTATTCAGCCCTAGTCATCGCGCAAAGCCCCTTCCGCAGCACACGGTGCAACCAAGTCACCGCAGGCCGGGGCGGGAGGCGGTCCTTTCTCTCGGAAAACTTCGCGAAGCCCAGTTTCCGAGAGAAAGTGTCCGGCTCCCACCCCGGCCGGCCAGGTCAACTACACCGTGTACTGCGGCAGGTCCTGCAGGGCGATGACGTCCATGCCCATGTCGTTGGCGCTACCGTGACCCTGCTGGTCCTCACGCACCGCCTCGATGGCGCTCACGTACGTGTTGGCGGCAGACATCGCCGTCACGCAGGTCACGCCGCGGCGCACCGCCTCGGTACGCAACAGGTAGCCGTCGCCACGAGAACCCGGGCCGTACGGCGTGTTGATGATTACCGCAATCTTGCCATCGGCGATCAGGTCACCGATGTTGGGACGCTCGCCGTCGTGCGGACCGCTGATCTTCTCCACGACCTCGCAGGTCACGTTGCCGCCGCGCAGCACGCGCGCCGTGCCCTCGGTGGAGCAGATGTCAAAGCCCAGGTAACGCAGGATACGGGCGACCGAAAGGATGTGGCGCTTGTCTCGGTCGCACACGCTGATGAACACCTTGCCGCTGCTGGGATCGGGCAGCTTGTAGTCAATCGCCAGCTGCGTCTTGGCGTATGCCTCGGGGTAGCTCTTGGCGATACCCATGACCTCGCCCGTCGACTTCATCTCGGGCCCCAGGATAACGTCAGCACCGGGGAAACGACCCCAGGGCATAACGGCTTCCTTCATGCAGAACCAATCGAGCTGACGCTCGTCGCTCGGCAGGCCCAAGCTCGCAATGGAATCGCCCGCCATGATACGCGCCGCGCACTTGGCCAGCGGCACGCCGGTGGCCTTGGAGATAAACGGCACTGTGCGGCTGGCACGCGGGTTGGCCTCGATCACGTAGACGGTCTCGCCCTTGATGGCGTACTGCACGTTGACCAGGCCGCGTACGCCCAGCGCCATCGCGATGCGACGCGTGGTCTCGCGAAGCTTTGCCTGCAGGCTCTCGCTAAAGCTGAACGGCGGGATGCAGGTCGCGGAGTCGCCAGAGTGGATACCGGCCTCCTCGATATGCTCCAGAATGCCGCCAATGTAGACCTCTTCGCCATCGCACAGGGCGTCGACATCGGACTCGATCGCACCCTCCAGGAAGCGGTCCAGGTACACCGGGTAGTCGGGGCTAATGCGCGCGGCCTCGGCCATGTAATCGCGCAGGTGCTCGGCATCGTAGGCGATCATCATGCCGCGGCCGCCCAGCACGTAGCTCGGACGTACCAGCAGCGGGTAGCCAATGTGTGCGGCAACGGCCTCGGCCTCCTCAAACGAGGTGGCCTGACCCGCCGGCGGGTACATGATGCCCAGCTTGTCGAGCAGGGCGGCAAAACGCTCGCGATCCTCGGCAAAATCGATGGCGTCGGGCTTGGTACCCATAATGTTCACGCCGCTCTCCTCGAGCATGCGCGCCAGCTTAAGCGGGGTCTGGCCGCCGAGCGTCACCACGACGCCGTCGGGACGCTCGACATCGATAACGTCCATGACGTCCTCGTAGGTGAGCGGCTCAAAGTAAAGGCGGTCGGACGTGTCGTAGTCGGTCGAAACGGTCTCGGGATTGCAGTTGACCATGATGGTCTCGAAGCCGCGGGCCGCCAGCGCGTAGCTCGCGTGCACGCAGCAGTAGTCAAACTCGATACCCTGGCCAATGCGGTTGGGACCGGCGCCCAGGATCATCGCCTTGGGCTTGTCCGCCGGCGTGGTCTCGTCGGGAGCCACGCACTTCTTGGCATCCGGACTCGTGCGGTAGATGTTCTCGTACGTCTTGTAGTGGTACTCCGTGGCGCTCGAGAACTCCGCAGCGCAGGTATCGACCGTCTTCATGCTGGGAACCACGCCCAGGCCCTTGCGATAGGCGCGCACAAAGCGCTCGTCCGAGCTGGTCAGCGCGGCGATCTCGGCGTCGCTCGTGCCGTACTGCTTGAGCAGACGCATCGCGTCGGCGTCGATATCCTCCACACGCAGGCCGCGGATGCTCTCCTGGACCTGCACCATGTCGTTGATACGGTTGAGGTACCACGGATCGATACCGCAGATGGCATGGATACGCGCAACGTCCCAGCTGCGGCGCAGGGCCTCGACCACAAAGAAGATGCGATGCTCGGTCGGGGTTGCCACGGCCTGAGCGAGCTCATCGTCGCTCAGCTTGTCGGCACCCTCTTTGCCTCCGGCGCAAATGCCCTGGTGGCCGTCCTCCAGCGAGCGCATAGCCTTGCCAAAGGCCTCCTCAAAGGTGCGGCCGATCGCCATGATCTCGCCCACGGCCTTCATACGCGTGGTGAGCGTGGGGTCGGTACCCTTGAACTTCTCGAAGGCAAAGCGCGGCACCTTGACCACGCAGTAGTCAATCGTGGGCTCAAAGCAGGCAGGCGTAGCCTTAGTGATGTCGTTGACGATCTCGTCGAGCGTGTAGCCCACGGCAAGGCGCGCGGCGGCCTTGGCGATGGGGAAACCCGTGGCCTTGGAGGCCAGCGCGGACGAGCGGCTCACGCGCGGGTTCATCTCGATGACAATCAGGCGGCCGGTGTTGGGGTTCACGGCAAACTGCACGTTGGAGCCACCGGTCTCGACGCCGATCTTCTCCAGAATGGCGAGCGAGGCCACGCGCATGCGCTGATACTCAAGGTCGGAGAGCGTCTGCGCCGGCGCCACGGTGATGGAGTCGCCGGTATGCACGCCCATGGGGTCGAGGTTCTCGATAGAGCACACGATGATGCCGTTGCCGGCATGGTCACGCATGACCTCCATCTCGTACTCTTTCCAACCCTCGATGGACTCCTCGACCAGTACCTCATGGGCAGGCGAGAGCTCAAGGCCCTGGCTCACGATGGAGACGAGCTCCTCGTGGGTATGAGCGATGCCGCCACCGGCGCCGCCGAGGGTAAAGCTCGGGCGCAGTACGCAGGGATAGCTCACGCGCTCGGCGATAGCCTCGGCGTCGGCCACGCTGTAGGCATAGCCCGAGCGCGCGACCTCCAGGCCAATCTCGGCCATGGCCTCGTTAAAGAGCTTGCGGTCCTCGCCGCGCTCGATAGCGGCCAGGTCGCAGCCGATCATCTCGACGCCGTATTTGTCGAGCGTACCGTCTTTCGCCAGCTCGACAGCGGCGTTCAGACCGGTCTGGCCGCCCAGCGTGGGCAGCAGCGCGTCCGGGCGCTCTTTCTTGATTACGCGCTCGATAAATTCGGCGGTGATGGGCTCGACATAGGTGCGGTCGGCAAGACCTGGGTCGGTCATGATGGTCGCCGGGTTGGAGTTGACCAGGATGACCTCAAAGCCATCCTCCTTGAGCACCTTGCAGGCCTGGGCACCGGAGTAGTCGAACTCACAGGCCTGGCCAATGACAATGGGGCCCGAGCCAATGACGAGGATGCGCTTGATGTCAGTACGTTTAGGCATATTAGTTCTCCTCGGTCTCAGCGGTCTCGGACTCAGCAAAGTTCCAGCCGGCAAGGCGGTCCTTCGCGGTGTCGATGTCCAGGTAGTTCTCCTCGCCGTCCATGAGTCGCGTAAAGGCGGTAAAGAGATAGTGGGCATCGGTGGGGCCAGGCGAGGCCTCGGGGTGATACTGGACCGAGAAGCACGGTGCGTCGAGTAGCTGGATGCCCTCGGCGGTGCCGTCGTTGAGGTTCACATGTGTCAGGCGAATGCGACCAAAGCGCTCGTTCATCACGACCGGCGCGATTCCGCGGCGCACCCAGACGCGCAGATCTCCATCGGCCGCATGCTCGGTCTCGCCGCCGGAAAGCTCGGGGACAAGCTTGCCCAAGCTGGGGAACAGCAGGCCAAAGCCATGGTTTTGCGCGGTAATCTCCACGCGACGGCTTACCAGGTTCATGACCGGCTGGTTGCCACCGCGGTGACCGAATTTAAGCTTTTCCATCTGGGCGCCGCAGGCCAGGCTGATCATCTGATGGCCCAGGCAAATGCCAAAGACCGGCACCTTGCCGATCAGCTGCTGCACCTGCTCGTAGGTCTCCACCACGGCGTCGGGGTCGCCGGGGCCATTGGACAAAAAGACGCCGTCGGGATTCATGTCGAGCACCTCGCTCGCGGGCGTATTCCACGGCACGACGGTAAGGTCGCAGCCGGCGCGGACCAGCCCTTCCAGAATGCCACGCTTCACACCGCAGTCGTAGGCGACCACTTTGTGACGGGCAGGAGCGGCAGCCGAAAGCGCAAAGTCATGCGTGGCAGGCAGGTCGGCGGCCACAAACTCATGAGGCGCGGGGCAACTTACGGTCTTGACCAGGTTCTCGCCTACCAGCGTGGGCGCAGCGGCCAGACGCTCGGCAAGCTCGTCGACGTCGAAGATCTCGGTCGAAATAATGCCCATCTTGGAACCATTGTCGCGCAGGTGGCGCACCAGGGCGCGAGTGTCGACACCCTCGATAGCGACGATGCCGTGAGCGCGCAGGTACTCCGGCACGCTGACGGCCGAGCGCCAGTTAGAAGGCGTGGCGCACATGTCGCGAACGATCATGCCGCGCATGGCCGGAGCGCTCGCAGGGCGCACGGCGTCGCCGGGGAAGGCCGACTGGACGTCGGTCTCGTCGATACCGTAGTTGCCGATCTGCGGATAGGTCATGGTTACGATTTGGCCGGCATAACTCGGGTCGGTCATGACCTCAAAGTAGCCCTCGAGCGAGGTGTTGAAGCAGACTTCGCCGGTCGCGGAGCCCTCGGCGCCGCATGCACGTCCATAAAAAATGGTCCCATCCTCAAGATACAGGATGCAGGGACCGCAGGTGCCCTTGCTGGTTTTGGCCAGCATACGCTGGCAAAGCTCGCTGGGCGCGAAGGTGCGGGCGGCAGCGCCCGCGGTATGGTTGTTCGCCATAATTCTCCTTTCCGGTCTCACAGGACCGGCTTAAAGGTGTGTAGTTAGGCCTCGCGGTATTGTAACCGCAAGCATGCCTCATGGCGTTAATTTCATCGAAATGTTTACGAAATGATAATTATGACTTTCTATGCATAATGATTTTTTAATCCCCGTCCCAGAAAAATCATCCCGCGGGGCTTGTGGCTCACGCGGGATGATGGCGTCTTATTTTTTCTTGTCCTGCTCCAGCAGTTCGGACGGTGTGCGATCGGGCTTGCCGCCGCGGAAAATCTCGCGGCCATGCAGACGATGCTCCAGATCGCGCTCGGCCTTTTCCTCATCAATCTTGGTCTGGCTCACCACCGGGTCCTCAATCAACGACGACACCGAGTTCACCTGCTTCTGAATGCGCTCGGCGATGGTGTCGTCCATACTCACGATGCGCATCTTCCAGTCGATACTCGTGGCGTTGGATGAGCTCTTGGTCCACACGAACGTCAAAATGGCGCTCTGGTGGCCGCGCGCGGGGAACATGCCAAAGAAGGAATCGTGCTGAATGTTGCTATCCTCGTCGATATAGGCGTGAACGTTATACACCACGCGGTCGATCTTATCGTTGAGCAACGCGTTGGTCGCAAGCGCCGCGGCCTGAATCTGCCCGTTGGACAGCAGCTCGAGCTCGTTGGCAGACGATGTGTCCAACACCGTCACCTCGACCGTGCCCGTGCGTTCATCGGCTTCATCGACGGTGAAGTCGAGCGGGAACTGCGTAAAGCCGTTGCCCCACTCAAGGCCGCCCTTCAGCGCCGTCGAAACGGTATCAACCGAAACGCTCTCGGACAGGTTGGCGGTATTCAGACGGCGCATCACGCCGTAGCCGATCTGCATGCCCACGATCAGCACCAAAATACCGATGACCACGGCCATCGCGGTCTTCGTAATGGTATGGCTCACCTGCGAGCCCGAAGGATCGTCCTCGGACAGCGGGTCGATATGTTTTGCCTGGCTCGCGCGGTCCTCGCTGCGCAGCTGCGCTAGCGCCGCTTTGTCACCGCGCTTGGCCGCGGCCTCCTTCTCACGCATGCGCTCAGTTCGCTTTTTGGCAAGCGTGGGATCCAAGACACCGGATGCATCGATTTCGGAGAATAACTCCGTCACTTCTTCCGGAGTCAAAGGGTTCTTGTCAGCCATAAACTTCCTGTCATATCAATCAGTCGAGCTCGTGCGCACGCGCACCTTCGAACTGCATTCGATAGTAACGGGCATAGGTGCCGCCACGGGCGAGAAGCTCCTCGTGCGTGCCACGCTCCACAACGCGACCATGCTCAACGGTCGCAATCTCATCGGCATGCTTAATGGTCGAAAGACGGTGGGCGATGATGATTGTGGTACGGCCGCGTGCCAGCTCTTCGAGCGACTCCTGCACCGCCTCCTCGCTCTCGTTATCCAAAGCACTCGTCGCCTCGTCCAAAATCAGGATCTTGGGATTCTTGAGAAACACACGCGCGATGGCAACGCGCTGCTTCTGTCCGCCCGAAAGACGGCTGCCGCGCTCGCCCACGACCGTGTCATAGCCCTGTGGAAGCGACTCGATAAAGGCATCGATGTTGGCGCGACGGGCCGCCTCGGCGATCTCTTCCGCCGTAGCGCCCGGCTTGCCGTAGGCGATGTTCTCGCCAATCGTACCGTCAAACAGATAGACATCCTGCTGCACCAGGCCGATGGCGCGACGCAGGCTCTGCTGCGTCACATCACGCACGTCCTGGCCGTCGATGCTAATGGATCCGGCAGCCACGTCATAAAAGCGCGGCAACAGCGAACAGGTCGTGGACTTGCCACCGCCCGAAGGGCCAACCAAAGCGATGGTCTGCCCGGGCTTGATGGACAGATCCATATGGTCGATAACGGGACGCTCGTCGGCATCGCCCTCGCCCAGCTCAACGTCCTCGTAGTTAAAGCACACGTCGTGATACTCCACGGCGCCGGCAGTCACCTGCAGATCCGTAGCGCCCAGCTTGTCCTGGATATCCGGCGCGGTCGAGAGCACCTCGTCCATACGTTTAAAGCCGGCGATAGCCTTCTGATACGTTTCGGCCGAATTGACGAGCGTCTCGAGCGGCGTGCAGAACAGCGAAATATAGAGTGCAAAGGTCGCCATATCGACCGCCTGCAGCTGTCCCTGGGCGACCAGCCAGCCGCCCAGCAGCACCACGATCACATAGAGCACACCCGAGAGCAGGCCATACGTCGCGGTATAGACGCCCATGGCGTGATACATGTTCTCCTTGGACGAAAGGTAGCGATCGTTAGAGGCACGGAACTTGGCGCGCTCGGTCTCCTCGTTGGCAAAGCTCTTGACCACGCGCATGCCCGCCAGCGAATCCTGCAGCTGCGCATTGATGCCGCTGATCTTTTTGCGGTTGTCGCTAAAAACCTCGCGCATGCGCATGTTCTGCCAAAACATGATGACCGCAAACGCCGCCGTCACCACAGCCATGGCAAGTGCCAGCACCGGGGCGATGGTAAAGAGGATCACAAACGAGCCGATAATCTCGATGCCACAGATGATGATCCACTCGGGCACGTGGTGCGCCGCCTCGCAGATATCGAACAGGTCGTTGACCACGCGGCTCATCATGTCGCCCGAACTGTTGCGGTCGAAGTATGCAAAGCTAAAGCGCTCATACTGGTCGAACAGGTCCTCGCGCATTTTGGACTCCATACGCGCGCCCATCACGTGACCCCAATAGCTCACAAAATAGCGGCAGGCGCAGCGGACGGCATACATCAGCACCAAGCCCACCGCGATCATGCCGAGCGCCTGCATAATGACAGCCTGACCCTGAGTAAATAGCCCACCGGTCAAATTGCGCAGGATAATGGGGAACGCCAGGTCAATGGCGGCAAGCACCAGAGCACAAACAGTATCAGCAACAAAAAGCCCCATCTGGGGCTCGTAATACGAAAGAAACCTCTTAAACATGCAGTCCTCGAAGAGAAATAAATAGCGTGATAAATCCGGTTGAGCCGGTCGGGCTGAAAACAAAGCGTCCCAACAAACATAACGCCGATGTTCTAGCAACGTCAGCGAAAACGTCCCTAAGCGAGCAAGGTGTCTTGAAAGAGGAGCGACGCGTACTTCGGTACGCGAGCGACGATTGAAAGGCAGATTGCCGCTTAGGGGCGTTTGCAGCGTCGACTCGTTACGCGGTTTGGTAAAACCGCGTAACCTAGAGCTCCGTGCCCCCAAGGCGGTGCGCGATGCTATCGCAGGCCAAAGCGCCTACGACGGTCTTGGCGTCTTCGATCTTGCCGTCGAGCACGGCGTCGATCAGCTCGTGCAGCGGCACCAGGTCAACGTTGACAAACTCGTCATCATCGGGGTTGGGCGCATCAAACTCGAGCTTGGTAGCCAAGTAGATGTGGATGATCTCATCGCAAAAACCGCAGGACGTGACAATCGACGTCAAAAAGCGAATACGACCAGCCCTAAAGCCCGTCTCCTCATGCAGCTCGCGTTTGGCGCAATCGAGTGGGTCCTCGCCTGGATCGAGCTTGCCGGCGGGAATCTCGACCGTCACGCGGTCGATGGCGGTGCGGTACTGACGCACCAGTACGATCTTGCCGCTCTCGGTCAGTGCCACAACGGCCGCCGCACCCGGATGGCGAACGATATCGCGGGCGCTGCGGTGACCGTTGGGCAGCTCAACCTCAAGACGGTGGACGTCGAGGATCTTGCCCTTCCAGGCGCACTCCTCCGAAAGAATCTTCTCGTGCAGCTCGGCATCGTGCGGGTCGTCGTCGCCCAGCACCAGCGCCGGCTCGTCAGCGACCTCGCCACCAGGCTCGCCCTCGGCGTGCCCATACATGCGGCTGTCCTCTTCGACGATCTGCGCGTCCACGAGCTCTTCGTTCTTCTCGTCCATCCGTCTCATTCCTCTCGGATTTTAGGCATCCCAGGCGTCGCGGCCGCGCAGCGCGCGCAGGCCGATATCGTGACGCAGGGTCTTGCCCTCAAAATCAATCTTCTCGCAGGCCTCGTAGGCAAGGTTGCGAGCGTTCTCGAACGTGTCGCCCAGAGCGGTCACGGCAAGCACGCGGCCACCATTGGTCACGAGCTGGCCGTCCACCACGGCAGTGCCCGCGTGGTACACGGTCACGTTCTCCATGGCCTCGGCATCCTCAATGCCAGTGATGACCTTGCCCTTCTCGTAGCTGCCGGGATAACCCGCGCTCGTCAGGACAACGGCCACGGCCCACTCGTCACGCCAGTCGAGCTCAATCTGATCGAGCTCGCAGTTGGCACAAGCCAGCATGACCTCGACCAGGTCATTCTTAAGGCGCGGCAGCACGACCTGAGTCTCGGGATCACCAAAGCGGGCATTGAACTCCAGTACCTTGGGACCGGCAGGCGTGAGCATAAAGCCGCCGTACAGGCAGCCGCGGTAGTCGATACCCTCGGCAGCGAGCTCGGCCACGGTCTGCTCCATGACCTTCACCATGGTGGTGTGCTCCTCGTCGGTCACGATGGGCACCGGGCTGTAGACGCCCATGCCGCCGGTGTTGGGGCCCTTGTCGCCCTCGAGCGCGCGCTTGTGGTCCTGCGAGGTGGCCATGGGGCGCACGGTCTTGCCGTCGGTAAAGGCCAACAGCGAGCACTCGGGGCCGGTCAGCATCTCCTCGATAACCACGGTGTTGCCGGCATCGCCAAAGGTGCCGCCAAAGCACTCGCGCACGGCTTCCTCGGCCTGCTCAAGTTCGGTCGCCACGATAACGCCCTTGCCCGCGGCAAGGCCGTCAGCCTTGACGACCAGCGGAGCGCCTTGCTCGCGTACGTAGGCGAGAGCCGAAGCCTCGTCGGTAAACGAGCCGTAGGCTGCCGTCGGAATGCCCGCACGCTCCATGAGCTGCTTGGAGAACAGCTTGGAGCCCTCCATCTGGGCGCCCTCGGCACCCGGGCCAAAGCAGGGAATACCCGCCGCGCGCACGGCGTCGGCCACGCCCGCCACGAGCGGAGCCTCGGGGCCAATTACCACGAGTCCGCATCCGTGGCTCTGCGCAAACGCCGCCACGGCCGCAGGATCGCAGTCGTCGAGAACAACGTTCTCGCCGCAGCTCGCGGTGCCGCCGTTACCCGGCGCAATGTAGAGCTTGCCGGCGCGCGGTGATGCTGCGAGCTTAGCTGCCAAAGCATGCTCACGGCCGCCGCTGCCCAACAACAGGATGTCGATGGTTTGAGTGTCCGCCTTCAAGGGTGCCTCCTCTATGGATTAACGGCTCGCTCCGCGCGAGCCCTTTGCAAGCAAATATACCCCTCGGCCGCCCGTCCGGGCTGCAAAGGGGTATATCGCAATAACCAAATAGTCCCGATTACTTCCAGAATCGGTTGATGATCTGCTCGCGACCAGCGCCAACGCCAATGAACGTCACGCGGGTGTGTGCCAGATCCTCGATAAACGCCACGTAGTCCTGAGCCTCCTGCGGCAGCTCCTCAAAGCTGCGGCAACCGGTGATGTCGCACTTCCAGCCAGGGAGCTCCTCGTAGATGGGCTTGGCATGCTCAAAGCGCACCTGATGTTCGGGCACGCTGGTGTAACGCTCGCCATCGACGTCGTAGGCCACGCACACTTTGATGGTGTCGAAGACCGAAAGCACGTCGAGCTTAGTCACGGCGATGTCGGTGAGGCCGTTGACGCGCGAGGCATAGTTGGCGATAGGGCCGTCAAACCAGCCGCAACGACGACGGCGACCGGTGGTCACGCCGTACTCATAGCCCTCCTCGGTCAGCGTGTGGCCGGCCTCGGACTCATAGGAAAGCTCGGTGGGCATGGGGCCCGAACCGACGCGGGTGATGTAGGCCTTCATGACGCCCAGCACGCGGTCGACGTTCTTCATGCCCACGCCGGAACCGGTGATGGCGCCGCCGGCGGTGCAGTTGGAAGACGTCACGTACGGATAGGTGCCGTGGTCGATGTCGAGCAGCGTCGCCTGGGCGCCCTCAAACAGCAGGTCCTTGCCCTCATCGATCATGTTGTTGAGCAGCAGGCTCGTCTCGGTGATGTAGGGACGCAGGCGCTCGGCCATCGGCAGGTACTCGTCGCAAATCTGGTCCACGGTGTAGGTGGGCAGGTTGTAGATGAGCTCGAGCTCGGGGTTCACGCGGGCGAGAGCGGTCTCCAGCTTGTCGCGGAACAGCGTCTCGTCCAGCATGTCCTGCATGCGCAGACCAATGCGGGCCATCTTGTCCTGATAGCACGGACCGATACCGCGCTTGGTGGTACCGATGTTCTTCTTGCCGAGCTTCTGCTCAAAGGCGCCATCCAGATCGATGTGGTACGGCATGATGACATGCGCGTTGCCGCTAATCTTGAGGTTCTTGGTGGTGATGCCGTCGGCCTCGAACATATCGATCTCCTCAAGGACAACCTTGGGGTTGACGACGCAGCCGTTACCGATCACCGACACGTGGTCGGAATACATGATGCCGGAGGGCACCTGGTGCAGGCCGTACTTCTTGCCGTTGACGACGATGGTGTGACCGGCGTTGTTGCCGCCCGAGTAGCGCACGACGGCATCGAAGTCGCCGGCGACCAGGTCGCAAATCTTACCCTTGCCCTCATCGCCCCACTGGGCACCGACCAAAACGGTTGACGGCATGTTTACTCCTTACATTCATGGACTGTCTGCGCGCCACGCCGGCACGCAGAAGCACAAAACATTCCCAGTATACCCGTGCAACGGGCGCCTGTCCTACTCCTCGGCATGTGCCCCATCAAGCTCATAGAACTTGGTGGATGCCGGCAGGAACATCAGGTCGACGTCGCCGATCGGGCCCGAACGGTTCTTGGCCACGACGATACGCGTAACGCCCTCGTCGGGTCGATCGTCGCGCGAGGCTTCGGCCTCGTCGGCGGAGCGGTCCAAGAACATAACGATATCGGCGTCCTGTTCGATGGAGCCCGATTCACGAAGGTCGGAAAGCTGTGGGCGCTTGCCGGTACGGGATTCGACCTGACGCGAGAGCTGTGACAGCGCGATGAGCGGGATCTTGAGCTCCTTGGCCATGATCTTCAAACCACGCGACATCTCCGAGACCTCGACGGTACGGCTCTCGGAGCGGCGTCCCGGCGGAGGACTCACCAGCTGCAGGTAGTCCAAAATGATGATTGCCTTCTCCTTGTTATGGAGCATTCGGCGGCTCTTGGCGCGAATCTCGGTCACTGTGGTGCCGGGCGTATCGTCAATCAGAATATCGAGCTTGGACAAGGTCTGCGTGGCCTCGTTGATATTGGCCCACTGCTCGGGGCTAATGCGGCCCATGCGGAAGTCACTGATCGAGATCATGGCGTAGGCGCAAATCAGACGCTGGGCAATTTCCTTGCCCGACATCTCCAGCGAGAAGAAGCCGACGGTATAACCAGCAGCGGCAGCGTTGAGCGCCAGGTTCAGAGCGAACGACGTCTTACCCACAGCAGGACGGGCGCCGATGATGATGAGCTGACCCTCGCGGAAGCCCATGAGCATGCGGTCGAGCGACGGGAAGCCCGTGGGCACGCCCGCAGCCTGGCCACCGGCCTGGCACACTTCCTCGGCCTCGTTATAGGCCTCGACCATAAACTCAGTCAGCGTCTTGTAGCTCGACTTGACCTCGCGTGCCGTGACCTTGAGCAGTTTGCTCTCGGCCAGCTCCACGACCTCTTTGGTGTCGGTGGGGGCGTTATATGCCAGCGCGTTGATCTCGTTGGTGGCGCCGATCAGCTCGCGCAGCATCGAATCGCGGCGAACGATGGCGGCATGGTGCTGCCAGTTGACGAGCGACAGGGTCTGACCCATCAACTCCAAAATATACGCTTCGCCGCCCACGGCATCGAGCTTGTTGATGCTTCGCAGATAATCGATCAGCGAGATGGAGTCGATGGGAATGCGGCTGTTGTACATATCGACCATCGCGGTATAGATGGTCTTATGAATGGGCCGGTAGAAGTCATCGGGCTGCAGCTCGACCTGGGCCTCTTCGACCACCTCGGGCGATAGCAGCATAGCGGCCAGTACATTGGCCTCTGCATCTTGGTTTTGGGGAAGACCCAACTTTGAGCCGCGGTCCTCAACCGTCAGCCCGGTCTCCCTATCGTCATATGCCATGAGCATCCTCATTCATATCGCTTGCGAGCATCCATAGTATCAGCCACGGTCCCAAAACGCGCCGCGCGCCGCCAATCATCACCGAACCAAACGGATGAACGGTCCTGTATATAGGACTTCGACGCAACGTTCACCATGACACTCACTCAGCGCAAAAAACAAAAGGGCGCCCTGGTCTCCCAGAGCGCCCTTCTTAGAACAAGATTGTTGCGTTGCAGCAAATGCTACTCGGCAGCAGCCTCAGTCTCGACCTCGGCGGTCTCGGCCTCGGCGACCTCAGCGGCCTCCTCGACCTCAGCCTCGGCAGCGAGCTCCTCGGCGGTAACGCCGACGAGAACGACAACCTCGGCCTTGATCTCGCGGTACAGCGAGATGGCAACGGTGTGGGCACCGGCAACCTTGATGGGCTTACCGAGCTCGACGCGCTTGCGGTCGATGTCCATACCGAGCTGAGCCTTGATGGCGTCAGCGATCATAGCGGCGGTAACGGAGCCAAAGAGGATGCCCTCGTCGCCAACCTTGCCGTCAACGGTGACCGTCTTGCCCTCGAAGGCAGCCTTGGTCTCGTTGGCGGTAGCCAGACGGACGGCCTCGCGCTTGGCGATGTTGTTGCGACGCTCGTCAAGCTGCTTGAGGTTGCCCTCGGTGGCGGCAACAGCGAGCTTCTTGGGGAACAGGAAGTTCTCAGCGTAACCCTGAGCGACCTCTACGACGTCACCCTCGCCGCCCTTGCCCTTGATCTCATCGAGAAGAATAACCTTCATGATGCGTCTCCCTTCTTAGCCGCGGTCGCGGTTGCCACGAGAGGAAACCACGGGGACGGTGTACGGCAGGAGAGCCATCTCGCGGGCGCGCTTGATGGCGTTGGCGATGTCATGCTGATGCTGCGTGCAAGCGCCAGTGACGCGACGGGGCTTGATCTTGCCACGGTCGGTCATGTACTTACGGAGAAGCTGAGTGTCCTTATAGTCGATGAACTCAGTGTTCTCCTTGCAGAACTGGCAGTACTTACGACGCGGCTGACGTGCAGAAAAATCATTAGCCATGTCAAAATACCTTTCGTTTGGCAACTTCGGCGAACCGAAGCCGCCTCTCACTCAAAAATAGGTGAACAACCCTTAGAACGGGATGTCCTCATCGTAGACGTCGACCGCGGGCGGCGTAGCCACCGGTGCGGCAGGACGTGCCGCGGGCGCGGGAGCTGCGGGGGCGTAACCGCCCTGATCGTAGCCACCCTGGCCACCACGGGAGCTCATAAACTCGATCTCATCGACGATGACCTCAAGCTTGCTCCGGCGCTGGCCGTCGCGCTCCCAAGAGCTGTAGCGCAGCTTGCCCTCGATCGCGACCTTGTTTCCCTTTGCCAGGAAACGGCTCACGGCCTCGGCGCGGGTGCCGAATATGGTGCAGTCGACAAAGTTGGGATAGTCCTCCCACTCGCCAGTCTGCGCGTTGCGGCGACGATCGTTCACGGCGACGCCAAAGGACAGAACCTGGGTTCCGCCGGCGGTGGCGCGCAGCTCGGGATCGCGGGTGAGGTTACCGGTGATGTTCACTCGATTGATGCTCATAACTCACTACTTCCTCTTGGGGCACAAGCCCAGTCCAAAACGACAGTCTTACTCCTGGTCGTCGCGACGGACGATCATGTGGCGGACCACAGCGTCGGTGATGCGCAGGACGCGATCAAGCTCGGCGATCTGGGTAGGATCTGCGTGGAAGTTGATGAGGGTGTAGTCACCATCGGTGAGGTCGTTGATCTCGTAGGCGAGCTTGCGCTTGCCCCACTCGTCAACGGAGTCGACCTTGCCAGCGCCCTCAGCGATCGTGGTATCGATACGCTTCATAACAGCGAGACGAGTCTCGGGGTCGAGCGACGGGTCAACAAAGAACAGCAGTTCATAAGCCTTCATATTGTCACCTCCTCTGGGCAAATGTGGCTTCAGGTCGTGAAGGTGCGCCTGAAGCAGGAAAAGACATGGTCATAATATCTTTCAACCTCCCAGGCCGCAAGAATATGCAGCTACAACCTCATGACCTCCACATATGCCCATGCTCGCACCACGTTTCATGCGCATTCCAACCAAATGCCGACCAAGAGCTTGACGGATTTGTGGACAAGATACGATGCCGCGGGGACAAGCTGAGCCAAGCCGCAGGTCAACGGGCACAAGGCTGTGGTCGCAAAATGCATACCAGCGGTCCACAGCACCACCCAAAGATTTTTAAATTCATTGCCAAGTCGCTTATGAATACCCCTTTTGAACAATTGAGTTGATCAACCACGCTGGTCGGAAGCCGTTTTTTTTTGGCACCTCAAACCCCACTGCAACGCCAAGCGCGGCCGAGCGTTTTAAAAAATGCCAACTTTTCTGTTTGCACTTTGCGATTCCTCGTGTATACTGACTTTCGCATTTAACGGAGAGTTGTCCGAGTGGCCGAAGGAGCACGATTGGAAATCGTGTAGGCGTCAAAAGCGTCTCCAGGGTTCAAATCCCTGACTCTCCGCCAGTTAATTCCAAAGCAGGCCTTCGAGCCTGCTTTGTTTTTACCCCACGCGGAGGGGTGGCAGAGTGGTTGAATGCGGCGGTCTCGAAAACCGTTTGGCCTGTATAAGGTCACGAGGGTTCGAATCCCTCCTCCTCCGCCATTTAGATTGAGAAAGCTCCCGAGAATGGGAGCTTTTTTCTTTTGAGTCCCTTACAAGCAAATACGGCGGAGGAGGAGGGATTCGAACCCGCCGGGGCGCGGAGCGTAAAGAAGACGCGCCAGTGGCGCGTCTTTAGCGCAGCGCGGTCGGCGTAAGCCGATCGGATAAATTTTGAGCGCTGCTCAAAATTTAGACATCCCTCCTATTCAGCCACGCCCCCATCGCGTTCAGCATCAACCCAGACCCCCAAACATGTACGTCACCCTCCAAAACCGACATTTTTCGACATCTTTGGAGGCTGATGTACATGTTTGGTACCTACGCCCCCACCCGGCCCCGACCGTTTACCGAGCAATAGGGTCGCCACGCCCGCCAACCATGTACTATGTACGGGCATTGTCTAAACCCACGATCCAAAGGACCCCATCTTGCCCGTCGTCGCCGCCATAACCATTACCTCACATGCCTCGGATGCCATGGTCGCTATTCCGTTTTGGCTCGAGATGTTCGCCGTCGTCGCTGCATCGATCTCGGGTGTACTGGTTGCGCGCGAGCACAAGCTCGACCTGGTGGGCGCGGTCGCGCTCGCGGTGGTCTGCGGTCTGGGCGGCGGTCTCTTGCGCGACATGACGTTGCAGGTGGGCAACGTCTACATCCTCAACCAGCCGATGGCACTCCCGCTTTCCATTGCCACGGCAGCCATCATCTATATTTTCCCGGCAATCGTCGACAAACCCGAAAAACTCATTCCCCTGCTCGACATCATCTCGGTCGGCATCTACGCCGCCACTGGAGCAGACAAGGCGCTGGTCTACGGCTTTGCGCCGGCGGTGTGCATCATGATGGGCTTTTTCACCGCGGTGGGCGGCGGCATGTTGCGCGACGGCTTTATGGGCGTGGTTCCGGGCATTTTCCAACGTACTAATTTTTATGCCATCACCGCCATCGCCGGATCGACAAGCTATGTGTGTCTCGTTATGAGCGGCATCATGAGCAATGTCGCCGCGCTGGTCGTATGCGTTGTCGTGACCATGGGTCTGCGCTGGCTCTCGCTGCGCTTTGACATCAAAAGCCCCACCGAAGAAGACATCGCGCGCTTTTTGCACCGTAAAAAGTAGGCAGCCCGGCACGACCCTTCGAAATGCAACCGAGAGGTTCTTTTAGAGCGCTCGCACGTTGGGTACCCTGTTAGGTACATGCCGAGTATCTAACGAAGGATTCACTATGCCCTGCAATCAATTCCCGTCGACCCAGCGCCGTAAAGCGTGGGGCCGCATCACCATCCTGTTTGCGCTCATCGCGCTGGCGATCACCGTGCTTCCCACAGCGTCATTTGCTGGCACGGACACGGCAGGCAATGTCCTTGCGACCGACAATGACGTCGATCCGTCTGGCGTCGAGGGTGACCTGTACTGGGCCGGCCAGGCCCTCAACTTGGACGATGCGTCCATTGACCGCGATATCATCGCCGCGGGCGATACCCTCTCTATCCGCGACTGCACGGTGGGCGGCGCCGTCCGCTTGGCGGCACGCACTATCGATATCGCCAAGACCACGGTTGATGGCAGCGTCACGGTCGTCGGTCAGCACGTTGTGCTCAATTCCGACAGCACCGCCAACTGTTTTTACGCGATAGGCGAGACGGTTGCCCTGCGCGGCTCTACCAAGTCGGCAGCGCTTGCGGGCGATACGGTGACCATCGATGGCACCGTCGAGGGCGATGTCGAGGTTTGGGCCGACAAGCTCATCCTGGGCAAGAACGCCCACATCACCGGCACCGTGAACGCGCACGTCTCCGAGGACCCCGAGCGTGCCGCAGGAGCCGAGGTAGGCGCGCTCAAGATCGACCGCACCGAGAACGAGGATACTTCCACCGTTAACGATGTCATCGGCGGTATCGTAGCCGCGGCACTCTCGACCTGCTTTGTCGCTCTGCTGCTCGAGCTCGTCTTTCCGCGCGCGACCGCCAGCGCCGCCGGCATGCTCCACCAGCGCCCCATGCCCCTGTGGATGAGCGGTCTTCTGAGCACGATTGCTATCGTCCCCGCCGTCCTACTGCTGATTATCTCTATCGCTGGTCTGTCGCTTGCCGGAGCCCTCTTGTGCGGTGTTATTGGCATCGCACTGGTGTCGAGCGCCTTTGCGGGGTGCGCGATCGCGCGCATGGTCGGAAACAGCCAGAACCGCTACGCCATGGCGGCTGTGGGCGGCGTGATCGCAGGCGCCCTCACGGGGCTTCCCCTCGTAGGCGACTTCATCAGCGGCGTGGCCTTCGTCTTTACACTCGGCTACATCATCCAAATCATCTGGCGCAACGCCCACCTCAAACCGCAGCAGCCAGCTAACACGCCAGGACTCCCCACCGCTTAGCCGCCGACCACCACAAAGATGCCAAGCACCTTTGTGGTGGTGCAAAGGGGTCAGGTTACTTTGCACCAACAAACGAAGCGGGGCGCCCGATCGCATCGACCGGGTGCCCCGCTTTTCTTGGAGGGTTCTCTAGTAACTTTTTCAAAACCAATGATCATCAGGCCGATGGACCTGCGCGTCACTCGCTACGGAGGCAGTACGCCATTGAACAAGGGGGGGGGACAATTATTTTTCACGGCGACCTCCTCCCCGCTTGATGACGAGCGCGACAACAATAGCCGCCACTCCGATGGCAGCCAAAACCGCCACCAGCACCAACGCTCTATCTCCCGTCGAGGGCATAAAGCCACGACTTGCTTCTTTACTTGGGGTGTTGAGCACCGACAGCTCAATCGAACCCGTCCCGGCATCGGCGATATCAACCCGCAGAGGGCTTTCGGCCGACACGGTCACTTTGGGCTTCGCAGCTGCCACCTGCTTGACGTCCAGACCCTCGGCCGTAACCGTTACCGTTCGTTTGCCCTCAAAGGCGGTGTATCCCTTGGGAGCCGCGACCTCCTCGACGGTGTAGACACCCGCGTCCACACCGCTCAATTCCACATGGCCATCCGCGCCCGTGGCGACGCACACGTCGGCATCCGTCGACCACGAGCCGTCACTCATTAGAATGCGCCCGCGGTCATCGATGATGCGCAGCTTGGCGCCCGCGAGCGGTTCATCGTCCGAGCTTGAGCGCTTAACCAGACTGAGTCCCCAGGTGTAGGCGCACGCGTCATCGCTCGGCGTGCGGGTGAATCCGGCGTCGCCGGACTGATCGGCGAGGGGAGAGCGCGGGTAACGCAGGTAGACCTCGTTGGGGTTGCCCTTGGTAGCGCCTTGATTGCAGTTGGCCCCCAACGGCGCATTGTAGACAGCGACCACGCGGGCGCCCGCGGTGAAGGCGTCAACCCCGCCGAGGGCGGCGACCAGGTCGCCGGTGCGCACGGTGAAGGCATTGCCCTCGGTCGAGACCTTGCACTGTGAAGTAATGTCTGTCCACCCTTTAGCCGGCGTCGAGCTGGCGTTGCCGCCCTCACATGCGACGGCGTCGAAGCCGCCGCCCGCGCCCGCCGCTACGTACACGCGCATGCTCGCGGCGACCTTGGAGGGGTCGAGCCCCGCGCCCATGGTGTCGACGAACCGCACCGTATAGGTGTCGTAGGCGGTAAGGCCCGCCGGGACCGTGGCAGAGAGGCGCCAGTACAGGTCGTCGGCGACCGTGGCGTCGGCGGCCTTCTGCCAGGCGGCGGTGCTGTCCTCCAGCACGTGCTTGGACACCTTGGGGGTCGCCGCCTTGGGCTTGACGGTGACGGCGCTGCCGCCCACCAGGGCCATGATCGG
>OLRJ01000399.1_pt1 | contig 45233 bp, 40 predicted proteins | sample 1672741 | NCBI WGS metagenome assembly OLRJ01 (sample SAMEA3136719, study PRJEB25190) | human gut metagenome | biome: human gut; feature: human-associated habitat; material: faeces | place: Austria | collected 2013 | reverse complement strand
TGGTCCAGACGCCGCCTTCCCACTCGATGGTCACGCCCTTACGGAAATCGCCTGCAGTAATCATGTGGAATCCCTCCAAATATGCTTATCAAATAAATTCTGATGCCTGCCAAACACCGCCGCATCTGGGCGACGGCATCATCAGCAATATGCACTCGTGCTTTGATTTTATCACGTCTTTTTCAAAAGATCAAGTATTTTCACGCAAAACACGGCCTTTTGCCATCTTTTTTATAAATTGTTCGGTCATTTTCCGGTTTCAAAAGCGACGCGCAGACGTTCAAGCGCCTTCTTTTCGATCCGCGAAATATACGAACGGGATACGCCCAGTTTCTGCGCCACCTCCTGCTGCGCATAGGTTTTGCCATCCATCAGCCCATAACGCATCCGAATAACCGTTGCCTCCCGCCCCTTGAGACTCTGATCCACGAGCTTGCGAATGCTTTGCAGGCTGACGCGGCGCTCCACTTCGCCATGCACCGCCTCCGGTTCTGTGCCCAACACATCGATAAGCGTGATTTCGTTGCCCTCACCGTCCATGCCAATCGGTTCCTGCAAAGAAACGTCGCCCTTTCGTTTCTGACTCGCCCGAAGGCACATCAGAATCTCATTTTCAATACATCGTGCGCAATATGTGCTCAGCTGCGTGCCCGTTCCCGGTTTAAACGTGCCGACGCCCTTAATCAGCCCCACTGTCCCGATTGAAATCAGATCATCCGAATCATAGCCCGGCACCGTGTATTTTCGCGCAATGTGCGCCGCCAGCCGCAAGTTATGCTCGATCAGCGTTTCCCGCGCCCGTTCGTCTCCCTGCTGCATACGCGCAATCATTTCCGCCTCTTCCTCCCGGCTCAGCGGTTTGGGAAACGCGCTCCCCCTCGCCAGATAGCCCAGCAAAAAAAGCGCATCGTGAATGAAGAACATCAATAAGCTCTCAATCATCGCTTTCACCTCGGAGGAGTATATGCGGCGAAAACACAGAGGCGGACAAAATAGGAAGCGGCGCTGCGTTAACCTTTCAGTAGCTCTCTTAGCAGTTGCTTACGATCTGCATTTTCTTCAATTCTACTGATGGTCGCTATAACCTGCCGTATAGCGTGTCCGACCACAACCAGCAGTATTCCAATTCCTTTTAAGACATTGTCCTTCCAAGTCACCTTTGCGCCACAGTTCCGCACCTTTTTCTGCACGGGCGAACTCGCTGTAATAGTGTTCGGGTGGGTGTAGTTCCACCGTGACCGGCATTCCGGTGAGCAGAACTTCCGTGGTCTGCCTTTATGGTTTGGTACGATTGCCGTACCGCACTGAGGGCAGAAGGAAAAAGCCATGTCCCTGATCATCTCAGCCGTGTAATCTTCCATCTGCCCTCACCTCACTCTCATTTTTCGCCGTTTCTTCGGCGGTTTCTTAGAAAAATCTCATAATTCATGCGAAAAGCGGCGAAGTGGAAATCGGCACTGCCCCGCCAGGTTGGATCGTTGTTGCGGCGGCCGATTCCCGCTCGCCCCTGCTCCTCCCGGAACAAGCTAAAATGTGCGAAAGCTCCCTGTTTACGAGAAGTTTCACACACTTTGGTTCATTTCGGGGAAAAAGAATGGCACCGGAACCGAAGCTCCGATGCCTGTACATTTTCCTGTTTCATTTTGCGCCGTTATTCCTCTGACCCCCGGCCTATGAACTTTGCGGTTTTTCACAGAAAAGGGCGCACCGGTCTCCGTGTGACTTCATCGTAGAGAAGTGACCCCGGCCCCCGGTGGATCAAAAAAGAAACGAACCTGTGTTTATATTTCACACAAGCCTGCTTCGCATCAAACGTTATATTTTGTATTTCGTCTTACATCTAGTACTAAATATAAGTACATTTTATTGTATGTCATGCTGCTCAAGACACTCTCATTTTAGATGTCAGAACTCTTTTCAATAAAACTTTCAGCTAACTCCCGGATTTCTTTTTCTTTTGCATTGTACATTGCCTGAAATTTAATCCGTCCAATGGTTTCTCCAAGTTCCTCAAGGTAATCAACGTTTGTTTTCCATAATTCTTTCTCTGTTCTCTGTGGCACCATGATGCTATAGAGCTACAAAAAGTCACTCTGAATATCAACGTCATAGGAAGTTGACCTGCCCTGCGGCACAATGCCGATCATATCAGCTTCCTCAAACCGTGCCGCCATCTTCAAACCGTCGTAGATTTTTACTGACAATCCTGCCTTGCGCATAGCTAGGTAGCTGTGGATCGTATCTTTGCTACGATGAAAAGTGCTGCCAGAGAGTCCATAATAAAATCCGTTTGCCGATTTCATAACCTGCAGGTGCATGCTATATTCTACGGAGCCGGACGGTAGGATTTCCCATGGATGGTGCCCGTTGAATTCATAGTATGGCCCTTTTGGATTGCGCCATTCGGCAAATGCAGTGGTATCATCCAACGGCACACAGGACAGACCATCATCCCGGCCGTCTGCGAACATATAATACAGTTCTTTTGGCGTTGTTCCGTTATACCGCAGGTGTTCCTCCTTGGAGTCCTTGAAAGGAAAATGCACACGCTGCTCCATCCGGACCGCTTTATAGCACACCGCGCAGGCTTCATAAAAGTCACGGGCGGTTATGTGTTGCAGACAGTTTTCTGGAATGCAATCTGCTGAAAACTCATCCTTGCATCGAAGAAAGTCTTTGATCTGCCATTCTTTAAATGAGCTTCGGTAGTCTGCGCGGTCTTCCGGGTAAATATCCCAGTAATCCTTTCGAGAGATTACGCCGTATTTGTAGTCATCCGGCAATTTTTCTTGGATTTCAGCGTTGTATGTACCAGCGCGCAGCTTGTCAAGAACACCCGTCGCCATTTGGATCAGCCAGTCGAGCAGCTCGATTGCATTGAACGGATTTCCGTCTTCATTGGGGTCATTCATGCTCAGCACAGGTTTACCGTTCAAAAACACACCAAAGAACTCCCCTTTTCGGCAACCTGTATGATGCACTGATACAAACTTGTACCAGTATTCATCTTCCGGATACTGTTCCTGCATCGCTTCTTCAAGTTCCTCTTCGGTGGCGTCTTCATCGTAGTACGGTCGAAAATCTTCGATGCTGCCGCGCTTTGCTGTTATCCAGAACTCACGGCGGTTATCCCGGCCGACGGGTGCAATCTGGTCAGTCAGGTGGAATAAGTACATCAAGGCGTGCTGGCTCTTTTCGTCCAATGTTCGCGGTGTCCAGCTGTATTTACACATGACACTGATCCAGTAATCTACATCAAATGCGTTCATCCGTCAGCCTTATAAGGCTGCTCGCCCTTTATTCTTATTGTCCAGTTTTTCAAATCACGCTCTGTGCTGTTCTTTAAAGAACCAACGCAAAAGCGCAATTTCGGAAAGCTTTTATTCAATTTCTACGGAGAATGCAACTGAGGCGTTTATAGCATCCAGCTCATTCTGCGCTCTGGCAAGCTCATCCGAAACCTCTGCATAGCCTGCTTCTGCCTGCTTGATATCGTAGTTGCTGTATTCGTATTCCACGATGCCAGACATCCGACTCATGCCGCCCTGCACACGCTCCTTCGGCAAGTGGCTGCGCATACGGTTCAGCTTATTTTTCCGTGCCGTGAGCTGCGGAATATAAATCAGCATCTGGTCGATGGTCATGTTGAACCCCGGAACGTCCTGTGTCAGATTGAACTGGTTGATTGCGTGTTTGACCTTCCGAATCTTATCTTCCAGTTCCCGGAGCTGGAGCTGCACGGCAGCATAGTCATATTCCGGGCGAACGTCTTCCGGTTTTTCCTGCACCGAAACGGTATAGGTATCGGATTTTTTCTCTTTCTGCAGCAATGCATCGTGCTCCTCGTTCAGCTTCCGAAGATATTTTGCTGCCATTGCAGATGTGATCTGTGCCATGTTCTCTCCTCCTTATTCTTCTCCAAATTCATCCTCATCTGAGGTCTGTTTTCCGCCATAGAGTGTTTTCAGCGAAAGGCGGAACTTACTTTTCTTATTGTACTCAATGAGCATCGCCTCGGAATAGCCCAGAGCACCGGGACGGCGTTCTTTGGCCGCACGGATAATCGCCTTCACCGACACTCGGCCAACATGGTCTTTGAATACATCCTCTTTTAAGGAATCCCCATACGCCACAACAATACGAGCAATTCCCATTAGAATACTGCCGGAAAGGGAGTTATTTTCACCTTCCCATGTAGCGATTGCAAGCCGGAGGGTCGTATCCAGAACAGCCTGCCCGTATTTGTCATAGATACGCTCCAGTGTAGAAACTGCACTGATGCCGTTTTTCACTTTGGTCGAGGTAATTGCCAGGCCATAGGACTGCACAATGGCCTCGATCATCTTCTGTTTGGGGTCATCCGCTTCGATGTGTGCCTTGAAGGTCTCGAAAGAGGACAGTGCCTTGACGTGCTTTTGCTGGGCGGCAAAGATATGGGCTTCCTCCTTATATTTCAGGTCATCGTAGATCATGCACCACACTGGGGTATCACGGGAGCCGGATTCGTTGGCGATGATTTCAATGGTGTGCTGACCGTCAAACACATAGTTGATGCCATCCCGGCGGCTCACTTTCACCGGGTTGATCTGGTACACATCAAATTCTTCCAGTGCCTTGCGGATATGATTTTCGGACAGCGGCCGCTGGTACTCCTGGTTGGAAACCAGATTTCGGATAGGGATCAGCTCAAAGGACACATCCGGGATGCAGCGTCTTTGTGCTTCTGTCAGCATATCTCCAGGAATCATTTTTCAATTACCTCCAGCGTCTGCGTGATCTGTTCTTCCAATCTGCGCAGGATCACGACCAGCTGCGCCTTGGTCGGCTCGGACACCAATTCGATATTCGTCTTTGCGCGGGTTCGTGCGATGGCATTCATCCATGTAGGAATCGTCAGTGCCAACCCACGGAATTCCATGTCCGGGTCGAACATCGGCATCTCCTTGATGCCTACTTCCAGCGGTGCGGCCTGTTCCACCTTTTTTTCTTTCTTCTCGCTCTCTGCTGCTTTTTTACGCGGCTTTCGCTGGCGCATTTTTATGTCATCGTGCAGCAATCTGCGGCGTGTGCTGATCAGTTTCGCAGGTTCCATTTCCGAATACTTTATGACTTTTCCGTAGGTAAGTGGAACTTTCTCTGCAAGGATAGCTTCAAATATCGCCATGTCCTTTTCGGCAATCCGATCCAATTGCAACGCCAGGGTTCCATACTTCCGCACCGTACCTGAATTCATGCCGGTTTCTTCTGCCAGTGTACCGCATACTGCGCCCACCCGATCCAGTTTTTTCACATAGCTATAAATGAGCAAATTTGAAAAAATGCACAAATAAATAGAGACATCCCAACGTGGTGAATGGTACAATGAAGTTGATCAAAATACCCATCTGACCACCACCACGAAAGGAGATGTCTCATGCCTACAGTGTAAAGCAGTCAGAAGAAATTTGCAAGACCTTAAACGCATTACGACTCGGAAATTTTTTATCCGATGTCTATCTGGAACATGTAAAGCCCCTGACCCGCTCCGTCTTTATGCTCGGATACAAGGGAAAAGTCGTCAATGCCGAAGTTTTTAGCGAGAAACACAGAACGACAGTCGCACATTTTCTGAATAACGGAAGATGGGACAGCCTGAATTTTGAAAAAGCGCTGAAACGACAAGTCATTGATCGCATTTACGAGGAATCCCGGAAGAGCAGAGCGCCTGTTTTCTGCATTGTAGATGATACGATTGCTTCGCATACAGCACCTTCGTCACAGGTGATGCACCCCATTGAAGCAGCGTATTATCACCAGTCACACCTGAAAAAACAACAAGACTATGGACATCAGGCAGTTGGTGTGATGCTGTCCTGCAATGAGCTTTCTTTGAATTATGCGATTGTTTTGTATTGTCTACTTGACGGGGAGCAGTTCAACATCAGCTTAACAACAGCCCCATTTTTTATAATTACTTATAGAACAGCTTCTGTCGCGTTTCCCACGTCGGTCGGAGCGCTTCGCGAATTTCCTTATACAGCGGATACAATTCCATATACCGCTTATGCTTCTCCATATCCGGAACAAAATGGTCACGAACCGAGACTGTTTGCTCGACAGCCTGCGCATAGTCGGCATAAAAGCCCTGCACCACGGCGTTATTGAGCACAACGCCTTTCGCGCCCAGCTCGTCTCCCTTGACAGTGAAGATATCCGTTCCCAACACATCCGCAAACATCTGACACCAAAATGCGCTCTTGGCACCGCCACCACAGACCGTGATCTGCTTCACCTTGCCTGGCATGCTGCTGTAACAATCCAGCATGGCAAACGCAACACCTTCATAAGTTGCACGCAGAATATCCGCCAGCGTATGCGTGACGTTGATGTTGGTATAGCTCGCCCGTGCTCTGGAATCCGTAAACGGAGCGCGTTCGCCGCCCGCCAACAGATAGGGATGATACATCACTCCGTTTGCACCAATAGGCGAGGTTTTAACCAGTTCCTCGGTTATATCGTATACACTGACCTGCTTTTCCTCCGCCTGACGCTTAAGCGCTACACCGAAGGTATTGATTGCCCATTCCAGATTCGGCGTACCTGCCAGCGAAGCCATCAACCGAAGCCATCTGTCCTCCATGACATGTGCAACCGTCATACCTGCATGTACGTCGTCCTCCAACGGACGGTCAATCACCATTTCATGCAGCGCCGCCGTACCAATGATCGAGCAGCAGCAGCCCGGTTCAATCACACCACTGCCCAGCGCACAGGCGCCCACATCCATCGGACCGGATGTGACCAGAATTTCCGGATTCAGCCCCAGCTTCTCAGCAAGCCCCGCATCAATGCGGAAAGCATTCTCCTTTGCGCTCAAAACCGGCGGATATTTGTCCATATAGGCTTCCAACCCGCAGATTTTAAACGTCTCCGGCTCGTACTGGCGTGTCCTCTGATTTAGGAAGATCAGCGACTGATCCGTCGCATCCGTCGTGATCTTTCCCGTCAGCTTGTAAAACAGATAGTCTTTCAGATGCAGGATATACGCCGTTTTTTCAAGCGCCTGCGGCTCATGCTTCTCCATCCATTTCACAATGCCATTCTGATTGCCCGTGAAAATTCGTGTGCCAGTCAGATCAAACAGCTGATCGCAGACGCCGTTTTTCACCCATTCATCCACAAATTCGGAAGCGCGGCCATCGCAGAAGCAGCAGCCGTTGCGCACGGGTTCGCCGTCCTTGTCGATCATCCACATGCCGTCGCCCTGCGCTGTGATGCCTATGCCAATGATGCTTTCCTTCGGGAAATGCGCCGCAACGTCCCGCAGCGCGAGGCATGCTTTCTCCCAGATTTCGTGCATGTCTTCTTCATACATATCCTGCCGGGGGCAAATCGCAGTCAGCTTGAAATCTTTCTTGTGAATCACGTTGCCGCGGATATCCATCACCACCGCTTTGATGCTCGTGGTACCCGAATCAATACCAATGATATATTTCTTCATCACCTTATCCTCGCTTAATCAAACGTCTTTTTAAGAAATGCAAGGCTTTCCTTCAACATATCATCAAGCATCTGATCATCCCAGCCTTTGGGCAGCATCTCGCGCCAGACATTACCGCCGCTAAGCGCAACCGTTCCACCCGTATGTACCAGCGGCTCAATGCTGATGCTCTTGTTATAGCCGATTTCCTTCATCGCGGCCGCAATCTCATTCCACGGCTGGAAGCTCGGTCTCGGCAGCTTTCGATTATTTGAACCGACGTGATAATGTCCCAGTCTATCGCCTGCGATGCGCACAGCTTGCGCCAAATCGTCTTCCTCCAGCATACCATGGAAGATATCCAACAGAATATTGATATTCTTGCTGCCGGAAGCCTCCGCCAAATCACGCGCTTCCTGCGCCGTATTCACGAGGTAGCTTTCAAATCGATTAACAACCTCCATGTTCCAGCTGATATCGTAATCCGCTGCGAAACGGCCCACCTCACCCAGCGAACGTGCTGCCTGCTCAAAGCGGCGTGCCTTGTTTTCCGGATCGGAAAGGCCGCACCACTGCCCATAATTGATGCCAGAGAAATTGTGGATGTTCAGGCGGCTGATGGCCTTGAGCAACGCCTTCGCCTCTTCAACCGCACCGCGGCGAACCGTTTCATCCAGCGACGAAAGATCCTGCTTTGCGCCGAAGCCGCCAAGCGCATACACCTCAATGCCGTTATCCTTCTGCGCCGCGTTGATCTCCGCAATCTCCTGATCGCTCATCGTCAAAATGCGTCCATAAAAGATTTCCAGAATATCCAGCCCGCATTTACGCGCACGCTCAATCTTCTGCGGGTAATCACTGCCTTCCCAGTCCTTGCCCCAATAGCTGTATGTAATACCGTATTTCATATTGCTTTGCCTTTCTTTTTTGTGGAAGAAACAAAGGATGGTCAGCTCATGCGAGCCGCCATCCCTTGTCGGTTTGAGTTGAACGCTTTCAGGGAGGATGGCCTCTGGCCTCTGAATAGCGCTCTGTTTGACTCTGTTTTTTCCGCATTCACCCTATGTCGCCGGGCAAACGCTTCAAAATGCTTAGAAGTTGTAGTTATCTACGGTCTCCGCGGTGAAGATCAGCGGATCGCCCATGAACACCTGCTTGCCAGCGATAGTCGCAGTGCCATAGCCTTGGATCTCCACGTCGCCGTCCTTGATCTCGTTGCCATCCAGCACATACTTCGCCAGACCGACAGACAGATAACCCAGCGCAGCGGGATCCCACAGCAGGCCGGAGCTGATCGCGCCTTCCTTCATCAGCGCGTTCGCGTCGTTGGGCATGCAGGTGCCGACAACGGCAACCTTGCCCTGAAGACCCATTTCAGAAACCGCCTGACCCGCGCCAATCGGAGCCGGGGAAGAGAAGCCGATGATGCCTTTCAGATCCGGATAGGTGGTCAGCAGGTCGAGCGTCTTGGAATAGGCTTCGTCGATGCTCTCGTTGGTGCAGACCGGATCGCAAACCAGCGTCAGGTTCGGGTATTTTTCTGCCGCATAAGCCAGAACGGCATTGATCCACTCGTTGCAGGTGCCGGCCGTCAGCGTGGAGGTCAGAATCGCATATTCGCCCTCGTCGGTGCCCATCTGACGAACCAGCTCGTCCAAGTTCGCTTCGCCGAAGCGCTTGAATTCAACCGTCTGCACGGAAAGATCCACCACGCTCGGATCAGCCGGGGTATCCCAGTCGAGAATGACGATGCCGGCGTTTCGGGCCTGCGTCAGAACCGGGGTCAGCGCATCCGCGTCGTTCGCAGAAACTGCAATCGCGTTCACGCCCTGGGAGATGAGATCCTGAATCATCTTGACCTGCTCAGCGGCATCGGCAACAGTCGGACCGGTGAACACCGCGTTCACGCCAAGCTCTTCGCCAGCCTTGACCACGCCGGCACGAGCGGACTCAAAATACGTAATGCCAACCTGCTTCGGCATGACAACGATGGTATACTTGTCGCTCTCCGCCAATGCACAGAAGCTGGTGAGCATCATACAAGCAGCCAGAGCCAGAGTAATAATCTTCTTCATAAGGGTATCCTCCTTCTGATGTTTACTATTTCTGAATCTTTCGATAACTCCCGTCCTCCGCGGGAATGATATCCTTTTTTCTTCTCAGCTTTTCGTTTTCAGCGTACGGACGCGCTCGTTCCTGTGCGAAGCGAAGAATCCGACAGCCAGCGTACCGATGAGCACCGCGCCGGTGATCATTGAGGTTAGGGACGTATCCAAGCCGAAGATATTCAGGCCGCTGGAGAGGCATTGCAGCGTCGCCACCGCCAGCACAACGCCATACACCGTGCCATAGCCGCCCGTGATCAGCGTGCCGCCCAGCACGGATGCGGCAACCGTCTGCATCAGATACGAAGATCCGTAATCGATTCGTGCGGAGTTGTAGCGCGACATCATGATCACCGCAGCCACACCGCTGAGCAGACCGGAGAGCGTGTATGCCAGCATGGTCGTGCCCTCGACGTTGATACCGGAAAATTTGCTCGCCTTGGGATTGCTGCCGATCATGTACACGTTCAGACCCCACGGCGTTCTATGCAGCAGAATGTGCACCAGCAGCGCGAAGAAGACGAACAGATACATTGGAATCGGAATACCCAGGAACGTGCTGTTGCCAAACCAGTAAAACTCGGAAGGGAATTTAGAAATCGAATTACCCTTTGAAATCAGCAGACCGATGCCTTCATACAGGATGGATGTGCCCAGCGTCGTCATCATCGCGGCTGTGCCCATGTAGGAAACCACAAAGCCGTTGAGCAGACCACAGAGAGTCGAAATCGCCAGCACCGTCAACACAGCCAGTGTGATGGAAAGCGCCGCATTCATGCCCGCCGCATACGTTCGTGAGAGCACGAGTGCGCCAATGACGCTGCCCAGCGTTCCGCTCGTCACCACCGAAAGGTTGATGCCGCCGGTCAGAATCGCCAGCATCATGGCGATGGCAAACAGGCCGAATTCCGGAATCTGGAAACAGATGGAGCGCAGATTGCCCCCCGTCAGGAATTTACCCGGAGACATGATCGACAACAGCGTAAAGATCAGGACGAACACGATCAGCAGGATCGCTTCTTTCGATAATTTTTTCATCTTCTCCTCACCTCTACTCGATATCGACTTTCTTCACGCGGCTGCTGTCATGCCGCTTCTGAATCACAATCGCGCACAGCGCAATGACCATCACCGCGCCCAGCACGATCTTCTGCCAGTAAGACGAAATCTTCAGCAGCGTCAAGCCGTTGTTGATGATGGCAAACAGTGCCACACCCAGCAGCGTACCGGTCAGTGTGCCCTCGCCGCCCAGCACATTGACGCCGCCGAGGATGACCGCTGCGATGACGTCCATTTCATAACCGTTAAAAGCATTCGGATCGACGCGGCGCATGATGGAAATGTGCGTCACACCCGCTACGCCACAGATAAAACCCATGAACGCATAGCAGAAGATCTGCACCGCAATCACGTTGAAGCCGACGCGCTCAGCAGAAAGCATGTTGCCGCCGATGGCGAAAACGCCGCGTCCCATTTTGGTGTGCCGGAGCAGGAAATACGTCAGCATCACAACCAGTACCAACGGAATCACCTGAATCGGCAGACCGATCGTCGTGCCGTCTCCCTTGGGAAAGATCTTGAGGAACGTCGTCAGACCGAAGTCGATAAACGACTGCGGAATATTGTTGATATAAGCGCCCTTGGTCAAAAAGATCATCAGACCGCTTGCAATCGAATTCATGCCCAGCGTCGCAACGAGCGGCGGCAGCTTGAGATAGGCGATAAGCAGACCGTTCACTGTTCCGAACAGGGTGCCGATGAGCATGCCCAGCACATAGGCCAGCACCGGGTTGGGCGAAACATGCACCAGGAAATTGCCTACAATCAGCGTTGTGGTTGAAATCATCGCGCCCACGGAAGCATCAATGCCGCCTGTGATCATGACGACCAGCATACCACAGGAAACAATCGCCAGAATGATGTTACTCTTGAGCACGTTCATCAGGTTGACTGCACTCAGGAAACGCTGGTTATTCACGCTGATGATGACGATCAGCACCAGCGCCAGAATGCCCAGCGCCAGCTCACGGCTTTTCAGCAGCTTTTTCATGGGTTCGCCCCCTTTCCGGGATTGGACAGGATGGCAGCATTGAGCAGCTCCTCCTGATTGGTGGCTGCGCCGTCAAACACACCGTTAATACGTCCGCGCCGCATCACCAGCACAGTATCGGAAATGGAGAGAACCTCCGGCAGCTCGCTGGAAACCATGACGATCGCCATGCCCTGCGAAGCCAACCTGCGCATCAGATTGTGAATTTCGCTCTTCGCGCCGATATCAATGCCATTCGTCGGCTCATCGATGAACAGAATTTCCGGATCGGTGGCCAGCCATTTGGCGATAACCACACGCTGCTGGTTTCCGCCGGAAAGTTTCTGCACCACCATATCCGGATAACCCGGTTTGATGTTCAGTTTCTCGATCCAGTCCTTCGCCAGCTTGTGCTTGGTCTTCAGATTCACCAACCCATGCCCGCTGCGCAGGCGGTCGTGAACCGTCATGACCGAGTTATCCTCCACGCTCTTGGTGAGCACCAGACCTTCTGTCAGGCGGCTTTCCGGCACATAGGCGATGCGGTGTGCAACCGCATCCTTCATGTTCTTGATCGTGACCGGCTTGCCGTGGATGAGGATTTCGCCGGAATCCGCAGGTTCCAAACCGCAGATTGCCTGAACGACCTCCGTTCTGCCCGCGCCGACAAGACCGGAGAGCGAAACGATCTCGCCCTTGCGCACGGTGAAAGAGACATCCTTGAAGTTACCGTATCGGCTCAGATGACGCACTTCAAGCACGACATCGCCCAGCTTGTCCGCTCCCTGATGCACAAACTCCACCTTGCGTCCCACCATCAGGGAGATCAGTGTATCGTTATCCATCTGGTCGCGGGGACGTGCGTCGATGTACTGACCGTCGCGGATGACGGTAAACATGTCGGCAATCTCAAACAGTTCCTCCAGCTTGTGGCTGACAAACAGCACCGAAATATTCTGCCGCTTCAATTCGCGGATGATCTTGAACAGCAGCTCAACCTCGCCACTGGAAAGCGTGGATGTCGGCTCATCCATGATGATGAGCTTCGCGTCGCAAGCCAGCGCACGAGCAATGGCGACCAGCTGCTGCTTAGCCGTAGACAGCGTACCCAGCTGCACGTTGACGTCGATATCCACGCCCAGCCGTTCCAGCGCTTTCTGCGCAATCGTGCGCATCTCGTTCCAGTTGACGCAAACTCCCTTTTTCTCCATCTCTTCCGTGATAGAGATATTCTCTGCCACACTCAGGTTGGGAAAGAGTGAAAAATCCTGATAGATGACCACGATTCCCTTGTGCAGCGACAGCCGCGGCGTCAGCGAATCAAACGTTTCCCCGTCAATCATGATTCGTCCGCCTTCATCCGGCTTGTAATTGCCCGCAAGCACCTTAATCAAGGTGGATTTACCAGCACCGTTTTCGCCTACCAGCGCGTGTACTTCACCATGCTTGATAGTCAGGCTGATGTTGTCCAGCGCCTTTACACCCGGAAAGGTTTTGCTGATGTGTTCCAGCTTGATAAAAACATTCTCCTCCATGGACGCACCTCAAAACTCACACGGTTCTCAATGGTAGAACATCTCGGTAATCGTCTTATATCTTCCGGGCGCACCGGGCAACGCCCAGCCAAGCTCGTGAATCACGCCGTCGATACCTTCCGCATCTTCGCGGGTCAGGCACTTGAGCTTTTTACTCATGATCCGCCCGACGATAATGGATTCCGCCAGCGATTCCATCACCTGAAGGGATTCAATTGCATAAAGCACACCCTTGGGACTGCAAACCAGCGCGCCGTGGCTTTCCAGCATGAAGCCGTTGGAGTCGTTCACCACCGGGTCGAACGCATATCCCAGCTCCTCCATGTTCGGGTTGGCATACGGAATGGTGATGACTGGGCCAAGCTGCATCATCGCTTCGGGAATCAGCGGCAACAGCAGCGCTTCTTTGCCCGCCTTGGTGGTGGAAAGCGCCGTCACCAGCGGCGGATGCGCATGCATCACCGCGTTGATATCCGGGCGTTTGCTGAGCACATGCAGGTGCATGAAAGTCTCGCCCGTCGGCTTCTTGCCCTCCGGCAGATACAGCGGCTCACCCGCCATATTCAACACACAGATATCCTCCGGGCGCATTAGGCGCTTCGGGGTTTTGGTTGGTGTGATAAGCACGATGTCCTCATCCACACGATAGGAAACATTGCCGCTGACTGCCGGACCATAGCCGATTTCGGCGTCTCTGTGGCAGGTTTCGATGATCTCCATGATCTCTTTTTCGTATTTTTTCATGTATGGATTCATTTTTCCACCTCGTTACAGCGTCTTCCATTTGCATATTTCCAAAGCTCTGCGGTATTTCTCTTCGCAATCTGCCGCAGGCTGATAGGTCGTCGTCTCATGGGTTTCAATCAGCTTGAGCGCCTGCTTTCGGTCAGTAAACACGCCCTGCGCCAGCCCCTGCTGAATGAAGTTGCCGATTGTGGAAGCCTCCGCCGGTCCGGCATGCACCGTTAGCCCCGTCGTATCCGCCATCAGCTGGCAGAGCAGGCTGTTTTTGCTGCCGCCGCCAAACACGCGCATCGAACTGAACCGAATGCCCGTCAGCTCAGACAGCACATCCACGGAATAGCGGTAACGCAGCGCCAGGCTTTCCAGAATAACACGCACGATTTCGCCCGGCTCTTTGACAACGGGCTGTCCCGTCATTTCCAAATACTGCATCACTTTCTGTGGCATACGCTCGCTTCTGAAAAAGAGCTCGTCCTCCGTGTCAATTACGGCGTTTACGCTCCCGCAGTTGCACGCCATCTGCGCCAGCTCTGCATGGGTAAAAGCATGCCCTTGCCGAATCCACTCGCGGCGGCATTCCTGCAAAATCCAAAGCCCGGTATGGTTAAACCGAAGCTGATTTTCGCCATCCGGTCCCAGATCGTTGGTCGCGCCAAGCGCCAGAATCCGCTCATCCTCGCTGGGTTTCTCCACACCGCAGCCCATGCAGCTCCATGTGCCGCAGCTCAGATACAGGCTGTCTTCCTTTCGGCTCATATCCACCAGTCCGGAAGCGGAAGCCGTGTCATGTCCGGCAACCGCCACGACCAGCGGCTTTTTACCTTCTTTGTTGTAAAACGCATCTTTCAGCGGACCGAGGATGGTCTGGCTGCTCACAAGATCGGGGAACCATGCCGGGTCGACCCCGGCTTTTTCCATGTATGTCCGGCTCCATGCTCCGGTTCGCATATCCACCATGCCGCTGGTGGCTGCCATCGTCCGCTCAGAAACGGCTTTACCAGTCATCAGCTCATTCATCAAGTCGGAGATCATGAGCACACTCTTTGTCTTTTTCAGCACATCCGGCTGTGCCTGCTTCAGATAGCTGAGCACCACTGCCGGCTGAATGGTCATAGGAATATACAGCGTCTGGCGGAACATCTCCTCCCGGCTCAGCGCGGCATACAGCGCAGACAGACCCTCATCCGTCTTCGGTTCGCGATAATGAATGGGGGCTCGGATCAGGCTTCTCTCCTCATCCAGCAGACCGATCGTGTTTCCCCATGAGCACAGACCCAGCGTGTCAAACGCCCGGTCACACTTGGCAATGCCCTGTGCAATTTCATCCATCAGGCGCGGCATATCCCAGCACATCAGCCCGTTTCGCTGAATGGGCACATTGTCGAAGCGATGAATTTCCCGGCATTCAAGCCCGGATTCATGCCACTGCCCCCACACGACGCGTCCGTTGCTTGCGCCCATATCCACAGCCAGCATTGCGTTGTGCTTCATTCCTCTGCCCTGCTTTCCTTAAATGTAGTATTCGTCCGGATCCTGGAAAACCCGTTTGCCCCGATTGAGCTTTCGAAGGGTCTGTACATCCTCATCCTCAATCGTAAACGAAAAGATTTCACAGTTTTCTGCCAGATGAACCGGATTGTTCGATTTGACGATGACGCGCACGCCGTACTGCGTCAGATAGCGGATGGTCAGCTGAGCAGGCGAAACGCCGTATTTCTCAGCCATATTCACAATCACCGGATCGGTGATGATCTGCTTGCCGCGCATCAGCGGGCTCCACGCCTCGACAACCATGTTGTTCTTCTTGGCGTATTCGAGCATCTCGTCATCGATGTAATACGGGTGCATTTCGATTTGATTCACCATCGGCTGAACACCGCCCAGCGCCTTGAGCGCTTCCAGGTGATGAACCTTGAAGTTGCTTACGCCGATGGCTTTCACCCGTCCGTCGGCATAGAGCTTTTGCAGCGCCTGCCAGGTCTCCTGATACAGCCCTTTCATCGGGCAGGGCCAGTGAATCAACAGCATATCGGGCTGCGTTTGCAGCCGCCGAACGCTTTCCTCAAACGCTTCCAGTGTGCGCTGATAGCCGTGATCCAGATTCCAGATTTTCGTGGAAAGGTAGTATTCGCTGCGCGGCCTGCCGATCGCCGCCAGGGCCTGACCGACTTCCGCCTCGTTATGATAGTGCTCCGCGGCATCCACAGCGTCCAGCCCAGCTTGAAAACCAGCACGGATCACGCTCTGCAAATCATCCACTTTATATGTGCCGATGCTTAACTGCGGCACACAGATTCCATTATTCAGTGTGATCTGCGGAATCATCTTTTTCATCCTTCCGTGCTTTCATCCCTGCGTTCAAATAGCTGCGCCATCTTCGTATACTGACCCGGCGGACACGGCATAACTTCGCCGCGCATCACCAGCAGCTTATCCAAGCCCTCCATATCGCGGTCATTCAACTGACGCATGGAATCGTTGAAGATCTTGCTGATGAGCACGGTCTTCGCCTGCGCTTCCATCACAATACACTCATCCACTGTGCCGGTGATTCCGTTCTTGCTGCACACCAGACAGCCATGGTTGCTCATGATAAACGCGTTCGAATGTTTGATATACGGATCAAAAGAATAGCCCAGTTCGTCGCCATTCGGTCTGACATATGGGATCGTCAGAATCGGGCCGAACATGGTCGCCGCATCCGGCAGAACCGCCTCGCGCATCGGCTTCTCGCTCTCCTCTGCCAGCGACATACCGATCAGCAACGGCGGATGCGCATGCAGGATTGCGTTGACATCCGGACGCATTTTATAGATATGCAGATGCATGAAGTATTCGCCGGTGGGCTTTCTGTTTTCCGGAATGTAAAGAGGATTGGCATCCAGATCAATGATACAGATATCCTCAAAGGTGATCTTGCGCTTCACAATGCCGGTCGGTGTGATGAGCACCACATTGTCATCCACGCGATACGAGGCGTTTCCTCCGGAGCCTGCGCCATAGCCAAGCGCACCGGAGCGCTTGCAGGCTTCGATCATCTGTTCGATCTGCTTTTGATATTTTTCCTGTAAATGATTCATATTCGTTGCGCTCCATTTGTTTTTTGTCTTTCGACAAGTCGATTATATCATTTCAAAATTTAGATGTCAATATTTCAAAAAGATTTTTGTTCAATTTCTTTTGATTCAAAAATTTTTAAAATCTTTTTTGCAAGCAAACCCCAGCATTTATCCACATCCATCTGCAATCTGTACAATTTCGTCGCGTTCGCTTTCACATTTTCCATCGCGCATTTTCATATGTTTTTAGATACTAATTATGTGCTTTATATAGGAACGTGATTCAAACAAACGGTGCAAACCGCGTATTCTATTGCCGCACATCGTCCAGCATTGTCGGTTTTATAACATGCAATTATGCCGCATACTTCCGAACAAAACAAAAAGCAGGCTTGATCCGCCTGCTCTTTCGCCAAAGTTTTCATCGTAAAGAATCGCCTGTAATTCCTTATACCATAAAAAACAGCCTATCGCCGCCTGAATTCCTATTCAAAAATCCCCGAGCTCATATTTACGCCAGAATCATTTCAATGCCCAAATCCTCAATTCTTTTCACTACTTCTGCCGCAGCGGCATTGTCGGTCACAACCTTTGTAATGCTGCTGGCCGGGCAGGTTGTAATATAGGCGATGCAGCCGATCTTCGAGCTGTCCATCAGCAGATAAACCTCGCGTGCATTGCGGATCATGCTCTGCTTGGTACGCGCTGCCTCCTCGTTACTGTCCATCACGCCCAGTTTGATATCAAAAGCCGCACAGGAAATAAACGCCTTTTCCGCGTTCAGCGAATTGATCGTTGATTCGGTCAGCATGCCCTGAAGCGACATGGATTTTTTGTGCAGCTTGCCACCAGTGCAGATGACCGTCACGTTTTCCTTCTCGGAAAGAATGTTGCAGATTTCAAGCGAATTGGTCAATACCGTGATTTTCAAATGATCCGGAATGGCTTTGGCCATCATCGTTACCGTCGAGCCCGCATCCATCGCCACCAGATCGCCCGATTTCAGCGTCGAAACCGCCTTTTGCGCAATCCTTTTTTTCTGCTCCAAATTCTGGATGATTCGCTGATCCAGCGAACGTTCCGTGCCGTATTCACGAACCATTGCGCCGCCAAACGTGCGCAAAAGCTCCCCTTTTTCGCTTAATTCCTGCAAATCCTTGCGGATCGTTTCTTCCGTAACACCGAAGGCTTTGCTCAGCTCCACGCACGACATCTGCTTTTTTTCTCGGACAATTCTCACAATTTCCGATCTGCGTTTGAATTTAGCGTTTGCCATCTTTCCCGGCCCTCCTTATCCGCTCTTATTTTACATGCTTTTTGTTCAGAAATCAAGCATAGTTTCCCCCATCCTTCGTTTTATTTGTTTTGATTTCGTTTTATTTATTTTTGTTTTGCAAATTGACATTTCTGTTTTGCAATGTTATAATTCAAATCAGATAAAGTTTCAAAAAATAGGAGGTATTCTGCTTATGAACGATTGTGTCGAACTTCGCCAGCAAGTCATCGATGCCTGTCTCTGGCTGGTCGAAAAGGGATTTGTCTTCGGCACGTGGGGCAACATCAGTGTTCGTCTGGACGACGGTAACATCCTGATCACACCTTCAAAGGTCAAGTACCAGACCATGACGCCGGATGATCTGGTTGTGCTTGCCCCTGACGGCTCCGTTGTCTCCGGTCATCATCTCGCCACCAGCGAGCGTGAAATCCATCGTGGAATTATGAACCGCCGCAAGGACGTCGGCGCCATCATCCACATGCACTCGCCTTACGCCATGGCAGCTGCCGCGCAGGAAAGTGATATTCCGCCCATCTCCGAAGAAATGTGCCAGCTGCTGGGTGGCGGCATTCCGCTTTCTTCCCGCTTTGTTCCTTCCGAAAAACACGTTGAGCTGGGACAGGTCATCACCGATTCGATCGGCTCTGCCAACGCCGTTCTGATTCGCAACCATGGTCCGGTCTGCTGCGGTACGGATCTTGAAGAAGCGAAGATCTGCTGTCAGATCGTTGAAAAATCCGCTCAGATCTACCTCCAGCTTAAAGCATCCGGTCAAATGAACGTCATCGAGGAAAAATGGGTTACGGCTGGCAGAAAATATTTTCTTGAAGGCTACGGAAGAACCTGACATTATTTTTAATCGAATGTGTTTTTCTGGATGATTTTCTTTTGAAATTATGCATTATTGACTCATAAAGAATTGAGCTGTTTCCTGCTTCATTTTTTTAGCGGCAACGCTATGTCAACAAAAATCGGATAGCCTATGCTACCTGAATCGTGAAAACAATATCAATAATCTGTGCTAAGCCTCATAAACAAACCTGTTTAGAATAAGCTGAGCAGGAGCGAGTGGGAATAACCCCACCTTTACAACACAAATCAAAAAGAGAGCACCCCGATTTCCGCAGCGAAGTCGGGCTGCTCTCTTTTGCTTTATATCATGATTTCAAATCCGCACTGCTTAACTCATTTTCTCAACCACTCTCACGGATACGTTCCTTCATTCCATCCGATTTTCGCAAAAATCAAAAAACTCCGGAATCGATGTTCACCCACAAAGCGGGACGGACGCATTCTTCAAAGCCGGTAAAATCGTAATCAAGCGCACCGACAGAATACACACGCGCCGCAGTACCCTGCTCAGGGCCTTGCGACCGCAACCACCATCCTAGCTTTCCTGCTCCATGTGCCAACGCATAATCCGTCGGCTGCATGCGCGATTTTATATTTTCATCATTATTAATAGTCACATCAAAATATTGCTCAGCTTGTCTGTAACTCAACAAGAATATCTTGTCCTGCGTATCATTTCCTCCATCCGTTTTCCAATATCCCTCATCGGAACCGTTGACAACTGTCGTCATCAAAATAGCCTGCTGTTCTTCCTGACTGAATGCCCTGTTTGCAAACGTATCATTCAACCAAATACGCAATGTACACTGCTCCCATGTAATCTGTGCAGACGGCCAAGTATAAGGCTGTACATCCAAACCATATCGACTAATGAGCAATGCATTCCGCCCATCACGATCCAGCACCTGCCATTCAACCACCGTATCATCATTGCCTTCTGTTGTTTGCGGATACCGACCGAATTGTACAATTTTTCCTGGCTGAAAAGCCACATCTCGAACTGCCGCCGCTTCTATTTCTTTATCGCACATTGTAGTTTTGTTTTCAGCATCTTTGTAATCTGTCAGTCTTTCATAGATTGCTTTAGCTTCCTGCCATTCCTTTTCCTGACACAGTGCCTCCGCCGTCCGATAATCTTCCTCCCGCTGCAATACCGTTACTTTATTCTGTGCGTTCTCATACGTTCCGGCTTCGCCGTAAACCCTAATCGCATTCGGAAGGTCATCCTGCGATTCATAATACTGTCCCAGTTCATACAGTTGCTGAGCCGCAGATACTTTTACATAGATAGCCTCTGCCTGCTCATACTGCCGTGTTGCATAATAATGCTCTCCGATGGCAAGAATCTGCTCTTTTGTGTCACTGTACTCGCCAAGCGTATCAAACGTAGCTTTCGCTTCATCAAATTGTCCGTCCGCGAGCTGCTTTTTACCCTTTTGATAAGCGGCCTCTCGTGCCATTGTTGACGCATCCGCGTAATTTTTCAGGGCTTCAAAACACGCTTTTGCTTGGTCATAATCGCCTGCATTCAACAGATTTTGAGCCGTTGCATAGTCATTTTCAAATTTCGCCGCTCTATCTGCACAGTCCTTGTATTCACCCAAGTCGATATATTCGGCGTAAGCCTGCGCATAATGTCCGTTGTTTTCCGCCTGAGTAGCCAGCTGATAGCGGCATTCCAGAATCGGTTCTTCCGCTTCCTGATAACCATAACGCATCAGCTTGACGAGTCTATACAGCGCTTTCTGATAATCTCCCTTTTGCATGTCAATTCGGCTTTGGGCATAGCTTGCATCATCATATGCTTTCTTATATGTTCCCAGTGCCGAAAATGTCGATAGTGCCAGAGCATATTGCCCGTCGGCAAGCTGCTTCTTTCCCTTCTGGTAGACGGATTCTTTTACCATCGTTTGTGCATCGGCATAATCTTCCAATGCTTCAAACGTGGCTTCCGCTTCATCAAATTGCCCGTCGGCGAGCTGTTTCTTGCCTTTTTGATACACGGATTCCTTCGCCATTTTCTCTGCGTCAGCGTAATCTTTCAAAGCCTCAAACGCCGATTTTGCGTTATCATACTCTCCCCCGGCCAGAAGCGCAGATGCCGCCGCATATTCGTTTTCAAACCGTGCCGCTTTGTCTGCGCAGTCCTTGTATTCACCCAAATCGGTATACTCGGCATAAGCTCTCGCGTACCGCCCATCCGCTTCCGCCTGCATCGCCAACTGATAGCGGCATTCCCGAATCGGCTCTTCTGCCGCAGGATAGTCAGTCAGCTGCCGAAGCGTATCCAACGCCGTCTGATATTCGCCCTGACTCATTTCATCCTGCGCATACGCATATACCACGTCTTTCATCCGAACCGCACTGTCGCTGTACCCGCGCCATGCAAGCGCCCGAAACAGCTCATATGCCGTATCGTATTCTTTAAGCTCAAGTCTTTCCTGCGCATAATCGTAAATCTGCTGCTTCATCTTGTTTTCATCAGCAGAATACGTTTTCTCAAGCAGCGCGATCATTTCGCTGCAATCGCCATCCCATTCAACTTGAATCTTGCTGTTCGCAAAATCACGGTCGAGAATCAAATCCGGAATAGCCGCGATGCGTTCAGCGCTGTCTTTGAATGTCGCAATCGTGCGATACAACGCATCTGCGCTTTCATATTCCTGTTTTGCTTCATCCTCTTGCGCCTGATAATAAATCGCAAGCATTTTGCTATCCGCAAAATCCCCCAACGTGGTCAGCGTGCTGACAGCTAGGTCCCGCTGGCCGTTCTCCGCCATTTGGATAGCCTTGATATACATCAAATACTTGCTGCTATCCTCGTAGCCGTCGATTTCCGTGAACGCCGTAATCGCTTCATCGTATGCCCCTTCACGGACGAGCTTCTGCGCATCTTCATATTTCGCCGCGTCGCTCTTGCCGCAGCCCGTCAACATCAGCGCCGCGCAAAGCCCCATCGCAGCCAAAGCCGTTTTCTTCCCACTCTGTTTCATGACTTCTTCCTCCGAAGTTTTCAAGTTGGTTTCATTATAGATAAAATAGAGGATTTCGTCAATTTTTTTCGCAGTTATAGATGCAAATTGCCAAAAGAAAGCGAACGCAAGCCACGCCGCATTTGTATATCGACTTCATTCCGTTCACAACCGGCAGTAAACGTGGGCTCGAAACCCGCGTGTCACTCAAAAAGGCGCTGGAAGCGCTCGGATTTCCTCTAAACATGCGATACGCGGATACCACAGAAGGCAGGCTTATTCCCATTCCTCAGCCCCGGCCCGCAGAAGACTTCTTTTTCGGTTGCCGGGCGGATGGCAGGTCGGCTCTGCTCGTCCGTTTTTGCCGCAGTCTGAGCAGCGGTCAGACAACGACTCTGCTTTAAAGCAGTTTTTTGTTGAAAGCTTATTGTTATCGTGATAAAATATCTGTATATTACTGTTGTGCTGTGCCTATGCCTTTCCAAAGGCTTTTTAAAAGCTTTTGGGCGGTATTGGGGATTGCAAAACAGGACGCACGCAAATCATTGCGGGCAGTGATGTACGACAAATGGGCCACAGCAGCTTTGCCGAAAAACGGCAGCCACCCAAGAGTTGTGAGGAAAACAATTTGATGAACAAGAGAACATTGTGCCGCCTTATTTCCGTGCTTGCAGCACTGGTGATGGCGCTATCTATGCTGACCGGATGCGGCACAAAAAGTACAGAACAGGCACAGGAGCAGGAAGATGCCCAGACCATTCAGGTATATCTGTGGACCAATGCCCTGTACGAAACCTATGCGCCTTATATCCAGTCGCAGCTGCCGGACGTGAATATTGAATTCATCGTAGGCAACAACGATCTGGATTTCTACAAATTTTTGCAGCAAAACGGCGGTCTGCCGGATATCATCACCTGCTGCCGGTTCTCGCTGCACGATGCTGCCCCCTTGAAGGACAGCCTGATGAACCTTGCCACCACCAACGAGGCGGGCGCTGTGTACAACACCTATCTCAACAGCTTTAAAAATGAGGACAGCAGCGTGAACTGGCTGCCGGTGTGCGCGGATGCCCACGGTTTTGTGGTCAACCGCAGCCTTTTTGAGCAGTACGATATCCCGCTGCCCACCGATTACGAGAGCTTTGTTGCGGCCTGTCAGGCGTTTGAAAAGGTAGGAATCCGCGGCTTTACCGCCGATTACACCTACGACTACACCTGCATGGAAACGCTGCAGGGGCTTTCCGCTGCCGAGCTTATCACTACGGAAGGGCGCAAGTGGCGCACCGCTTACAGCGACCCCGCCAACACCGCGCGGGTCGGTCTGGATGATACCGTGTGGCCGGGGGCGTTTGCGCGTCTGGCGCAGTTCATTCAGGATACTCACCTCACGGCGGACGACCTTGCGTTGAATTACGACGATGTGACCGGGATGTTTCGGAACGGGGAAGTTGCCATGTACTTTGGCACCTCTGCCGGGGTCAAGATGTTTCAGGACGAGGGCATCGACACGACCTTCTTGCCCTTCTTCAGCCAGAACGGCGAAAAGTGGCTGATGACCACCCCGTATTTCCAGGTCGCCTTGAACCGTGATCTGGAGCAGGACACCGCGCGCCGCAATAAGGCCATGAAGGTGCTGAACGTCATGCTCTCCGAGGAGGCGCAGAACCGCATCGTTGCCGCTGGGCAGGACGTGCTGAGCTACAGCCAGAACGTCAGCCTGCGCCTGACCGAGTATCTGAAAGACGTGCGCACTGTGGTGGAAGAAAACCACATGTATATCCGCATCGCCTCCAACGATTTCTTTGCCATCTCCAAGGATGTCGTTTCCAAAATGATCGCGGGCGAGTACACGGCAAAGCAGGCTTACCGCGCGTTCAATGCCCAGCTTCTTGCTGAAGAAGCATCCGCTGCGGACGAAATCGTGCTGACCTCCGGGAAGGGCTATTCCAACGTCTTCCATGCAAACGGCGGCAACGCCTCCTTCTCCGTTATGGCAAACACGCTGCGCGGCGTTTATGGCACGGATGTGCTCATCGCCACCGCAAACAGCTTTACCGGCAGTGTGCTTCAGGCAGATTATACCAGGGAGATGGCCACCTCCATGATTATGCCGAACGGTTTGATGTCCCGCCAGCGCACGATGACCGGTGCAGAACTGAAGGAAACCGTCCGCGCCTTTGTGGAAGGCTGCGAGGGCGGGTTTGTGCCGTTCAATCGTGGTTCTCTGCCGGTGGTCAGCGGCATTGCCGTGGAGGTAAAAGAGGATAACGGCAGCTATATTCTGACCGGCATCACCCGGAACGGGCAGCCGCTCCGGGATGACGACACCGTTACCGTGACCTGTCTGGCGCCGAAAAAGCAGATGGCTGCGCTGCTTGCGGATGAAAACGGCACGTCTGCGGACGGAGACACATGGGTGAAAAACGTATGGCGCGATTACGTTTTGGGCGGCGGCGCGGCGCTTGCAGAGCCTGAAAACTACATCACATTGAGGTGACCGGAATGGCAGACGAAAAACACGAACCCGAACAAAACTGCCATTCCCGGCAAAAGTGGCTCCCTGCCGCCGCCATCCTTCTTCTGGTTTTGCTGGCAGCCGGTCTCAGCGTCCGATACATCTCGTTTATGTCGCAGACCATCTATCAGGAAAGCACTTCGCATCTGGAAGAAGTACTGCATAAATCCAACAATATGCTGCAAGAGATGGTGCGCAAAAACCTGACCTATCTGCATTTGTACAACGGCTTTCTGGAAAATACCTCGAACGAAACAGAGATTCAGGCCTATATCGAGGAAGCACAGCAGAACACCGGATTTGCCGACTTCTACTTTCTTACCTATGACGGCAACTACATGACCGTGACCGGGGAAACAGGCTATCTGGGCTTGCAGACGAATCTGGACGAAAAGCTCTCCGATGGCAAGGATATCGTGATGAACACGGCGCTGCCCGGCAAACCCCAGATGCTTGTGTTTGTCTGCCCCGAAACGCAGGGCAGCTACCGGGGCTTTGCCTACGATGCCGTTGCCATCGCCTACTACAACGATGAGGTGCTGAAATTGCTGGACAATTCTGCCTTTGAGGGCAATGCCAGCAACTATGTGATCTACCCGGATGGGCGGGTGATCATCGGCGATCCCTCAAACCGCAAGGAAAAGATCTACAATTTCATTGCGATGCTGCGCGACCATTCCGATCTTTCCGAAGAACAGCTCCTTGCTCTTTCGGATGCCTTTGCGCAGGGCAGCAGCGGAAACCTGAGGGTAAAGCTGGGCGACACCAGTTATTATCTGGTCTACGAAAGCACGGTGGTCCAGAACTGGACGCTGCTGGGGCTTGTGCCGGTCGGAATCGTCAATGCCAGTCTGGACAGGCTGTGGTTCCATACCGTACGGATTGTAGCAGGTATCGCCGTTGGTTTTGCTGTGCTGGTCATTCTGCTCATTGTGCGCAAAAGCCATGTCACCCTGCGCCGGAAGAATACCGAGATTTCGTACCGGGACGAGCTGTTCCAAAAGCTTTCGATGAACGTGGACGACGTTTTCCTGATGCTGGACGCCAAGACCTCCAAGGTGGATTATGTCAGCCCGAACATCGAGCGCCTGCTGGGCATACCGTGGAAAGAAGTCCGGCAGGATGTTTTTGTTCTGGACAAGCTGCACCCGAAAAACGCCCCAGAGCACGGTAAAAATTTTCTGGAAGGGCTTCTCAGCGGGGAAGAGCGGGAATGGGATTTCGAGTATGAGCATCTGGAAACCAAAGAGCGACGCTGGTTCCATAACATCGCCATGTGCAGCGAGGTGGAGGGCAGAACCAAGTACATCCTTGTCATGTCCGACCGCACCGCCGACAAGCAGGTGAATCAGGCGCTTTCCAATGCCGTTGCAGCCGCCGAGACCGCCAACCGCGCCAAGAGCACCTTCCTTTCCAATATGTCCCACGATATCCGCACCCCCATGAACGCCATCATCGGTTTTACCACGCTGGCGATCAGCAATATTGACGATAAGGATCGGGTGAAGGATTATCTTGCCAAGGCCCTTGCATCCAGCAACCATCTGCTCTCCCTCATCAACGATGTGCTGGATATGAGCCGCATTGAAAGCGGAAAGATCCATCTGGAGGAAGTGGAAGTCAACCTTTCGGATGTGCTGCACGATCTGAGAACCATCGTCAGCGGGCAGATCTACGCAAAGCAGCTGGAACTGTATATGGACGTGATGGATGTGACCGAAGAGGATGTCTATTGCGACAAGACCCGGTTGAACCAGATCTTGCTGAACCTCCTGTCCAACGCCATCAAGTTTACCCCGGCGGGCGGCACGGTCTCGGTGCGGGTGCGGCAGCTGGCCGGTAAGGTGCACGGCTGTGGGCAGTACGAGTTCCGCGTCAAGGACAACGGCATCGGCATGAGCCCGGAGTTTGTCCAAAAGATCTTTGAACCGTTTGAGCGGGAGCGCAGCTCCACGGTAAGCCAGATACAGGGCACCGGTCTTGGTATGGCGATTACCAAAAACATCGTGGATATGATGGGCGGCGCCATCAAAGTGCAGACAGCGCAGGGCAAGGGTAGCGAGTTTATCATCTGCTTGCCCATGCGCACACAGGCGGAGCATCGTCCGGTGGAAAAGATCACCGAGCTGGAAGGCTTGAAGGCGCTGGTGGTGGATGACGATTTCAACACCTGCGACAGTGTGACAAGGATGCTGGTCAAGGTGGGCATGCGCGCCGAGTGGACCCTTTCCGGCAAGGAGGCGGTGCTGCGTGCGCGGCAGTCCATCGAGATGGGCGATGTCTACCACGCTTATATCATCGACTGGCGGATGCCGGACATGAACGGCATCGAGGTCACCCGCCAGATCCGCAGCCTGAACGATGATACGCCCATCATCATCCTGACTGCCTACGACTGGTCCGACATTGAGGTGGAGGCAAAGGCTGCCGGTGTGACCGCCTTCTGCTCCAAGCCCATGTTTATGTCTGACCTGCGTGAGACCCTGATGAGCGCCCTCGGGCAGAAACAGACGGATGCAACGCAGGAACTTCTGCCCGAAAAAAATGCCGACTTCAAGGACAGACATATCCTGCTGGTAGAGGATAACGAGCTGAACCGCGAGATCGCGCTGGAAATTCTGCGCGAGTACGGCTTCCGGGTCGATACAGCCGAAAACGGTGCAGTTGCGGTGGAAAAGGTCAGCACCTCAGCGCCGGGCAGCTATGATCTGTTGTTGATGGATGTGCAGATGCCGGTGATGGATGGCTATACCGCCACCCGGCAGATCCGCGCACTGGACGACCCAGTCCGGGCAAATCTCCCGATTCTTGCCATGACTGCCAACGCGTTCGACGAGGATCGCCGCAACGCCTTGGAAAGCGGCATGACCGGCTTTTTGTCCAAGCCTATTGTGATCGGCGACCTTGTGAAGGAGCTGCGCAAGATCCTGTAAGCAAACGCCGGTCAGACGTAAAAAAAAGCATCCGCAGCATTCGCTTTCAAAGGTCAGGCACCTCTGCGAAGTTTGCTGCGGGTGCTTTTGTTTCGATTCTGCTTACTGAAAAAGAGGAACCGCTCAATCATCCCCCGATACAGAAAAAGCCGTGGTTCCCAGCACGCACACCGCCGAGAACCACGACTTCATTTCTTCTGACCAAGGGAGCAGATCATCAACCTCAAAGCCCTTGTTCCGCTCCGCGCGCTCAGGCCATAAAGCGCGTCAGTGTTTCAACCGTCAAAGCGCTCTTCGTCTCTCCGAATATGCAGCGCCGATTCTTCCGGCGCGTCAAAAACTCCCTTCATGATGAGCGGTGATTGCTCACCGTTTCTCATAAAGGGAGTTTTTTTACACCTTTTCGGTTCAATCAATCCCAGGCCGTCAGCCTCTCAGGCTCAATACAGCACGCTTTGCAGCCACATGAACGGCGCCGGGAAGAACGCAAGGATCGCCATGGCAATCAGGAACGTTGCCAGCCACGGAATCATCTCTTTGGTATACTCGCCAAGCGAGCAATCGATGATGGAGTTTACCGTATACATCGACAGTCCAACCGGCGGCGTGCAGTTGCCCATCGTCACCACCGTGCAGATAATCATGCCGAAATGAACGGGATCGATTCCGATGGATTTGATCACGGGCAGAAGAATCGGCGTCAAAATCAGAATCGTCGCCGCGCCTTCCATAAACATGCCCACGACCGTCAGCATCAGGATAATCAAAACGAGAATCAGATGCGGATTGCTGGTAATGCCCAGCATGATTTCCGCAACCTTCTGGGGCACTTTGTCGATCGGCACGCCATAACCAAACAGCGCAGACAACGCAATGATGAACATGACCGCGCCGACGTCCCGCGTCGTATCTCCAAGCGCCTGAACGAAAGTTTTCCAATTCAATTCCTTGTAGATGAACACGCCGACAAACGCCGCATATACACAGGCAAAAGCGCCAACCTCAGAGGGCGTAAACAGGCCCGCGCGGATGCCCACCAACAAAATAACCGGGAAGAGCAGCGCCCAGAAGCACTCTTTGAACGCTTCCCACACTTCGCGCGGCTTCGCTTTTTCGGTTCTGGCCGGCTTGTATCCGCGAATCGCGGCGATCATCCACGTCGTGAACATCATCACCAGCATCATGAACAGGCCGACGACCAGTCCCGTGGTAAAGAGTTTGCCGATGGAAACGTTGCCCGTCGTGCCGTAAATGATCATGGCGTTTCCGGGCGGAACCGTCGCCGTAATCAATCCGGTAAAGGCAATGTTGCAGGCAATGAATCCCTTGGAATAGCCCGCTTTCTTCATGTCGCCGCCCAGAAGGCGCGCTTCCATGGCCGCGTCCGCAATAGCCGAGCCGGAAACGCCGCCCATCATCGTGGACAGCACAACGCTGGTCTGCGCATAGCCGCCGCGCATGCGTCCGGTCAGAATGCCCGCGAACTTGGCAAGCCTGTCCGTCGTTCCGCCGCAGTTCAGCAGGTTGCCCGCAAAGATGAACAGCGGCACCGCCAGAAGCGCAAAATTCTGCGCCTGCGTCAGCGGCATCTGCACCATGATGGTCGCCGGAAGGTTGCTGTGCTGCACAAAGAACAGCGCGCCCGAAATGCCTACCGCAAAAGCAATCGGCATGCCGACAATCAGGAAAATGATAAACGCGATGAAAACAATCAGCATGACCCGTATCACCTCAATTTCTAGTTCTTCTGTGGATTACAGCTTCGCGATCTGCTTTTGATCTGTTTCCTTCATCAGCTTCACATATCGGCCGATTGCGGAAATGAGCATCAGCGCCGCGCACACGGGCATGCAGACCGTCACCCAGGAATAGCTGAACCCCTGAATGCCGTTAAACGTGCGGAATCGAGATGAATACGTCAGCTTTGCGCCAAAGTAAATCATGCAGACAAGGAACGCCGCGATGATGGCATACACCGCCGAGACAATCCCCTTTTGCGCCTTCACCGGAAATTTGGCCAGCACGATATCCAGATTGGCCAGCCGTCCCTCGCGGAAAGCGATGTCTCCGCCGAGGAACGTTGACCACGCGAGCATAAACACGCCCATATCCGTCGTCCAACTGAACGGATGGCCCACCGCACGGCTGACTGCGCCAAGGAAGATGAAAATCGTCATCAGCACAATTCCGGTCATGGCGATGACCTTTTCCGCCTCGCAAATCCAATGGTATATCTTCTTCACAGCGTATCAGCCTCTTATCTTACTTGCCCAGGCCTTCGTAAACGGCCTTCTTCGCTTCGGTGATGCCCATCACTTCATACGCCTTCTCGCCGGCGGCCTTGAAAGCTTCGATGTCGATGTCCTCATACGGAACGATGGTCACGCCAGCGTCGATCATCTCCTGCTTAACCTGATCCGCATTCTCCTGGATGGACTCGGAAACTGCGTAACCGGCCTTGTCGGCTTCTTCCACCAGAATCTGCTGATACTCTTCCGGCAGGCTGTTGAACCAGTCCGCAGAGCAGACGCTCACGTTCACCAGATAGATGTGATGCGTTTCGGAAACAACCTTCAGCACTTCGTTGAGCTGCGCGTTGGCATACGCGGTATACACATCCTCAATGCCGTCGATGGCCTTCGTCTGGGCCGCGGAATAGATTTCGGAACGAGCCAGCGAAACCGGCGTTGCGCCGATCGCGCGGATGGATTCCTGCCAAATCGGCGCGCCCGCCGTGCGGATCTTCATGCCGGAGAGATCTTCCGGCTTGGTGACGGCCTTATTGGAAATCACATTACGGTAGCCCTGCACATAAGCGAAAGAAAGCACTTTCAGACCGAATTCTTCTTCAAGGCGCTTTTCCCATTCCTTCACGCAGTCAAGCTGCTGCGCCTTCTTCACATCGTCCAGGCTTTCGAGCATGTACGGCCCGTTGAACACGGCGACTTCCGGCACATAGTTGCCCAGACGCGCAAAATCGGTATTGTGGCCGATGTTAGCGCCCATGCGCATCTGCTCGATGACATCCTCTTCGGCGCCGAGCTGAGCGTTCGCATACACGTCGATCGTCAGTTCTCCGTTCGTGCGTTCGGAAACCGCGTCGGCCCACTGCACAAACGCCTGATGATACGGATCGTTTTCCGTCAGCGTGTGGCTGAACATCAGGTTGTATTTTTCCGCCAGCGCTCCGGCGGAAGCCGCAACGGCCAGAGACAGGGTGAGCGCGCCAATCAGCATTTTTTTCATAGTAAGGTATCCTCCTTTTATTGGTTAAGAGGTTTATATATCCAAACCCCTTTTGTTGATATCAGCTTAACATCAAGATCGTCTTATGTCAATTACGCCAGATTTCGTTTCCGATTTAATGTGCTTTATGTGAACTTTCGCTCTTTTTTCAATCTTATTGCACAAGAAAACGAAGCTGCATGCGGAATTCACGCGGCTTCGTTTTCTGATTTGATCGGTTTTACTTCAGAAATGTGTGCAGGAAAGCGCACGCACGTCTTGCCGCCTCGTCTCCGTCAGGGAACGGCAGGCATTCGACCGACAGCATGCCGTCGTAACCGATTTCGCGAATGCTCTGCGCCAACGCCTGAAAATCAAAGCAGCCGCCGCCCGGATACAGGCGGTTGTTATCCGCAAAATGGATGTGCCCCAAAACATCGCGCGCATCCAGCAGTCCTCTGGCTCCCTGCGCCTCTTCGATATTCATGTGGAACGCGTCCATCAGTGCGCGCGTATGCTTGAGCGCATAGCCCTGAATCATGTCCGCGAGCTGCGCGCCGGTGTTGAGCACGTTGTTCTCATACCGGTTTGTCGCCTCCAGCAGCACCGTCACATTTTTCTGCCCGGCGTAATCGTCAATGCGCTTGAGCGCCTTTCCCAATATGTCCAGATGCTTTTCTCTATCCTCATCCGGGCGGATATTGCCCTTGATGCTGCCGATCGTCACCCGCGCATTCAGCTGCGCCGCACAGTCGATAAACGCGCACACCCGCTCAAACAATTCCTGCTGCCTTTGCTCATCTGCATCGCACAGATGAAGCCCATATCGGCCGTAGATCGTGCCCGTCCCAAGCGTCGCCACTTCCATGCCCGTTTCCCGCATGCACGCCTGAATGGCCGGAATATCCAAAACAGAGACGTCCGGCACATGGATTTCAATGGCGTCATACCCCATTTCATGCGCTTTGCGCATCTGCTCGCAAAAGTCGCCGCTCAGCGGCACGGGGGTCGTCGGGCTACCGGCCATATTGGCCGCCACACAGTATTTCATCGTTTTTTCCTCCATGTTTTTTCTTTTTGAATGTCATGCGTTGGTCAAGCCTGCACGACAAATTCATCGAAACTCTCAGGCTTCTCCATTCTTAAATAGCGCTTCGTCTTTCACCAGCGGCAGTTTCAGCGTGATGGTCGTTCCCTTTCCGTATTCGCTTTCAATCTCCACGCCGTAAGTCTCGCCATAAACAAGCGTTATCCGTTTATTGACATTGTAAAGGCCGATATGCCGCCCATTTTCGGTATACGCGCTTCTGAGTCCTTTCCGCACCTGTTTCAGCTTTTCTTCGTCGATGCCCTCGCCGTCGTCGCTCACGCGAATACACAAATGATCGCCGTTCAGTTCCACGTTCACCCGAACGTTGAGCCGCTCGTCCTCCTTCATGCCGTGGGAAATCGAGTTTTCCACCAGCGGCTGAAGCATCATCTTCATCACACGCGCGTCCATCGCTTCCTGAGGGCAGCAGCAGATGTAATCAAACTGATTTTGGTGCCGAATTTTCTGAATCGCGACATAGCTTTCCGTCACGGCCAGTTCTTCCCGCAGCGTCGCCCATTCCGTTCTGGAATCCAACACATAATGAAGCAGATCCGAAAGGTTTTCAATCATGTCGCTCGCGTCGTTTCGCCCTCCGGTCAGCGCCATGGTGCGCCATTGGATGGTGCTCATGGTGTTATACAGAAAATGCGGATTCAGCTGCATTTGCAGCGCCTGCAATTCCAGCAGCTTGGCGTGATGCCGTCTCTCGGCCAGCTGAACGGACAGATATTCCTTTTCCAGAAACGTATCCACGACATTCTGGAGCATCACGCTGTACTCTTCCTGTTCGCCCTTGCTTTTTTCAACCGTTTTGCCCTGCTTTGCCCGCTGAATGGAGCGTATGACGTTATTGATATCCCGGCCGTTCTGTCTAGCCAGCTGATAGGCGAACCACACGCCGAACAGCATCGTCACCGCCAGCACCAGCAGCATGATCTGAAAGCCGCGGTTCGGCGCCTGATACAGGCTTTCCACCGGCGAAAGGAAGATCATCCGCCAGCCGTACACACTCAGCGGCTGCATCAGACAGACATATTTTTCCTTTTGAATCGTGACGTCGAGCCTCGTCAATTCATCGGCATCGAGACCGGCCGTCTCCAATTCATCCGGCGTCGTGCCGTTCTGCGCAAAGCGCGCCCTGTATTCGCTGTTTGAAAAAAGGACGTTTCCGCTTGCGTCGCTCACGCATGAAGCCGTGTGCCAGCCGCCGTTCAGGCTGTCCAGCAATTCGTTCATGTAGGATTGATCGATGTTCAACACCAGCACGCCGCGATCCGAGCCTGTTCCTCCCGCAAAAATACGGTGGTAAATCGTCAGAAAGCGTCTGCTTTCGCCATCCGCCGTATTGACCTGCCGCATGGAAGCCCATGTGCCCACAAACGGATCTGACGAAAGATAATCCTCATACCACTGGGTATCCTCGTATTCGTCCAGATTGGTCAGCCGCTTTTTGCTGCTGATGAAATACCGCTCTCCGTCTTCAAAATACAGATAAATGGAATCCACATATTTGTTTCGATAAGACGACGCATAAATCAAATCGAGCACAGCGTTGTAAACCGCATATTCGCTCTCCTGTATGCCGCCGCGGGCCGCGTGCTGCATGGCGCTTTTCAGCCTGAGCGTAACCGCCGGATTGGTTGACAGACTCTGGTTCAGCTTTTCCAAATCGCCCGTCACGCCGCTGACCCGTTCGGATACAAAGCGAATCTGCCGTGCATTGCTTTGGTCGATCTCCCGCCGGAGCACATGGTTGTTGACCGCCCCGACCGCCAGCCCCAGCACAATCAGCGGCAGCAGCACCATCGTGAACAGGCTGGTCGCCGCAACGCCGAAAAAGCGCTTGCGCATATCATTCATCGCTGTTTTCTCCCCGGCGCAGCCGATATTCCTTCGGCGTCATGCCGTAAAACTGACGAAAGCTTCTGGAAAAGCTGTTCGCCGTCGAATATCCGACGCGCACAGCGATCTCCTGAATGCGCATCGAGCTGCGAACCAGCAGGCGCGCCGCTTCCTTCATCCGTTTTTTCAGCAGGTAGTCGCCAAATTTCTCGCCCGTCTGCTGATGGAAATAGCTGCTCAGGTATTGCGGATTCATCCGAACGCTTTCAGCCGCAAGTTCCAGCGTGACATCTTCCATGTGGTCATAGATATAGTTTTTCACGCGCCGAATCACTTCGTTCGTCTCGTTTTTCGTCGCTTCCGTTTTTTCCTGAATCGGTTTAACCTCTTCCCGGTTCTGCACGCCGTTTTTCGCGTCCAGCTCCTGCCGAATCTCGGTGAAAACCTCCATGATCTGCGCGTACTTCATCGGCTTGACCAGATAGTGCCGCACGCGCATTTTCATCACCTGCTGCGCATAGTCAAAGTCACGGTATCCGCTGATGACCACAATCTCCATGTTCACGCCCGCGTTCCGCACGGCCTCGATCAGCTCGATTCCGCTCATGCCGCGCATCCGGATATCCGTCACCAGCACGTCCGTCTGATGTTCCTTGAGGTATTCTTCCGCTTCCTGCGCGCTTTTAAAATCCGCCCGGATTTCAAATCCGATTTCCTGCCACGGGAAATAGGTGCAGAAACCCCGCCGGATTTCCATCTCATCATCGACCACGATCATCGTGTACATACCGTCACCCCCTTTATATCTTCCAAACTAGAATATCGTTTTTCTTTATGTTTGTCAAACGCTTTTAGTTCGATTTTTACGATTCTTTCGCATATAAAACAGTCAATATGCGTCAAATGTGCATAATCTAAAGTATTGTTCCACTCTCCATTTTCAGTCATTTTCCGTTCATGCAAAAGCAAAAAGGCCTGTGATCCGCTTGACGCAGACACCAGGCTCCTATGGGGGAAATTCGGTTTTATGGCGTGAACAAATCATTCGTTTTTTGTATAAACTGTTTGATTCACGCTTTTTTTCACATATAAAAAAAGAGACTGACAAGTTCTCCGCTTATCAGTCTCTTTGGATTCCATTCAGGTATTCCGCCTTATTTCAGCACATCCATCGCAATGTCGCGATACAGCTTTGCTGCGCGGAGGAGCTGAGCCTTTTCGACAAACTCATCCACCGTATGCGCCTGATCGAGGCTGCCAGGGCCGATGATAACCGTCGCCGAACCGGCTTCCACAAGGAAGCACTGTTCGCAGGAAGCGCCAAACGCCTGAGGCGCTTCCTTTCGCTCGTTGAGCTTTTCGGCCTGCTCCACACAGGCGGAAACAAACGGATGAGCCTGCGCCACTTCGCCGCCCGGCATGAAGAAATGCTTAGTCAATTCAAAGCCGACAATGCCGTGCGCGTCGAGCGCGTCCTGCACCAGCTTGCGGGTCTGCGGCTCAGTCATGCCCGGCAGTACGCGGAAATCGACCAGCAGACGAACCTTGCCCGGCACAACATTGTCTTTTTCATAGCCCTGCACCATCGTCACCACGATGGAGGGAGACGGCAGAACGTCGTGCGTCATGCTCTCCAGCTGCTTGTTCAGATCTTCGATCGCCATCACGGCGCGCGCCGCCTTGGCAACGGCGGTTTCTTCCGTCGAGCGCAGCGCGGCATGGCAGGCGTGGCCGAGCAGGTCGATGTAATAGCGGCCGACGCCGCGGTGCGCAATCGCCACGTGCAAATCCGTCGGCTCACCAAGAATGGTATACGTCGCCGCCTTGTGCGAATCGAGGAACGCGTGCATGCCGAGGTTCGCGTCCTCTTCGTCGGCGACAAACGTCAGGCGGATCTGGCCGTTCAGCGGCGTCTTGTCGCGGAACATCGAGATCGCCGCGGAGCACATGGCCGCCACGCCGCCCTTCATGTCGCACGCGCCGCGTCCGTAAATCAGCTCGCCCTCTTCCGTCGTGCCGATGGCTGTGTGCTGCCAGTTGCCGACACAGGGCACCACGTCCAGATGGCCGCTGTATTCCAGAATCTTGTCGCCTTCGCCAAAGGACGCGATGAAGTTCGCGCGGTTGTCGCCCAAATCCTGCACCTCGCACGGGATGCCTTCGCGGTCAAAGATCTCCTTGAGACAGAGCGCACCGCGCTTCTCGTTTCCCGGCGGGTTGATGGTATCCTGCGCCATCAGTGCTTCAAAAATTTCCAGCGTCAAAGCGTCGTTGATCATCTTGTTTGCCTCACTTCTGGTAATGCTCGACGGCCTGCTTGAGGGAGTCCATGTCGCCCGGCTTCACGCTGGGGATATCGGCGTTCTCGTTGTTGAAGAGCTTCAAATCGCGAAGACCGCTGCCCGTAAGCACGCAGACCACGCGGTCGTTGTCGCCGATCACGCCGTCTTCATGCAGCTTGACCGCCGCAGCGATCGTCGCCGCGCTGGCCGGTTCGGGGATGACGGCTTCCATCTTCGCGCAGGCGCGCATGGCGTCGAGAATCTTGTCGTCCGGGATGGCGACGGCGCGTCCGCCGCTGCGGCGCACGGTATCCAGCGCGGTCACGCCCTCAAAGGTCACCGGATCGAAGATCGCGAACGCGATGGTGTCGCCGTTCTCCCACTTCTCGGTCGCCTTCTTGCCCTCGTCATAGGCCTTGACCAGCGGCGCGCAGCCCGCGGCCTGCACGGCGATCATCTTGGGCAGATGATCGATCATGCCCAGCTCGTACATTTCTTCATAGCCCTTGTAGACCTTGCTGACCACAATGCCGCCGCCAACCGGGCAGATCACGTAGTCCGGGGCTTCAAACTTCATGCTCCGCGCCGCTTCATAGGCGATGGTCTTGTAGCCGTCGCAGGCCAGCGGATTGTTCATCATCGTGGTGCACATGTTCTTCCAGCCGAAAATGGCCTCGCCGTCCTCCGCCATCTTCACGCAGTCGTTCACGCCGCCCAGGCCGTAGATGAAGTGTCCGCCGTAGGCCATGTTCTGCCACGCGCGCTCCTTCACCGCTCCCGGCGGAAGCATGATGAAGCACTCCATATCCGCCTTGGCCGCGTAAGCTGCTACAGCCGCCGCCGCGTTGCCGGCGGAGCCGATGGCCACCTGCTTGATGCCGTCCTCCTTGGCAAGGGTCATCGCGACCGTCGCAAAACGATCCTTGTACGTGCCGGACGGATTGAGCGTCTCGTTCTTGAGATACAGGTTCTTCATGCCGTAGAAAGCGCCGAGGCGGTCGGTGTGGATCAGCGGGGTATTGCCCTCGCCCATCGTCACCGGCTGCGCGTCTTCAGGCACGGTGAAGAAATCGCGGTAGCCCCAAATGCCGTCTTCGCTGCCCTTGCGCAGCACGTCGCGCAGATGGTCAGGGTCTTTCTTCAAATCGACCGGGCTTTCAATGGAAGCGCCGCAATACGTGCAGACATAGTGGTTCTTCGGGCCGATATACGGCTTGTGGCAAACGGTACATTGCATCATAGTCTTGTTCCTCCATGATTGTTTTGTGTTCAAACGAGGCGGCCTTGGGCCATTACGCGGGCGGGATGCGCCAGCGCCTCGATGCAGGTTATGGGATCGGTTTCAAGCGCAATCAGGTCGGCAGAAAGGCCTTCGCCAATCGCACCCGTTTCGCGTGTCAGGCCAAGGCAGGCGGCGGATTGAGCCGTGCCGATGCGAATGGCTTCCCGCGCGCTCAGGCAGCCGCGGCGAACCATCAGCGCCAATTCGAGCCACGTTTCGTCAAAACGCGTGCCGCCCGTTCCGGCGTCCGTGCCGCAGACGGGCAGAAGCCCCAGCGCGATCACCTTTTTGAAAATGGCAAACATCCGCTCTTCCTGTTCCAGCCAGAAGGTTTCGTTCGCGCCGCACGGGCGTTTTCCGCTTCGGAAGTCGTCCAGATTGTGATATCCGGCGGAAAGCCCCATCATGAAATAGCGCTTCTGCCCCGCGTATCGCGTCATGACCTCCGGTTCATATACGCGCTCCAGCAATCCGTTTTCACGGTTGCGGATGAAGCAGGCGATGTGTTCAATGCAGTCCACGCCGCCGTCCATGCAGCGCGCAAAGCCCTCGGTAGTCAGGCAGTGCGCGAAGGTCGGCACGTTCAGCAGATGCGCCTCGTCCACAACGGCACGGATTTCCTCCGTCGTCATGCTCACGCGTTCGGCGACCGAACCGGGGGTCATCTGCCCGCCGGTGACAATCAGCTTCACCGCGTCGCATCCGCGCTTCTGGCGCAAACGCGTCTGGCGAACCATGTCCGTCACGCCGTCCGTCTCTTCGCCCAGAAAGTGCAGGTGGCCGCCCGTCACGGTCAGCGGCGGCCCCGCCATCTGCATGCGCGGCAGGGCACAGAGTTCGCCCGCACGCGGTGTTTTCAAGTCGAGCAGCGTCCAGTCGCTTCCCGCGTCGCGCAGCGTCGCCACGCCGCTTTTCATGGCCTCGTTCGCCCGCTTCGCCGCGCCGAGCGCGCGCAGGGCAGGCGTTTCATCGATGTAGTGAACCCTCGCCTGCGCCGTCGCGTCAAATTCCAGATGGACGTGCGTGTTGACCAACGCGGGCAATACGTACAGGGCCGACCAGTCGAGCGTCTCGGCTTCCGGATAAGCCCGTTTCAGCGCGTCATAACCGCCGAGCCGCGCGATTCTTCCTTCCCGCACGAGCAGGCCGTCCGCGCCGCCGTATCCGCCCGACTCATAAATCGCGCGGGCTTTGATTAAACAGAGCTTCATGCGTTCGCTCCTTTTTCTTTCATCCAAAAAGGAGTTGGGGCCGCTGCCTGTGCAACGACCCCAACCCGGGCATTATTGAATCAGCCCCGGCAGGAACGTGCAGATCTGCGGGAACATCATGAAGCAGAAGGCGAGCACCATGAACGTGATGATATACGGAATCATGTTCTTGGCGATGCGCATGACAGGCATCTTGGTGTAATCCGCCAGCACATAGAGAATGCTTCCGACAGGCGGCGTAAGCAGGCCCTGCGAGAACAGCAGCGTGGATGCAACGCCGAAGGCAATCGGGTTAATGCCATACTGACGGATGACCGGCATCATGATCGGGATGAGGATCAGCATAGCCGGGGTCACGTCGATGACCATGCCCGCGATGATAATCAGCACCATGCAGGCGAGGATAATGCCCACCTTGGAGGTGATGTGCGTCACCGCCCAGGCGGCGACGGCCTGCGGAATCTGATTATAGTTGAGGATGGTGGCCAGCAGCATGGAGAACGTCACCAGCGCCATGACCATGCCGCTGGACTTCAGCGTGTCAAGGAACACGTTGTACAGCCCCTTGGGCGAAAGCTCCTTGTAGATGAAGATGCCCAGGAACAGCGAATACAGACAGCAGACGACCGAAGCTTCCGTCGCCGAGAAGATGCCCAGCAGAATGCCGCTCAGCAGGATGATCGGGGAAAGCAGCGCCGGAACGGCGCGCCAGAATGCGCGGCCGCGCTCCTTCCACGTCACGCGCGGGCTGATGGGGTAATTGCGGCGCTTCGCCGTGATGTACACGATCAGGCACATGGCCGCCGCCATGATGATGCCCGGCAAAACGCCGGCAATGAACAGCGTGCCGACGGATTCCTCGGCCATCATCGCGTAAAGCACCATGCCCGTGCTCGGCGGGATGATCGGGCCCAGGCAGGAGGAAGCGCCCGTAATGGCGGCAGAGAAGTCTTCGTCAAAGCCCTGATCCTTCATGGCCTTCAGCTCGATCGCGCCGATTCCGCCGGTATCGGCCAGCGCGCTGCCGGACATGCCGGCGAAAATCACGCTGCAAAAGACGTTGACGTGGCCCAGGCCGCCGGGAATGTGGCCGACCAGCGTGTTGCAGAAATCAAAGATACGCGTCGCCACGCCGCCGGCGTTCATGATCGTGCCCGCGAGCATGAAGAACGGGATCGCCAGCATGCTGAACGAATCGCCAACCGCCATAATCAGGCGCTGAATCATCAGCGTCTGCGGCATGCCGCTGGTGAGCATGAACCAGACCGAACCGGTCAGCATGGAGAACGACATCGGCACGCCGATCAGCGCCAGCGCGACGATCATAATGATCATAATCCAAATCATCGTTCTTCCTCCTTACGCCTTCTCAATCGTATCCGGCGCAAACAGGAGGATACTCTTGAGAATCAGATGCACGACGGTCAGCACGCAGCCCACCGGCAGGGAATAATACAGATACTTGAACGGAATGCGCATCATCGAGGTCAGGAACTTGCTGTTCTTGCCGATGAACTTCATCGCGATGGGCAGCAGACGGATGAACACGATCATCACGACGACGTTGCCCAGCACGGTGGTCAGCTTCTTGGCCTTGGGCGGCAGCGCGTCGCGGAACGCGGTGATGCCGGTGTGCGCGTCCACCGAAACGCAGTACGCGCAGCCGATGTAGCTGATCCAGACGAAAGAATAGCGCGCGAATTCTTCGCTCCACGCAATCGGCGCGTTGAAAATGTAGCGGCTGACCACCTGGCAGGTCATCACGACCAGCACGATGGCGAACCAGAATACCATGACCGCGCCTTCAATTTTGGCCAGGGTATTGTTGATTTTGGAAATAGCTTTCAAAGGGAAACTCTCCTCTCACGCTTCATGCAAAGAGCGCTTGAACTCAACATTGCCTCCCGGATAAAGGGGAGGCAATGGAGGAAGAAAAATTAGTCGGCCAGCTTGCTGATGATGTCGTACAGATCCGGCGCGAGGTTGGAATACTCGTCCACGACGCCGGAAAGCGCCTGCTTGAAGGAATCGATGTCGATCTCTTCGTACGGGATGACCTTCACGCCGTCAGCCTCAGCCTTGACATAGGACTCGTCGGAATCCTTGCGGGTCTGGTCGGCCAGCTCCTTCTCCACCTCAGCGAAGGTATCCAGAACGATCTTCTGATACTCTTCCGGCAGGGAAGCGAGGGAGTCGTTGTTCATGATGAAGAACACGCACTGGAGCGCATGGCGGGTATCGGAGTAGTGCTTGGCGATCTCGGTCAGCTTCCAGGTCTGATGTGCCCAGAGCGCGTGATCCGCGCCGTCAACGATGCCCTGAGAGAGGCTCATGTACTGGTCGGCCGCGGCGGTCGGGGTCGGCACATAGCCCATCGCGGTGCCGATCTCAATCAGAGAAGCGGAATCCGGCACGCGCAGCTTCAGGCCGGCCAGATCAGCGGTGGAATACACATCGCGGTTCTTGTTCAGGATGCCCTTGAACGCCTGGTTGAAGGTCATCACGAAGGTCACACCCTGCGCGTCGCCGTGCTCCTTGAGCCAGGCCTGATAATCTTCGGAAGCGAGAACGCGGTCAAAGTGATCAAAGCTGGTGAAGAGGAACGGGCAGTCGAACACCTTGAACGCCTCGTCCCAGTCAGACCACTGGCCCGGGCCGATGCAGACGATGTCGATGTCGCCGCTCTGGCACATCACGCCGAGGTCATGCTCGCTGCCCAGCGTGCCGGAATAGGTGCGGGAGAAGGTCACGTCGCCGTTGGTGCGCTCGGTGATGAGGTCCAGCGCCTTATCCATATAAATGGTAGAGCTCTGTTCCTGAGAAACGGCGGTGCTGAAGGTCATCTGATACTTTTCAGCGCTGGCAGCGGCGGCCACGCTCAAACTCATTGTCAGCGCAGCAGCCATGGCAAGAAACTTCTTCATGAGAAATCCTCCTTCGTTGTGTTTGACGTTTTCGTCAAAATTGCTGATTCAAAGATAGCACTCTTTTCGTCCCATGTCAATACATTCTCGCAAATATTCTAAATTTTTTTCTGATTTTCTGTTTTCTTCAAAAAATTAGTCATTTTTCTCTTGACCTTATGCTGGAATGTGTTTATACTGATGGATATAAGAAATCAAACTTTTTTTCATGATTTCTTTCATTTCTTTTTTCGGCGAATCTTCTGCCGCGTCCGTCTTCTTCATGCGCCGCGGCAGGGAAAATGTCTTTCCCGAATATATAAAAGGAGGAATCCCACCATGGCAAACGTTTACGACAAGCTCAAAGAGATGAACCTCACCCTCCCCACCCCGCCGGCAAAGGGCGGCCTGTACACCCCGGTGATGGAGTTCGGCGATCATCTGCTGTACTGCTCCGGCTGCGGCCCGCAGATCAACGGCACCAGCATCAACGGCAAGCTCGGCAAGGATCTGACCGTGGAGCAGGGCCAGGAAGCAGCGCTGCGCTGCATGCTCAACCTGCTGGCCAATCTGGACGCCAAGCTCGGCGACCTCAACCGCATCAAGCGCTTCGTGAAGGTGCTCGCTTTCGTCAACAGCGCGGATGATTTCACCCAGCAGCCGCAGGTCGTCAACGGCGGCTCTCAGCTGCTTCTCGACCTGTTCGGCGAGGAGCGCGGCCTGCCGGCGCGCACCGCGATGGGCGTCAACGCCACGCCGGGCGACATCGCCGTGGAAATCGAGCTGCTGGCCGAGTACGAATAAGCGGCCTGAGGCAGTTCACCATCAGCTGAAAAAGGAGCGTTCCGCATGAAGCCTTTTGAAATCGAGGTGCAGCACAGCGCTGAAACGGTCTCGGATTTGACCCGCGCCCAATATGCCCTTTCGCATAAAACAGCGCGCCTGATTCAGGTTGTCACCGCCGTCGTCTGCCTGCTGATCGGCGTGCACGCCATCGGCAGCGTTGCGGAACCCTTCAATTACTTCTTCTCGCTGTACGGCTGTCTGGCCATCGTCTTCATCAACGTGCCCGCCAGCAGTCTGGCTGGGCGTGTCGTGGAGCAGATTCAAAAAAGCGGAAAACCTTTTCCCTGTTCGGTTTTCGTCTTCGGCGAAAAGGACTTCAACGTCCGTCCCAAGGGCGACGGCGGAAAGGGCGAAACCATCGCTTATGCCAAGTGCCGCCATCTGCTGCGCTACCGCCACGCGACCTATTTCTTTTTGAATGAACAGGCCGCTTTCATCTTTCCTGACGGCTGCATCAAAGGGCAGTCGCCTGCAGAGTTTCAGGCGTTTCTTTCCTCCAGAACCGGAAAGCCGTGCCAAACCCTGTATCCATGGCTGAGCGCTTCGCTCTGGTCCATCATCAGGCAAAAGAAAGCAGGCTGATTCATAACCCATTCCTCTTCTTTTTACGGAAAAGCCGCTTCTGCCCGTTCAGAAGCGGCTTTTCCATGCCCTTTTTCATACTCTTTGGGACGAAACAGCCGTCCCTGCCTCGGCAGGAGCGGCTGTTTGAGTCTGCTTTTTACGGTTTGGCTTTCTGTTCCTGTTCGCTGTGAATCTCATCCAGATAATTGTACAGCGTAAATTTGGAAATGCCCAGATAGCGGCAGATTTTCGGACCGGATTTGGTAATCAGCATCGCGCCCTTCTGATCCAGATAGCTGATGATCTGCTTTTTCTCTTCTTTGGTCATCTCTTCCGGCGCTTTGCCGATCTGCTCCGTGCCTTCTTTTATCAGGTAATCCAGCAGTTCGTTCACATCGTTGGTGAAAAACTCGCGGCTGACCTCCTGTTCGCCGGGGCGCACGCACGGGAAGAGCGTCACTCCCGACAGCCTGTGCTGCATCATGATATAATCGGTCACGTCCAGATTGATGCACAGCGCGCCGACTTTTTTTCCGTTTTCATCCGTCAGATAGAGGGAAGAGGAGCGAAGCATCCGGCCATCCTGCGTCTGCGTAATGTAGTTGAGCTGATTGGAACCGTCCGTCGTGCCGCGCATGACCTCCAGCCCCAGATTGCTGCCGCCGTCCCCAACCTTTCTGCCGGATACGTGCCCGTTTTCAATCGCAACGATCGTCGATTCATATTCCTTCGACCAGTCGTGCAGCACCACTTCGCAATCCGGTCCAAACTGAGCGGCAATCAGCTTCATCACGCTTTCAAGCAATCGCTGGCTTTCCTTTTCCATGCTTCCATACACCTTTCAACACACGGCGAATCTCCCGGCTTTCCGTAAAGCGCTGTTTCCCGCCCTGCCTATTTTTCCAACTTCTGATTTGGATTTCCAATCTTTTTTTATTGTACCGCTTTTTCCATATTCTTGCAATGTTTTTTCCTGCAAGTTCAAAAAAAGCGTCATTTCTCCGTCCTTTTGCAAAAAGCGCCTTCCGCCGCGATAATCTCCGCTCGGCGGAAGGCGCTCATGAGCCGCTGCTTATTGAAGCGCTTCGCGTATCCAATCCAGATGGCTCTGCGGAATCAGGCCGTAGTTGTAGAATCGAAAGTCCTCCACGCCCATGCGGCGCGCCGCGCGCACCTTGTCGATCAAGGCCGCGCCGTCGGCATATTCCGGCGTAAAGCAGCGCATGCCGAGCAACAGCTTGCTGCCCCTGGCGAAATCCCGCTGCGACTCCAGAACGTCCGCATCGATTTCTTCCGCCCGCGCGCGCCTTGCAATGATCGCAGAAGCAGATGGACAGCAGGAAATCCTGCAAGCCGCTCAGCCCGATTCCGTTCTTTTCATGGTGATCCGCCTTTCAGGGACATCCGTCCGCCCATTCAAAAAGAGAGTCTTTTGATTTCATGCTTTGAAAATCAACCGACTCTCTTTTGTTATGGTCTTTTGAAACCGGGTTTACGCGCTGAATCCCGGCAGGCCCTCGATCGCGTATGCGCGAACCGGGCAGGAATCCGCGCCGATGATCGGCAGCGCGGAATAGCTCATGAAGAAGGTGTCGCTCTTGAGGTATTCCAGATTCTTGAGCACCTCAAGGAACACGCCGTCATACGCCATGATGATGTCGTGGAAGGGCTTCACGTCCGCCTCGCAGTTCTCGATGGACACGCCGTCGCCAAAGCCGACGCACTTCACCTTGTGGTCGCGCATCCAGATGGCGGTTTCCGCGTTGATAAACAGACGCTTATCGGCCGGGCTGTTGGTCTCCGGCGTGAACGGCGGGAACTTCCAGTTGCTGTCCAGAATGACGATATCGCCCTCCTGAATCCGGTCGCCGCAGGCACGGTCGAGATCCGCGCCGGAGATGTGGCTGTTCGGTTCGAGGAAGTCGATGTTGACGTAGATCGCGCGCCCCATGAACGTGGTCAGCGGCAGCTCGCCGACGGACTTGCCATCCTCAAAGTGATGATACGGGCACTCGCAGTGGGTGCCGAGGTGGCTGGTCAGATCCAGTGCGGTGTGGAAATCCGGAATCGGGCCGCCGGTGTTATAGCGGATCAAATGGCAGCGGCGGCTTTCGGTCTTCGGGTCGAGCACCTTCGTCAGATCGACGATACGCAGGTTGCCCATCTTGTATACGCAATCAGGCATGGGGATTCCTCCTTTGGAGAGCTTTTGAAATCTTTGATACCTTTCGATTTTATTATAACAAAAACCCGTGTTTTGTCAATCGCGAACCGGCAGGAATTGCTTATCGACAAACGCGGCCTTTGGGTGTATGATGGATGCGTGAGAAAAGCGTTCCCCATTTGATTTGTATTAACCCATTTCGGCATTTTTTGTTTGAGGAGATTTTCATGCCTGCATCGTATGTTCACCAGTCCGTCGCGGCGCACGCCGCCGACGCGCTTTCCCTTTTCACCTCCGACGCGGAGCGCAGCGCGCTGCTGGCGGGCGCGGAGGGGCCTGACC
>OLRJ01000398.1_pt1 | contig 45328 bp, 37 predicted proteins | sample 1672741 | NCBI WGS metagenome assembly OLRJ01 (sample SAMEA3136719, study PRJEB25190) | human gut metagenome | biome: human gut; feature: human-associated habitat; material: faeces | place: Austria | collected 2013 | reverse complement strand
CGGTACGCGAGCTGGGTTCAGAACGTCGTGAGACAGTTCGGTCCCTATCCTCCGCAGGCGCAAGGGAGTTGAGGAGGGCCGCCCCTAGTACGAGAGGACCGGGGCGGACGGGCCTCTGGTGGAGCGGTTGTCGACCAACGGCACCGCCGCCTAGCTACGCCCGGAACGGATAACCGCTGAAAGCATCTAAGCGGGAAGCCGGCTCCGAGATGAGCTCCCTCTTTGGTAAGGGCCCGGGTAGAACACCCGGTCGACAGGCCGCAGCTGCAAGCGCCGCGAGGCGCTCAGGCGAGCGGTGCTGATAGCCCGAGCTCTTCTTCACCAGCATATAGTGCGGGTATCGGAATCGAGGCATGGAGCGCGCATGCAGCCGCCAGGGTCGCCGCGGGCGCCCTGGAAGAGGCACCTGAACATAGCCTCGTGGGGGAGCGCCCCCCATGAGCGGAACCGTAGAGAGGGGGATCACCCGATCCCATTCCGAACTCGGAAGTTAAGCCCCTCCTCGCCGAAAGTACTGCGGAGCAAGTCCGTGGGAGGATAGGGCGTTCCGCTCATGGGCGGCGCTTTTTCTGTCTGCGCAGGGGGGCCGAGGCCCGGGGGGACCCGGCCGCGGCCCCCTTCCTTTTGCGCTTGAGTCGGAGGTCTGCTCTTTCTTTTATGCTTTGTGTACGGCCCTTTTCCCTGCGCCCGGGAGGGCGGCGGTTCCTTGTCGTCGGCTCCTTCTAGATGCTGGTCTCTTCTTACCGCTAGCCATTCGCTTTCTTATTCTCTGTTGCTTTCTGGTTTTAATCTCCTTTTGCGGATTTACCCGCTCTTCTTCTGTTCAATGAATTCGAAGAAGGGTATTCTTGAAACCTATTCTCAGCGAAAGGAATTCTCATGCCGATTAGTTTGAGCGGTCGTAACTATCTGAAGCTTCTCGATTTCACTCCTGACGAGATTCGCTACCTTATTTCGCTTGCTAAACAGTTCAAGGCTTTGAAGTTGGCAGGAACGCCGCACAAGTATCTTGAAGGCAAGAATATCGTGCTTCTGTTCGAGAAGACCTCGACGCGAACTCGTTGTTCTTTCGAGGTCGCCGGTCATGACCTTGGGCTAGGCGTAACCTATCTCGATCCTGGTAGCTCTCAGATGGGGAAAAAGGAATCGATTGAAGACACTGCACGCGTGCTTGGCCGCATGTTCGACGGCATCGAGTACCGTGGTTACGGGCAGGAAATCGTTGAGAACCTCGCTGCTCATGCGGGCGTCCCTGTCTGGAACGGCTTGACCAATGAGTTCCATCCAACGCAAATGATCGCCGATATGCTCACGCTCGAGGAAAACTTTCCCGAGGGAATCAAGGGCAAGAAGCTTGTGTTCATGGGCGATGCTGAGAACAATGTTGCTAATTCCCTTATGGTCGTCTGTGCGAAGCTTGGGCTTCATTTTGTTGCCTGTGGTCCTCGGGAGCGCATGCCGAAGGCGGATCTTGTGGCTACTTGCAGGGAGCTCGCGCGCGAGTCTGGCGGTTCGGTGACGCTTACCTCAAGTGTTGAGGAGGCATGCACGGGTGCCGACGTCGTCTACACCGACATTTGGGTTTCCATGGGCGAGCCTGCGGAACTTTGGGAAGAACGAATTAAGCTTCTTTCCCCATACCAGGTCAACAGCCGCGTGATCGACCTTATGGCTCCAACGGGCATCTTCATGCACTGCCTTCCCGCGTTTCATGATACTGAGACGACCATCGGGGCCGAGATTGCCGAGCGATTCGACATCACCGAGATGGAAGTGACCGACGAGGTCTTCCGCGGCTCGCGCTCCCGAGTGTTCGACGAAGCTGAGAACCGGATGCATTCTATCAAGGCGATTATCTATGCAACCTTGAAGTAGCTCCGTTTTCTCGACGGCTGATGTTATCATGAGGGACTGTGAAATTCGCAGCCCCTCGTTTTTTCGAGCGGCATAAAGACTGATTGAAAGATAGTGCAATGACTTTACGTGAGCAAGTTGAAGAAGTTGTCGATGCGGCTTTAAGCGCCGCTGTGGCAGATGGGTCGCTTCCCTTGGAGGAGGTCCCCGCAGCAGCGCTCGAGCGTCCGCGTGATGCGGCTAATGGTGATTGGGCGTCGACGGTCGCCCTTCGCGCAGCCAAAGCGGCGCACATGAAGCCTCGCGATGTGGCGGAAGTGGTCGTGTCTCATTTGCCGAAGAACGATCTTATCGCCTCGACCGAGATCGCAGGCCCTGGGTTCGTTAACATTCGTCTTACGAACGCTGCGCTTGCGAGCGTTATCGCCGAGGCGCGTCGCGAGGGCATGGATTTCGGACGTGGTGAGGCTCCTGCGAATGCGGGGCGCATCAATCTTGAGTATGTCTCTGCAAATCCGACGGGCCCCATGCATGTCGGCCATGGGCGCTGGGCGGCGCTCGGCGACTCGATGGCGCGCGTCTTGCGCCATGCGGGCTTCGACGTGTCCGAGGAGTTCTACATCAACGACCATGGCACGCAGATGGATAATTTCGGTCGCTCGGTGTCGGTGCGCTACGAGCAGCTTTGTGGCCGCGATGTCCCGATGCCCGAGAATTGCTACGGTGGAGCTTATGTAATCGACATCGCGCGCGAGATTCTCGATGCCGATGGCGAGAAGTGGCTCGATGTTCCCGAGGAAGAGCGCGTCGTGGCATTCCGCGAGCGCTCGTATGTCGAGATGCTCGAGCATAACAAGGCTGTGCTCTCCGGTTTCGGTACCACGTTCGATACCTGGTTCTCCGAGCGCACGCTCTACGTTCCCGACGAGGACGGGAAGTCCGCCGTCGATCGCGCCCTCGAGGCGATGGACGCGAAGGGCTATGTCTTTCAGAAAGATGGGGCGACTTGGTTTAAATCGACCGCTTTCGGTGACGAGAAGGATCGCGTCCTCATCAAGGAGAACGGCGAGTTCACGTACTTCCTCTCCGACGTGGCGTACCACTACAATAAGATCCAGAGGGGCTTTACGCACCTGATCGACATTTGGGGAGCAGATCATCACGGATACGTGAAGCGTTGCCAGGCAATGCTCGCCGCATGGGGTTACGAGGGCGCGCTTGAAGTGGTTCTCGGCCAGCTCGTGAATCTCTTCCGTGACGGTAGCGCGGTTCGCATGTCGAAGCGCACGGGCGAGATGGTCACATTCGAGGAGCTTATCGAGGAAGTGGGCGTCGACGCGACGCGCTACCTCATGCTTTCGCGCTCCTCCGACCAGCCGATCGACTTCGATATCGAGGTTGCTAAGAAGAAAGACGCCACTAACCCGGTGTATTACGTGCAGTACGCCCACGCGCGCATCTGCTCGATCTTGCGCAAGGCTGCCTGCGAAGGCGATCTTGCAGCAGCGGAAGCGGGCGATATCACGTTTAACGAGCTTGCCGAGCGCACGGTCGGCGCCGACGTGGACCTCTCGCCTTTGTGCGAGGAATCGGAGCTTGCCCTCATGCGCAAGATGGGAGATTTCGCTGACATGGTTGCCCAGGCGGCAGCTGATCGCGCGCCGTTCCGCCTGACGCATTATGCGCAGGATCTCGCAGCGCTGTTCCACCAGTTCTATACGAATTGCCATGTGCTCGCCGACGATGAAGAGACTCGCCGTGCCCGCTTGGCGCTCTGCGACGCCTCGCGCATCGTGCTCGCCCTAACACTGAGTCTTCTGGGGGTTAGCGCACCCGAAAAGATGTAGTACATATGTAAGTTTCCTATTTGAGGAGGTCATTGCTAGGTGGAGACCCTTACGCTCGTCATGCTGATTTTTGCGGCGATTCTCGCATCCTCGATCATCGACCAGGTGGTGCCGAGGGTGTCATCGCCGCTCATACAGATTGGCCTGGGTCTTCTCATCGCATTGTTTGCCTCCTCTCAAATTCGAGTTACACTCGACCCGGAACTGTTCCTTGTGCTATTCATTGCGCCGCTGCTCTACGAAGAGGCGAAGTCCGCCGACAAGGCGGCGCTTTGGCACCATAAGCGTCCTGTGCTTTCTCTTGCGATCGGCCTGGTCGTTGCAACGACACTTGCGATTGGGTTTGCTGTGCATGCGGTCATCCCGTCAATCGGGCTTGCTGCTGCATTTGCCCTTGGTGCTGCGCTTGGTCCGACCGATGCCGTTGCTGTCACCTCACTTTCGAAGCAGGTCAACATCCCTGACAGGCAGGGGAGCATTCTCAAAGGCGAGCTTCTCTTAAACGACGCGAGCGGCATCGTGTCGTTCCAGTTCGCCATTGCCGCCGCGGTGACGGGGTCGTTCTCCCTTCTCAATGCGACGGGGAATTTCTTCGTTGAGTTTCTTGGCGGTATCGCGGTCGGTGCGCTTCTCGCCTATATCGGCAAGTTCCTCGTCAATAAGGCGCGCTCTCTTGGCGTTGAGAACACGACGTTCCATGTGCTCTTCGAAATCCTCATTCCGCTTCTGGTGTATTCGATTGCCGATGCCGTTCACGTGAGCGGCATTATCGCCGTTGTCGTTGCGGGCCTCATCAACGTGATCTCCCCGCATGCGATCGGGCCTTCCATCTCGCGCATGAACATCGTGTCTTCGAGCGTGTGGCGTGTGCTCACCTTCGCCTTGAACGGCTTTGTGTTCGTGCTTCTGGGCACACAGTTGCCGCAGGCCATGGTTCATACGTGGGATGATGTCACCTTCAGCAACTTCACACTCATCGGTTATGTTGTCGCGCTTACGTTGCTTCTCTATGTTGTTCGGTTCGCGTGGGTCTGCGCGAGCGACTGGCTCTACACGCGCCGACGCGGTAAGAAGCATAGTGAGAAGTTCAAGCTCGACCTTCGCAAGAGCCTCATCACGACCCTTGCGGGCGCTAAGGGAACCATCACGCTTTCGATCCTGTTCACCATCCCGTATTTCATGGATGGCGCTCGGTTCCCGCAGCGTGATTTGATCATCTTCCTTGGGTGCGGCGTTATCGTATGCACCTTGCTTGTGGCGACGTTCATTGTGCCCCTCATCGCGCCGAAGAAAGTGAGCGAAAGCGAGGAAGCGGCCCGCGAGCGCGAGGCGGAGTTGAAAATCGATATCCTCAGAAGCGTCGTCGAAGAGCTCACCGCACGGCAGACGCCGGATACACGCCGCGCGACGAGAAGCGTGGTCAGCTCTTACAACGATCGCATCGAGCGCATCAAAGAGCAGCATGGCTTCGACGAGGACGAGGATGAGGCCTATTCCGATTTGCGCATCCGCGCAATCGGATGGGAGCGGGAGTTTGTCAAGAAGCTCGCTGAACAAGACGATATCGACAGCGAGATTGCGCTTAAGTACCTGAAGCGTTTGAAGCATATCGAGGAGCTAAGGAAACATAGCTCGGGACGTTGGTCCATCCAAAACATCTATCTTGTGTTGCGCACATTTTTGAGGCGCGCGAAGGGCGTTGTCTTGCGCTACGTTTCGCATATGTCGTCGTCCCCGATAACGGCTGCCGACCAGGCGGCAGAGATGCGCAAGATTCAGCAGAAGGCAGGCGAGTGCGTGATCGGGCGTCTGAAGGACATGCTCGCCGATTCCGACTGCAACGTCCCGAGCGAGTATGTGAGCAAGCTTCTCATCGAATATCAGCGCACAGTTGCCATGCTCGCCGCCGAGCTTGCAGCCCCTTCGGCGACGGTCATCATGCGTGCGTCCGACAAGGCGGAGGACGTGAAACGGCTTGGCTACCTGCTTGAGCTCGAGCAGATTCAGTCGCGCTACGAAGAAGGCGAGCTAACCCGTGGCGAGGCGAAACGGATGCGCGACAACACGAACCTTATGCTGATGGATGTGGAGGATAGCGTGTAGGTCTCGTTTTCGCGCGCGGGGCGATTACTGGTTAGGACCCAAACTGTACAAGAATGACGATAAGTTGTGGAGAACTCGTCAAATGAGCGAATTATCAGGGTTTCCGCCAAAAAATAATCCCCAAACTTAAGAAAATTGGGGATTATTCAATACTGAATTCGATGTATTTCGCAAAGCCTTTACAACTTATCGTCGATTTCGTACACGACCAGTTGCTTGTCTTTATTGCGCGTTGATGGTGGTCATCTGAAGCGCTTTGCCGAACAGCTTGCCGGCAGCGTTCTTGCAGGAGAACTTCACGGCTTCCGGATCGGCCACGACACTGCCCGAAAGCGATTCGACGCCCCACTCGAAAAGGTACGGCGTCATGATCACGCTGGGACCCACCATGCAGACGGTAGCGTCCTTGGCGAGGGTCAGAAGGCGCGGCGCGGTCTTGTTGATGAGCGTGACGCCGGTGATGAAGGCGTAATCCGCGGTCGGCATAACGTATTCGCAGGCTGGATCGGGGGTATCCCACTCATCGCGGCAGGAGCGCTCGAGCACGGTGAGCTTGGCGTATTCCGCGATGTTCTCGACGTGGGGGAAGTGCCCGACAACGACGACGTGGGCGTCGCCGCCCGCTTGCTCGATGCGAGGGCGATACGTCTCGAAGGCGTCCTTCGACGACGTGCCGCCGCGCTTTCCCTTGCCTTCCTCCTCCTCGGTGTCGTATGTCGCGCCCAGAGGGTCGAGCAGCTCGCGGCGAGCATACCAGGCGTTCAGGGCCGCGATGCCAAGCGTGGCCTCCTCGAAGCACCATGATTTCGACAGCTCGGCCACCTCGCGCAGCGACTTCCCGCGCAGATCGCCCTTGTACGTGCGCTTTCCGCCGTTGCGTGCGGTGAAGGCGACGCCGCATCCGCAATCTGCCTCAACGTAAGACCAGTTGAGCCCGAGACAGTAATCGCGCACGAAGATGTCCTCGGGGATGCCCGCGATGAGGTGGTTGTAGAGCCGCCAAGGTGAGGCTGGGTCATCGGTGCCGGGGAAGACGATGGTCGAGGATTCCGGCGTGTGCTCCATAGCAGAACTCCTTTGATTGCATGCTGATAATTTCACCTGAATTCAGTATAAACTAGTTACTGCAATGGACAAGATGGGTCGATGCGAATCCGCGCCCTGCTGCCGTGTGCTGCTCTGCTACAATTTCGTGACGTTCAAACGAATCGCATCGAAGGGACTTGATACCATGCTCGTAGCTTCCATTGAAAACGCCGAAGCGCACGATTACCTGTCCGAACGCCTGAAGAAGGCCTATGCTTTCCTGCGCGAAAACGACCTTGGCGCACTTTCCTGTGGACGCCATGACATCGATGGGGAAGACGTGTTCGCAAACGTCATGGAGTACGACACTGTCCCCGCGGAGGCGAAGAAGCTCGAGGCCCACAAGATCTACTACGACGTGCAGTGCGTTGCCTCCGGAATCGAACGTGTCGAGGTGGCGCCCCTCGAAGGGCTTGTTTGCGCGAAGGAATATGATGAAGCTGACGATTACGCGCTGTTCGAGTCTCCGATGCCGGCAACATCGGTTGTGCTTCATGCGGGCGAGATTGCGGTGCTCCCTCCTGAGGACGCGCACAAGCCGGGCTGCATCGCGGAGGACGCGCCTGTCCACGTGAAGAAGGTCGTCGTGAAGGTTCGCGCATAACCTGCGGGCATGGTGTATCATGGGCGCATGAAGCAAGGCGCATATGCGCTGATGATATGGAAGTTTTGGCTAAGGCCGCGCAGGCTGTGAAGGAATGAATGAAGCACCTCGGCGATCGAGCATAAGGCGTCGAGGCGCTTGAACGTGAGGTAACATCGCCCCATGAAACGTGAAGAGAAGACAATCGCGAAGAATCGCCGTGCGTTCCATGATTACGAGGTCGTGGAGACGTTTGAGGCGGGGGTCGAGCTTTCGGGAACGGAAGTGCGGTCGCTGCGCGAGAACAACTGCCAGTTGACCGACTGTTTCGCACTTGTGCGCAACGGGGAAGTATGGATGCACAATGTGCACATCACGCCGTTTTCCCACGGCAACATCAACAATCCCGACCCCGATCGCAAGCGAAAGCTCCTGCTCCATAAAAAGCAGATCCGCTACCTTGCGGAGGCGACGCGCGAAAAGGGCATGGCGCTCGTTCCCCTGAAGATGTACTTCAAGGAAAACGGGCTGGTCAAGGTCGAGCTTGCGATTTGCCGCGGCAAGAAGCTCTACGACAAGCGCGCGAGCATGAAAGAGCGCGACACCAAACGGGAAATCGATCGAGCGCTGAAGGCGCGCTCTCGTTAGAAAGGGTCACTGCCATGAGCGAGAATCGGATCGAAACCGCAGCTGACGAGGCTGATTCGCCATCGGAGGAGACGCAGGAAGAAGTTTGTGAGGTGCTGTCCGAGGGGGCGGGGGAAGTCGTCGACTCCGAAGGCGTCGAGGAAGCCGAGGGCGAAGACGAGCTTGCTGATTCGGAAAACGTGGTAGAAGAAGAGACCGAAGAGGCCGAAAAGTACGAAACCGTCGAGATTGAGTATTCCGAGGACGACATCGAGGCCTATATCGTCGACGAGGACGACAACGAGATCGGGTTTATCCTGCTTGACGAGGATGGCAACGAGATCGAGTACTACTACGATGACGATGAGGAAGCCGCGAAGGGGGAATCCGATGGGGACAACCCCTATGATCTGGGCATCACCCGAGAAGGCGTTGCCGAGGCGACGAGCGACTTGAACGACATCTATCGCGATGGCGTCGCGATTGCGGTCGACTTGAAAGACGCGCTCTCCGAAATCAAAGAGGCACTCGATTTCTCGGACATCCTCCCGACGAAGAAGAAATAGCCTTTTCTGCGCCGCCTTGACAGGGCGGGCCGCTCGGCTACAATAATTTTTCTGCAAGAGCACGTCTTGCGCACTTTGACAAGGTGGAACGCATGAGTTCCCGCCCGTCGGCGATTGGCGCCGACGAATTCGGGGGCGACTGGTTTCGACATGGTATGTTTGAACTGAGGAGCAGGTCGTGGTCTCCTCGCCACGTAAAACAGGGGTAACGTCAAGTTAATTGGCAAGAAGAACTATCAGAGCGCTCCTGCGCTCGCCATGGCTGCTTAATCAGCACCTGGCACGTCAACCCCGGGTTGTCCCCGACTCGGGCGCGACGTCATTTTAGGGGACTGCACCAAAGCACGTAATCGGTATGGCTTTGGTAAAGATTGAACCGATCCGGGTCGGCAACGTTAGTTCGCGGACCGAGACGGCCTTGAACCCGAACGCGAAATAAGCTTGTAGAGCCTCAGCGAGAATATAGTATGGACCGGAGTTCGATTCTCCGCGCCTCCACCAAAAGAGGAAGCGTCGAACTCTTCTTTTACAAGAATGAGTTTGCGCTTGTGTATAGGTTGGGGGACGCCTGATGGCGTCCCCTTTCCGTTCCCGTTGCCTTAAAACGCCGTGTGTTGCGTTTTAAGGCGTTTTAAGCCCGCTGGGGTACTCGTGTACCCATCGGGCTTTTTTCGTGCCTTAAAACGCCTCTGAAGCGGTCTGAGGACGTTCGAGCGCCCATGTGCATCTCGCATCCGCTCGATGCAAGGGTGGCCGCCCTGCGGGCGGCGGTTGGATGTGGGCGGACGTACAGAAGGGATGCGGCATGGGCTTGGAATGCCACACCCCTCCGTCTGGCCGGCAACTACGGCGCTTCGCGCCTCCGTTGCCTCCGAGAAGGTACGCATGAGGTATGCGAAACCGTATTGGATGGTTCTCATGCTTTTTCGTGTACCCAATATGCGATGAGACAAGCCGAGGGCGCAGCCCGAGGCGTAACTAGCCTGCATTGAGGACGCGAAGCGTCCGAAATGCGCACCTGCTTAGGACAGAAGAATCACCTGTTCCCTCGTTTATGAGCGTTTTGCCTGACCACATGCTGACCACATGACCACAAGAAAAAATGTCGTGGTCACCATCTGGTCAGCTGAATCACTAGGCGCCATCAGGCTTTTTGCAATTCCTGACCAGATGACCACATAATTTAGGACTTATTTTTAAAAATTGAAAAGGACTACGTAATACGCGTAAATAAATAAAGTTTGTCGGATTTTATCTGGTCATCTGGTCATGTGGTCAGAACGTAAAAAATCCCTTGATAAAAGAGGGGATTTTCATTTCAAGAGCTGACCAGATGCCATTTTGATGTGGTCACACATGTGGTCAGCCCTCACGTGTACCTCTTGTCGCAGTCGCTGCTTTCCGGGTGGTGCGGCGGGTTGCTTTTTCGAGCCTTTCCGTTCGTTTATGAGCGGAAATAGGCTCTGAACTGCGGCTATGGGAAAATTGATATTGCTTTAATTGTCCTAATGGCGTATAATGAAACTAATATAGTTAAATGGCTCAGCACCCGTCCCGTCCTTGATGCGGGGTTGCTATCGGGAATAGGAGCCGAGCGCTCGGTCGAATAGGCCGTGCGTCACGGGCGAAACAACGAACACGAAGCTCCCGTGGAAACCGAGATAGACAAGGCTTTGCGCCTCTGTCCTTCTTTGGTTTCCACGGGAGCTTTTTTGTTTCGCGAAAAGGACTTTGAACATGGAGGTGGCTGGTTATGGCTAAAGGAAAGAAGCAGGTAAAAGAGGTAAAGCCCTCTTACATGACGACGCGCGAGGTGGCGGCGTTCCTCGGTTTGAGCGCGGGGACGCTCTGTGTCTGGCGCTCTCAGGGCAAGGGTCCGAACTACTACAAGGTCGGAAACGCGGTTCGCTACAAGATTGACGACGTTGAGGCGTGGAAGAACGAGAACGTGAAGCACGTCGAGCTGACGAATTAAGGAGGTGGGAATATGGAGGCAAAAGAAAAGAGCAGCTCCCCCGCCGCCACAGCAAAGGGAACCGCTCCGTCTAACTATAAATATTTTAGCTCATTACCGCCCATTTTTCAAGTATCTGACCCGCAGACAAAGGATGAGATGAAGAGGGGGCGTGCGTACGACGAGGGGAATCAGGGCGAGGCGTACAACCCTGACTACCTGTACGGCGGGGAGAACTATCACAAGGCGCTCAGCGATGTGGTGAGCTATGTGCTGCGCGACTGCGCGGGCGATGGCCTGTCCGCTCTCTCGGACGTCGTGGTCAAGGTGACGAACGCCCTTGTGGCGTGGGTCAACTTGTCCGAGCCGCCATCCAATCCGGAGGCGGGCAAGATTTACGGCAGGGGCTTTCGCTGGCCGAGGCTCAAGAGCATCGACCCCGTGCAGGCCGCCGAGCTGGTGTTCTCGCAGGAGGTCATCCGCATGGTCTGCGTCAAGGAGACCGTGGACAAGCCGACCTCGGAGGGCGTGCTCGCTATGTACGACCCCGACGAGGGAATTTACCGCGAGATTGGCGACGGGCAGATTGACCTGTGGTGTCAGGAGGTCGTGGGCGCCGTGAACGGCAACTGGAAGAAGAACTTCGTCCAGAAGCTGCACGACATGGCATCGCGTCGGGAGAACCGCGTGTGCGAGTGCGATAACCCGTCTCTGGTCTTCATGGCCAACGGAATCTGGGATTACGAGGAGCGCGTCCTGCGCGAGTTCTCCCCCGAAGTCGTTGCGCTCAGGAAGAGCGCCACGCGCCTCCCCGACAAGGAGCCGCCCGTCCCCGAGCACACGATGCCGGATGGCTCGAAGATTGACTTCTGGCAGCTGCTGGACTCCTACGTCCCCTACGACGGCGGGCGCGACCTGCTTGTCAAGGTGGCGGGGGCGTCCCTGCGCAGCTACCACAACTGGCGCGTCATGGTGACCTTTCACAACGAGACGGGTCACAACGGGAAGAGCACCTTCCTCGATTGCCTCAAGTCGCTCGTCGGCTACGACGGGTGCATGACCTCAAGCCTCGCGCTGCTTGCCGGCGGCACGGATGGCGGGCGGTTCGGCGTGTCGAACATCGTGGGAGTCTCCCTCATCACGTGTGAGGACTCCGATTCTGGTGCGTACCTGAAGGACAACTCGCGCCTGAAGTCAATCATCTCGCATGACACGATAGGCGTGGAGCGCAAGAACAAGGGCATGTTCGACTACACGCCCCACGCGCTGATTGTCTGCGCCGCCAACGACATCCCGAAGACCCGCGACAAGGGGGACGCTTGGCTGGCCCGCAACATCTACGTCCCGTTCACGGGGCAGTTCGCCGGCAAGGCCGACGACAAGACCATCCGTTCCGAGTGGGTCGTGTCCCCCGAGTTCTGCGAATACCTTGCCTATCAGGCGCTGGTGAAGTGGGACCGGTATTACGAGCTGCCCGAGCCTAAGGAGGCCGCGCAGCTGAAGCACGAGTGGGTTCTCGGCAATGACACGGTGGCTGAGTTCTGGGAGGACGTCAAGGATTCGATTCAGGCCGACTTCGTGCCGAATGATTACCTGTCCATGCGCTACGACGAATGGCTGGCCGCGGAGCACAAGGGCATGCGGATGCAGATGAGCCGCAAGGCGTTCATGGCCCGAATCGTCGAGCTTGCGTGCTCCGACGGCGAATGGACGCAGAGCAAGGACGCGAGCGGGTCCGTCCTCAAGACGAGCTGCGAGAAGTGGTGCCCCGGCTTGACGGTCTACCGCAATGGCTATGGCGCCGAGCGCGGATTGGTCTATTTCTTGGGCAGACGCCGCGGGATTTTCCGCACGGTCGTCCTCGATTACTGCACCGCCCATGGCATGACTCCCGCAGACCTCGGTGCCGGTTACGCGGCGGTGAGGGAGCAGCTTGGTCTTGCGATGGATACAGAAGACAACGATTAAGGAGGAGTAAATCATGAGCACTAAGAAGAAGATTTCCGACATCGACAAGGCGATTGAGGAGATGCAGCAGCGCCGCGACGAGTGCTTCAAGCACATCGGCAGGGTGATGTACGAGGGCTGCCCCGAGCTGGGCGACATGAGCGTCGCCGACATGCGTAAGGTGGCACGCTCCCTGCATAAGTTCTTGACCAAGAAGGCGCCTTCGCAGGGTGTCGCCCCTGCCCGAAACGGCGCGCCCGTCGCGTCCGATTCGGGTAGCACGTCCGCCCCGGACGGACGCGAGCCTATGCCCGTGGCGGGCTATGGCGAGGGCATGTAGCGAGGCAGTCGTGCCTCCTATCCGGCACCCCGCAAGGGGTGTCCGGGGTGCCCCGTTCCGAATGGGATGCTTCGCCGAGTCGTCGGCGGAAGCTGGTTGGGAATGGGGCGCATCTGGGGGTTCGAAGGGGGCAGTGAAAACTGCCCCCTCGCGAGCGGGACGTGTAACGACAAAACGAAGGAATTTTCGACGCAGTTGAAAAATCCGAAGTTTTGTAGGGACAAGTCCCATGCTCGCTCCTTTTTTAGCGTCGATTCTGTCGTAGAAAATCAACGCGCACGTTGCATTAAAAAAGGAGGTGTTTTTACGTGGGTGTGAGTTCAGATATGAGGAGCAGCCGCGTGCGCCGTCAGGCGGCTAAGAAGCCGAACAAGGAGCGCACGGTCCAGGTTCGGTTTTCGGACGAGGAGCTTGCCGCGCTGGACGCGATTTGCTCCGAGAAAAAGATGACCCGCTCCGCATTTCTCCGCAGTTGCGTGGAGAAGGTACAGGGCGGGGATGTTGAACCGACGTACGTCGTGACGAGGAACGCCGACGCGGAGCGTATGGCATCCGAGGCGAAGAGCATCGGCGTCAACGTGAACCAGATTGCGCGGGCGCTGAACGCGGAGGCCAAGTCGCATCCGGGTTCGCTCTCCCCGGGCGTGCTTGGCGAGTGCAAGACGGGTCTTGAGGAGGTGCGCGGCGAGCTGTCGAGGCTGACTGATGAGGTGGACGGCCTGCGCACCGATTTCGGCAAGGACGTGTTCCGCGCCATGGCCCTGCTGTGGCCGGACGTTCCCGAGGAGTTACAGGAGCTGTGCGATTACTGGTACGGCGAGCGTGGCGAGAAGATTCTTATCGGAGGGGGTGGAAGCTGATGTCGACGACGCACATACAGCCCCTGCCGAACGTCCGCGGGCGCATGTCGTACACGGAACTCGGCGAGGGCAAGAAGCGCACGCGCAATATCCGCGAGAAGACGGACCGCATCGCCGCCCAGATGGGCGACATGGGCACCCGCGAGGACTTCATCCGGTTCTGCTCCGCCATGCGCAGGCAGAGCCAGGGGACGAGGTTGAACGAGGGCTACGAGCTGCGCGTCTCGTGGTCCCCCGAAGAGCTTTCAAAGGACAGCCCCGAGGACATCCAGCGGGCGTGCGAGTACGGCTATGCCCTGTGCAAGGAAGTGGCCCCGAACGCCCCCTGCTGGGTCACGGTCCACACCGACGGAGAGGGCGGCTGCGTGCACGTCCATGCGACCATCGCGAACCATGACTTGGTGTCCGGCACGGCCATCGCGCACGGCACCGACCATGCGACCGTGAAGCGCAAGAACGACCGGCTGAGCCGCGAGATGGGGTTCACCGTCGTGGGTCCCGAACCCGCCAGGGAGAGGACCACATGGGCCGAGCGCAAGGGGCAGTTCGGCATCGAGTCCTTCGAGCGCGTTCTGGGCAACCGCGTGGCGGACGCCCGCGACCATGCGAGCAACATGGAGGAGTTCCTCGAGGAGCTGAAGGTTCGCGGCGTCGAGCTGACCGAGACCCGCAAGGTCGACGAGAAGACCGGAGAGGAGACTGTGGGCTGGAGCTACAAGTCCCGCGACCCCTACGGCAAGGGCAGGCGCAAGAGAAGGCGCCGTGCCTCCAACCTCGCCGACGACCTGACCCGCGAGGGCATCGAGGCGTACTTCGAGGCGAAGCAGCGCGAGCTTGAGGCTCAGGAGCAGGACGCCCCGGCACCGGAGGTTCTTCCCGACGTGCCCGAGACGGCAGAGCCGGCAGCACAGCCCTCTGCGGATTCCGCTCCCGACGTGTACGACCTCGACCGGGCGTACGTGTCGGAGATGGCGTCCGACCTCCAGAAGGCGCACATCCACCGCTCACGCGATAAGGGCGAGTCCTTCATGGACGAGCGTTACGAACGGCTCGTGGAGGCGCGCAACCACCCGGACGAGCAGCTGGCGAAGCTGCGCGAGGACGTGGACGCCGCAAGGCGCGAGTTTTATGCCTCCAAGGAGGCACGCGACACCATGCAACACCCGTGTCCGGGGCTTCTGGCCGGCATGCACGTGTTCGCCAAGGCGGGGTGCAACGCCAAGGACCCCGTGTCCCGCATGATGGCCGACATGACCGCCATGATGCTGCGCATGATGATTCAGGAGGCGCTCGCGGAGGAGGCCCGCAGGCAGCGCGAGGAGGCGGAGAGGCGCGTGTACGAGTCCCGCAAGAGCATGTGGGACGCCGAGAAGCGCCTCAAGGCGGCGGAAAAGGCGCTGTCCGACGAGGACGAGCGCGAGTCCAAGGCGCATGCCAAGACCATGCGGGCGCGCTATGCCAGGGCGCGAAGTGCCAGCCCAAGCGCGCCGAGGTCGGCGGGCAAGGACACGCAGTTCGGTGAGTAGCCGAAAAGATGAGGGAGCAGCGTCAAGCTGCTCCCTTTCTCAATGGATTTCAGGTGCTGGCACGTAGTCCCAGCTGGTCCCGAAGTGCGTGATTCCCCACACGTACAGGTCAAGCTCCTCGTCGTGGAACACCGGCTCGTCGGTGTGCTCCATGATAAACGACGGGTCCTGCACGATGTACCACTGGAAAATCTCCTCCCACGGTGCCCAGTCCCCGCTCACGGGTTCGAGCGGGCGGCTGGCAATCTCGTTCGCGAGCACCATTCCGCCGCACGTCTCGGCAAGGTCGGCGTAGGTCTTGATGCCGTAGTCACTCATCGCTCTCCTCCTCCGCTTCCCGCTCCTCGATTCTCTTGAGGTATTCCGCCACGCAGTAGCGCATGGTGCGCAGGGTCTCGCAGTCGATGCTCTCCGCGAGGATGTCCCCGTCGAGGACGACCTCGCCCAGAGCGTTCACGAACCGCCACTCCATCACGTTGTCGATGCGCTTGAGCACGTCCTTCAGGGTGCCGCTGTCGCGCATGGGGGCGTTGCCGTCCACCTTTGACATGCGCTCTAGCTCCTTGGCCTTCGCCGAGCAGATGCGGGCGGTGCGCCTGAGCACCTGCGCCCTCCACATGGCCTCCTCCTGCGGGCTGTTGGATTCAAATCGGTCTCTGTCCATATACGGACCTCCTTTCTCTTCGGATTGGCACCCGACGCCGCAGGCGTCCTACATGGGTGCAGTCCGCTCGCGGGCTACGAAGAGACCTTTAGAAGGGCTGTTGATGGACGTACACGCAAGGGGCGGAAAATCGGGGTTTTCGTCGTCCGCTCATTTATGAGACGGATTCGGAAAACGCGGGGAACGGACGGAGCGAAGCGAGGGCGTGAAGCCCGTTTGGAGACCAGCAAAAGCCCAGAGAAAGCCCCTGTTCTGGTCTGCAAAAGGGCGTGCTCCGATAGCTACTGCATATTGACTTTTATTTATTCAGTAGCTATAATATAGATATTGAGTATATATTCTTGATAGGATGGAGGTGCTGATATGAAGACAATCGCAGTCGTTTGCGAGAAAGGCGGCACCGGTAAGTCGGTGATAGCCAACGAGCTTTACGAGAGCTATGTGCGACAGGGCGTGCCCGCGTCGCTCTACTCTCTGGACGGTCAGTATAAGGACGCGTCGTCTTCGAAGAAGGTCGAGGATGCCGAGGTTGCCATCGTCGATACGCCGGGCGTGCTGACGGACAATCTGAGTGACCTCGTTTCCGGTGCGGACGTCATCGTCATCCCCGTTCGACCGACGCCGAACGACATCGAGCCGTTCACGCGAACGGTCTCTATCGTGGCGAAGAACACGAATGCCCCGCTGGTCATCGTGGTGAACGGGACGAACCGTTTTCGCATGTGCGCGTCGTTCATGGCGTGGCTTGAGAAGAAGCCATGGGCGAAAAACGTCGTCAAGGTTCCGCAGTCCGAGGCAATCGTGCAGGCGCAGGGCATGCGGAAATCCGTCGTGAACGTGGACAGGCACGGTGCCGCCGCCGAGGCGGTCCGCACGATGTGCCGCAAGGTCAGCGTTTTGGCGGGTCTGCCGTTCGAGAAGAAGCAGTTGAAAAGGATAGATACTCATTAGATACTTGTTAGATAATGAGTATCTATGCGAGGAGGTAGGATATGGCGAAGAAGCAAGATATGGCGGCATTGCTCGACAAGTTCGAAGCAGACGCCGCGAAGGAACACGATAAGAAGGAGGCCAAGGCGAGCGTTTTCGCCGATGCATCAGAGGAGCGCGCTACGTCGTTGGTCTCCATGACGAAAAGCGATAAGGAGCGCCTGACGGGGATTGCGAAGGCTCACGGGTTGAGCCTGTCCGCGTTTTTCCGTCTGGCTGCCGACGAGTACATCGCGAACCATGACTGGTAAGGAGGGAAACGAATAGATGGCAAAGAATTTGACGGAGGATGCGGTACGCGATTTGGCGCGTGACATTCTCGGGCTTGTAGATAGCGATGCGGCGCGTGCGGGTGTCGGGCAGCTCACGACGTTCAATCAGCTGGGATTCGTGGGCGTTGCCGATAAGCCGGACGGCTGGTATCTGCCTAAGAACAAGGCAGACGTGGCGTTGGTGTTGGAGACGAAGGCGACACGCATTGCCCTTGGCAAGGCACAGGTGGATGAGGTGCTGAAGAACGTCCGCATTGTGCAAACGCAGTACGAGAAGGTTGTTGGTGTTCTGTACAACGGCGAGGACGTGCGCGTGTTCAAGGCTGAGGAGGAAGTTAAGACGCCCGACAAGTTGCAGCACGTCGGCTATTACCTGTCGCTCTACACCGTCGACAGCATCGACAAGGAGCGCATTTACCAGCTGACGGCGCGTATCAACAACTGTCTGCACTTCGAGTTCGGCATCAAGAATCTATATCACCGCATGATTTTCACGGCATGCGCGTTGGTTGCCGAGCGTTACGGCGCGGGATTGAAGCGTCTGAAAGACCTTGGGTATGAGACGTTTCATACGGCGATTCACTCGACGCTTGCAAAATCATTGATAGCCAGTCGCAAACAGAATGCGAAGATTGACATCCTGTTGGAGGAATATTCCGACATCAAGATGAACACGACCGACAATCAGAAGGCAATCAATGATTTCATTGACTGGGTTGTCGAGATTTCCGAGTGCGTCAACTCTAACAAGTGGCGCGGCGAGGACGTGATGGGCATCTTCTTCAACGAGTTCAATCGTTACAAAAAGAAATCCGAATCGGGGCAGATATTCACGCCCGAGCACATCACGGACTTCATGTACAAGATTCTCGAAGTGAACATGGATGATTGCGTTCTGGACGCCACATGTGGTTCTGGCGGCTTCCTCGTGAAGGCCATGGCGAACATGATTCGCGAGGCCGGCGGCATGGAGACGAAGAAGGCCGGTGAGATTAAGTCTAAGCAGCTCTATGGCATTGAGTTCGACCGTGAGATTTACGCTTTGGCGTGCGCGAACATGCTGATTCATAAGGACGGCAAGACGAACCTCGAGCAGATGGATACTCGCTCGGAGGCGGCCTGCGAGTGGATGCAGTCCAAGCCGATTACGAAAGTGCTAATGAACCCGCCGTACGAGAACAAGTACGGCTGCATGACCATCGTCGAGAACGTGCTGGACAGCGTTCCCGCGCATACCCAGTGCGCGTTCATCCTGCCGGATAAGAAGCTGGAGAAGGCATCGAAGGCGCAGATGAAGCGTATTCTGAAGAACCACCGCCTGCGCAAGGTCATCAAGCTGCCGGAGGATTTGTTCTTCGGCGTTGGTATAACCACGAGCATTTTCGTGTTCGAGTCCGGCATCGGGCAGGATGGCAAGGAGTTCTTCGCCTGCTATATGGAGTCTGACGGTCTGGTGACGGTCAAGAACAAGGGACGCCACGACGTCTACAGCAAGTGGGCAGCTATCGAGGCTCATTGGGTCGATGTGGTCGAGAAGCAGTCTGGTGACGATACGTGCCAATGGGTAAATCCTGACGAGCACTTGTCCTACCAGATGCCGCAGAAGCCCTTCGAGATTTTCGAGGAGGACTTCCGTAAGACGGCGATGGACTACTTGATGTTCCGGCAGGGCATCGACGTAAAGGCGTTCGGCGAGAAGCTACTTGATACCGCGATGTATTCGAGCCGCGTGAGTGCCGACAACGAGTCCGTGACCGTGACCATGCAGAAAGGTGGTGGTGATGATGGCGAAGATTGATGCAAGTGGATGGAAGAAGTTCCCTATGTCGGATTTAGGGTTCTTGAATTATCACGGGGAGCGATTGAATAAGGCATCTCGAATCGAAGGTGATATTCCGTTTATTACCGCAGGTTTCGACAATCAGGGCGTCGCTCAGTACATCGGCAATGACCGGTCTACGTACATGGACCCAATTACAGTCGATATGTTCGGGAATTGCTTTTTCCATAAGGGTAAATGCGCGGGCGATGACAACGTTTATTTCTTTGTGAATGATGGCATATCAGAGTTGCGCAAGATGTTTATTGCGTCATGCATACACGCCAAGACATCAAAGCTGTTCGCGTATGTCGAGCAATTTCGTCAAACCCAAGCAGATGCACTTGACGTGGCCTTGCCCGTTGATACGTCTGGCGAACCTGACTGGGCATACATGGACGAGTACATGTTGGGCGTCATGGAAGAGGCTAAGGCGAGCCTTGAGAATATGGGCAAGGTCGAAAAGGAGCTTCATTCTGCCGACATTTCCGGCTGGAAACGATTCACCATCGGAAGTCTGTTCGAGATTGAAAAGGGTACGCGTCTGACCAGGGCGGCGATGATGGACGGAGACACGCCGTTCATCGGCGCTACTCTTGAAAACAACGGTATAACGGCACGGGTGGGCAATACTGGACATGTTCACCCCGGCGGACTCATGACCGTTGCATACAACGGGCAGAAGGCAACGGGAAAGGCGTTTTACCAGCCGATTCCGTTCTGGGCGTCCGATGACGTTAACGTGCTCTATCCGAAGTTTTCTCTTACCGAGAACATAGCTCTCTTCCTTGCGCCCCTATTCTGGGAAGCAGGCAGGCCGTATTCTTTCGGAGACAAGTGGGGCAAGGACGTTATGGAGAACAACTGCCTTGTCTTGCCTGTCAATGCATCGAGCGAACCCGATTGGGTGTATATGGACGAATACATGCGAACAATAATGGAGAACGCAGCGTCCGATTTGTCGGCTATGCAGTCAATCGGTTAATAGCGTGTAAGCCCGCCGTTCCATCTGGGCGGCGGGCTTATTTCCAAAGGAGTGAACCATGAAATCCTATAAACAGAAAAGACAGGGGGTGAGCCTATGGCACGCAAGAAGAAATTCGCGCCGAACGACAACAACCTTGCGATAGCGTACTATCGCTTCTCGTCCCACTCGCAGAACGACGCGAGCATCGACCAGCAGCGCGAGCTTGCCCACGAATGGGCGGATGCGCACGGCTTCAAAATCGTGCAGGAGTATGAGGACGCGGCAATATCCGGCACCACGGACGCACGACCGGGGTTCCAGCAGATGCTGTCGGAAGTCGCAAAAATCCGTCCCCATACCCTCATCATGTGGAAGACCGACCGTCTGGGACGCGACAAGTACGTTCTGGCGATGGCGAAGAAGAAAATCCGCGACGCGGGATGCGAGATTTACCTGCTCGCCGAGCACATCCCGACGGAGGGACCCGAAGGCGTCCTCATCGAGGGGCTGATGGAGGCCATGGCGGAGTATTACAGCCGCCAGCTTTCGCAGAACATCCAGCGCGGCATGGACTACAACGCGCAGCACGCCCTGTACAACGGCCACAAGCTGTTCGGCTACGACGTGGACAGGTCCACGAAGAAGTACATCCCGGACCCGAACACGGCGCCGTTCGTGCAGTGGGCGTTCAGGGAGTACGCGTCGGGCAAGCCGCTGAAGGCCATTGCCGAGGAGATGAACGCGCAGGGCCTGCGCACGCCGAGGAACGCGAAGTTCAGCGTGAACATGCTGAACAAGATGCTCAAGAACCGCGCCTACATCGGCGAGTACCATCACGGCGACATCACGGTCGCCGGCGGAATGCCCGTCCTTGTCGACGAGGCGACTTTCGACCGCGCGCAAAGGCGGTTCGCCGAGAACAAGCGCAAGGGTTCCCAGCGGGCGCACGGCATGGGCGACGCCGACGCCCCGCGCTATTGGCTCACGGGCAAGCTCTATTGCGGTGAGTGCGGGAGCACCATGCAGGGCGTGTCAGGTACGAGCAAGACCGGGCGGACGTATTACTACTACTATTGCTCCGCCCAGCGCAGGAAGGAGTGCCACCTGCATAAGGCCCGCAAGCGGGACTTGGAGGACATGGTGCTGTTCGCCCTGCACAACATCGTCGACGACGAGGAGAACGTGACGGCGCTCGCCCTGGATGCGGCGGAGTATTACGAGAAGAGCCACGACGACACCGCGTATCTCGAGGCGCTGGAGGCGAAGCGCAGGGAAGTGGAGAAGAGCCTCGCGAACCTCGTGAAGGTCATCGAGAGGGGCGTGGTCAGCGATACGGTGACACAACGTCTCGCACAGCTCGAGGAGCAGAAGAGCGCCCTGAACGATGCCATAGGGACGGAAAACGTCCGCGTGTCGCTGTGCGAGGACAGGCACAGCATCCAGGCGTACTTCGACAAGTTCCTGCATGCCGACGTGAACGACCCGGAGATTCGAGACCAGGTCTTCGAGTATTTCGTGGACAAGGTCTACCTGTACGACGACAAGCTCGTCGTGAGCATGTGGTTCTCCGAGGACGACAAGCAGGAAATCACGTGGCGGGACTGGTTCTCGCTGGATGAGTATTGGACCGACGAATCCCCTTTTGTTAAAGGGGAAGCCGTCGAGTTCGACTGCTTCCCCCTCGGCTCCACCACAACATGCCAGGCAGGCCCGAAAACGGGTCTGCCTGTTTTGTTTCCGCGGCTTTGATTAGGACGACAAGCCTGGCTTTCCGCTCACTTTTGGGCCGTGCGTCAAGTATTCGTGCAACGTGCCAGAACGTGTCCTGCCAAGGCGGGTTCTCTTGCTACAATGAGCCGGATATAAGAAGCAAGCTGAACCGGATGAATCAGGAATGACCAAACGTAACGAGCAACCCGCTCCTTCCCACGGAAAACATGCAGCACACGCCAAAAAGGCTCCCAATGAGCCGCCTCGCGTTGCGCCTTCGCACGGGAAGACTCAGGCGATTCCCCCTGTGGTTCCTGCGGGCATGAAGACATCTGGCGTCCCAGCGCCGCATAACGGCAACGGGTTTGCCCCCGAAATCGCCGACGCGCCGACTCTCGGCAGCAAGCCTCGCGCTGCCCGCATCGCGGGAATCGTTCTCGGTGTCGTCTTCGGGGTCCTGCTCGTCGTCTACCTTGTGGGGGTTGCCGTCTTCTCGGGTCATTTCTGGCCGAAGGCGACGATCGGCTCTTCCGACATTTCCTTCCAAACGCCCGACGAGGTCGCATCGGTCCTCGAGCAGGGAATCAACAAGTACTCGTTGCGCGTTCATGGCGACGGCTTGGATGTGACGCTTTCTGCTGATGAAGCGGGCGTGCGGTTCAATGCGGAGCAGATCGTGAGCGATATGTTCGCGCAGGCGAACGAATGGGCCTGGCCGGTCGAGGTGTTCCGTGAGCACGATGAGACCGAAAGCCTTGTCGCTACCCTCGACAAGTCCGGCGTTGCCGACAAGCTCCATCAGGCGATCGATGCGGTGAATGAGAACACGGAAGCTCCCGTGAACGCCACGGTGGCGTTCGATGAGGACGCGAAGATGTTCAAGATCGTGAAGGAGAAGTACGGCACGCAGATCAACACCGACGTGGTGATGCAGGACGTGGAGCAGGCCGTCGCCACGCTCGAGAGCGAGGTCGTGCTCGACGAGCGCGCGCTCTCGCAGCCGACGATCTTCTCGGATGACCAGCGCGTGATCGATGCGACGTCGCAGGCGAACAGCATGATCCTCGCCAACGTGCAGCTCATGATGGCGGGGAAGAGCGCTCTCGTGTTCGACGCGTCGGTTATCGGTCCCTGCATCTCGATTGGGGAGGATTGCTCGGTGTCGTTGAACGAAGACGCGCTCGGCGCCTGGGCGGACGAGGTCGCCTCGGCTTACACGACGGTCGGTTCCACGCGCTCCTACACGCGTGCGGACGGCGCGCAGTTCAGCGTGTCGGGCGGTTCATATGGCTGGAAGGTCGACCGCGACGCGCTCTTCGATTGGGCGAAGGCGGCGATCGAGGCTGACCAGACGGGCGAGGCTGACTTGCCTTGCAGCCAGACCGCGAACGCGTGGAACGGGGTCGGCGGTCGCGATTGGGGCGCTCGCTACATCGATATTGACCTGTCGGCGCAACATGCGTGCCTCTTCGATGAGAACGGCGAGGTTATCTGGGAATCTGACATCGTGAGCGGCAAGCCGCGCGGCGGTTCGGGAAGTCTTACTCCCACGGGCGTGTACGTCATCAACTCGAATTCGGGCGGATCGACGCTCGAGGGCACCAACGATGACGGATCGAAGTACAAGACGCCCGTCACCTACTGGATGCCATTCGTCGGGAATTTGATCGGCCTGCATGATGCCAGCTGGCAATACGCGTTCGGCGGAACGCGATATCGGGACGGCGCGGGGTCGCATGGGTGTGTGAACCTTCCGACGAGCAAAGCTGCCGAGTTGCACGGGCTTTGCTCTGTAGGCGACGTCGTGGTGTCGCACTGGTAAGAAAAAGAGAGCCTGCCTGCGCAGTTCGGTCGATGCGCGGGCAGGCTCTCTTCGTTTGCTACGGGTTTTGCCAGCGCGATGCAGCTAGCTTACTGTGATGTCGGCGTAGTGAAGCGGGATGACCTTCTCGAGGTCGCTCGGGGCAAGCTCGACCTGGCACCCGATGCGTCCGCCCGAGAACATGATCGTGTCGAAGAGTTGTGCCGTTTCGTCGATGGTGGTCGTGAACAGCTTCTTCATCCCGACGGGGGAGCATCCTCCGTGCACGTAGCCGGTCAGAGGCAAGAGCTCCTTCGACTTTAGCATACTCACGGCCTTCTCGCCGACAGCCGCTGCCGCCTTCTTCAGGTCGAGCTCTTCGGCGACGGGCACCATGAACACGTAGTGCTCGCCCGATTTCGCGACGGTGACAAGCGTCTTGAAGGTTTGATCTGGGTCCTGCTGGAGGAGTTTCGCCACCTCGACGCCTGAAAGCGCCTTCTCGCATGGGAAAAGATGGCTCTCGAAGGGCACTCCTGCGGCCTCGATTTCCCTCATGGCGTTCGTTTTCGTTTCCTTTTGCTTCGACATGGCTGGTCTCCTTGATGGTTGTTTCGGAAGGGTAGCACATGTTTGATGAAAAGATGCATTGAACCATTTATTCCTTGCAGAGTGTTTTAGCTGTGATATATTTTCGCAGCTAAAATATTTAGGATGGAAAAGATGAGGAAGAAAGGGGTTTGCTGCGTGGAACAATCCATTGAGGAATTGAAGCAGCGGCTCTTTGAGGCCACGAGGCGCGTGCGCAAAAGCCGATCGCACCGGCCTCTGCCTGAGGGCATCACACCGGCCGAGGGCTTCGTTTTGATGTCGATTTCGCAGCTTATGTCTGACGGAAAGCGCGTCCGGTCGGGCGATATCGCCAAGCGTGGCCACAACACTCCGAGTGCGACGTCGCAGGCATTAAGGTCGCTTGAGGAGAAGGGCTTCATCACAAGGCATCGCGACGAGGGCGACAGCCGCGGCGTCACGGTGCGGCTGACGGAGCTCGGCTGGAAATACGAGCAGATGAACAGGCGTATGCACGATCGCCGCCTCGAGGACCTTCTCGAGTTCCTCGGGGCAGACGATGCGCGTGAGTTCGCTCGTATCGCCGAGCGCTTGTCCGACTTCGAGAGCACCCACCCTTGGAGCGCCTATGTCGAGGGGCCTCGCAAACTTAAGGGCGATTCCACGCGGAAGGAGCTTTCGCAAGAGGCTTTCGCAGGAAGCGGTTCGGGGGAAGGCGGCGAGCGATGCGAATAGCCAAAAACCTTGCTCATCATAAAATCGCGGTGCTGCTTATCGTTGTGCTTCTGGCCGTGCAGGCTTTCTGCGACTTGTCGCTTCCGAGGTACACCTCCGACATCGTTGACGTGGGAGTCCAACAATCGGGTGTGGAGCACGCGTCCGCGTCGCAGCTGTCCGCACGAACCCACGACCTCGTGGAGATGATGCTGCCCGAATCCGACGAGCAGCTCTTCGCCGAGGCGTACGACGAGACCGCAGGCGGAGACTATACCCTCACCGAGGTGGGATATGATCAGCGAGAGGACCTTGACGAGGCGATGGCGCTTCCGCTCTCCGTCGTCCACTATGCCGACCAGATTCCCGATCTCGACCTTGACCAGGTGAAAGCAGCGTTCGATGCCGGGCTTGTGAGCAAAGACGACGTGATGTCCATGCTCGATGAGTCTCGTGAGTCGTTGGGCGATATGGCGGATACGCTTATCGCGCAGCAAGGCATCGCCGCAGCTCGGGCGGAATACGAGCAGCTGGGTGTCGACATGGACGCCATGCAGATGGACTATCTCTTCTTCACGGGCGCCAAGATGCTCATGCTCTCCGCGCTCGGCATGGTCGTGGCAATCGCAATCGGCTTCCTCGCGTCGCGAACCGCGGCAAAGGTCGGTCGATCTCTGCGCGGGCGGCTTTTCGACAAGGTCGTCACCTTCTCCGACGCCGAGATTCAATCGTTTAGCGCGGCGTCGTTGATCACGCGCGGGACCAACGATGTCCAGCAGGTGCAAATGGTTACCGTGATGCTGCTGCGCATGGTTCTCTATGCGCCCATCCTCGCAATAGGCGGCGTCATCATGATCGCGCGCACCAACCTCTCGATGGGCTGGATCGTCATCGTCGCCGTGCTCGCAATCGCGCTTATTCTCGTGGTGCTCATCAAGGTCGCCATGCCGAAGTTCAAGATCATGCAGAAGCTGATCGACCGCGTGAACCTTGTGTCGCGCGAGATGCTCATGGGCCTTTCGGTCGTGAGGGCGTTCAACCGCGAGCAGCATGAGGAGGAGCGCTTCGACGAGGCGAGCACGCGCCTGATGAAAACGCAGCTTTTCACGAACCGCGTCATGACGTTCATGATGCCGCTCATGATGCTCATCATGAATCTCGTGTCGGTTGGCATCGTGTGGTTCGGCGGCCATGCAATCGACGCGGGCACGCTCCAGACAGGCGACCTCATCGCATTCATCACCTACTCGATGGTCATCATCATGGGCTTCCTTATGATCGGCATGCTCTCGATCATGCTCCCGCGCGCCGACGTCGCAGCCCAGCGTATCGAGGAAGTGCTCGAATGCGAGCCCTCAATCTGCGATCCCGCCCCTGCCGATTCCAAGGATGCTGAGCTTTCGGCCTCTTGCGTGCCCGGTGCCGAGGTCACATTCCACGACGTGTGCTTCCGCTACTCCGATTCCGCCGAGAACGTCCTCGACCACGTTGATTTCACGTGCAAGCCCGGAAAGACCACAGCCATCATTGGCAGCACAGGCAGCGGGAAATCGACCATCGTGAAGCTGGTGCTTCGGTTCTACGACGTCAGCCAGGGAAGCGTCACCATCGACGGCGTCAACGTTCGCGACGTGAGCCAGCACGCGTTGCGCAGGCAGCTCGGCTACGTTCCCCAGAAGGCGTTTTTGTTCAGCGGCACGATTTCGAGCAATATTGCCTACGGGGCAGAAGGCGCCGACGACGAGCGGATTCGCCGCGCGGCCGACATCGCCCAGGCAAGCGAGTTCATCGGCGAGAAGCCCGAAGGGTTTGAAAGCTCCATCGCTCAGGGAGGCACGAACGTCTCTGGCGGCCAACGGCAGCGCCTCGCTATCGCGCGTGCGCTTGCGACCGACGCGCGCGTCTTCCTCTTCGACGACAGTTTCAGCGCGCTCGACTACAAGACCGACGCCGCGCTTCGCCATGAGCTTGGTGCCCGCTTGGGCGGCAAGACCGTGATCATCGTCGCCCAGCGCATCTCGACCGTCCTCTCTGCCGACCAGATCGTCGTGCTCGATGAGGGGCGCGTCGTCGGCAAGGGCACGCACGCGGAGTTGATGGACAGCTGCGAGGAGTATCGCGAAATCGCCATGTCCCAGTTGTCGGAAGAGGAGCTTGCGGGAGGTGGTGCGCGATGAGCGAAAACGCTCAGGATTTGAGGAAAGTGACGCAGCGCCGCCGTCCTCCGCACGGACCGGGCGCGCGGATGATGCCTGGCGAGAAGGCGAAGGACTTCAAGGGAACCATCGCGAAGCTCGTGCGTTTCATGGGCCAATTCAAGGTTTCGCTTGCCGTCGCCATTGTGTTCGCCATCTTCTCTGCGGCCTTCAGCATCGTGGGTCCGAAGGTGCTCTCGCAGGCGACGACCGAGCTGTTCAACGGCATCGTCGCGAAGATCGGCGGCACGGGCGGCATAAACTTCGACGCCATCGCGGGCATCATCGGCGCGACGCTCGCTCTCTACCTTGTCAGCGCTGCTTGCAGCTTCCTGCAGGGATGGATGATGTCGAGCGTGTCGCAGCGCACCTGTTATGGGCTTCGCCGCGCCATCGCCGAAAAGATCGACCGCGTTCCCGTCGGTTACTTCGAGCGCAACTCGATCGGCGACACGCTCTCGCGCATCACCAACGACGTCGATACCCTAGGGCAGAGCCTGAACCAGGGCGTCACGCAGATGATCACGTCGGTCACCACGCTCATCGGCGTCGTCGCGATGATGGTCTCGATCAACTTGGTGATGACGGGGATCACGCTTGTCATGCTCCCGGTCTCGCTTGTGCTCATCATGGTCGTGGTGAAGCTCTCGCAGAAGCACTTTCGCGCTCAGCAGGAGAAGCTCGGGGAAATCAACGGGCAAGTCGAGGAGACGTTCTCCGGCCATGCGATCGTGCGCGCGTTCAACCAGGAACAGGCGTGCGAGGAGCGCTTCGAGGAGACGAACGACAAGCTCTACGAGAGCGCGTGGAAATCGCAGTTCCTCTCGGGCCTCATGCAGCCGGTCATGAACTTCGTCGGCAACCTCGGCTACGTAGCGGTGGCGCTCGCGGGCAGCGTGTTCGCGGTGCAGGGTGCCATCACGGTGGGCGATATCCAGGCGTTCATCCAGTACGTGAAGAACTTCACGCAGCCGATCACTCAGTTGACCCAGGTGAGCAACGTGCTCCAGCAGATGGCGGCCGCAGCCGAGCGCATTTTCGCCTTCTTGGAAGAGGAGGAGGTCGCACCCGAGGAGCCGAAGGCGCAAACCTCGCAGGTCCCGTGCAACGTGGAGTTCGACCATGTGCGCTTCGGGTACTCGCCCGACAAGCCTGTCATCAACGATTTCTCGGCGAAGGTCTCCGAGGGCCAGACGGTCGCCATCGTGGGTCCGACGGGCGCCGGCAAAACGACCATGGTGAAGCTGCTCATGCGCTTCTACGACGTCGACGGAGGCGCAATCCGTATCGGCGGCGTCGATGCGCGCGACTTCTCGCGCTCCGACGTCCGCTCGATGTTCGGGATGGTGCTGCAGGACACGTGGCTGTTCAGCGGCACGATTCGCGAGAATATCCGCTATGGCAAGCTCGACGCGACCGACGAGGAGGTGGAGGCTGCGGCGCGCGCGGGCTGCGCGCACCACTTCATCACCACCCTGCCCGGCGGCTACGATTTCGTGATCAACGAGGACGCGACCAACATCAGCCAAGGCCAGCGCCAGCTTCTCACGATTGCGCGTGCGATCTTGGCGAACCGGCGCATGCTCATTCTCGATGAGGCGACGAGCTCGGTCGACACGCGCACGGAGGAGCGCATCCAACGGGCCATGGATAACCTCATGGAGGGCCGTACGTCGTTCGTGATTGCGCATCGCCTCTCGACGATCCGCTCGGCGGACTTGATCTTGGTCATGCAGCACGGCGACATCGTCGAGCAGGGCACTCATGACGAGCTGCTCGCTCGCGGTGGCTTTTATGCGGAACTGTACAATTCGCAGTTCGACGAGGGCGAAGAGTAGGTATGCTTTGCAAGGGCGCCTCCTGGGGCGCCCTTGTTTGCTCGCTACTAGATTCTCAGTGGAGTGTTCGTGGAAGAAAGCGCTGATAATTCTCAAGTTATGTCGGAGGCCGACGGTTCGGTCGCATCGCCTGCCGACTCATCTGACGACCCGTCGCCCTTCGTGCAGGAAGACGGGCTGGTCCATATCGCCGCATTCGATTTCGATGGGACCTGCATCTCGGGTAACTCGCCGGTGCTTCTGGTCCGTCGGCTCATGAAGCTCGGCATGCTGGAAAAAAGCGTCCTTGCGCGCATCATGTTGTGGGGGATTGCTTACAAGCTGCGCCTTCCCCAGAACGAGAGCTGGGTACGCGGGCTCGTCTTCCGCGCATTCGCGGGCAAGCCGGTCTCGCACGTCGATGCGTTCCTGCGGGATTTCTACGACTCGGACGTGGCGTTGCTGTTCCGCGAGCGGGCCACGGCGGAACTGCTAAGCCAAAAGGAGCAGGGCCGCGTTGTCATACTCGTGTCGGCGACCTTCGAACCCATCGTCTCCCGCGCGATGGAGTTTCATCCGATTGACTTTCAGATATCGACGCGCATGCGTGCGGCAAAGGACGGCACCTACACCTGCGAGGTTGAGGGGCTTCCCGTGGAAGGCGACCAGAAGATCGTGCGCCTGCGCGAGTTCGCCGATGAGCGCTTCGGCGCGGGCCGCTGGGTTCTCGATGCCGCTTATGGCGATCACCATTCGGACCGCACGCTTCTCGGGGCTGCAAGAAATCCTGTTGCCGTGACTCCCGATCGCCCCCTTGCGAGAACGGCGAAAAGCGAAGGTTGGCGCATCGCGGAGTGGTAGCTTCCCTGGCATGTCGCGGAGCTTTCTTCCCGTTTTCTTTCGTCCGTGTAAAGAATCGTGGGAATACCGTCACTTGGGGCCAGATTCGCCTCTCGTAGTTTAATATAAGAGGTTAAACATAGAGAATGCGATGCGCGTGCGCATCCGCTTTTTACGAATGGAGGTGGGTCCATGCTGGAGAACGCTGACAAGCAAAGCTGTGGTGAAGGTGCTGACGGAAGCGATGTTGATTATCTGCTTCGCGCCAAGGACGCGTGCGCGCAAGGCGACGCCGTGCTCGGCATGCATCTGTATTTGACCGCCTTCGAAAAGGCAGCGGGAGCTGCCGGCGATCCGAGCCCCGAGGCTGTTGATGCGCTGAAGAAGGCGTGGGATTTGGCGTGCGATCTTAAGGAGCGCTCTCTCGCTGAGTACATTTTCGGCAAGCTCGACCCGTTCCTGAGCGCGGGGGAGTCCTCGGAGTGCTCGGAGCGGCTTCAGCAGCTCGCCCTCGACAAGCTCGAGGAGTTCGGGCTTTCCAGGGGAGATCTTCAAGATGTGGCGGAGGCGATCTCGAGGGATCTCCTCGGGTTTGACGCCAAGCTGTTCAAAGTGGAACCCCTCGGCGATTTCCCGTCGGGGGACCTGTCGTCTCTTTTGACAGGGAAGGGCAAGGCCGAGGCGGAAGGGGAACCCTCTTCTGACGGCGATGTCTCCCGCGCATCCGATCGTGTGGAGCGCGATGGCATGACTGTGCTTTCGAAGCTTGCGGTCGACGCCGGTGTCAAGTCCCCGGGCGATCAAAAGGAAAAGCTCACCTACGACGACCTTGCGGGATATGACGCGGCAGTTGCCACGATGCGCGATTTCGGCATTGGTATGCAGGATGACCCCGACTTCAAGTCGCTCGTCACCATGCTGAACGCGCGCCATGGGCTTGACCGCCTTCCAGTGACCGACACCTTCGTGTTCCGCTCGCCGGCGCGCGAGGATGCGAGTCGCTTCGTGCAGGCGACGATCGGGGAGCTTAAGCTCCCGGCGATGCGCATGCGCATGGAGGAGAACCTCTCGGGCATGCCGATTCTTTGCGTGATGGGGCCTTCGGGCAACGCGACGCGGGCGGTGCGCGCGGACAGCGTCTTCTCGGGGCGCGGCGTTCTCGTGCTCGAGGACATTGATCTGTGGAGTGCTCCCCAGGCGGACGGGGGCGACGACTTCGAGGGTTTCGTGTATGCCTCGCTCTCGCGCGGCGCCCGCGAGGCAATCGAGCTTATTCGCTCGGCGGTGGACAACCCTGACGTCTACGTCTTGGCCTCGGCTTCGAAGAACGCCGATATCGACCCGTTCTTCCTGGAGCTTCTTGAGCCGCTGTCGCTTATCGACATCGAATGCCCGACGGCCGAGGAACGCGTCGAAATCTGGATGGAAATCGCCCGCGATCACCCTTCGATTCGCAGCATTCGAGTTGCCGACCTGGTGCGTTATTCGGTGAACATGCCCCGTTTCGACATCTACATGGCAGCGCGCGAGGCTATCGAAGAGGCCTACAAGGAAAGCCTCTTCGCTCGCCGCTACGTTCCGGTCACGCGTGACAACCTCTTCGATAAGCTTGCCGCCTACCAGCCGCTCGATTCCAAGGAGTACCGCGAGCTGGAAGATCAGGTAGTGCGTGATTTCCGCTCTGACTTGGAAAACATCGAAGACCTGCTTTCGGGCCAATAGGGGGAGGGCTCATCGATGGATATCACACGACGCTGCGACTATGCGTGCAGAATCCTGCGCGCCGCATACCGTAATGGTGATGAGCGTATGTCCGTTGCGGAGCTCGCCGAACGCGAGGGAATTCCCTATGCGTTTGCGCGCAGCATCCAGCATGACCTCACGAAGTGCGGCTTCGTCAACACGACGCGCGGTGCCCGCGGCGGTCTGCGCCTTGGGTGCGACCCTGCTACTGTGACCGTTCGCGATGTGGTCGAGGCTGTGCAGGGGCCGGTAAGCGTCTCTGAATGTGGCGCAGGAAGCGCGCCATGCGGCCAAAGTGACACCTGCGCTTACAACAAAGTTTGGCGCGGTGCCGATCGCATCTTAAGCGATTACCTGGGGTCCATCACGCTGAAGGACCTCTTCGAGATGGGCGGAGATCATCCGAAAGTGCGCGAGGCGCTCGGCGATTGCGAAGGCGGTTGTAATGCCTGCGCGGGCCGCATCAACCTCGCCCTAACCGAATCCTGCCATGGGAAGGCATCCAACTAGCATGGAGCTGCCTTCCTGCGCGTGGCCTGCGAACGCCCCCTCCCCGGAGGCGTTCGTTGCTTTGGTGAGCTGCGAGGGTGCGCGGTTCTACCGCGATCTGCCCTGGCGGAATATCGGCGACGCCTATGCAGTGCTGGTCTCCGAGGTGATGCTCCAGCAAACGCAGGTGAAGCGTGTGCTCGGCCGTTGGGAGCGCTTCTTGGCGAAGTTCCCCACGCCCGATGCCTTGGCGAGCGCGAGCACGTCGGACGTCGTGGGCGAATGGCAGGGGCTTGGCTACAACCGCCGCGCACTCGCTCTCAAGCGCGCATGCGAGATCTGCTCGCAAGATTTCGGGGGGAAGCTGCCCGAAACGGTCGACGAGCTTAAGGCTCTTCCAGGCATCGGTCCCGCAACGGCGGCAGGTGTTGTCGCGTTCGCGTGTAACCGTCCGGCAATGTATCTGGAGACCAACGTCCGTACGGTGTTTCTGCATGAGCTTTTCCCTGATGAGGAAGGTATTCGAGACAAGCAGCTCGAGCCCCTTGTCCGCGCGACGTGCCCTGCGGATAACCCCCGGTCGTGGTACTATGCGCTTCTCGATTATGGCGCGCATTTGAAGGCTACGTTCGGCAACGCTTCCCGTCGCAGTGCGCACTACACGCGGCAAAGCGCGTTCGAGGGGTCGCGTCGTCAGAAGCGAGCGGAAGTGGTGCGCATCGTGCTTGCGGCCGAGGGGGCGATTTCGCTTGAGGAGGCCCATTCGCTTCTCAACAGCTTCGAGCGCGACCACGGGCGCGATGGCGTCGACGACAAGTTGTTCGCATCGATTACGTCCGATCTCGAGCGAGAAGGGTTTTTCGTCGTCGAAGACGGCATTGCGCGCGCCTAGTCGGGGGGGCGCTAAGACGGGAGGAATGAGGCTTTGGGCTTCGTCGAGCTGTTCTTCATCGGCGTTGGGCTGTCGATGGACGCCTTCGCTGTTTCCATCTGCAAAGGGCTGGGGATGAAACGCCTCAACATGGGGCAGGCGCTCGTGATTGGGCTTTTCTTCGGAGGCTTTCAGGCGCTTATGCCCCTTATCGGCTGGGCGCTCGGCACGCAGCTCGCCGATTTCATTACGCCGATCGATCACTGGATTGCTTTCATCCTGCTTGCGCTTATCGGCGGGAAGATGCTCTTCGACGCCTTTCGTGAAGGCGACGAGGAGGAAGCGGGCGAGCCAAAGGATACGAGGCTCGACTTAAAAGAGCTGCTCATGCTGGCCATTGCGACGAGCATCGACGCGCTTGCCGTGGGTATCACCTTCGCGTTTTTAGGCGTGAACATCATCTGGACGATAGCGGTCATCGGCGTGACGACGTTCGCCCTCTCCGTGGTGGGCGTCGCCGTGGGGCATGTTTTCGGCGCGCGCTACGAGAAGGGTGCGACAATCGCGGGCGGCATCGTTCTCATCTTGATAGGCTGCAAGATTCTTCTCGAGCACTTGGGAATTATAGCGCTTTAGTTCTCAGGTGCCACAGCTTGCTGGCAGCGCGCTGAGAGCTACGTACCGTATCCCGCATCCTTCGGCGCTGTATCCCCCGCCACAGCTTGCATGGCTTTTTCTTGAAAAACGGCTCGCCGTGGACAAAACTGGTCGATATGTGAGTCAGCCCAGGTGAAGCGTCGTCCATCTTGCATACCCGTCGATTTACGACCTGGGCTTTCTCAGGCAAAGCAATTAGGGAAAGCGTTCGGGGAGCTATACCGACTCACATATCGCCATTATTTGTCCACGATAGGCGGAAATCGGGAAAAACGCCTGCTTACTACCCGATGGGATAGCTTCCGAGCACCTTCACTTCGCGCAGCTTCAGACGCAGGCAGTTCAGCGCGGTCTGGATGTTGGGCTCGTTGGCGTTGCCCTCGAACTCGATAAAGAACATATAGTCGCCGAGAGCCTGCTTGGTCGGGCGCGACTGGATGAGCGAGAGGTTGACGCCCGCATAGGCGAACTCGGACAGAATCATGTTCAGCGTGCCCGCGCGGTCCATGTTCAGGAAAAGCGCGACCGACGTCTTGAATTTCGTCCCCGTGAACACGGGCGCATGTCCTTGTCGACCGATGAGCGCGAAGACCGTCTGGTTGCCGAAGTGGTCCTCGATGTCGTGGGCGTAAACCTTCGCGCCGTGGATTTCCGCGGCGAAGGCGTTCGCGATGCCCGCCGTATGGATATCAGCTGCCGCGAGGCGCGCGCTCTCGGCGGTGGACGATGTGGTCACGGTCGTGCGGCTGGGGAGCTTCTCCGACATGAAGCGGCGACATTGGGCGAGCCCCTGCGCATGAGACGCCACGGTGGTGATATCCTCGAGCTTGGCGTCGGGGTTCACGACGAGGCAGTGGTGGATATCGACGACTTCTTCCCCCAAGATAACGGAGGTGCTTTTCAGCGCGAAACCGTCGAGTGTGGCGGTAACCGGCCCCTCGATGGAGTTCTCCTTCGCGACAACACCGAACTCGCAGCGGCCGCGGTCGACGCAATCGAAGACCTCGTCGAAGGAGGTGCACTCGATAAAGTCGGGGCTCTCGATGCCGAGGCGCTTCGCGAAGGCGAGCGTCGCCTCGTGAGAGTACGTGCCGGTTGGGCCGAGGAATGCGATGGTGTTGTCGGGCGATTTCATGGGTGGGCAACTCCTTGGAAGCGGTTTTCACGTGCGCAAACATTGTAGCGGTCGCATTCGATAGAGGGCGATATTCCCTGAAAAAGTCTTTGAACGGGAGTCTTCCCGTTGCGTAATCTTTGGGCCGTGTTATTTCGTTTGCTGATTCTCGGTTAAACATTCGATACGCAATACAATGCTTGAGCAGGCATAATTGGTGTTACATAGCGAAATAGGCGTAACATTTTCGGTACAAGCACCTATTTTTTCATCCCTTTGCGTTTATTCCGCAACAATAAATGCATACAATGGCTAGGTTTTATACAAGGAACGTTCGCGCATGCATGGATCGGTATGCGCGGGCACTCCACAATCGATTCTTGAGAGAGAAAGAGGAGGTGTGCACATGGTAAACGAAGCTACTGCTTCCGAGTTTTCCGGTATGCTCGAAGCGCGGGGGGTTACGCGACGCAGCTTTATGAAGCTTTGCGGTACGATCGCGGTCGCAGCAGGACTTTCCGAGCTCGCGGCTCCGCGCGTTGCTTCCGCATTGGAAAACTCCGTTATCGGTGCAACTAAGGGTAACCTGTATCCTGTCATCTGGATCGAAGGCGCATCGTGCACAGGCTGCACGGAGTCCTTCGCTCAGGTTGAGACTCCCGATCCGGCAGAGGTTGTGCTTGAACTTCTGTCACTCAACTACTCCGAGACGCTTTCTGCAGCGGCAGGTTGGTCGATGGAGGAAGCCAAGGAGCAGACGATCGAGTCTGGCAACTACGTTCTCGTGTACGAGGGCGCTGTGCTCGAGGGCTGGGGCGGCCAGGCGCTTCGCGTCGCCGATAAGCCCGGCACCGAGCATCTGATCGAGGCTGCCAAGAACGCGAAGACGGTTGTCGCGCTCGGCTCTTGCGCCGTGAACGGCGGCTGGATGGGCGCTCACCCGAACTCCTCCGATGCGCTCGGCGTCGAGCAGTTCCTGAAGAAGTCCGGCATTGAGGTTCCCGTCGTGAACATCCCCGGCTGCCCGGCGAACCCCGAGTGGCTCGTTTCTGTGCTCGTCGACGTGATCATGCTCGACAGCAAGCAGCTCAAGCTCACGAGCGACAACAAGCCCGAGGGCATCTTCGGCCAGACCATCCACGACAACTGCGAGCGCCGCGGTCACTTCGAGAACGGCGAGTTCGTCTACAAGTTCGGCTCCGAGGAAGAGGCAAAGGGTTACTGCCTCTACCCGCTCGGCTGCCGCGGTCCGCAGACGAAGTCCACGTGCGGCATCACGATGTGGAACAATCGTCGCAGCTGGTGCGTGCAGGCTGGTTCTCCCTGCATCGGTTGTTGCGAGGCGAACCCCAACGACCCGGGCGACAACTGGATCGAGGTGAACACCCCGTTCTACAAGCGCCATCGCGACCTGCGCATTGGCGACTGGATGGTTCAGCCCGGCACGATCGCTCTCACGCTTACAGGCCTCGTCGCTGCAGCGCTCGTCGTGCATGGCTTCGGCATGAAGGCCACCGGACGCATGGACGGCGGCGCGGACTTCGAGACCATCCGCAAGTGGGATAAGGATCATCCCGAGAACTCCATTGGCACCTACGACCTTACCGACGAGGAGAAGGCGCAGGCTTGCAAGGAGAATTCCGGCAATCTTACCCAGAAAGAGCGCCTCTACGACACCATCGGCGTTCGTCCCGACATGAAGAAAAACGATACGGAAGGAGGTCAGGAGTAAATGACCCGTTCTATCATTGACCCGATTACCCGTATCGAAGGCCATCTCCGCGTCGAGATGGAAGTCGAGAACGGCAAGGTCTCCGATGCGTGGGTCTCGGGCGGCTGCTTCCGCGGCATGGAGCTCGTCGTGAAGGACCGCACTCCCGAGGACGCGGCTCAGATCGTCGAGCGCATCTGCGGTGTTTGCCCGGTTTCCCATGCTCACGCCTCCTCGATCGCCGCTGAGAAGGCTTACGGCATCGAGATCTCCAATAACGCGCGAATCATCCGCAACCTGATCGAAGGCGCCCAGTTCCTGCACAGCCACATCCTGTGGTTCTACAACCTGGCCGGCCTTGACTACGTGAACCCGCTGAACGCCCTGAAGGCGAACGTCGGCGACGCGTACGACCTGGCTGCTGCCAAGGGATGCGCTACCGCGAGCGATATGTACGCTTTAAAGGAGCGTCTCTCCAAGTTCGCCGACAACGGTCAGCTGTCCATCTTCTCGGGCAACTGGTTCGATGCCGAGGACGGCACGGGCTACAAGCTTCCTGCGGAGCTCGACCTCATCCTTACCGCGCACTATCTCGAGGCGCTTAAGATGCAGGCGAAGGCTTCCGAGATTGCGGCTCTGCTCGGCGGCAAGATGCCCCACGTCATGACCATTGTCCCAGGCGGCACCGCGTTCGTTCCCACTTCGAGCAAGCTCGATGACTTGAAGTACCTCGTCGACGAGCTGTACAACTGGGTCGAAGCGACCATGCTTCCCGACGTGCTCGCTCTCGCTCCGTACTACACGGATGCTCTCAACTGGGGCAAGGGCTACGGCCGCTACATCGCTTGGGGCGTGTTCGAGAACAAGAGCATGCTCTTGAACGAGCGCTACATGCCGGCAGGCGTCCTGCAGGATGGTCTTAAGCTCGAGGACGTCGATACCTCGAAGATTGCCGAATACGTGGGCCATTCCTGGTACAAGGGCGAAGAAACCCGTCAGTCTCCCGACTACACCACCGAGCCCGAGTACACCGAGTACTACAAGGACGGCTCGGACACAATCAACGACCGCTACTCTTGGGTCAAGTGCCCGGGTTACGACGGTAAGCCGATGGAGGCGGGCTCGCTCGCTCGCATCCTCGTTGCTTACAAGCGCAACGTGCCTTTCATCGTGAAGCACGTCGACGCGGTCCTCGAAGCGCTTGGCGCGCCGGGCGACCTGAATGCGCTCGGCTCCACGCTCGGCCGCACCGGTATCCGCCAGGTCGAGACGCTCTACATCGCAAGCCTCATGAAGGAATGGGTGGACGAGCTCATCGAAGCCGTGAAGAGCGGCGACAGCGAGTACTTCCGCGAGCCCGCCCGCATCTCCGGCGAGGGCGAGGGTCTTTGGGAGGCACCGCGCGGTGCGCTCTACCACGCCGAGAAGGTCGAAAACGGCCGTATCCAGGGCTATCAGATTATCATTCCGTCCACGTGGAACCTCGCTCCTCACAACGAGAAGGGCGAGTACGGTCCGCTCGAGCACGCGCTCATCGGCGTGCCGGTCGGCGACATCAAGAAGCCGATCAATGCGCTGCGCACCGTTCACAGCTTCGATCCCTGCACCGCTTGCGCCGTGCATGTGACCGAGCCTGCCACGGGCAAGCATTTCGAGACCGTTACGAGCCCTTGGGGGGTGAAGTAGGATGGCACATCTTGCACACTACCGTGAGGCGCATCCTCTCGTTTTCGTCATCACCCACTGGATCAACCTTATCGCGATGATCGTCCTGATCGTCACCGGTTTCTGCATCCATTTCCCGTTCTGGCCCTATTTCGAGAGCCTGGCGCGCGGCATGCACGTGTTCTTCGGCTTCGTGATTTTCCTGAACTGCGTGTTCCGCATCATCGCCGCGTTCTTCGTGAAGACGGCGCCGACGGGCGGCACGCGCAAGCAGGTCACCGACTACAAGACCTGGCTGCCGCAGAAGGATAACCGCCATCAGGGCCTTATCTGGATTAAGTACTACCTGTTCCTGAAGAAGGACCATCCGCTGGGAGCAAAGCTTGGCGTTCCTCAGAAGATTTCTTACCTGTTCATTCCGGTGCTCATCATCGTGATGTTCTACACCGGCATGTGCCTGTGGGTGCCGACGATGAACCTGCCGTTCTTTGCTGCCGGTACGAACCTCGTCGGCGGTCTTATGTCGATGCGCATCATCCACTACTTCATGATGTACATCTTCATCATCTTCATGTTCATCCATGTTTACCTGGCGAACATCGAAGGCATTGCCCCGACCAAGCTCATGTTCTTCTGGAAAGAGCATGGCGGACTGGTGTACGACCCCGATACCCACACCATCGTGGGCGAGGACGACCTCGGCGAGTCCGAGAAGCACTAGGCGTTTGCAACGTGAGGGAGCCCGCTGTCAAAAGCGGGCTCCTTTTATCTTCGCAGCTTGCAGGCGATGCGCGCGCTTTTCGAAAGCGCGTGCACCGAGGCATATGCTGCACATCGCAATCCCATTGTTTCGAAACCGACGGAGTAGAGAGAGGTGCGCGTCGTCATGGCACGTGAGCTCACTGATGAGGAAATTGCCCGCGAAGAGAAGTTCCTGGAGGGCGTTCCGCGCGTGAACATTGGCGCGCTTTTCTTGCCGCCCATCTGGGGGCCGGCGCACGGTATGTGGGCTGCCATTTTGTTTTACCCCATCTGGCTTTTCGCCGATAACACCTTTTACGCGGCTTTTGCGACCCCAAGTACGCTTTCCATTGTGTTCGCGGTGATTGTGTTCGTGCTTCTGACCGCGGCTACGGTGGCCTTTTCCGTCGTGAGCCAGCCGTTTGCGGCGCATCGTGCGGCAAAGCACGGTGTCTCGCGCGAGAAGTATCTCTCGCGCCAGAGGATCTGGGCTGTCGTTTCCGTAATCGTGGGCTGCGTGATGATTGCCGCTGCGACCTACTACAATCTTGCCATCCGTCCGGGATTGGGGGCTTAAGCGCATGGGAGAGAGGAAAGCCGCCGTTTTCTGCGTGGGAAACCGACTTATGCTCGATGAGGGAGTGGGGCCTGCCGTGTACGATGCCGTGCTGCGCGATTACGAGGTCCCTGAAAACGTGCGGCTTTTCGATGTTGGCTGCATGAGCTTGGATATGCTTCCCTACGTGGAGAGCTACGACGTGATCATCACGGTCGATGCGGTTGATGGCACGGGCGATGCCCCGGGCACGGTGTACCGCTTCTCGCCCGACGCCATGGCCAGGCATTCCGGAGCGATGGCCTCGCTGCACGATTTGAAGCTCGTCGACCTTTTTGACGCTGCGTCGCTTCTTGGGTACGAGGCCGAAGGCTATTGCCTGGGGATGCAGGTTGCCAACATGTCCCCTTCCGAGTATGCGATGGATTTGACCGAGCCTGTGCGCTCGGCGCTCCCTCTTTTGGTGGAAACGCTCGTCGCCGAGTTGCATCGCCGCGGCTTCTACCTGAAAAAGAGGCCGCTTGCTCCCGAATAGCGCAGGTTGGATTTGCGTTATTTGAGTGCCGCATGATTTCATTTCTCTCGCCCTCGCGGGTGGCGTCCTCGCTGGTTGCTCGGGCAATTCCGACAACGCCGAGAAGAAGTCCGATTCTGCCGCTACCGAGCAGAAGGCTGAGGCCACCGACGAGATCAAGGCTCCCGAGTCCGACGTCGCCATGAAGTACATCACCCCGGCAGATGCCGAGGCTAATCTTGATTCCTCCGATTACGTGTTCATCGATCTGCGTAAGGCCGATGACTACAAGGCGGGTCACATCAAGGGCGCTATCGCGGCTGACATGGACGCTTGCAAGGGCGGCGACTTCCAGAACGGCGTAGACACGATGAAGGCGGCCCTTAAGGACGCTACCGGTTCCGAGAGCGGCGCGGACAAGAAGCTTGTGCTCATCTGCTACTCCGGCAAGACCTATGCCCAGGCCGGAACCAATGTGCTTTTCGTCATCGGCGCGAACATGGACAATGTGTTTACCCTCGAAGGCGGCATGAAGGCTTGGACCGGTGCAACCGAAGCCTAGTTTCCCCAGGTAGGATTCCATGGCTTCCAAGCGCAATGCTTGGGTATCGCGAATCGCCATCGCGGTCGTCGTCCTGGCGGCCGCTGTGGCGTATTTCGCTGTTCCCAGCGTGAACTCATTCGTGAACGATCTGTGCCGCCGTTTCTCGACCGGTGACTTCGCGGAGATGCGCGATTTCATGGTGTCGTATGGCGCATGGGCTGCCGTTGTGTCATTTGCCCTGATGATCTTTCAGTCGGTTGCGGCGCCCCTGCCTGCTTTCATCCTGACGTTCGCGAACGCGAACCTCTTCGGCTGGTGGCAGGGCGCGATTCTGTCGTGGACGAGCGCCATGGCGGGCGCGGCGGTCTGCTTTTGGATTGCTCGGTCGCTTGGGCGCGAAGCGGTCGAGAAGCTGTGCTCGAAAACGGGGCTTGTGACCATCGAGCGGTTTTTCGAGCGCCATGGAGACCAAAGCGTGCTCATCGCGCGTCTGCTCCCGTTCGTCTCGTTCGACTTCGTGAGCTACTTCGCAGGCTTGACCTCGATGTCTTTCAAGGGCTTTATGATTGCGACGGGCATCGGGCAGCTTCCGGCGACGATTGTGTACTCCTATGTGGGCGGTATGCTCACTGGTGGTGCAAAGATGCTGGTCACGGCCCTGCTCATTCTCTTTGCGCTCGCGGCGCTCGCTGTTTTGGTGCGGCAGCTCTACCGCGAGCATGCGTCACGGCAAGGAGGGGGGGCAGACGCGGCGCCGGTGCTCATGCTCTGCCAGGCGATGTCGAACCTGCGGGTGAGGTTCCGCCATATCTCGTATGGTGATCAGGGTCTCTTTATCGATAGGGACCTATTCTTTAAGGCAGGGATGTTTCCCGATGTGCCGCTTATGGAGGATTTCCAATTCGCCTTGAACCTGAAGCGCCTCGGCGAGCCGCTTGGTATGGCAAAGCATCGCATCCGCACGTCGGCGCGGCGTTTTCCCGATGGGGAGGTCAATCTCCTGCGGGTGTGGGTAAACATGGCGCGCCTCCGCTCGCGTTATGAGAAGGGGGCGTCGCCCGAGGAGCTTGCCCTCGCGTACGGCAACGTTCGGTAGATGTTTGTGGGGGGAGTGCACGTTGCGACTGCCGTGAGCGACTTTTCTCGTGAGGTTTGCGTCGGCGCGCTGCTCAACTGCCTTGTGACGACGTTAATTTGGGCATTTGCGCGGTGCTTGGCGGTGGGCTGCATGTGGTAGGCGAAGGCGGCGAGTGAAGGCGCTTCGCTTGCGGGAGTGCCTTCTTTAAGCGTTATTTCTTGCCGCAGCTCGGGCACAGGTCGGCAAGGAAGCACTCCTCGCATTTTGGCCGCCGCGCGATGCACGTTTCACGCCCGAAGAGTACCCATTGATGGTTGATCGGCCCCCATAAGTCGCGCGGGTAGAGCTTGAGCAGGGCGGTTTCCGTTTTCGCGGGCGTGTCGGCCGAGGGGCCGACGAGCTTCAGCTTGTGCGCGATCCGAAAGACGTGCGTGTCCACCGCGATGCCTTCGACGATTCCGAATGCCTCGTTGAGCACGACGTTCGCGGTTTTCCTTCCCACGCCGGGAAGCTTTTGCAGCTCGTCGATATCCCGCGGGATTTCTCCACCGTACTCTGAGACCACCAGTTGGGCGCACTTTACGCAATTCGCGGCCTTCGTGTGATAGAAGCCGATGGCACGGATGATCTCTTCGACGTCGGTGACGTCGGCCGACGCAAGGTCGGCAGGGGTGGGGTAGCGCTTCCAGAGCGCGGGCGTCACCTTGTTCACGCCTTTGTCGGTCGTTTGCGCGGAAAGTAACACGGCGATGACCAGTCGAAATGGTTCGCCATCGTAATGCAGAGCGCATTCCGCCTTGGGGTAGCGCTCATTCATTCGGCGGGCGATCTCGATGGCTCGCTCGCGTTTCGCGGCGACGGTCTCACGGGGCATGGCTCATCCTTTCCTCTCCGCTGAAAGTATAGCGGCTTCTTCGGGGTTCGAGGGAATGAGTGCACGCCTGAACCCGAATTCTGGCACGAAGCGTGTACTTTTTTGAATCATCGTGATGGTTTGGGAGATGCGGGCATGGGCGGTTGGGGTGCGAAGGCCCGCTGTGATACACTTTCGCATGGAAAACCCCTCGGGGCCAATATCAAAACTGAAGCCGTATTCGCGTTTCCCATCATAAAGGTGCGCGATGCGGCTCTTTGTGCTGTCTGCGGGCTGTTTCGCCCCGCAGATGCTTGGAAGGACGCGCATGCTCATCGATTCGCTGACGTTCGTGCTCGAGAAATCGGGCGCGTTAGATGACTTTTGGGGAAAGCTCGACGCGGGAACCGATGCGACGCTCGGAGTCGCGTCATCTGCGCGTCCCTTCCTCGCGAGCGCTCAGTTCTCTCGCTCGCCACGCCCGACGCTCGTCGTCGTCGCAGGTGAGGATGCCGCTATTGCCTTCGCTCGCAATATGGCAGCTTATTTGGGGGAAGACCGCGTGCTGCTATTCCCCGAGCGCTCCGATACCCCCTTTTCCCCGAAAACGCCCGATGCCCGCAAGGTCGCCCGCCGTATGGAGGCCGCCTTCTCGCTTGCATGCGGCAGGCCATGCGTCGTCGTGGCGAGCGCCCGCGCGCTTATCAGGATGATGCCGCCGAAAGACAGCCTTGTGGCGGCGCCCCTTGTGCTCGAGGCGGGGGTCGAGCTTGCCGATACGGCGCGGGAAGGCGAGGCGGCGCTTCCGAGCGCGATGCGCGAGCGCTGCTGCGTCGAGGCTTTCGAGGACGTGGCCCGCGCGCTCGAGGATCGCGGCTACGCGAACACTGGCGAGCTCGACGGGCCGGGCACCTTCGCCGTGCATGGAGGCACGATCGACGTCTTCCCGGGCAACCTCACGTATCCCGTGCGCGTCGATTTATTCGGAGACGAAGTGGACGAGATCAGGCGCATCGTCCCCTCGACGGGGCAGACCATCTCCCCGCTCTCGCGCGTCGAGATATACCCGGTGCGAGAGTACTCCTGTTCAGCGGAGACGATTGCCCGCGCGCGCAAGAAGATCGCGGCGCCCGCGAAATCGAACGCGGTTTTGCGCGACATGCTCGAGAAGCTCGACGGCGGGCTTCGCTTCGAGGGCGCCGACGCGCTGCTCCCGTATCTTTACGATAAGCCGGTGACGCTCGGCGCGTGGGCGGGCCCCGATACGATGACATGCCTTATCGAGCCGCGCGCGCTTTTCGACGACGCCACGCATGCGTATGAGGAAATAGAGGCGCGCGCGAAGGGGACGAAGATTCCCGCGGCGGGGCTCTACGCTGGGCCGACCGCGCTCGACTTCGGCGGGGGCGTCCGCGCGACGTACGTGTCGATCATGCGCGTCGGCGGCACGATCGACGTCGAGCTTCCCGTGAAGCGGGTCGAAGTCGCCGGGCATCCCGACAAGCTGTTCGGTCGCTTGGTGAGCCTCGTCGAGGGGGGCAACACGGTTGCTCTTTGCGCGCCGGAGCCACGCGCGCGCCACGACATCGAGCTCGCGCTCGTCGATAGCGGCATTGCTTTCCAGGAGGCGCTCGACGCGAACTTCTCGGAGTCGGACGGCCTTTCGGGTGACGGGTCGGCGAAGCGTCGTCTTCGCAGGTCAGTCGTTAATGTTGTCGATATCGACGTCCCCTTGGGAATGATCTTCCCGAAGGCGAAGCTCGCGATCGTGGCGCTCTCAGACACCCAGGGCACCCAGACGACGGCCCGCGCGCGCAGGCGGACCGACATCACGGAGGTGACTTTCCCCTATAAGCCGGGCGACTACGTGGTCCATGCTGCTCACGGCGTCGCCTTCTTCGAGGAACTTGTAAGGCGCGAGATCGACGGCACGGCGCGCGACTACCTGCTTTTGAAGTATGCGGAAGGCGATAAGCTGTTCGTTCCGGTCGAGCAGCTTGACCGCGTGACGCGCTACGTGGGCCCCGAAGGGGCAAGCCCGCGCCTCACCAGGCTGAACGCGTCGGATTGGTCGCGCGCGACAGCAAAGGCGCGCAAGGCGACCAAAAAGCTCGCGTTCGATTTGGTCGACGTGTACGCGCGCCGCGCGGCGACGCAGGGCTTTAGCTTCGGCCCGGATACCGCGGCGCAGCGCGAGATGGAGGAGTCGTTCCCCTACGAGGAGACGCCCGACCAGCTCGCGGCTATCGCCGATGTGAAGGCGGACATGCAAAGCTTGCGCCCGATGGACCGTCTCATCTGCGGCGACGTCGGTTTCGGGAAGACGGAGGTCGCCTTGCGCGCAGCCTTCAAGGCGACGCAGGACGGCAAGCAGGTCATGGTCCTCTGCCCGACAACAATCCTTGCGCAACAGCATTTCGCGAACTTCCACGATCGCTTCGCGCCCTTCGGCGTGACGGTCGAGGTGCTCTCGCGTTTTCGTACGCCGGCTGAGCAATCGCGGGCGCTGGCGGGGTTCGCAGACGGCAGCGTGTCGGTGCTCGTCGGCACGCATCGGCTCCTCTCGCGCGATGTGAACCCCTATGACCTGGGGCTGGTGATCATCGACGAGGAGCAGCGCTTCGGCGTGGGCCACAAGGAGCAGATGAAAAACCTGCGCGAGTCGATCGACGTCCTGACGCTGTCGGCGACGCCGATTCCGCGCACCATGCAAATGTCGCTGTCGGGCGTGCGCGACATGAGCCTGATCTTGACGCCTCCGGGCGATCGCAGGCCGGTTGAGGTCCATGTGGGGGAATGGGACCCCGACATCGTCTCCGGCGCGATCAGGCGTGAGCTTGCGCGCGGCGGCCAGGTGTACTACGTGAGCAACCGCGTCAAGACCATCGACGAGGCGGTGTCGCGCGTGATGAGCGTGGCGCCCGAGGCCCGCGTGGGCGTGGCGCACGGCAAGATGAGCGCCAAGCAGGTCGAGGACATGATGATGAAGTTCCAGCGCGGCGAGATCGACGTGCTGGTGGCGACCACCATCATCGAGAGCGGCATCGACAACCCCCACAGCAACACCCTCATCATCGAGGACTCCCAGCGCTTGGGCCTGGCACAGCTCTACCAGCTCAAGGGCCGTGTTGGCCGCTCGG
>OLRJ01000395.1_pt1 | contig 45528 bp, 39 predicted proteins | sample 1672741 | NCBI WGS metagenome assembly OLRJ01 (sample SAMEA3136719, study PRJEB25190) | human gut metagenome | biome: human gut; feature: human-associated habitat; material: faeces | place: Austria | collected 2013 | reverse complement strand
GAAGCTTTTCTTCTGTGATCTCTTCTTCTTCCAGAACCATGCTGAAGCCCTGACGCTGGAAGGAACGGGCATTGAGAATCTGGTCTCCGCGGCTTGCCTTTGCAGAGAGCGGAATCAGAAGGTTAGGTTTATTCAGGGCTTTGATTTCACAGATGGCATTGGCACCGGCACGGGAGATGACAACATCGGCCAGAGCAAACAGATCAGCCAGTTCCTGCCTGATATATTCATATTGTACATAACCTTCTGTATTGACAAGACTTTCGTCCAGTTTGCCCTTGCCGCACAAATGGATTACCTGGAAATCCTTCAAAAGTTCAGGAAGGATAAGACGGATATTCTGGTTAACGGATGCTGCACCCAGACTGCCGCCGATAACCATCAGAACTGGTTTATCGGAACTGAAACCGCAGAATTTTCGTCCGGCCTCTTTATCACCGTTTAACAGTTCTGCGCGGATAGGAGTACCTGTGAGGACTGCCTTGTCAGCAGGGAGGCTTTGCACGGTTTCAGGGAAGTTACAGCATACTTTTGCGGCAGAAGGAATACATATTTTATTTGCCAGTCCGGGTGTCATGTCTGATTCGTGGATAATGGCCGGAATATGGCATTTGCGGGCTGCAATTACAACCGGTACGGTTACGAATCCTCCCTTGGAAAAAACCACATCCGGTTTTAACTGTTTTAATAATTTTTTGGCCTCACCAAATCCTTTTATAACGCGGAAAGGATCAGTAAAATTTTTAACATCAAAGTAACGTCTTAATTTGCCGGAAGAGATTCCGTAATAGGGAATGTGCATGTCTTCAATCAGCTTTTTCTCGATACCTTCATAGGAACCGATATAGGAAATTTCATATCCCAGTTCTTTCAGTCGTGGAATGAGTGCAATATTTGGAGTAACATGTCCGGCAGTGCCACCACCGGTGAGTACGATATGTTTCATAAAAAGCCTCCTGATAATTTCTGAATACAATAGTCAGCCTGAAGGCAGGCTGTATCTCTCTTACTAATATGAACCTATGGGGAGAAAATGTCAAGAAAAAGCACAGAAGGGATAAGGGAGTATAAAATGAGAAAAAAAATAAGTGATGAAGAAGCAGACAAACTGCTGGAAGAGCAATATATCCGGGAAGCAGAAGCAATGGAAGCAGGATTATTACGGTCTGCCGGTATAGACCTTGAGGAGGAACCAGAACCGGAAGCTGAGGAGAAAATCAAGGCCGGATATGATCACCTGATGGCAAGCCTGAAGAGAAAAGGTCAGTATAGAGAAAGATATTCTGAAGATGCGATCATAAATTTTGAAGATTGGAACAGGAAAATGGAAGCCCTGCGTTTGGAGACAGAAAAACGAAAAAGAACCCATTTGCTGGTAAAAAGAGGTGGGGTTCTGGCAGCAGGGTTTATGATGGTTTTTCTTACAGGAATGACTTTACTGGCAAATATAAAAAATTTTTTTACGATTGTGTGATATTTAGGTTGTTTGATTCGTATAATATATGTAGTGGCATTTTACAGTGGTAAAGTTCCGGCTTGTTTTTATGAAAAACTTTGTTTTATGCGGAAACGTCACTTAGAGAAAATGTTGGCAGGCAGAATGAAATCAATGGCCGGATATCTGCAAAAATCTATTACCGTTCTGTCCGAAAGTGTCTGCTGCGTGAGATTTATTAAAATACCAGCAATGTTTTATAAAAATCCGCGGCAGACATAGAAAATCGGGAACTGATATTTTCAGTTCCCATTTTTTATGTTGAAAATATTCAGAAAAAAGCTGTTAATCATTTTTGTTGTAGTGTATAATATATACAATAAAGAAGAAAAGTCCGAAAGGAGGGTTTTTATGAAGATTACTTTTATTGGTGCAACCCATGAAGTAACAGGCTCCTGCTATTATCTGGAGGCTGCGGGGCGGAAATTTCTGGTAGATTGTGGAATGGAACAGGGAGAGGATTATTATGAAAATGTTCCTATTCCCGTAGCACCTGGAGAACTGGATTTTGTTCTTCTTACTCATGCGCATATGGATCATTCGGGAAATTTGCCGGCCCTTTATGCAAAAGGGTTTCAGGGACCTGTATATGCTACGGAAGCTACCAGCCATCTGTGTGATATTATGCTTCGTGACAGTGCCCATATTCAGATGTTTGAGGCAGAGTGGAGAAACCGAAAGGGAAAAAGACAGGGGAAACCGGAATATATACCTGCGTATACCATGGAAGATGCAATGGGAGTGATCCGGAATTTTGTAGGGCGTCCCTACAACAAGGCTTTCAGTCCGGCAGAGGGAATTTCTGTACGTTTTATTGATGCAGGACATTTACTGGGTTCTGCCAGCATTGAGCTGACAGTGACAGAGAATGGAAAGGAAGAAAAAATAGTTTTTTCCGGAGATATCGGAAATACAAACCAGCCGTTGATTAAGGATCCGGAGTATCTGGATATGGCAGATTACGTAGTTATGGAGTCTACTTATGGAGACAGAAGCCACGGAGAGAAACCGGACTATGTAGGGCTTCTTGCGAAAGTGATCCAGGAAACCTTTGACAGAGGTGGAAATCTGGTGATTCCTTCTTTTGCAGTGGGGCGAACACAGGAAATGCTGTATTTTATCCGTCAGATCAAGGCTGAAGGAAGGATACATGGTCACGATGGTTTTGAGGTATATGTAGACAGTCCTCTGGCAAATGAAGCCACAACCATTTTCTCAGAGCATAAGTATGATTGTTTTGATGAAGAGGCAATGGAGCTGATCAATAAAGGAATTAATCCTATCAGCTTTCCGGGATTGAAAATTTCTGTGACAAGTGATGATTCCCGAGCAATCAATTTTGATGATGAACCTAAGGTGATCATTTCAGCCAGCGGCATGTGTGATGCCGGCCGCATTAAGCATCATTTGAAACATAATCTGTGGAATGAAAAATGTACAGTGATGTTTGTGGGGTATCAGGCCATAGGAACACTGGGAAGAGCCCTGCTGGAAGGAGCAAAGGATGTAAAGCTTTTTGGAGAGTCTATCCATGTGGCGGCACGCATCTGTAATATGCCGGGAATCAGCGGACATGCGGATGTGAATGGCCTGATGGAATGGGCAAAGGCATTTAAGGAAAAACCAAAGAAGGTATTTGTTACTCATGGAAATGATGAAGTGACAGAAATTTTTGCAAAACGTCTGCATGAAGAATTGGGTTATGATACGATGGCACCTTTTAGCGGAACCATCTATGACCTGACAGAGAATACCTGTGTTTATGAGGCCACAGGTGTGAAGATAGAAAAGGTTTCTGCTTCCCCGAAAGCATCCAAGGCTGCCCGTGCCTTTGAAAAGCTTCTTTCTCTTGGCTATCGGCTCCTGGCTGTTATTAAGAAAAATGAGGGAATTCCCAATAAGGACCTGGAACGTTTTTCCAGAGATATCCAGTCGTTGTGTGACAAATGGGACAGATGAAAAGCAGGCAGGAAAGAGAGAATTCTCCGACCTGCCTGTGTTTTATTCCTTGAGTTACTGGTTTAAAGCTTGTTTTAATGCCTGGGAAAGCTGATCCGGGCAGGAAGTGTTTTTAAAACCGCATTGGATTCCTTCCAGACGGTTGATTACTTCGTTGGCATCCATGCCCTCTACTAAAGCGGCAATTCCTTTGGTATTACCGTTACATCCACCTTCGAACTGAACGTTGTGAACCTTATGATCTTCATCTACATCAAAATAAATTGCCTGTGAACAGACACCCTTAGTTTTGTATGTCATGATTTTTCCTCCTGTGAAAAATAGTGCTTTCTGCTGTCCTTTATCTGCCTGGCAGAAAAAGTTATATTTGTAACCTTGAATATTATAGCAGAATATAAAAAAAGTTTCCATATAAATTAAACTTTTGTTATAATAGGAAATGCAATGTGTAAACAGGTACTTTATATTTGTTTGTCCTGAACCGGACAGGCGTAAAAATAAAAAAGAAGAGGTGTTTTGATTATGAAATGTATCGGTATTATAGGCGCAATGGAGCAGGAAGTATCAAGAATCAAGGAAATGATGAAAGAGGTAAAAATTACAACAAAGGCATCCATGGATTTTTATGAGGGAATTCTGGAAGGAAAGAAAGTTGTAGTTGTACGCTCTGGAATTGGTAAAGTGAATGCTGGAATGTGTACACAGATTCTGGCAGATATTTATGGAGCAGAAGCTGTGATCAATACAGGAATTGCAGGAAGTCTGAATAATGATGTTAATATTGGAGATATTGTACTTTCCACAGATGTGCTGCATCATGATATGGATGCAGTGGGATTTGGCTATAAAAAAGGCCAGATTCCGCAGATGAAGGAATTTTCCTTCCCTGCAGATGAGAAACTGCGCAAGCTGGCAATGGAGGTGTGCAGGGAAGTAAATCCTGAGATCAATGTATTTGAAGGGAGAATATGCTCAGGAGACCAGTTTATCTCTGATAAAGGAGTAAAAGATGCCATTGTTTCTGAATTTGGCGGATTTGCAGTGGAAATGGAGGGTGCTGCTATTGGACAGGCCGCTTATCTCAATGGAATTCCCTTCCTGGTAGTCCGTGCTATTTCTGACAAGGCAGATGGAAGCGCTCATATGGACTATGCAGAATTTGAAATGGCAGCCATTGAGCACAGTGTAAAGCTTACAGTCAGAATGATTCAGGAACTGTAACAGGCACTTTACGGAAAATATTACATATACTGAAATAGATCATCAGAAGAAATGCAGGATCTTGATATGTATTATGATGAATATTTTCCGTTTTATGCTGCATATGCCAATCCAATGTTGTATCAGGGGGAAAGAATGCAGGAAGAGGAATTTGAACTGATGAAATCCTATTATCCCCGGATTGTACAGGAAATTCAGGAAAGGGTGGAGGAAGAATGCCGCCTGTTGGATTATGAGGGAAGCAGGATATATGATGAATATCCGGATAAGTATATGTTTTATCATCTGTGCAGCAAGATTAAAGAGAGTATGAAACCGGAGATAAAAGCCCAGGCAGAGCAGAGCTGTTTTCTGGATGAACTGGTACATGTGCTTTTGGGCCAGGAAATCTGCAGGAGACGCTGCAGGAGAAAACGCTGCAGAGGAACCTTTTATCACTGGTGAGGACATTGCATTGTCTGCATGTTCTGTCAGACAGTAACTTAAAGATTTATTGATATAGATAAAGAAATGATGAAGAATTTAAGAGAATATTTAGAAGAACAAATTAATGAAGACCTGATACAGGCTGTTTTAAGTGGAAGTCGGAGTGATTCAGGTCCCTCTAGGGTGAAAATCCGACCGGTAAAGTTGAAAAATCAAATCTGTTATCAGGCTTCTGCTACTGAGGGTACGAAGATTTTTCATAAAAATTATACTCAAGGGCAGCTGATCGAATATCTGGAAAAAGAGATCACAGATCATTTTGGACAGTTTCAGGCCAGGGGAAGACGGTTGGATGGAACGGTTCTGGTGAGTAAAAAGGGGAAAATGACTGTAAAAACAAAAAAACATCCGGTAAGTGAACCTGTGCAGATTCAGGCTCATAACCGAGTGAAGCAGTACATCCTGAAGGAGGGTGTTCCGGTGCCCTTTCTGGAAGATCTGGGTGTAATGAATGAGAAAGGCAAGATTATTACTTCAAAATATGACAAATTCCGACAGATTAACCGGTTTCTGGAGTTTATTGAGGATATATTGCCCCAGCTTGCCAGGGACAGAGAAATTACAATTCTGGATTTTGGCTGCGGAAAAAGCTACCTGACCTTTGCCATGTATTATTATCTCCGGCAAATAAAGGGGTATGACGTAAATATCATTGGTCTGGATCTGAAAACAGATGTGATTGAAAAATGTAATAAGCTGGCAGAAAAATATGGATATGAGAAGCTGCATTTTTACCAGGGGGATATTGCTGAATATGAGGGCGTATCTTCTGTAGATATGGTGGTAACTCTTCATGCCTGTGACACGGCTACAGATTATGCACTGGCTAAGGCAGTACAGTGGGGAGCAGGAGTGATCCTCTCTGTGCCGTGCTGCCAGCATGAGGTGAACAGACAGATAAAAAATGAAATGCTGGAACCGGTTTTGCGGTACGGTATTTTGAAAGAGAGAATATCAGCACTGATTACAGACGGGGTACGTGCCAATCTCCTGGAGAGCAGAGGTTATGAAACACAGCTTCTGGAGTTTATAGATATGGAGCATACGCCTAAAAACCTGCTGATCAGAGCTGTGAAAACCCAAAAGTCTGCAGGGAATCAAAAAGTTTCTGCAAAGAACAAAACAGAGAGAATGATGAAAGAACTGGAGATTCATCCAACTCTGGACAGGCTTTTGAAAATAATTGAGGAAGGGGAGATGATATGAAACAGGTGATTGCCAGAATATTGATCCTGTTCTGTATTTTTCTCGCCGGAGTGTCGGGAACAGCTCTGCTGCTGAATGGAACGGCTACAGATGACCGTTCGGACTTTAATGAGGCTACTTTTCCTGAAGTTATGGTAGATCTGGATGGTACGCTGGCAAACAGGATGTATGGATATGCCCAGCCTATGCAGGCGGATTTCACCAGAGACAGTGTAACACCACTGGATACTTCTAAGAAGCTGACTTTTGTGGTAAATCCATATGGGGCAGAGGTTCAGAGCTTTTCTTATGAAATTCGTACATCGGATGGAAGCAAGGTTCTAGAGAATAAAAAGATCAAAGCGCTGGAGTCGGATGGTCAGAACCTTCGGGCTTCCGTAGAAATCGGAAGTGACCTGAGAATGAACCAGGAGTATTCTATGCAGATTACTCTGGTGACAGGCGGACGCGAAGTATATTATTATACCAGAATAGTGGCAAGAGCTCAGGTGCATGCAGGAGAATATGTAGCTTTTGTAAAGTATTTCTACGAGACCAGTATGGATAAAAATGCGGCAGATGATCTGGCCAGCTATCTGGAACCGGATACAACAGGTGTAGCTACCAATTATTCCAATATCAGTATTAATTCTACGTTGGGAGAGGTGAGCTGGGGAACCCTGAAGCCGCAGATATATAAAGAAGGAATCCCTGTTATCAAGGATATTAATGAGACCACTGCAAGTATTTCCATAGATTATCAGTTTACTTCTCAGAATGAAAATGAGATTACAGAAGTATATGATGTAGAAGAATTTTACAGAATGAGATACATGGATTCCAGAATCCGGCTGTTGGATTTTCAGAGGTCAGCGAATCAGATATTTGATCCGGAAACAGCGGTGTTCTCAGAAGATGGTGTGATTCTGGGAGTGCGAAATAAGGATGTAGAGTATTTGTCAAATAACAGTGGTACAGTAGTTGCTTTTACACAGCAGGGAGACCTGTGGTCCTATGCTCCGGGTAGCAGCAAAGTAAATCGGGTATTCAGTTTCCGGAAGTTGGAGGATGGGGATTTCAGAGATTCCAGAAATCAACACAATATCAAGATTGTGAGAGTCAGTGATGAGGGGGATATAGATTTTGTTCTTTATGGATATATGAACCGGGGAGTTCATGAAGGCTATGAAGGTCTGGTCGTATATCATTTTAACAGTGATAAGAATGTGGTGGAGGAAAAGGCATTTATTCCTATATCCGAATCCTATGAGTTTTTGAAAAGAGATCTGGGAAAATTATCATATGTAAATGAGCAAAATGAGCTTTTCCTTCTTTTTGCCCAGAATCTGTATAAGGTGGATATAGAAGGTAATTCCTACGAGATTCTGGAAGAAGGCATTAAATATGATAATTTTGTAGCTTCTGATAATAATGATCATGCTGCATGGCTGGTCACAGAGGGAGATTCAAAAGGCTGTATCCGGGAAATTGATTTTGATACGAAAAAGACCCGTACGATTACCTGCGAGGAAGGACAGAGACTTAGGACAGCAGGGTTTATCAATGAAGATCTGGTTTATGGAATTCTGCAGAAGTCCGATATTCTTACGGATTCCAACGGACATAGATCAGAGGGAATTCAAACTCTGCGTATTGAGGATTTTGATGGAAATGTGAAGAAGGAATATTACAGGGATGGTCTGTATATTACCAATATTTCTGTGGGAAATACATTGATAGAATTTGAGCTTTCAGCAAAATCCGGGGATACCTATACTGTGCAGAAAAAAGATACGATTATGAATAACGGAAAGGCAGCAGCCAATAATGTTAAGATTGAGCTCATTTCTGCATCACGCACAGGGGTGCGGGTAAGGCTGGTGCTCAGTGAAACTGCTCAGACAGAAAATCCTCTTGCATTCTATGCAAAGATCAGTAATACAAAAGAAGAGTTTATCAGTCTGGATAAGCAGATCCCTCAGGAATCAACTTACTATGTATATGCCAGAGGCGGGCTTGACAGTACCTGGACAGATCCGGCAAAAGCTGTACAGAGAGCTGATGAACAGGGAGGAGTTGTTCTGAACCGTGCTCAGCAGTATGTATGGGAGAGAGGTAACAAAAAAACGAAGATACAGCTGGATACCATGGAAATCCCTGATATAGTACTGGAGGGGACTCTGGATAAAAAAGTACTGAAAAAGAAATTGAGAAAGACGGGTACAGTGATCGATCTTTCAGGGTGTAGTCTTGACAGTGTGTTGTATGAGGTAAGTGCCCAGAGGCCTGTGATTGCCAAGACAGGAGATAACACCAGTGTGGTGATTGTAGGATATGATGAGTACAATACGTATCTGTATGATCCTGTAAAAAAGGAGACGTATCCGTATGGTATGAATGATAGTACAGACCTGTTCCAGAAAGCGGGAAATATATTTATCACATATATTGAAGCGGTGCAGGCAGTGCAGGAATAAAGAAAAAGAATGAAATGTAAAAGATAAAGGGGAAAAAGGATATGTTATATGAAAATATTAAGAAGCTGGTTCAGTATGGAATAGAGACAGGGCTGACACCTGCGTGTGAAAAAAATTATGCCACAAATCTTCTGCTGGATGTATTTAAGGAAGACGAATATACAGAGCCGGAGGAAGAATATGGTAATATTGATCTGGAGGAAGTGCTGAAAGCACTTCTGGATGAAGCGGTGAAGAGAGGACTGATTGAGGACAGTGTGGTTTATCGCGATCTGTTTGATACCAGACTGATGAACTGTCTGATGCCGCGTCCGGGACAGGTTCAGAAGGAATTCTGGGATAAATATTCCAGGAATCCTGTAGAAGCTACGGATTATTTTTACAAGCTTAGCCAGGACAGTGATTATATCCGCCGTTATCGGGTAAAAAAAGACCAGAAATGGACAGTGGACAGCGAGTATGGAAAAATTGATATTACAATTAACCTTTCCAAACCGGAAAAAGATCCAAAAGCCATTGCAGCAGCCAGAAATGCAAAAGCAAGCAGCTATCCGAAATGTCTGCTCTGCCCGGAAAATGAAGGCTATGCAGGAAGAGTAAATCACCCTGCAAGACAGAATCACAGAATCATCCCGATCACCATCAATGACAATCCATGGGGATTCCAGTATTCTCCATATGTATACTATAATGAACACTGTATTGTGTTTAACAGCCGGCATACACCAATGAAAATCGAGAGAAATACTTTTATCAAATTATTTGATTTTGTAAAATTGTTTCCACATTATTTCCTTGGTTCCAATGCGGACCTGCCAATTGTTGGAGGATCTATTTTAAGTCATGATCATTTTCAGGGAGGACATTATACTTTTGCCATGGCAAAGGCTCCTATTGAAAAACATGTGACCATTCCGGGTTATGAAGATGTAGAGACTGGTATTGTAAAGTGGCCTCTTTCCGTTCTTCGTATCCGCCACAAAGATTCCAACCGTCTGGTGGATCTGGCTACCCATATACTGGCAATATGGAGAGAATATACAGATGAAGCAGCTTTTGTTTTTGCAGAGACAGATGGAGAATCTCACAATACCATTACCCCTATCGCACGTAAAGCAGGCGATATGTATGAGCTGGATCTGACACTGAGAAACAACATCACTACAGAGGAACATCCTCTTGGAGTTTATCATCCTCATGCAAAGTATCATCATATCAAGAAAGAGAATATCGGTCTGATCGAAGTTATGGGGCTGGCTGTTCTTCCTGCCAGACTGAAAGAAGAAATGGAACTTCTGGAAGAATATATTCTGGAAGGCAAGGATATTGCGTCCAATGAAAAGATTGAGAAACATGCTGCATGGGTAAAGGAATTCCTGCCGAAGTATACAGATATCAACAAAGAGAATATCCATGGAATTCTTCAGAAAGAAATTGGAATTGTATTTACTCATGTACTGGAAGATGCGGGCGTTTACAAATGCACCACCGAGGGCAGAGAAGCCTTTATGAGATTTATTGAAACACTGTAATTATACATAGATATAATATGGACCCGGGCCTGATACGTCCGGGTCTTTTTGTATCTGAAATCTGTTATGAAAAGAGCTGTTACAGGTGCAGAGTAACTCTATGTTAAAATGACATTGTTTAAATGATAAAAAATGCTGACAGAAAATACCGGTAATCCAAAATAACAAATAACCAAAAAGGAGTAAGCCTATGAAAAATATCCTGAAAACAGCCTTTGTGCTGGGTTTATCTGTATCCATGATTTCTCCGGCAGCAGTAATGGCAGGGCCCAAAAAAATAAAAACAACAGAAAAGAAATCAGAATCTGATACAAAATCCGTAACAGGTATCACACATGCAGACAGTTATGAAGAATTGTATGAATTACTAAAGAAACAGAATGAGAGCACTACGGCAGGAGCGAATGCCAGAGGTATTGCCATGTACGCAGAAGAGGATACCATGGATGCAGTAGCTGAAACAGCAGTTGAAAGTACAGATACAGGCAGTTCATCGCCCGGCTATTCAGGTGAAACAATCGATCCAGGATTCACCTATGACAAAGAAAGCGATCATTCTGATACCAATACACAGGAAGAGAATGTGGATGAGGCAGACATTGTCAAAACAGATGGTAAATATATTTATGCCATGGACAGCAGAGGAGATATCCGTATTGTAGATGCAGAGTCCATGGAGGTTACCGGTGAGGTCACTGGAATAAGCAGTGCAGATTATCAGGAAATGTATGTAAATGGTGATAACCTTCAGCTGATTTTTCAGCAGGAAGAATATATGACCTACCAGGGAGAATTGGAAACTTCTTCCAGTACGGTACGTTCCAGCTACAGCATTCCCATCACTACAGTGAAAGTAGAGACTTATGACATCACAGACAGAAGCAATCCGGAAAAAATAGGTTCTTATTCTCAGGATGGTGCATATCTTTCTTCCAGGCGATATGATGGCTGCCTTTATCTTTATACATCGTTCACTCCGGACACAGGCAGTACACCGTCTCAGTTGGAATACTATGTACCCAGAAGTAATGCAGAATATATAGACTGTGACAATATTTATTATCCGGTGGTGGATATTACCGAAGATTGTTCCTGGAACCAGAAAGATTTTCTTGTAGCAGGGGCAGTGCAGGATGAGAATCCGGAGACAGCTTCTGATATTATGGCGGTAGTCAGCGGTGGAGAGACTTTTTACGTAAGTGAAAATAATGTTTATTCTGCTGTTACCACATGGAATGATCAGGATACCCGTACCGAAATTGTCCGGATTGGATACAAAGACGGCAGATTTACAGATGGAAGCACAGGTTCGGTATCCGGGGAACTGAATAATAATTTTTCCATGAATGAATATGATGGCAATCTCCGTCTGGTAACTACTACAGCAGGATGGGATAAGGATTACACAGAATACAACAGAGATAATGGACTTTATATTCTGGATAAAGACATGACCACTATTGGCAAGATTGAAAACCTGGCAGAAGGAGAAGAAATAAAATCTGCCCGTTTTATGGGAGATACAGGATACTTTGTCACCTATGAAAACACAGATCCTCTTTTTTCAGCAGATCTTTCCGATCCGGAAAATCCGAAAATCACAGGAAAACTGAAAATTACCGGGTTTTCAGAATATCTGCATTTCTATGGTCAAAACAGACTTCTTGGAATTGGCTGGGAGACAGATCCTGACAGTGGAAGTACGGAAGGACTGAAATGTTCTATGTTTGATATCAGTGATCCATCTGAGGTGAAAGAAATAGACAGAATTATTCTGAAAGATGTAACAGACTGTGATGCACTGTCCAATTACAGAGCAATATTGGCCTCCGTGGATAAGAATCTTTTTGGATTTGCCTATGGTGTTTACAAGAATACAGGTGCAGGAAATTATTATTCTTATAATGGACAGGATTTTTATTATTACGGACTTTTTTCTTACAGTGAAGATGGCTTTACTCCGGAAACCTATCTGAATTTTGCAGATACAAGACTTTTTGACGAGGAGATCACCACCAGACAATTTCGGACTTCCAGAGGTGTTTATGTAAGAGATACTTTTTTCCTCGTGACAGATAAAGGAATTGCTGCTTACGATATGGCAGATGGCTATTCTTTCCTTAAGGCAGTAATCTGGGACAAATAGGAGAAACTGGCAATAATAAAAGGTATTTCCCCATTTCTCACTTATTTACTCCTTGCAGGAATCTGCTGAATAGTCTATACTAGAAAGCGAAAAATATGGAGAGGAAACGAATTATGAAACTCACAACAGTAAGAGAAATTTATAAAGAAAGAGAAAAATTTCTGGATCAGGAAGTAACCGTTGGTGGATGGGTACGAAGCGTTCGCGGATCCAAGGCTTTTGGATTTATCGTACTTCATGATGGAACTTATTTTGAGACTCTGCAGGTAGTTTATCATGATACTATGGATAATTTTGCAGAGATCAGCAAGCTGAATGTGGGTGCGGCGATCATCGTAAAAGGAACCCTGGTTGCAACACCGGAAGCGAAACAGCCATTTGAGATCCAGGCTACAGAAGTTCAGGTAGAAGGCGCTTCCGCACCGGATTATCCGCTGCAGAAGAAACGTCATACTCTGGAATATCTGAGAACTATGACACATTTAAGACCAAGGACCAATACATTCCAGGCCGTATTTCGTGTACGTTCTTTGTGTGCATATGCAATCCATAAGTTCTTTCAGGAGAGAGGTTTCGTCTATGTGCATACACCACTGATCACAGGCAGTGACTGTGAAGGTGCAGGAGAGATGTTCCAGGTAACCTCACTGGATATGAAGAATCCTCCATTGAAAGATGATGGCAGCGTAGATTACAGCCAGGACTTCTTCGGGAAAGAAACCAACCTGACAGTGAGCGGACAGCTTAATGGCGAGACTTACGCACAGGCGTTCCGCAACATCTATACATTTGGACCGACTTTCAGAGCTGAGAACTCCAATACTACCCGCCATGCAGCAGAGTTCTGGATGATCGAGCCTGAGTGTGCCTTTGCAGATCTGGATGACAACATGGAACTTGCAGAAGCAATGTTGAAATATGTGATCCGTTATGTAATGGAGAACGCACCGGAAGAGATGAACTTCTTCAATTCCTTTATTGATAAAGGACTTCTGGATCGTCTGAACCATGTGGTTAATTCTGAATTTGGTCATGTGACCTATACAGAAGCTATCGAGCTTCTTGAGAAAAACAATGACAAATTCGACTACAAGGTATTCTGGGGATGTGATCTTCAGACAGAGCATGAGCGTTATCTGACAGAGCAGATCTACAAGAAACCTGTATTTGTAACAGATTATCCGAAGGAGATCAAAGCCTTCTACATGAAACAGAATGAAGATGGCAAGACTGTTGCAGCTATGGACTGTCTGGTTCCTGGAATCGGTGAGATCATCGGAGGAAGCCAGAGAGAGGATGATTATACCAAGCTTAAGACTCGTATGGACGAGCTTGGACTGAAACCGGAGGATTATCAGTTCTATATGGATCTGCGCAAATATGGATCTACCCGTCATTCCGGATTCGGACTTGGATTTGAACGTTGCGTTATGTACCTGACAGGAATGGGCAACATCAGAGACGTAATCCCATTCCCAAGAACTGTAAATAACTGCGATTTATAAGGAGTAATCAGTACATGATAAGATTTATTCATCTTGCGGATGTACACTTGGGGGCAGTTCCGGACCGGGGCTGCCTGTGGAGTCATGAACGGGAGGAAGAAATCTGGGAAACATTCCGCCGGATCATTGCGGCCATCCGCAAAAATCCGGTGGATTTGTTATTTATAGCCGGAGATCTTTTTCATCATCAGCCGCTTATGAGCCAGCTGGAAGAAATAAATGAGCTTTTGGGATCGATCCCGGATACCAGGATTTTTCTTATGGCAGGAGATCAGGATTATGTAAGAGAAGGTTCTTTTTACAGACAGATCCAGTGGAAGCCTAATGTATTTTTCTTTGATAAAGAAGCCAGGTCCTGTATGGAATTCAGTGAAGAGCAGGTTTATGTTTATGGTTTAAGTTATGAGCATCCTGAGATCAGGGAACCTTTGTATGATGACTGGAAACCACAGGAGAAACCGGGGTTCCACGTATTGATGGCTCATGGAGGAGATATGGGACATATCCCTGTGGACTACCAGAAACTGACAGGAGCCGGTTTTGATTATATTGCAATGGGACATCTTCACAATTATCAGGTGATCTTAAGAGACGCTGCTCTGTATGCGGGGGCACCAGAGCCTCTGGACTGGAGAGACACAGGAGAGCATGGTTATATAGAAGGTGAGTATGAAGATGGTGCGGTCAAAACTCGTTTTGTACCTTTTTCTGCCAGAATCTGCCAGAACTTGATTCTGACAACAGATGAAAACACCAGACAATATGATCTGGAAGAAATGCTCCGCAATGAGATTATGAAGCGTGGCGGACGCAATATCTACAGGGTTATCATTCAGGGAAAGAAAGATCCTTTCAGTCTGTTCCTTCCGGAGCGATTGAAACATATGGGAAACATTACAGAGGTGCTGGATGATTCAGTTCCCTGCTATGATCTGGATGGACTTCTGCAGAAATATAGAGGTACACTGATCGGAGATTATATTGAATTTTTTCAGAAAGACGGCAGAACAGCAAAAGAAGGGAAAGCTCTTTACCATGGGCTTCAGGCGCTTCTTGGCATAACTGTACTGACAGGTGAAAGAAAAAACTATGATCATTAAGGGTATAAAAATCAACAATCACGGCAAACTTCAGAATCGCGAGATGAAACTTTCCGAAGGTTTGAATATTTTTTTCGGAAAAAGAAAAAACGATAAGGTAGCAGTCCATAAGTTTACAGAAGCCATGCTTTATGGAATGGACGGAGATGGTGTTTTAAGTTTTGAAAATGAAGGTAAAGAATTCCGGATCACCAGGGAGAAACAGGAAGTTTCAGAAGAGACTGAATCCGGAGAAAATGTAAGCGATAATACACCAGGAGAGCTTTTCTGTGTGACCAGCGGTGAACTTCTTAATGCCAGCCAGGACAAGCTCAATGAAATCCTTGCTCCTGTCAGTGAAGCAGTTTACAGATCAGGAGTATTTGCCAGGCCGCTGAAGGGATCTTCGCAGGCGGAGGCTGCAAAAGAAGTGCAGGAATACATGATTTCCCTGGAGAAAACAGGAGATCTGCAACTGGATATGGGACGTACCGAACAGATGCTGAAAATGTCCAGAAAAGGTTATCAAGTGCAGACAGACAGGCATAACCGGGAAATCCAGAAAGAAAAAGAGAAGCTTTCTTTCCGTACAGAGCAGCTGGACAGAGAGATCCAGGATCTGGAAGGGGAGAAACAGGCCATCATCCAACAGGAAGAATCCCTTCACATGACAGAAGGAGATAATGGGGAGGCACTTCTTAATGAAAAAGTCCAAAAGCTGGTAGTGCGAAGCAGAATCCAGGCAGCAATTATGATCATCACAGTTGTAGCTGCTTTTACTCTGGCAGTATTTTCCGCTATGAATATGAAGTCAGAAATGCTTAGTATGGTGGCAGGTATTACAGGACTGGTGCTTTTCCTTATCGAAATGAATCTGGAAATGAAAACAGCCCGGGAGTTGGAAAAACAGAGACGTCTGCGGAAACGCTGGCTCGCCCGGCGGCAGAAACTGAAAGAGAATCGCATGGAATTGAACGATGCTATGCTGGAAAAGACAACAGAGATCTTTAATGTGCAGGAAGAGGAAACGGAGATAGATCAGAACTTCTGTATTCCATGTGCAGAAGAGCTGGAGCTTCAGGCTGTGAATCTGGCTATGGAGACTCTGGAGAAACTTCAGGCAAAACGGAAACTTCATACAGAAGGTCCCCTGCTTCATAGAGCTTCAGGGATTCTTAACGAGATCACAGAAGGAAAGTTTAGCGAGATCCTCCCAGATGGAGTGACACATATCAGTATCCGAAGTGGAGAAAAGATCCTGCCCCTGGAAAATATCGGACGCAGTGCCATAGAGCTTGTTTATTTTGCAGTGTATATGTCAGCAGGAGAAGGCATTACAGAGCATTATGACCTGCCTGTAGTGCTGGATGAGTTCTTTGGTATGTATGGTCAGGATCAGTTTATTGCAGTGGTCAGATGGCTTGCAAATTCTGGCAGACAGGTAATTCTTTACAGCAGTCAGCAGGTCGAGCTGGAACTTCTGGACAAAGCTGGAATCAGTTATAACAGAATTGATTTTGAATAAAAGTATTTATCAAAATAAAAATATCCTGAACAAGTTGCAGAGCCAGAAAGCTCTGTAACTGTCAGGATATTTTTGTTTGGTGCTGTCAGCTCTAAAAAACGTTATTTACCGACAGCTCCAATTTTTTAGTTCCTTATTAATATAGTTTTGAGAGAAGTTCATAGGTTTCCGGACGACGGTCACGTAAATAAACCACTTCATTTTCACGATATCTGCCTACGTCTTCCAGATCCAGTGTAGCTACCAGTAATGCTTCTTCATTTAACGGTGCTTCTGCAACAAGTTTTCCTCTCGGATTATAGATCTTGTTGTCTCCGAACATTTCGCCGGTCTTGTCGTCGCTTTCGAGTCCGACACGGTTAAGTCCGCCTACGAAGCATCCATTTTCAAGGGATCTTGTTCCAAAATAAGTATCCCACATATCTTTATCTCTGATAGGAAATGCACTTGGACAAAGGATCAGTTCTGCGCCTTTTAATGCAAGGATTCTGGAAATCTCCGGGAATCCTCCATCATAGCAGATCATAAATCCAACTTTACCAAATTCCATATCAAATACCGGATACTCGCATCCTGCGCGGAACCAGAAACGCTCTCCAGCCCAGAGATGTGTTTTATTGTAGGTTCCCATCAGAGATCCGTCTTTATCAACAACGATCATTCCATTATAGAGAACTCCCGGCATATCACTTTTCAGTACGATAGGAGCTGCGATATACATTCCGTATTCTTTAGCCTTTGCGCTCAGAAGCTGGAATGTTTCACCTTCCGGTTCTTCTGCCATATCCAGATATTTTTCTCCGATCAGATCCGGATTATAGCCTGTGGAACAAAGTTCCGGGAAGCAGAGCAGATCTACTTTTTTCTCTGCTGCTTCATCCACATAGTTCAGCATTTTCTCAAGATTTGCTTTTTTATCCATCAGCACACAGTCCATCTGGACAAGGCCTACAGTTACGTTTCTACTCATGCTTTCTCCTTTCTGATCTTACCAATTACTACAACTATTATTACAGATACAAACATTGCTACAAGTGCTGTCGGGACAACATTTGAGAGTTTTACCATAAATGGTACACCAAAACCAACCGGTGCTTCATTCATACAGAGACCAACCAGACATCCGGCAATTGCACCAACTCCGGTATCAACCTTGAAATCCGGAATTTCGTCCATTTTGTCATAGCTGTACTTATGAGCATTATTCAGAATATAGAAGTCAGCCAGCATAGCGCCTGCGATCGGCGGAATTAATACTGAGAGCAGATTCAGGAACGGAACAAGCCAGTCGATCATTCCCAATGCGCCAAGGGTTGTTGCGAAAATACCACAAAGAGCTGTGACGATCCAGCGTGGCAGCTTCAGAAGGCCATGGAATGTGTTAGTCAGACCAAGAGTTGACTGATACAGGTTATTATCATTGGTTGTCCATGTTGCGAGAATAATGATAAGTGCAGCAATGTAACCAAATCCAAGAATATTGATCATAATATCTGAAATATCATTTGTCTTGAATGCACATGCAAAGATTGCACCACAGATAACGATAACCGGATATCCAAGCGTAAATCCAATTGTTACACCGATGCTTGAATCCTTTACTGTTTTGGAGTATCTTGTAAAGTCCTGTACAATGGATACACCTACGATGAAGCTGCCGACCATCAGAGAAACAGCTGTAGCAAAGGACATCTTGGTTTCCGGAGCTGAACTCAGAATCTCTGCTGCCGGAACCATTGCAAAGGTCTTTCCAACGCCAAACAGAATCAGTGCAAAAAGAAGCGGAACACCAATCTGGGAAAGCATTTTAATTCCTTTGTATCCTACAATTGCGGTAATCATCATCAGAAGTCCGCCTACAATAATGCACATCTTAGTGTTTACTTCGATTCCTGCTGCCATTCTGAATACACTTGAGATACTGCTTCCAAAGAAAGTACACTGATAACCAAACCATCCCATATTACACAGTGCAACAATAATTCCGAACACCATTGCACCATATTTTCCGAATGTGAATCGGGACGATACTGTGGAAGAAAGACCACTCCTTACACCGATGGCACCACAAAGTATTCCGACAAGTGTCAGAATAATACCACCAATAAATACGGCTGCTACTGTAGGCCAGAAGCCTAACCCCAATGCAATCTGTCCTCCCAGTGTGAATGCTGTCAGGCAAAAGCCAACTCCCAGCCATACAAAAATCTGAGATTTCCACGTATTTTTCTTTTCGTCTGGAACCGGACTGAATTCATAGTCGTTGAAAACTTCCGTGGATTCTGCTGTACCTAACACATTTTTTTCATTTGCCATTAACTCTACCTCCTGTTTTAGATGATTTTTCGTAACTGTTCGCTACCCTCATATTTTATGAACAGTTACTTTTTTGCTTAAATATATGTGGTTTGTATTCAGTTGACAGCGGGCCTGAGTACAAAATTAGCCGATGTAGGAATGCCTACATCGGCTTCACATATGTTGATTAGATTATAACACTTTAATTCGCTAAAAGCATCGGAAAGAACACACTATTTTCGCAAACCACACTGTGCATTACGCACATTTGTGGCTATTGTGTATACAATTAGTAATTTTTTTAATTATTTTATTTCTGATCTTTCTTTTTCTTATTATAAACCAGTAATAAACCAGCTAAAACCACTATTCTGCCACAGCCGGTGCACTTTCTTCGATTATTTCAGGATGTTCTCTTCGCCATTCTTCGGTATTTTCAAGATCGACCCTTTTTGTATACTTATTTGTCGTACTGAGCCATGTAGTTGCCGACACAACGTTTGATTCTGTCAACAGGATTCAGCAAATGACTTACAGACATATCGTGATTCAGTGTATCAATAATGAGAGCGATATATTTGCTCATGTCACAGTTGATATAGTATGACTTGGATACAAGTTCCGGTGCCTGATAGATCAGGTTGGTAGTAAGAAGTCTGTCGAAGATTCCTTCTTTGTGCGCCTGGTCGAATTTCTCCAGTCCATCTGTAAAGAGACCAAATGTAGCACAGATAAAGATTCTGCCTGCACCACGTTTCTTAAGAAGGGATGCAATCTCCAGAATGCTGTCTCCGGAAGAAATCATATCATCAATAAGGATCATATCTTTACCTTCCAGCTTTGGTCCCAGGAACTCGTAGGCTGCGATCGGATGACGGCCTTTTACGGTACGTGTATAGTCCAGACGTCTGTAATACATACCCATATCTACACCAAGAACGTTGGCAAGATAGATGGCTCTGTTCATGCTTCCCTCGTCAGGGCTGATGATCATAAAATGATCATTGTCGATATGGAGTCCTTTTTCATTCTTAAGAAGGGCTTTCATAAACTGATAAGCCGGCTGGATAGTCTCAAATCCATGAAGAGGTGTGGCATTCTGAACACGAGCGTCATGAGCATCAAAAGTAATAATGTTTTCAACACCCATGTTGGTAAGTTCCTGAAGTGCGGAAGCACAGTCCAGAGATTCACGTCCCACACGTTTGCTCTGACGGCTTTCGTAAAGGTATGGCATAATAACATTAACCCTGCGGGCTTTGCCGCCAATAGCAGCGATGGCACGTTTCAAATCCTGAAAATGGTCATCTGGTGACATCAGATTGGTGAAACCGTTGATACGATAAGAAAGACTGTGGTTGCATACGTCAACCATCAGATAGACATCGTCACCACGTACAGATTCGGAAATTTCACCTTTGCTTTCGCCGGTACCAAAACGTGGAGTCTTTACATTGATAATGTAAGAATCTCTCTGATATCCTTCAAATGCAAATGAGTTCATTTCCTCGTGATTGCGTTCGTTTCTCCACTTCACAAGCCATTCATTAACCTTTTCGCCAAGTGGACGACAGCTCTCCAGGGGAATCAGTCCCAGTCTTCCTACCGGCAGTGTGGCTAAATCTTTGGTGTTTGTCTGTGCCATTGTAATTTCCTCCTTGTTGCCTGCTCTACCACAGGCATTATAATTTGCTTTTGGGATTACTTGCTATTGTTAAAAATTTTTTGAATGCGGATATCCTTGCCAATAAGTTTCAGCATCTGGTAATTGCTGGCAATTCTGGAAAACGTTCTCTCTGAATAGGTGGAAGAAAAATCCTCCAGCCGAAGATTTGTAGAGATAATGGTGGATTTCCTGCGGGCAATACGTTCGTTGATACATAAGAACAACTGGGAAGATACAAAGCTGTTGGTAAGCTCTGTGCCCAGATCATCGATGATCAGCAGGTCGCAGTCAAAAATAAATTCATCTCCCGGATCTGGCTCTGATTTTCTGGAAAAGGCTGTCTGAGCAAGACGGTCAAACAGATCAAAAGCAGAAAAATAAAGAACACAGTGGGAGGTTTCCAGAAGATCGTGGGCAATACAGTGGGAAAGAAAAGTCTTGCCAACACCGGTATTTCCATATAAAAAGAGATTCTGGAAACGCAGATCAAAATCCCGGACAAAATTCCGGGCAGCATTATAGGCGCGTCTTGCTGTATCCTGCGCCGATAATCCTGTCGTTTCATTTTTTATTGTATCAGAATACCAGTCAAAAGAAAAGTGTTCAAAGTTTTCTTTTTGAAGAATTTCCGTAAGATTCGACTGGGTATAGAGCAGTTCGATCTCCGCTTTTTTAAAACAGGAGCATTTGTGACCGTCTACATATCCTGTGTCCTGACAGAGAGGGCAGTAATAATGAGGTTCCAGATAATCTGGTGAAAAACCGTTTTTCCTGAGAAGAGCTTTACGTTCGTCAGCCAGAACTGCAATCTCTTCTTTCAGATCTTCTAAAGAACCATGGTGTCCCTGAAGCATGGTGCGGATCTTTTCTGCACTGAGGGAAGCAACGGTCTGATCAATCTCCAGAAGCCTGGGAACTTTCTGAAAAGCTTCTTTCCGGTGTTCTTCCAGCTCATTCTGTACCTGGGACTGCCTGCGGCTGTATTCCCTCATAATAATGTCATATTGAAAATTCTGTAAAGACACGCTATTCTCCTTTACTGATTCAGAAGATGTTTTTCGTATTCGTCAAAATTGTATTCTCGTTGCTGGAAATTATTGAACCGGTTACCGGAGGCAGATCCCTGGGTCTGCCGGGTGGCAGCTGTTTTACGAGAAGACTGGCTGCGCTTCTTATGCTGGTCGTCCAGAGAACGGATGTCCTCCAGATTCCGGACTTCTTTTTTCTTCCAGCCCTCCAGGATTTTGTCTGCATACTGGAAACTGGCCTGACCGGTCTGCAGAACGGTACGGTTACAGGCTTCCTGGATAATTTCTATAGAAAAACCGTAAGTCTTAAGCCAGGTATCCATAAGTGTGATCTCTGTTTCTACAGGGTTGCGGTTGGTGATTCCCAGTGCTTTCAGAATAGAAAAATATTCTTTGTTATAGCGGGAAGAAGACTTCTTGGCTTCCTCTACAGAAGTGATCCCTTCCTGTGCCCAGGCTGTTGCAACTGTTTCTATGTAGCGGATACTTTTGTGGTTGCGAGAGACACAGTATTCAATGAGATACTCAATCAGATCCGCTGACAGTCCAAGTCCATCATAGAAGAACAGAATCTTCTGCATTTCTGTAGCGGAAAGTGTCTTGCCAAGATATTGTTCTGCAATATAAAGAAGCTGAACAATGTCTTCATTCTGTTTCAGCTGGCTTACACGTTCTGGTGTAAGGGGCTGGGGTGAGGAGACGTTATCTCCATCTGCAGGCTGTTCCGGTGTGGAAGAGGGAGTTTCCTGTGTCCCAGAAGGGACAGCCGGTGCCAGAAGTGCAATACCACATAATTTCTTATTATCTGTAAAATCAAGAGAAAGCAGTCCTTGTTTTGCCCAGTACTTCAGTGCCCGGAGAATATCACGCTCTGTGCAGAGAAGACGGTCTGCCATTTGCGCCAGGCTGAAAGAAACAGGAGCCTGGGAAAGGGAACGCAAGAGATAAATATAGACTTTTACAAATTCACCATTTGCTTCCGGCATATAAAAGTCGATAAACGTATTGGACAAAAGTGTAACCTCCGGAACAGAGGCATTCTGTAAAGTAAGCATTGCCATGAATCCATCTTCCTTTCTCCTGATTTGTGCTGCTTATTGAAACACTTGGATTATAGCACAAGATTTTTCAAATGAGAATAGGAGATTTTATGGTAAAAACTATCCACAATAAAATGTGGATAATGTGGATAATGTGGAAAGAGATTTTTTCTGACAATTTTAAGTAATCTCGAAAAACCTCGAATTTTCTAGGGAAAACGCGAATTCAGTAATCGTAAAATGTCGAATTATGTAAAGTATCATGGCATAAAAAATCCACATGCCATACACCAGGAAAAATGTGTATAAACATGTGGATAATGTGGATAACTTACTTGCCAAGAAGCTGTTCGCCAATATTTACAACGTCTCCGGCACCCATAGTTATCAACAGGTCGCCCTGTGTACAATTTTCAAGTAAAAAATTCTCGATTTCGTCGAAAGTCGGGAAATATTCGCAGGGAGTACCCTCTTTCTGGATCAGTTCTTGGATGTTTCTGGAGGAAATACCCAGATTATCAGTCTCTCTGGCTGCGTAAATGTCTGCCAGAACTACATGATCTGCCAGAGAAAGTGCATGTGCAAACTCCGGAAGCAGAGCCTTGGTACGTGTATAAGTATGTGGCTGGAATACACACCAGATCTTTTTGTGTGGATAATTAGCTGCGGCATGGAGTGTAGCTTCGATCTCTGTAGGATGATGTGCATAATCATCAATGATAGTCACGCCGCCAATCTGTCCCTTATACTGGAAACGACGGTCTGTGCCGGTAAATTCACGAAGTCCATCAAGGATCACTTCATCAGAGAGTCCCAGAAGCTGTCCTACTGCAAAAGATGCCAGAGCGTTGGAAACATTGTGGATTCCGGGTACTTTCAGGGAACAGGTACCAACCTCAGAACCATTGTGGATAACTTGGAAGGTAGCATGTCCGAATTCATCATAGAGAATATGGGAAGCAGTATAGTCAGCCGGATTTTCCAGACCATAGGTGATGACCTTACAGGGGAGTCCGTTTGTGATCTGCTGATACTCCGGTGTGTCTGCGTTGATCACAAGTGCACCGTCAGCAGGAAGAAGCTCTGCAAACTTACGGAAAGAATGACGGATGTCATCAATATCCTTAAAGAAATCCAGATGGTCTGCATCCATGTTCAGGATTACGCTGATCTTCGGGAAGAAACTTAAGAAGCTGTTGGTGTATTCACATGCTTCTGTAAGGAAAGTTTCGGAGTTACCGACCCGAATATTGCCTCCGATGGCAGGAAGGATACCACCTACACTGATGGTGGGATCACATTCACCCTTCAGAAGGATATGTGAGATCATGGAAGTAGTAGTAGTTTTGCCATGGGTACCGGAAACAGCGATAGAAGTGTCGTAGTTACGCATGATCTGTCCCAGGAGCTGTGCTCTGGTGAGCATTGGAAGTCCCTTCTGGACAGCGCATGCATATTCCGGATTGTCCGGATGTATTGCTGCTGTATAAATAACAATCTGAAGGTCATCAGAGATGTTGGAAGCACGCTGACCATAGAAAATATGTGCACCTTTGGATTCCAGCATTTTGGTCAGAGGGCTTTCTTTGGAATCAGATCCGGAAACAGTGAATCCTTCTTCCAGAAGAATCTCGGCAAGTCCACTCATACTGATACCGCCAATACCGATAAAATGGATATTAAGCGGTTTATGAAAGTCTATCTGATACATAGTATAATCTCCTTATATTTAATAGGGTAACTGTTCAGTACATTCACAGTTACTTAACAGGTTCATTATACCCCCATCCAGTCAAAATGAAAAGAACTACTTTGAAGATGAAATATGTTTAAAATATATAAAATAAGGTGAGAAAATTATGCAAAAAGCACATAAAAATCCATGTGACGTTTTTTAGACATATCCAAAAAGTGTACAATAAAAATAAAAAACAGACATAAAATTTAAATTAATTGTGAAAATTGTTCACTAATCGGAAAGAGCGTGTTATAATGAAAAAATCAAACATACAAGAGGTGAGTGCATGATGATTAAAAAAGAAATGATTGCCATGCTATTAGCTGGCGGTCAGGGCAGCAGACTGGGAGTTCTGACAGAAAAGGTTGCAAAACCTGCTGTCGCTTTTGGGGGTAAATACCGCATCATAGATTTCCCCTTAAGTAACTGCATTAATTCGGGCATCGACACAGTAGGAGTCCTGACGCAGTATCAGCCTCTGCGTCTGAATACACATATTGGAATCGGTATTCCCTGGGATCTGGACCGGAATGAAGGTGGTGTGACTGTACTTCCACCTTACGAAAAGAACACCAGCAGCGAATGGTACACAGGAACTGCCAATGCGATCTACCAGAACCTTGATTATATGGAACAGTACAATCCAGACTATGTGCTGATTCTTTCCGGTGACCATATTTACAAGATGGATTACGAGATTATGCTGGATTACCACAAAGCGAACAAGGCAGATATTACCATAGCCTGTATGCCGGTTCCTATTGAGGAAGCCAATCGCTTTGGTATTATGGTTACAGATGAATCTGGCAGAGTAACAGAGTTTGAAGAAAAGCCGGAGAAGCCAAGCAGTAATCTGGCATCCATGGGTATTTACATATTCAGCTGGAAAGTCCTCAAAGAAGCGTTGATCGCTCTGAAAGAGCAGTCCAACTGTGACTTCGGCAAGCATATCCTTCCTTATTGCAAAGACAAAGGACAGAGACTTTTTGCATATGAGTATAATGGCTACTGGAAAGACGTAGGAACTCTTGGTTCTTACTGGGAAGCCAATATGGAACTGATCGACATTATCCCGGAATTTAATCTTTACGAAGAATTCTGGAAGATCTATACAAAGGGAGATATTATCCCGCCTCAGTACATTGCAGCAGATGCGGTGACAGACCGATGTATTATAGGAGAAGGCACAGAGATTTATGGCGAAGTACATAATTCTGTGATCGGACCTAATGTTGTGATCAGCAGGGGCGCAGTGGTGGAGGATTCTATTATTATGAGGAATTCCACTGTTGGAGAGAACACCATTCTGAATAAAGCCATTATAGCTGAGGATGTAACTATAGGAGATAATGTAACTGTTGGATTTGGAGAAGAGGCAGAGAACGTGCTGAAACCTGCGGTCTATGCCTTTGGACTTGCAACCATCGGAGAGAACAGTGTGATTCCTGACAATGTAAAGATCGGCAGAAATACAGCCATATCCGGTGTAACAACAGCAACAAACTATCCCGGAGGCGTACTTGCAAGTGGACAGGTGATCAAAGTAAAGGATGGTGAGCAGGCATGAGGGCAATTGGAATTATACTTGCAGGTGGTAACAACAGCCGGATGAGAGAGCTTTCCAACAAGAGAGCCATAGCAGCAATGCCTATAGCAGGCAGTTACAGAAGTATTGATTTTGCACTGAGTAACATGGCAAATTCACATGTACAGAAGGTGGCAGTGCTGACACAGTACAATGCCAGATCTCTGAATGAACATTTAAGTTCCTCCAAGTGGTGGGACTTTGGACGCAAGCAGGGTGGACTTTTTGTATTTACACCTACCATAACCAAGGACAACAGTCTTTGGTATCAGGGAACAGCAGATGCGATTTACCAGAATATTGATTTCCTGAAAAAGAGTCATGAGCCATATGTTGTGATTGCATCCGGTGACTGTATCTATAAAATGGATTACAACAAAGTCCTGGAGTTCCATATAGCCAAACGTGCAGATATTACAGTAGTATGCACTACCTGTAAGGATCAGAAGGAGGTAGAACGATTTGGCGTACTTCGGATGAATGATGACTATAGAATAGAGGAATTTGAGGAGAAACCGATAGTTTCTTCCTATAATACGATTTCTACAGGAATTTATGTGATCCGTCGCCGCCAGCTGATCGAACTGATCGAGAGGGCTGCACAGGAAGGCAGACATGATTTTGTAAATGATATCCTGATCCGTTATAAGAATCTGAAGCGTATCTACGGATACCGTATTAATGAGTACTGGAGTAATATCTCCACAGCGGAGGCATATTACCGCACCAACATGGCTTTCCTGGAGCCTGAGATTCGGAATTATTTCTTTAAGGAAGGACCGGTGATCAAGACCAAGATTGATGATCTTCCTCCGGCCAAATATAATCCAGGAGCAGTTGTAAAAAATTCACTGGTTGCCAGTGGCTGTATTATTAATGGCACAGTAGAGAATTCGGTACTGTTCAAAGACGTATATATAGGAAATAACAGTGTGATCCGTAATTCCGTAATTCTTAATGACGTATATATTGGCGATAATACACTCATTGAGAACTGTATTGTAGAAAGCACAGGTACCATACGGGCAAATTCAGAATTCCGCGGAGAGGAAGGAATTAAGATCGTTGTCGAAAAAAATGAAAGATATACTTTATAACGCTTTCATTAATGAGATGACATTTTCTTAATAGGTATGAAAACGAAAGGGGCATAAAAATGAACATTACAGATGTACGAGTAAGGAAGGTAGCAAAAGAAGGCAAAATGAAAGCGGTTGCATCTATTACTATAGACGAAGAGTTTGTAGTACATGATATCAAGGTGATCGAGGGAGAGAAGGGGCTCTTCATCGCAATGCCAAGCCGCAAGGCAACAGATGGCGAATACCGGGATATCGCACATCCTATCAATTCTTGTACAAGAGATAAGATCCAGACACTGATTCTGAGTAAATATCAGGAAATGCTGGCAGAAGAGCCGGAGCTGGAAGCGGTTGCAGAAGGATAAATGAGTTTCATAACATATAAAATTATGCCGGGGCAGATTCAAATGTCCCGGTGTTTTTTACTTTATATGACACCCTAATCCTATAAAGCAAAAAAATGCTCCGCGTAGTATCAGGGTTTCGAAGATGGCTGTTTTACATAAAAAACACAAATATTACATATTTGTTACAAAAATAAAATAAAAGTGTTGATTTTTTGCTGAGATGTGTTATACTTAGTCTACAAAATAATTAAGAGGTGTATATATGAAGATGAAAAAAGTCCTTACCCTGTTACTGGCAGGGGCGTTGACATTCTCCATGGGGACAAGCAGTGTATTTGCTTCCACAGAAGATGAGATAGCCGCAGCTCAGGCACAGAAACAGGAAGCACAGGCAGGTCTTGCAGAGGCTCAGGCCAATATCAGTGGTATGGAAAGCAAAAAGCAGGAACTGGAATCCTACCTGGCAGAACTGGATTCTCAATATAATGAACTTACAAACAGTATTTCCGAACTCAGCATACAGGCAGCAGAGAAAGAAGAACAGTTAAAGAAGGTACAGTCTCAGTTGAAGAAAGCACAGAAGGCTGCAGACAAGCAGTATGAAGCTATGAAGCTCCGTATTCAGTATATTTACGAGAACGGCGGCAACAACATGCTTCAGCTTCTCCTTTCTTCAGAAGGTCTTTCTGATTTCCTGAATCAGGCAAATAATATTGCATCCCTCTCTACATATGACAGAGAAATGCTTAAGAAATATGAGAATACACAGAAGTCCATTGAAACTCAGGAAACACAGATCAAAGAAGAAGCAGCTTCTATCGGTACTCTTATGAGTGAAAAGAGCAGTAAGCAGCAGGAGGTGCAGACTCTGGTAGCCAGCACCAATGACAGCATTTCTTCTTACGTAAGCCAGATTAGTGCCAGCCAGGCAGAGGCAGATGCTCTTATGGCAGAAGTGAGCAGTGCGGACAGCAGTATCTCGCAGCTGATGGAACAGGCAGAAGCAGAAAGAGCTGCGGCAGAGGAAGCAGCAGCACAGGAAGCTGCACAGGCAGAGGAAAGTTCTTCTGATGAAGAATATGATACAGAAGAGTCTGACGAAAGCTGTGATGATTCTCAGGATGGATCTGATGAAGCAGGCGATTCTTCAGAAGAGGATTCTGAGGATACTTCCAGCGATGATGGGTCCTATTCCAAAGATACATCTGAGGATTCTGAAGATACAGAAGACACTTCTTCAGATGAGTCTTCCGATGATACAACTGCTGACAGTTCTGAGGATTCTGAAGCAGCAGATGATTCCGGAAGTGACTCCTCCGATTCTGATGCTTCCAGTTCCAGTCAGGGCAAATATCTGGGGAACTTCATGCTGACAGCATATTGTAACTGTGCACAGTGCTGCGGAACAGCAGGTAATGCCACAGCCAGCGGTGTTATGCCTACAGCAGGTCATACAGTTGCCATGGCAGGGGTACCGTTTGGAACACAGCTCCTGATCAATGGTACAGTTTATACAGTAGAGGATCTGGGTACTCCATATGGACATGTAGATATTTACTGTGGAAGCCACAGCGAGGCACTGAGCTTCGGACTGCAGTATGCAGACGTATATCAGTTAAATTAATTGAAAAAAGGTAACTATTCAGTAGGTAGTATCTCGTAACTGTGAGGGTACTGAACAGTTACGAAAAAAGTAATAAAAAAGCAGCAGGTTTTGTAAATGAAGACCTGCTGTTTTTGTGTTTAAAGATATGGAGTGCCGGGAATTTCCGGATAGGAACCCATTCCGATGAGAAGTTCCAGCCCAATCTGGCGGGCTTCCAGTACAGCAGTTTTTACTGCACTGGCATCGCCGGAGATGCCAAGAATCACTTCGTTGGAATGACTAGTGCCGATACTAGGAGTCATATAACAGGTGATATTCACTGCGGAAGCCTTCATGGCGGTGTCTGCCATTACCAGCCCGATAGCGGCAGGAGATCCTGCCATAAAACCAAATGCTTCTCCGGGTACAGCCTGGAAGGCTTTGGCAAGAGCCTGTCCTGCACTGGCAGAATATGTAAACTCCAGATGTCCGGATTCACTGATGTACAGTTCTCCAGCATTCTTTTTTGTCAGTTCCAGTGCCAGTTCAATGGCGTGTCTTACATCGGAAACGTCATTACCTCCGATAACAATATAGTTTCCATGTCCGCCCCAGCCTTTGGTGTCTCTTGGAAATTCGATAGACAGAACTTCCGTATTAGTGGCTTTGACTGCATCATCAATGGCAGTGATCTGTCCGGCAGCTCCTGTCCGGGAACTGAAAAGCCCGAGAGCGTGATATCTGGTGCCTACATTCATCTGTGCCAGTAAAGCATCGTCAATTCCTGAGACCACCAGCCCGATGGTATCCAGGACAGTGGTTCCTACGAATTCTGTTCTTGTACAATGTGTGCTGATATTTTTTACATCATTTATAGTCATGGAAAGTCTCCTTTAGGGTTTTAAAACTGAAATAAATATACCGTAAAAGAAGAAGAAATTCAATGTGTACGAAAGAAAAATATGTCAGCTTTCGCTGACCAGAATCACGCACCAAGTCTCACCTGCGTTCGACTTGAATATATAAACAATAGATGGGACAGATGAATACTTACAGATTATGAGCATATCGTATATGTGAATTCAGAAATACAGAACGATACGGCACTGGGCAGATTAATGCATGATTTTCACTGTAAGAAAGCGGATGATATGTATTATGAAGTACTGACAGAACGAGTGCGGAATTGGTTTTGATCAAAAATGCAATGGAATCGTTTGGAATAACAGCTGAGAAAGCCCTGAATTTCGTTACAACCTTCACAGTTACGAGTCAAAATGCATGCCAGCATGCCAAAACACCTCGCGGGATGCTACTTACTGAGTTCAGAAAATCTGTAATTGTCAGGAATCAATAAAAGATTTCCAGCATACATATAAATGATAAAAAACGGAGGTGGCAGGTTGGCTGAATATCGTCGTTTTGTTGCCTATATCTACGAGTATCAGAAAGGAAAAAAATCGTCTAACTGTGGATTTGTGAGGGTAGAATCCAGGGGGGAAGTATGCAGAATGGAATTTCATATCCAATGTCCGGGGCTGATATCGGGAATTGGGTGTAAAATCTATGGATTTGTGAGAAACAGAGGTTTGATGGATGGAAGCCTTCTGGGAGAATGCACCACAGAGACAGACCGGATAGAATATGCGATGGAGACCGATCCGGAATGCATGGGAACAGCAGAAATTATTCTGAAAAAAACAGCAGGACTTATACTGCTTACAGAGAACAAGGGATTTTTTGGAACAGAGTGGGATGATCAACCCATTCGACCTGAGAATTTCCGGGCTGTAGATAAGACAGTAGAAAAACAACTGCCAGATGAAGAAAAACAGAGGTCAGATGAAAGTCAGAACAGTAATCAGAATAAAGGAAATCCAGTTGAAAATGAACAGAAAACAGAACCGGATAAATCAGGCTCAGGTACATCCGAAGGAGAGATGTCTCCTTCGGAAAAGATACCCCAGGAACAGAAGACAGATCAATCGGAACAACCAGTATCTTCATACCAAAAAGAACTCCACGCCCAGTCCCTGGAAGCTCAGCCCGAAATCCTTCCTGGAACACCATGGGATGCTTTCAGTGATGGTGAACTGACAGACTGCAGGAAAATTACGCCAGATGAGCTTCATTGTATGGGGCGCCGGTTCTGTATGCTGAAAAACAACCGTTTTCTTCAATATGGATATTATAATTTCGGACATCTTCTGTTATGCCGAAACCGCAGAGGACAGTACATTCTGGGAGTTCCCGGAGGGTATGACCAGCAGGAACGGTTTATGGCAGGGATGTTTGGCTTCCCTTATTTTAAGGAAAGCAGTCAGATTTCTCTTCCGGGAAGAAAAGGCGGTTACTGGTATCGGTCAGTCGATTCCCCGAATTTCCACTGAGGGGATTGTCTGAAGGAGAATACTGCGAAAATGTTCCAGTTCTTCCTGAGTATAGCTACTGAATCCAGGCTGCAGGACTTCGTCAGAATCTTTGTAAGCCTGGAGATAGTAGGATTTGGCTCCTTTCAGCCACTGTCCGATCTCCTGAAAATCTTTTTCGTTATGAAGTTCTCTGACTACAGTAGTACGGAATTCATAATCATAGTCATGGTGCAGAAGAAAATCAACGGTTTCTTTTACAGCACCCAGATCCGGGTGCATAAGTCCTGTGAGAGAAGGGTAATTATCGGGACAGGCTTTGATATCTATTGCAGTCATTTGGATAAGATCCTGTTCAAAAAGATTTTTCAGAATATGAGGGTGCGTACCATTTGTGTCCAGCTTTACAGGATAACCCAGACCGCGGATTTCTCTGATAAAATCTGCAAGATCCGGTGAGAGAGTAGGTTCTCCTCCGGATATACATACTCCCTCCAGGATACCCTGACGTTTTTTCAAAAAAGAAAGAACTTCTTCTGTGGGAATAACAGGCTCATTTCCCGGACGGAGCACCAGACTACTGTTCTGACAGAAAGGGCAGCGGAAGTTGCAGCTTCCCAGAAAGATTGTTGCGGCTACCCTGCCCGGGTAATCCAGAAGTGTTGTTTTGTTTAGACCATGAATTTTTGGCATGGTATTTCTCCTTCAATATAATTGTTGCATTATTTATCACGATTTGCACGGTGACTACTATTTCTATTCTAATTTTTGTCCATTGATTTTGCAAGTGTCATTTACTATACTGAAAAAGGAATATCAGGAAAAAATACCTGCGAATACTTTATCAGGAGGAAAAACTTTTGACAGAACAGGAACGATATATGAAAGAAGCCATCCGTCAGGCAAAAAAAGCCAGAGCACTGGAGGAAGTACCTATAGGATGTGTGATCGTACGTGAAGGAAAAATTATTGCCAGAGGATATAACAGACGAAACACAGATAAGAATACACTTTCACATGCTGAGCTGAATGCTATCCGCAAAGCAAGTAAGAAGCTGGGAGACTGGCGGTTGGAAGGCTGTACCATGTATGTGACACTGGAACCCTGTCAGATGTGTGCAGGAGCACTGGTGCAGTCCAGAATTGACGAAGTGGTTATTGGCAGTATGAATCCCAAGGCAGGCTGTGCCGGGTCGGTACTGAATCTTCTGGAAGTAGACGGATTTAATCATAAAGTAAAAATCACCAGAGGAATTCTGGAAGAAGAATGTTCTGCTATGCTGTCAGATTTTTTTCGGGAACTGAGGGAAAAAAAGAAACGTCTGAAAATTCTGGCAAAACAGCAGGCACAGGAAGAACGGGAATAAATCAAAAGTTACCAGCTTGTTTTTTATGGGGAAAGTGATATGATAAAACCAATGATGAAAACGAGGAGGATTTTAAAATGACACTGGAAGCATTAAGAAAAGATATGGTTGCAGCCATGAAAGCAAAGGACAAAACAACAAAGGATGCAGTTTCCTCTCTGGTATCTGCGGTAAAGAAAGCTGCTATTGATGAAGGATGTCGTGAAGATGTTCCGGAAGCACTGGTAGATCGTGTGGTTCTGAAAGAAATGAAAACAGTAAAAGAACAGCTGGATACCTGTCCGGAAAGCAGAGATGACCTGCGTGCGGAATATCAGGCAAGATATGACGTGATTGCCAAATACGCACCACAGCAGATGGGAGCCGATGAGATCCGTACTTATCTGGAAGAAAAATTTGCAGAGGTTCTGGCAACAAAGAATAAAGGTCAGATCATGAAAGCAGTGATGGGAGATCTGAAAGGCAAAGCAGACGGTAAGCTGATTAATCAGGTTGTAGCAGATTTTTGTAAATGAAGGTAAAATGTTATCACCGAAGGTGAGGTGGAATGCATTTTGACTCGTAACTGTGTACTGAACAGTTACGAAAGTATAAAAAATACTCTGTGGCTCATAATGAACTACAGAGTATAATTTTGCACTTTTTTCCGCGCGCCGCACTTCGAAATGTTCCCATGGACGTTACCTCTACAGTTAACTCGGCCCAGGCACCCTTACGGCACACAAGAGCTTCTGCTTAGTGCTGCTACATTCCTGTCCTGACACGGTTCACAGATTCCTGTTGCGTAAGACCCAAACGTCAACGCCACTTATAGAGGGCAGCTCCACAAGATACAAGCCTCAGATTGGCATCACCCCTGCTGTAGCGGATTGCAGGTACAGGGCACCGCTATCTCCCCGGCTGCGCGGAACTTAAGTATAGACGATTTTTGTACACTTGTCAAGTAGGGGTAAAGTATTATATAATAGAAATGATTTTTAAGAAACAACAATAAGGAGGAACAGCAAAGCTATGATAAAAAGAATCGGATTATTGACAAGCGGTGGAGATTGCCAGGCTCTGAATGCTACTATGCGAGGTGTTGTAAAGGCATTATCCAATGCAGTAGATGATTTGGAAGTTTATGGTTTTGATGATGGATACAAGGGTCTGATCTATGGTAAATATCGGATGCTCAGTGCCAAAGATTTTTCTGGAATCCTTACAAGAGGAGGCACTATTCTCGGTACATCCCGTCAGCCATTCAAACTGATGCGTGTTCCGGATGAGAAGGGTCTGGATAAAGTAGAAGCAATGAAACAGACCTATTATAAACTGTGCCTGGACTGTCTGGTGATCCTGGGTGGTAATGGAACACAGAAAACAGCCAACCTTCTGAAAGAGGAAGGTCTGAATATAATCCACCTGCCAAAGACCATTGACAATGATATTTATGGAACAGATATGACTTTTGGCTTCCAGAGTGCTGTGAATATTGCTACTAATGCTATTGACTGTATTCATACCACAGCAACTTCTCATGGCAGAGTATTTATTGTAGAAATCATGGGACATAAAGTAGGAAGCCTGACACTTCATGCAGGTATTGCTGGTGGTGCAGACATTATCCTTATTCCGGAGATTCCATATGATATCAAGAAAGTATGTGCAGCTATTCAGAACAGAAACAAAGAAGGTAAGAGATTTACTATTCTGGCTGTTGCAGAAGGTGCCATTTCCAAAGAAGATGCAGAACTTCCAAAGAAGAAATACAAAGAAAAACTGGAAGCAAGAGCCAAAAAATATCCGTCCGTTTCCTACGAGATTGCAGACCGCATCAACAAAGAACTTGGAAGCGAAGTACGTGTCACAGTTCCGGGACACATTCAGCGAGGCGGAGAGCCATGCCCATATGATCGTGTACTTTCCACCAGAATCGGTGCTGGTGCAGCTGAAGCTATCCTGGATGAGGAATATGGCATCATGATCGGCGTTATTAATGGTAAGATCAAGAGAGTTCCTCTGGAAGAATGTGCAGGCAAGCTGAAAATGGTATCTCCAAAAGACCAGCTGGTCAAAGCTGCCAAACAGATTGGAATCAGCTTCGGAGACTGATTCTATTCTAACTGTAAATAAGAACAATGACCGCCGTGGGAGTTTTCCTGCGGCGGCCTTAATGCCTGAGGGATAACCCGATTCTTTTACAGACTCAGGCAGGAGAGGAGTGTATTTATGAGTTATACTGCCCTGTATCGAAAGTTCAGACCTGACAATTTTGCAGACGTCAAGGGGCAGGATCATATTGTCACTACACTGACAAATCAGATTAAAGCCAACCGCATCGGTCATGCATATCTGTTCTGTGGTACCAGAGGTACCGGTAAGACCACAGTAGCCAAAATCCTTGCAAAAGCAGTCAACTGTCAGCATCCGGTTAACGGAAGTCCCTGCAATGAGTGCGAAATGTGCAAGGCGATCCAGGCAGGAACATCTATGAATGTGATTGAGATTGATGCAGCATCCAACAATGGTGTGGATAATATTCGAGAGATCAGGGAAGAAGTAACTTATCGTCCTACGGAGGGCAACTACAAAGTATATATCATCGATGAAGTGCATATGCTTTCTACCGGTGCCTTTAATGCTCTTCTCAAGACTCTGGAGGAACCACCGTCTTATGTGATCTTTATTCTGGCCACCACAGAAGCACACAAGATTCCGGTAACCATTTTGTCCAGATGCCAGAGATATGATTTTCACAGGATTTCCATTGATACGATCGCAGCCCGCCTTTCTGAACTTCTTCAGGCAGAGGGGGTAGAGGCAGAAGAAAAAGCAGTTCGCTACGTTGCCAAGGCAGGAGACGGTTCCATGCGAGATGCATTGAGCCTTCTGGATCAGTGTATTGCTTTTTATCTGGGTCAGACACTTACCTATGACAAAGTGTTGGAAGTGCTGGGGGCAGTAGATACAGAAGTTTTCAGCAGACTTCTTCGGAGGATTTTGGCAGGAGATGTGACAGCAGCCATCCGGATTCTGGAAGAACTGATCATAGGTGGCAGGGAACTGAGTCAGTTTGTAGGGGATTTTACCTGGTATATGCGTAATCTGCTTCTTGTAAAAACATCTGATAATCCGGAAGAAGCCATAGATGTTTCCTCCGATAATCTGAAACTTCTGAAAGAAGAAAGTGAAATGACAGATGTGGATACGCTGATGCGCTATATCCGTATTTTTTCAGAGCTTTCCAATCAGATCCGGTTTGCCACACAGAAGAGGGTTCTGGTAGAGATTGCACTGATCAAGCTTTGTAGACCTGCCATGGAAACCAATCTGGACTCAGTACTTGATCGGATCCGGGTACTGGAACAGAAGATAGACGAAAGACCAGTGCAGCAGGTGGTGGTCCGTTCGCAGGGAGAAGCAGAGATGACAGCAGAGCCGGTGCAACAGAAGCCTCCTCAGAAAGCAGCACCGGAGGATCTACAGAAGATTGTTGCCAGCTGGAAAGTGATCGTAGGTCAGACTACTGCGGCTTTCAAACAGGCATTACTCCATTCTGTTCCAAAGTATAATGGGGAAACAGGAGAGCCTGTTCTTTTTGTTGAGTTCCAGACGCCGTTGGGCAGACTTTATCCTGACGATTCTGAAGCAAAACAGGAACTGCAGGATATTATAGAGAAGCAGATAGGCAAAAGCATTGAGCTTCACATGCTGGTGGCAGAAGATCATCAGCAGACCAACCTGACACGGGTAACTGTGGATCAGGCAATCAGAGACAATATTCATATGGATATCGTGGTAGAAGAAGACCCAGAAACACACCAGGATTAAGGCTGCTGGATATCTGTAATAGCATCATATTATAAAACATAAAACAGGAGGATTTTGCAATGGCAAAACGTGGAGGATTCCCGGGTATGGGTATGCCGGGAAACATGAATAATCTTATGAAACAGGCACAGAAAATGCAGCGTCAGATGGAAGAAAATCAGAAAGCACTGGAAGAAAAGGAATTCAAGGCATCAGCAGGCGGCGGTGCAGTAGAAGTAACGATCTCTGGTAAGAGAGAAGTAACTAAAGTAACACTTGCAGAAGAAGTAGTAGATCCAGATGACATCGAAATGCTGGAAGATCTGATCGTTGCAGCTACCAACGAAGCACTTCGCAAAGTAGAAGAAGAATCCGCAGCAGTTATGTCCAAACTCACAGGAGGGCTGGGCGGTCTTGGCGGAGGTCTTCCTTTCTGATGGAATACTACAGCACACATATTAACAAACTGATCGAGCAGCTGTCTCATCTTCCGGGTATTGGTCCGAAATCTGCACAGCGTCTGGCTTTTCATATTATGAATATGCCAAAAGATCAGGTAGAGCAGCTGACTTCATCTATAACCGGTGCCAGAGAAAAAGTCCGATACTGTAAGAACTGCTGTACACTGACAGATCAGGAACTGTGCCCTATCTGCAGTAATCCCAAAAGAGACGCCACCACCATCATGGTAGTGGAAAACACCAGGGATCTTGCAGCATATGAAAAAACCGGCAAATACCATGGAGTATATCATGTACTCCATGGTGCGATCTCACCTATGCTTGGGATTGGACCTGACGATATCCGGCTGAAGGAACTGATGCAGCGTCTCCAGAAGGACGTAAAAGAAGTGATTATTGCAACCAATTCTAGTCTGGAAGGGGAAACAACAGCCATGTACATCAGTAAGCTGATCAAGCCTACCGGTATTAAAGTCAGCAGAATCGCCAGTGGTGTTCCTGTAGGCGGAGATCTGGAATACATTGATGAAGTTACACTGCTCCGTGCATTGGAAGGAAGGGTGGAACTTTGAGCCGAAAAAAGGCAACCTCTTCTCAGGTGGCAGAGAAAGCCGGCGTTTCTCAGGCAACTGTTTCCATGATTCTGAACCGCAGAAATAATGTATCTTTTTCGGAAGAAACTGTGGAACGGGTGGAAGCAGCAGCCAGGGAACTGGGTTATGAACTTCCCAGAAGGCATCATGTCCGGTCTGATAAAAAAGAGAAACTGATCGTTGTTTTCTGCCCTACACTTACTAGCCCCTATTATGTACTTCTGCTTCAGGGAATCGAGGCAGTAGCCAATGAAAAAGGGTATGGGGTGTTTACCTGCAATACTCAGAGAGATGCGGGACTGGAGGAAAAATATCTCCGGATGATCCACAATATGAATCCCCAGGGCATTATCTATACCTGCAATCCCCATCCGGATTTTCAGCGCAAAGTAGAAAAACTGGCAAAAGAAATCCCCCTGGTAATCATCAGCAACAAAGAAAAAACTACTACGGTAGATGCCATCAATCAGGACAATACCATGGTCGGCCGTCTTATGGCGAGACATCTTCTGGACCTGGGACACAGAGATGTGGCTTTTATTACACCGCCCCTTACTAGGCGGCAGTGGCAGCGTTCCAGAAGAGTTAATGGATTTGTAGAAGAGTTTGAAAAAGAAGGGCTGAAAGGTCATGTCCTTATTAAGGCTGCTGATGAGTCCATGGATAAGCAGCTTCCCAGAATGGACTCGGAATATTCCATGGGTTATCATCTTACCAGAGAGCTTCTGGAATCCGGGAGGCATTTTACTGCTATTGCAGGACAGAATGACATGATGGCCATTGGCGCCATCGACGCACTGGAAGAAGCCAGGGTGCGAGTACCAAAAGATGTGTCGGTGATTGGTTGTGACGATATTTTTTATTCCGGTATCAGACGCCTTTCTCTGACTACTATTGACCACTTTGTAGCGCTGAAAGGCAGGGATGCCTGTGACATTATCATACGCAAGATCACTACCAGTGACCAGTTTTATACAGGACTTCAGCCTACCAGTCTTTATAATATAGAATATACCCCGAAGCTGATCGCCCGCAAGACTACTTCCTATGCCCATACAGAGAAAGGTTTCTGGGAAAAAAATAAATTCGAAAAATAAAATTATTAATAATAATTTTATGCTGGAAATCAGATGAGGGCGAATTAAAGGGCAAAAATCAACAGAGATTAATATAGAATTCCTTTTAAATATAGGATTCTTATTAATAAAATGCAAAATTATTAATAAAATAATTATTAATAATTTTGTCCCTTCTTGACCTGAGAAAAGTATCTGCTATAATGGGAAATATCAAAGGAAAAACTGTTAAACAGCAAGAACTCAGGAGGGGAAAACATGAAATTTTTTATTGATACCGCTAATGTAGAAGACATCCGTAAAGCTAATGACATGGGAATTATCTGTGGTGTAACCACCAATCCATCTTTGATCGCAAAAGAAGGAAGAGATTTCAAAGAAGTAATCAAAGAAATCACAGATATCGTTGACGGACCTATTAGCGGTGAAGTAAAAGCAACAACTACAGATGCAGAAGGAATGATCGCAGAAGGACGTGAGATCGCAAAGATCCATCCGAACATGGTAGTTAAGATTCCTATGACCGGAGAAGGATTGAAAGCAGTCAAAGTTCTTTCTAAAGAAGGAATCAAAACAAACGTAACTTTGATCTTTTCAGCAAACCAGGCACTTCTGGCAGCGAGAGCAGGAGCAACTTATGTATCTCCATTCCTTGGAAGACTGGATGATATTTCTACAGACGGACTTCAGCTGATCCGTCAGATCACTGAAATGTTTGATGTGGCAGGAATTGACACGGAGATTATCTGTGCAAGTGTACGTCATCCGATCCATGTAACAGAATGCGCTCTTGCAGGTGCTGACATCGCTACAGTACCGTATAAGGTTCTTGAGCAGATGATTCATCATCCACTGACAGATGCAGGTATCGAAAAATTCCAGAAAGATTACAAAGCTGTATTTGGAGAGTAATTGTAACACTTCATATTAAAAACAGGAGAAGACAATCATGGAAAAATTAGAACTTCAGAAGATTGCGAATGAAGTCCGTAAGGACATTGTCACCGCAGTTCATGCTGCAAAAGCCGGCCATCCGGGTGGATCTTTATCAGCAGCTGATTTATTTACCTACTTATACTTTGAAGAAATGAACATTGATCCGAAAGATCCCAAGAAGGCGGACAGAGACCGTTTTGTACTTTCTAAGGGTCATACTGCACCGGGACTTTATTCTGCACTTGCAGAAAGAGGATATTTCCCGAAAGAAGATCTTAAGACACTTCGTCATCTGGGCTCTTACCTTCAGGGACATCCGGATATGAAACATATTCCAGGTGTTGATATGTCCAGTGGTTCTCTTGGACAGGGAATTTCAGCAGCAGTAGGTATGGCACTTTCAGCAAAACTCAGTGACCAGTCCTACAGAGTATATACTCTTCTTGGTGATGGAGAGATCCAGGAAGGTCAGGTATGGGAAGCTGCTATGTTTGCAGGATTCCGCAAACTTGACAATCTGGTAGTGATCGTGGACAACAACGGACTTCAGATTGATGGAGATATTGCAGATGTATGCTCACCATATCCTATCGATAAGAAATTTGAAAGCTTTAATTTCCATGTGATCAATGTGGCTGACGGTAATGATATGGATCAGCTGAAAGCTGCTTTTGATGAAGCTAAGACTGTAAAGGGAATGCCTACAGCTATCATCATGAAAACTGTCAAAGGTAAAGGTGTATCCTTTATGGAGAACCAGGCAGGATGGCATGGTAAGGCTCCAAATGACGAACAGTATGCACAGGCAATGGAAGATCTGGAGAAAGTAGGTGAAGCATTATGTCAGAAGTAAAGAAAATCGCTACAAGAGCAAGTTATGGAGCAGCTCTGGTAGAGCTTGGTAAAGAACATGAGGATCTTATCGTTCTGGATGCTGACCTTGCTGCAGCTACTCAGACTGGAATGTTCAAAAAAGAATTCCCGGAACGTCATATTGACTGTGGTATTGCAGAATGTAACATGATGGGTATTGCAGCAGGACTTTCTACTACAGGTAAAGTTCCTTTTGCAAGTACTTTCGCAATGTTTGCAGCAGGACGTGCTTATGAACAGCTTCGTAATTCTGTTGCATATCCGAAACTGAATGTAAAAGTTGGTGCTACCCATGGTGGCATCTCTGTTGGCGAAGACGGTGCTACACATCAGTGCTGTGAGGATTTTGCGCTTATGAGAGCAATTCCTGGCATGGTAGTTATGTCTCCGGCTGATGATATTGAAGCCAAAGCAATGGTCAAGGCAGCTTACGAATATGTAGGACCTGTTTATATGCGTTTCGGACGTCTGGCAGTGCCGGTGATCAACGACACACCAGATTACAAATTTGAGATTGGTAAAGGCATCGTTCTTCGTGAAGGTAAAGATCTGACTATTGTGGCAAATGGTCTTTGTGTGGCAGCATCTCTGGAAGCAGCAGAGAAACTGGCAGCAGATGGCATTGAAGCAAGGGTTATCAACATCCATACCATCAAACCTCTGGATGAAGAACTGATCGTTGCAGCAGCAAAAGAAACAGGTAAGGTTGTGACTGTAGAGGAGCATTCTGTAATCGGCGGTCTTGGTGGCGCAGTATGTGAATGCCTTGCGGAGAAAGCTCCTGTTCCGGTTAAGCGAATCGGCATAAATGATGTGTTTGGAGAATCTGGTCCGGCAGTAGCTCTTCTGGAAAAATATGGGCTGGATGCAGAAGGAATCTACAAACAGATCAAAGAGTTTGTATAAAATATTCCTGAGAAAATAAAGGCAGTATTCCTTGTGCAATCTGATCGGCAAGGATAATAACAGTGGAAAGGCGTGTTGTCTGAAGGGCAAAATGACGGAGTACACTGGCGGTATTCACAATCCCTGTGATGGTAATATGTCCCACTGGCGGGAGGTTTTTGTGAACAGCAGCACCTGGGTGTAGGGAGCCATTGGCAATGGTTACGTATCCCAGGTGCTTTTTTTGTCCCAGAGAAGCGTCTACAGCGATGATAAGCCCTTTCGGATGACGATGCTGGATGTAATTCCAGGTGTCCACAAGATTAAGGGCATGGACAGGAAAAGAGAGAGTTCCATAGACAAAAAAATCAGAGGGAATATGGGGGCTCAGAAGCTGCCCTACCCAGGGACCAAGGCAGTCTCCGGTGATCCGGTCTGTCCCGATGCACAAAAAAACGATTTCGGACCATGAAGTTTCATGATGAAAAATACAGCTTTTCAGTGCTTCTGAAATATTTTTTACAGAGTCAGGTCTGCCGGCATTAATATAAAAATTCATAAATATAATATCCTCCATATGTGACAGGCTTTGAGACAGCCTGCATAGCAGTTTGCTGTTTCATTGTATCCTTTATTTCTGGAAAATATACATACTGCAAAAACTGTCGGTAAATTTTGGAAAAAGCCTTTCAGATTCTGCTAAAATCCGCCATACCTCTGTGCTATGCTGTTGGCTGAAGGGGTGATTGGATATGATAGAGGTTATTTACAAGGATGAAAAGCAGGAACCAGACAGTGGGGAAAGTTTTCCGGAACTGCCCAAAAACATACGTCAGATAGGAATTATCAGTGATAATTACAGAATTTACATGGAAGACTATGTGTATACTTTTTTAGGAAAAACTGTTTCCGAAGAAAGAAAAGAAAACAGAGGATGTCTGGCAGTTCTTACAGGGGAGACCAGGTGGAATGGAGGGATCACCTATGTCTTTATAAAAGGTGCTGTTACAGTGGAGGACAGTGAGATTTCAGCAGATCATCTGGATCTTGACGAAAAAATCTGGAAACAGATTCATCAGGAGATTCAGACGTATTTTCAGGGACAGGAGATTACAGGCTGGTTTTTTGGACAGAAATCTTTGCCTATGACTCCCGGAGAGACTTTCCGCAAAACACATCAGAAGTATTTTGGCGCAGATAAGATTCTTATGCTGATGGAGTTGACTGAGAAAGAAGAGGCTTTTTTTCGCTATGAGAATAATTTCCTGAACCGTCAGATGGGATATTATCTTTATTATGAAAAAAATCCCCAGATGCAGAATTATATGATAGAAAAGAATCCGGAATTTTGCGAAGAAAAGTCTGATGAAGTGAAGGATGAAGCAGTGCATACTTTTCGCAGTATCATACAAAAGAAAAATAAAGAAAAGAACCCTGAAGCAGAAGACCATACTTCTGTTTTTTCTTATGCTACAGCAGCCTGCCTTGCTCTGGCACTAGTGCTGGCAGGAGGGCGTTTCTATCAGAATTATCATGAGATTCGGGAAAAGGGACAGAGTGAACAGACTATTCAGACAGAAGATAACAGTACAAAAAATAGGACACAACAGGTTGCGTCCACTGAAGTTACATTAGTTCCAGTAACGAACACACCTGTTGTAACGCCGGAAACTACAGCTATACTTACACCAGAAGCTGTAACTACAGAAACACCGGGGAATAAAACTGAACAGACAGATCTTTATAAAGAAGAAGCGGATGTACGCAAAGCACAGAAGCGTCAACAGGCAAAACAGAAAGAAACTTCTGCGTCTCCAACAACAAAAAATACTTATGTGATCCGCCCGGGAGATACTTTGTATCAGATCAGCATTAGTAATTACGGAACGATGGATAAAGTGGCAGAAATATGCAGAAAGAATGGAATTGCAGAGGATGAGATTATTTATCCGGGACAAATAATTGTATTGCCCTGAAAATTTTGCTATAATGAACAGGTGACTAAAGAAGCAATAACAAAGGTTGCTGTGTACAGTGACCAATAAAGGAAAACAAAATGGCAAATATATTCCAGAAAATAAAAAGAAAACATAAAAGAAAAAAAATGATGGCACAAAAAGCCAGAAAACAGACCGAAGACGATTATCAGACCAAACTGACCCACCACAGACATGCAGTGCTGAAAAGAACACTTCTTACAGGAACTGCAGTTGTGGTGGTTATCGGGCTTATTGTCTTTTATGTGGAAAAGAGAAGCTATCATTCTTATAAGGTGATTCAGACCAGTGAGCAGGAAGATGTGGTATCTACCAAGTATGAGGAAATGTCGGGCAAGATTCTTCGATACAGTCCGGATGGTGCCTCGTTGGTAGACAGCAAGATGGAGTCCTATTGGAGTTCTCTCTATGAAATGCAGAATCCGGTAGCTGATATTAATGGGGACTGGGCAGTAGTGGCAGATCAGGATGGTACTCTGATCGAGATTTATAATAAAGACGGTGAAACAGGAAATGTAACTGCTTCATACAGCATAGTCAAGGCAAGCATTTCTTCCACAGGTATGGTTGCGGCTATTCTGGATGGGGGAGATTCTACCTGGATTAATTTTTATGATTCCGATGGCACCCTGATAGCAGAAAATCAGACACATATTGCAGATCCTGGTTATCCTTTGGATGTGGCTGTTTCTGACAGCGGCGATATTATGATGGTTGCCTATCAGTTTGTAGATGGAAGTAATACCACCAGCTATGTAGCATTTTATAACTTTGGTGATGCAGGACAGGCAGCAGATGATCGCATTGTCAGTGGGTATACTTATGATGGGGTAGTTGTTCCCGAGATTACATATCTGGCCGGGAACAGGGCAGTAGCAGTGCGGGACGACGGATTCACACTGTACAGTGGAAACCAGATTCCTAAGGAAACCAATACCATTAAAGTCAAAAACGAAATTGTCAGTACTTTTTATAATTCGGATACGATTGGTCTTGTATTCAAAAATGGAAATAAAGACAAACAGTACACCATGCAGGTGTATGACACAGATGGAAAGCTGAAATTCAAAAAAGATTTTAATGTTCCTTATACTACTATAAAGATGAGCGATGACAATATTCTTCTTTACAACAGCTCCCAGATCTGTGTTATGAACAGCAGAGGAGTGGAGAAGTACAGTGGAACTGTAGATGGAAGCATCAGTAATTTTATCAAGATCGGATGGAACCGTTATCTGCTGGTAATGGATAATGGCGTAAATGTGATCAAATTCAGTTAAGGAGTAGAATATGGGATTAACCTGGCTTGGAATTGTGGTGATCGTTATACTGCTCCTGATGGGATACGGTGGTTATCGCAGAGGCTTTATAAAAGAAATTCTGTCTTTTTTCTTTGTTTTTCTGGCTGTTGCGCTTGCAGGAGTGTTTAATCCCGGAGTCAGCGCTTTCCTGAAAGAAAAAACACCGCTTTATGAAACACTGCAGGGAAGCATCAATGGACTGTCTTATCTGATTTCATATGTTATGGCATCCCTTGCCATAAAAGCGGCCAGCTGTATTCTGGATATCATTGCAGGACTTCCGTTAATAAATACAGCCAACAGATTTACAGGGGCACTGATAGGTTTGCTGAAAGGAACTGTGTTTATTTGGCTGGCGTTTCTGTTTGTTACGGTGCTGTACAGTACAGACATTGGAAAACAGGGGCTAGACCTGATCCAGAAAGATAGTTTTCTGAGCGTCCTATACAGATATGATGTGTTTGTAAGAATACTGATACCATAACAGGATGATATTACCCGCTTCGTCAGAAGCGGGTGATTTTTTGTAATAAATATAAGTTTAAAAAACTTTAAAAAAGTTGTTGACAAACCAAAAACCTTATGATAGGATATACAAGTCGTCGAGATAAACGACACAACACTTCAAAAAAACATAAAAAACTTCAAAAAAAGTTCTTGACAAGTTTGAATGAATGTGGTAAAGTAAATGAGCTGCTTGAGTGAGCAGACACAATGAACATTGATAACTAAACAGTGAAACACATACGATTCTCGAAAAATTCTTTTAATTAATTTTTAAGAACAAACCTTAAAACAGTAAAACGGGAAGATAGCCAAGTGTTGTCTGACCGGAATCAAACACTTTATCAGAGAGTTTGATCCTGGCTCAGGATGAACGCTGGCGGCGTGCTTAACAC
>OLRJ01000389.1_pt1 | contig 45673 bp, 41 predicted proteins | sample 1672741 | NCBI WGS metagenome assembly OLRJ01 (sample SAMEA3136719, study PRJEB25190) | human gut metagenome | biome: human gut; feature: human-associated habitat; material: faeces | place: Austria | collected 2013 | reverse complement strand
TCTTAGGTCCTGGAACAGCACCTTTAACTAACAGTAAGTTATTCTCTGTATCTACGCGTACGATCTCAAGATTCTGAACAGTTACCTGCTCGTTTCCCATATGACCTGGCATGTGTTTTCCTTTGAATACCTTGCTCGGATCAGAACAAGCACCATTGGAACCTGCATGACGATGATATTTGGAACCGTGAGCCATAGGTCCTCTGGACTGTCCATGTCTCTTGATTGCACCCTGGAAGCCTTTACCTTTAGAAACAGCTGTTGCATCGATGTGATCACCAACTGTGAAGATATCAGCTTTAATTTCCTGTCCTACTTCATATTCAGCAGCGTTCTCGAAACGGAATTCCTTAACAAATCTCTTAACTGCAACGCCTGCTTTTGCAAAGTGGCCTGTTTCCGGTTTGTTCACCAGTTTCTCTCTGATGTCGCCGAAGCCAACCTGAACTGCTGTGTATCCGTCGTTCTCATCTGTTTTAACCTGAGTTACGACACATGGACCAGCCTGTAAAACGGTTACCGGAATTAACATTCCATCTTCGTTGAAGATCTGAGTCATTCCGACTTTGGTAGCTAAAATAGCTTTCTTCATCTTTCTTCCTCCTATAGCGGATTGCCCTTTCAGGTAATCATATAATAAATAGCTAAATGCTTATGCATTTACAAGATTAATTATTTTGCCTTCATCTTGATGTCGATATGAACACCAGCAGGCATTTCCAGTCTGGACAGTGCATCAACTGTCTTCTGGGTTGGAGCAATGATATCAATCAGTCTCTTATGTGTTCTCTGCTCGAACTGCTCTCTGGAATCTTTATATTTGTGAACAGCTCTTAAGATTGTAACAACTTCCTTCTTAGTCGGAAGCGGAACCGGTCCGCTAACTGTTGCTCCGTTCTTTTTAACAGTCTCGATGATTTTTGCTGCGGATGCATCTACTAACTGATGATCGTAAGCTTTTAATGTGATTCTCATTACCTGATTTGCCATAAAAAAAGTCTCCTCCTATTCGTACTCAATTATGCAGTACGACAAGCGGCGACTGTACACATCTCCGTGTGTGTCTTTCGACTTCTTTACACACGTCCATCCCGTTGATGGTTTCTGAACTTGTACAGTGACTTGTCGTCAGTTTCCTAACTTGACATTCGCTCCACAGAAAACCCGCCATTCTCAGGCGGCAACCTCATGCTTCATAGCTATCATGTCACAGCAGATATTAGTATACACAAAGCCCCTGCAAAATGCAAGGGCTTTTTTGTTTTTTTTTAAATACAATTATTCTTCTATTTCTTCGTCTCCACCAATGATATCTGAGTAATCCAGAAGCGTAACTTTTGTAATGGAATCCCTCACAATATCCGGAGCATCCCCTGCCTTTCTGGCTTTGTCTGCAAGCTGGGATGCTGTATATCTGGGGATTGCCAGTCTCTTTATTTCTACCGGTTCTTCCGGTTCTGTCGCTTCCACCGGTTCTTCCGCTTCAGGGATCACTTCTGAAACTGTCTCCTGGCGGATTTCCTCTGCTGCCGGTTCCTCTTCGGCAGTTGCTGCTGCAATTTCTTTCTTAAGAAGCTCATGAGCCTCACTTGCAGCCGCCTGCATGTTACTAGCAGGACGGGTATCTGGTTTTTCCGGAACAGATGTCTCCTCCAGTTCATCTTCATAAATCTCATCTACAAAGCCGCCTGTCCGGATCTTCTTGCGGCTCTTCTTTTCTTCTTTGCGTGCCTGCTTTCTCCGTTCTTTGTCTCCATGAAGAAGTTCTTTATCTTCACGTTTCATCTGTTTGGCACGTGCTTTTTCTTCCAATTTAAGTTCTTTTGCAGTTTTGATACGTCTGCGGTCACCTCTGGCGTCTTCGTATTCATAATCCTCTTCCGGATCTTTCTTGCAGAGTTCTGCGATCACATACAGGATGATCAGAAACAGAACCACCAGACCGAGGATGATCATTCCCTCTACACTCTGTGTTGCCACAAGAAAATATGCCATGAAAGGTATTGTAATAACCACCTTCTGTACCCAGTTCTTTACGGACACGTTAATGTTTTCCTGAATGGAACCTGTAGGGTCTACTGCGATTCCTGTCTGGTCGCTGGTATTTACAGATAACAGATTATAACGGTAAGTCTGTCCGTCCTTCTGCACCAGAATCGGAGTTCCAGGTGATACCTCAACTGTTTTCACCGGAATGGCATAGGTAACGGAACCAAACTGCATGTTTGTGGTTTTTTCTGATGTGTCAACGATCACTGTCTTGATACCGAAAAAAGGTGGCAACGCAAGACCCAGAATACAGGCAATCGTGCAGATCACAACAAAATGTACTATAAACTTTAAAAATTTTGACATTTGTTCTCCCTCGCTTTATTCGCTTCATTCTTCATACAGTCACTGTTTTCAGCAGTTGCTTTTCACAACAACGTTCAGCAACATAAGTGTTCTTATTATAACCTGTTTTTTTATCATGGTCAACTTATATTAATATAGAAGAAACCAAAAGAAAAAGCATTGCTTTGGAACTGGTCTTCTTCCGCCACAATGCTTTCGCTGCTATTTACTGATTGTTACTCAGATATTTCTCTATACTTGTCATAGCGGCCTCCTCATCCTCACCATCAGCGGAAAGGGTGATCTGCTCTCCGGAGTCCAGCCCCAATGTCATCATCCCCATAATACTCTTTGCATTTACTTTTTTCTGTCCAATCTCAACATATATCTCACTGTTAAACTGGCTAGCCACCTGTACCAGCTGAGCAACCGGACGTGCCTCAAGACCTGTTGACAGTTGAATCGTGATTGGCTTTTTAATCATAATAAATCCTCCTTGTTCATCCGCAGCCCATCTGCTATCTCGCTTAATTTTCTTAAGCGGTGATTTACCCCTGACTTGCCTACCTGCGGATTTAACATCATCCCTAATTCTTTTAGTGTTGCCTCCGGATACTGCAATCTCAGTTCTGCGATTTCTGCCAGACCTTCGCTGAGATTCCGGAGCCCCGTCCTGCTCTCGATCAGTCTGATGTCTTCAATCTGCTTCACTGCTGCATTCACCGTCTTATTAATATTCGCTGTTTCACAATTAACCTTTCGGTTCACTGAATTACGCATTTCTTTAAGAATACGTATATTCTCCAGATTCATCAGTGCCACATTTGCTTCCATCACTGCAAGCATATCGACAATCTGCGCACCTTCCTTCACATAGACCACATGCACTTTCTTGCGCAGAACAATCTTGGCATCTATCTGGAAACTGCGAATTAGCTCCTGTAACTGTTTTGCCTTTCTTTCATCAGGACTTACAATCTCAAAATGATATCCCTTCTCAGGATCACTGATCGAACCGGATGCAAGAAAGGCCCCCCGGATAAACGCCCTTTTGCAGCAACTCTGCTGAATGATCAGACTGTTCCCTGCATATAACGTTTCTCCGTCTGTGTTATCCACCGAAAGCTTCATTCCCTGAAGTACATTTTTCACCTGAACCGGATCTGTTATCCCCACATAATAAACAGTTCCCTTTTTCAGCCGGCGGCTTTCATGGATACATACTGCTGTATCTATATTAAAGGTTTTTTTGAGCAATGTAAAGTACTTTCTTACAACAGCTTCATTTTCTGTCTGAAATTTCAGATGACCTTCTGCGGACATTTTGCCGCAGGCACTGAGCAGAGCTGCTGTTTCTGCAATTCTGCAGTGTCTTGCGGTTCCTACCTGTCTGGAAAGTTCTTCTTTCACCATCCCCGAAAAAGACAATTTCCAATCTCCTGTTCCTGTTATTTTCTGTAAACGGAATCCTTACCAATATCCCTGTGTTCCAGTCTCACTCCATATTCCCTTGTTTCCAGAAGTTTCTCGTAGAGAACTCTGGCAAGGGTTACAGAACGATGCTTTCCGCCGGTACAGCCAATTCCGATCACAAGGCTTGTTTTGCCTTCTTTTGCGTAGTTGGGAATCAGAAATTCCACCATATCCACAAGCCTTGTTGCAAACTCTCTGGCTGTATCATTATTCATTACATATTGAAAAACACCCTCATCCATACCTGTCTGAGGTCTCAGCTCATCCACATAATACGGATTAGGCAGAAATCTCACATCAAACACAAGGTCAGCGTCTTCTGGAATTCCGTACTTGAAACCAAAGGACAAAACTGAGATCATCATATTACTGAACCTTCCATTGTCCACAAAAATATTGTCGATCTCTTTCTTCAGTTCTCTTGTAAGAAGATGTGTAGTATCAATAATATAATCTGCCCGGTCTTTCAGGAACTTCATGATCTGACGTTCCTTCAAGATACCGTCATCCACTCTTCCGTTCATAGCCAGCGGATGGCTTCTTCTTGTTTCTTTGTATCTTTTTACCAGAACTTTGTCATCTGCATCCAGAAAAAGGATCTCTATCTTGTGACCTTCTGCCTTCAGCTGATCCAGTACAGCAGAAAGTTCTTCCAGAGAAGGACCACTTCTGGCATCAACGCCAATAGCTGCATTCTGTATTTCTTCTTCTTTTGCACCTGTCATCAATGATACAAACTTGTTCATCAGCGGAACCGGCAGATTATCCACGCAGAAATATCTGTTGTCTTCCAGCATCTTCAGTGCTGTAGACTTACCGGCTCCTGACAGTCCTGTTACAATTACCAGACGCATCTTTATCTCCCGTCAAACTCTCCCAGGAATTTCACTTCCGGTTCCAGAGTTACACCGTATTTTTCCTGAACCACTTCCGTCACATGTTTCATAAGACTTACCACATCCTCTGCTGTGGCATTGCCTTTATTGATCACAAATCCGCAGTGTTTCTCAGAAACCATGGCACCGCCTACAGAATATCCTCTGAGACCGCTGTCCATGATCAGCTTTCCTGCAAAATACCCTTCTGGTCTTTTGAAGGTGCTGCCTGCACTTGGATAATCCAGCGGCTGCTTCTGTGTACGCATCTCACTGAGTTCTCTTGTTCTGGCTTTGATATCTTCTTCTTTTCCTCTGGAAAGGGTGATTCTTGCAGAAAGGACCAGATAACCGGCTGTCTTTATGATGCTGGTACGGTATCCCATCTCCAGTTCTGACGCCGGAAGAGTGAAGATCTTTCCGTCACCATCCATGACAGTAACTTCTTTCAGAACATCTTTTATTTCACCACCATAGGCACCGGCATTCATAACAACAGCCCCTCCTAAAGTGCCCGGAATACCTCCTGCAAACTCAAATCCCGTAAGAGACTCTCTTCTAGCTGCCACAGCAATAGAAGAAAGAAGTGCTCCTGCTGCTGCCTGGATTTCTGTTCCCTCTACCTGGATCTCGCCCATGTTACGGTCCATCTGGATGATCACACCCCGGTATCCTCTGTCGCTGACAAGAAGATTACTTCCGTTTCCAAGTATAAAATAAGGAATCTGTTCTTCCTGACAGATCTTAACTGCCATCTGAACCTGTTTTACTGATTTAGGCATGATAAAAACTTCTGCCGGACCGCCAATGCGAAATGTAGTATGGGATTTCATAGGTTCTTCAAACAAGACCTGTTCTTTTCCCAGAACCTGACAGAATTTCTGTTTTACTGCTTCGTTCAAAGATTTTTCCTCTATCTTTCTATTTGATATTTTATGATTATCTGATATTTTTGATGTTTTTGCGAAGGATGTCCCGTACTACTTCCCCGGCGATCAAAAGACCTGCCACACCGGGAACAAAAGAAATACTTCCGTTCTCACCCTGCGCTTCTTTTCTTCTTTTCAGCTCAAGTATCTTATTGGGTTTCTCCCTGGAATACAATACTTTTACTTTGCGGATCCCCTGTTTGCGCAACTCTGCACGCATTCTCTTTACTGTGGGATTCTTGGCAATCTTGGAGATATCTGCAATCTCAAATCTGGATGGATTGATCTTGTTTTCTGTTGCCATGCAGGAAATTACCGGAACCCCTGCCCTGTGAGCCATCTCTATCAGCAGGATCTTGGAATCTATGGTATCTGTGGCATCCACAATATAATCATAAGACCTGAGATCAAACATCCCTGCAGTATCTTTATTATAAAAGGTTTCATAAGTATGGACCAGAATATCCTCGTCTATATCCCGTATGCGCTCTTTGGCAATCTGAACCTTCTTCTGCCCTACCGTTGTATGCAGGGCATAAAGCTGACGATTGATATTCGTCATCGAGACGGTCTCCGGATCCACCAGAGTCAGGCTGCCCACACCACATCTCGCAAGGGCCTCTACCACATACGAACCAGCTCCCCCGAGCCCAAAAACAGCTATTTTGGCACTGCCAAGGCAGTTTACGCCTTTTTTACCAAGCAGTACTTCCATACGGGAATATGCGTCATACATCCGTAAACCTCCTTATGCTCTATCCTACTTACTACATCATTTTATTATACTATCCGCCACTGAAAAAGTACAGGTTTTCATAGTTTTTTTAGAATTCATGTATTTTTTACAGAAAAGCAGACATAATACTCTATGAACAGCAACCATTGTTTCTGATTCAAAGGAGTATCTTATGTGGCAGCAGATTTTTATGGGATTTGTCGGGCTCTGCTCCGGCGTCGTCATTGCCGGTGGCGTTGTGGGACTTATGATCGGTCTTTCTATTGTTCCCCGCTATGCCGGGATCACGCACACCGCTGATCAGATCCTTCTTTATGAAAACATGACACTGGTCGGAATATTCTCCGGTAACCTGATGTACCTGTTTCATATTCCATTTCCTGCCGGATCTCTTTTTCTGATCCTCTATGGATTATTTTCCGGGATCTTTTTAGGTGGCTGGATCCTGGCTCTGGCGGAAGTTGCAGATGTATTTCCTGTATTCTTCCGCAGAATCCGTCTTGCAGAAGGCTTTGCTGCCATTATCATTGCCATTGCAGCTGGAAAATACACCGGCTCTCTGCTTTTTTATTACTGGAACACCCTCTGAACTGCCAATGTGACAGCGTTAACCAACATTATATGCAGAAAAAAGCCAAAAGTCAAAAGAAATCTGCATATTTCTGCATTTTATATCAGGAGGTTGTTTATGACTACAAAATCGCAACAGCAAAAGCAAAAAAAATATCAGGAGTATGTAAAAAAAATCACTCCTACCCACAGTCTGCCCCTGAATATGGCAAAAGCCTTTCTGACAGGTGGCATTATCTGCACTATAGGTCAGCTGATCCTCAACAGTGCCATGGGAATGGGGGCTGACAGAGAAGCTGCCGGAAACTGGTGCTCTCTGATACTGATCCTGTCCAGCGTAATCCTAACAGGGCTGAACCTCTATCCTCGTATCGGAAAGTTTGGCGGTGCAGGCGGACTGGTTCCCATTACAGGCTTTGCCAACTCTGTGGCAGCTTCCGCCATTGAATTTCAGGCAGAAGGACAGGTTTTTGGTATTGGCTGTAAAATCTTTACTATCGCAGGTCCTGTAATCCTCTATGGAATCTTAAGTTCCTGGTGTACCGGCGTAATCTATTATATTCTGAAATTACTGGAGGTGATCGGATGAAGTCAGGTGTACCTTTGGGAAATGCAAGTGTCTCTTTTCCGGAACCTATTTTTATACAAAGTGCAGCATCTATTGTAGGTGAAAAAGAAGGAAACGGACCACTGGGTGGCTTTTTTGACCAGGTCAGTCAGGATGCAAAATTTGGTGCTGATACCTGGGAAAATGCAGAAAGCACCATGCAGAAAGAAGCAGCCCTTCTTGCCATCCAAAAAGCGGGACTTACCCCTTCTGAAATCAGAATGATCTTTGCCGGAGATCTCCTGGCGCAGACCATTGCTTCTTCTTTTGGAATTGCAGAAATTGGTCGTCCTTTTTATGGGCTTTATGGTGCCTGTTCTACCATAGGTGAATCTCTGTCTCTTGGTGCAGTCACTGTGTCTGCCGGATATGGGGAGCATATTCTCTGTGCTACCTCCAGCCATTTTGCTACTGCAGAAAAAGAATTTCGTTTTCCGTTGGGATATGGAAGCCAGCGACCGCTGTCTTCCACCTGGACTGTTACCGGAAGCGGGGCTTTTGTGATCGGAAGTGCACCGCCGCAGCCAGAAAATTCTGAGTTTTTTCCTCTGAGAAAAAAGAACTGCTGTGCAGCCATCACCGGGATCACCACCGGAAAAGTAATTGATTATGGTTTCCGGGATTCCATGAATATGGGCGGATGTATGGCTCCTGCTGCATGTGACACCATCTGGCAGCATTTCCAGGATTTCCAGACAGTTCCTTCAGATTACGATGCAGTGATCACCGGTGACCTGGGCATGGTTGGTCAGCAGATTCTTTTCGATCTGTTGTCAGAAAAAGACCTCCATATCCGAATGATCCATCAGGACTGTGGACTTATGATCTACAATAATGAAACTCAGGACACTCATTCCGGCGGAAGCGGATGTGGGTGTGCCGCCTCGGTACTTGCAGCCTGTATTCTTCCTCGCATCCTCACCGGAAGCTGGAAAAAAGTTCTTTTTGTGCCTACCGGAGCCATGCTTTCCAAAGTCAGTTATAACGAAGGAGAATCCATTCCCGGTATTGCCCATGGTCTGGTGATCCAGCAGATCCTGCTTCCTCAATAAAATACACAAAAGGAGTTTCTTATGGATTATTTTCGTGCATTTATTATAGGCGGGCTTATCTGTGCCCTTGTACAGATTCTTCTGGACAAAACAAAGCTTCTCCCGGGAAGGGTCATGGTACTTCTCGTTACCGGCGGTGTATTCTTAAGTGCTCTGGGGATTTATGAACCGATTTCAGAATTTGCAGGTGCAGGTGCTACTGTGCCACTTCTTGGATTCGGGCAGGTTCTCTGGAAAGGTATAAAAAAAGCCATTGACCAAGATGGCTTTCTGGGCCTTTTTACAGGAGGATTTACTGCCTGTGCCACCGGCGTATCTGCTGCACTTATTTTCTCTTATCTTGCAAGTCTGATCTTCAAACCTCAGATGAAAAAATAATTTTCAGAAGAACATTTTCTTTTGAATGCTTTTCGGAAAGGAGCTTTGTATGAATGCTGTTTTGTATATGCAGATAGACGCCAATATACAGATAAAACATCCACACATTTATCTTCAGGATATTGCCCGGCTTTCCTGCTCAGATTCCAAAATTCTGAACAGACTGCGTGTCATGCCTGTGATCAATCTGAAGCCGGATGCTCCCGGCAGATATGTCATGTCTGTTATGGATCTGGTTGACAAAATCCAGCAGAAAGAACCGGATCTTACGGTTACCCCTTTAGGCGAGACCGATTTTATTCTTACTTATGAAAAACCAGGTTCACAAAATCTGATATTCCGCTGGTTGAAAATTGCTCTTGTATGCCTTATTACTTTTTTTGGTGCAGCCTTCTCTATTATGACTTTTAATGCAGATGTGGATGTAGAAAAACTTTTCCAACAGATTTATTTTCAGGTAACAGGGCAGAACTCCAGTGGCTTTACTCCTCTGGAAATCGCCTATTCTGCCGGGCTGGGGCTGGGTATCCTGTTTTTCTTTAATCATTTCGGCCACAGAAAGATCACAGCAGATCCTACACCCATGCAGGTACAGATGCGTAAATATGAAGATGATGTAAATACTACTATTACAGAAAATATCTTTCCTATTCACAAGTAACAGGACATTAACAGACAGCAGATCATACAAAAACAAAGAAGACCCTGTGGACTCCCGGAAATTATTTACGTTTACACAGCTGATTCAAACGATATCCTCTCTGCAGGCAATCATAGATCAGTGTGCTGCTACGGTCACTGTTCCAACCCTCAGACTCCAGGAACTCTCTGATATCCTCAAGGTCTCTCTGGATGGTCCGTTCATCTACTCCGTATTGCTCTGCTTCTTCTGCTTTCGTGATCAGTATACCTTTCAATATTTTGGTGTAAAGGCCCAATACCCTCTGGATTCTGTTTGTTTTTTCTTTTTTCATATGACTCTCCATTTTCTCCCGCCAGTTCTCTTTAAGGAATATTATAAGTCTCTTTTAGCTCATTTTCAATCACAGGAAATAACTTTATGCTATTGAAAAAGGAGCTGATAGAGACTTATGAAACAGGGATTATTAGGAAACACTATTCGTCAGGCAAGACTGGATTGTAAAATGACTCAGGAAGAACTGGCAGAAGCAGTCCAGATCACTCCTACCCATATGAAACATATTGAAAGTGAACACCGGAAACCCTCTGTGGAGGTACTGTTCGCACTGGTATCTGTCCTGCACATCTCACTGGATGCACTCCTAATACCGGAATCAGCACAGTCTCAGACCCGGAAAATCCATCAGATCAATTCCATGCTTCCCGACTGTACCGATGATGAACTGGATGTGCTTCTGGCAGCACTTCATGAGCTGGAACGTCAAAAACGCATAAAAGAATAATCGAACACACTGATATCAGGCAGATGAATCTTCTCTGCCTGTGTCGGATTCTCCTGCCTTCCTGATCATGGTACGTATCCCCTCCGCTTCAGTTCTGATCTCTTCAAGACAATATTGAAAAGATGCTGCACCCGGATACTCTGTCATATGATCAAAGCATAATTCCATAATTTCTGCCAGACTTTCTATCTTTCTTGCACTGTCTACGATTCTGTCTCTTGTCTGTATATCCATTCCCTTTACACCTCTGTTGTGATGTTACTGTTTACATTCACACAGTAATTCGGTTCAAAAATACAATTTCAACTTGTATTTAAGTCCTCTGTGTTCTTCTTTGTATTATACAACATCCTTTCTCCATCATCAACGATTATCCAAACATATTTTCGACATTTTTCGACATAGCTTACGTATAAATTTTAATATAAAAAACCGGAGTCTTTGCTATTCCAAAGATCTCCGGTTTTTTTTTATAATTTTGAGTAATTTGTTTTTCCAAAAATTGCTGTTCCTGTTTTTGAAAGTGCAGTAAGAATAATCATTCCAAACACCCCACAGGAAATAACCTCTCCGGCACCTACCGTCAGCATCATCAGAGGGATTGGCAGATTGACACCATACCCATAATAAAGGACAAATGGAACAATGATCATATTGGCAACAATTGGAGGCACTGGAGCCAGCCACTTATTACCACGCAATTTGTAAGTAAAAATCGCACCAATCAAAGTAGCAATACTTCCGAAAATGATATCTACAGGAATAGCCCCACCCAAAAGATTGGACAGAATACATCCTACAAATAATCCGGGAATTGCAGCCGGTGTGAAGTAGGGAAGAATGGTCAGTGCTTCAGAGAAGCGAACCTGAACTTCACCGTAACTCAGCGGTGCAAACAACAAAGTCAGAACTACATAAATAGCTCCGATGGCCGCTGCCTGCACAAGGAACATAGTACTCTTGTTTTTCATATTCAGTTCTCCTTTAGTTTTGTTTTACGAGTGGAAGGTCACGAACACTCGATTCATTTAACGCCGGAAATCGGCGAAAGCCCTGTAAGACCTTGTTTTTGTGGGCTTTACAACGGTGTTGAGTATAGCACATTGATATCTGAATTTCAAGAGTTTTTCTGCAATTTTCAAGCACTCTGCTGTGAATATAAACAGCCAATCACTTTCCTTTTTTTATTACTGATAGATGTAATGTCCAATCATATGAGTCATCCATGCATACTTTCCATCTGTATATATACGATAATAAGGCGTATAGAACTGACCATTTTTTTTGAGATATACTTTAGTGATAGTAATATCCTGATTTCTGAAAACCCAAAATCCATCTTCTACAGTACTGTTTACAGATCTAAAAGTTCTGAAAGAAGTCTGAGAAGTAACTTTCTTTCTTCCTGTAACTTTGGCATATTTACTTGCCAGGGAAAGCCGCCCATTCTTCAACTGAACAACAGGTCTATATCTTGTAATATAACAACCTTTCTCTAACGTAGTAAATTTAATGTTGTTTCCAGAAAGAGACAATTTACTACTGCTGTAAATGCTGGGAAAGTTTCCGATTTTTTTTAACTGTTTTTTGCAATGGTACGCTACATAATCATCAAATCCACCCTTCCAGTGTGTTCCAACAATCAAATATTCATTAGCTGTACTTGTTTTATAGAAATAAATCGGAAAATGTCCATAAGATTGAAAATCCCTCACTTTTTTCCCATTAATATAAATTATCCTGTGGCATTGTCCCGGGTAATCTTTTTGGATATTTTTTTCAACAATCTTTAAGCGATCTTTCTTGCCATCACCATTTACATCAGTCCGATAAGTTTTATTGACTTTTAGTTCTACTAACTGTGCCTTTGCATAAGCAGTAGTACCAAAGGCAAAAATACCCATAACACAAAGCATAAAACTTAATAAAAATTTTCTTTTCCTTTTCATAACTCTTCATCCTTTCGTATTTTATAATAATTATTATATCTCTCTTTAAATAGATTTCCAACTTAAAATTTTTAGTTTATCTTGTTAAATTGATTTTACAACAGTTTTTTCAGTTTCTTAAGGATCCTCTTTTCCATTCTGGAAACCTGTACCTGGGAAATATGGAGCTGCCTGGCGATCTCCGTCTGGGTCATATCCTGAAAATACCGCATGTAGATCAGTTTGCGCTCTTCCGCTTCCAACCTGCCCAGAAGTTCTTCCAGAAGCACCTTATCCAGCAGTTTTTCCTGGCGGTTCTCTTTTTCCGGAATTTTATCCAGCAGAGAGAGCTCTGTTCCCTCTCCCTGATAGATTGTTTTGTGAAGAGATTCTACTTCTGCTCCGGCTTCCAGCACCATGTTCAGCTCTTCCAGAGAGATTTCAGCCGCTTCTGCCAGCTCCGTTACAGAAGGCTCTCTTCCCAGCTTTTTTTCCAGATCTTCCCGTATCTTAAATACTCTGTACTGACTTTCTTTCAGAGATCTGCTTACTTTTATGATCCCGGTATCCCTGAGATAACGTCGTATCTCACCAATGATCATGGGGACTGCATAAGTGGAAAATTTTACCTCAAAAGAAGTATCAAACTTGTCTACTGCTTTCAGCAGCCCGATACTTCCGATCTGAAAAAGATCTTCTGCTTCCACACCCCTTCCTGCAAATCTCTTTACAACACTGTAGATCAGTCCTATATTTTCTTCGTATACTTTGTCTCTTGCCACTTTATCTCCCTGGTGTGCACGCCCGATCAGGGCAAGAGTATGTTCCAAAGCCGCCTCCTTTTATTTGCCGATGATTTTTTTCATATGAACAGTAGTCCCCTTTCCCACTTCAGATTCTACGGTTACTTCATCCATAAATGCTTCCATAAATGTAAATCCCATTCCGGAACGGTCTTTTTCCGGCTTTGTGGTATACATAGGTTCCATTGCTTTCTTTATATCAGCAATCCCTGTACCCTGATCTTTGATATCCACCGTAAGCAGATGTCCCTTTATACATAGATCCATCCAGATCTTATATACTTTCCCTTCATAGCCATGAATGATACAGTTTGTCACTGCCTCAGAAACAGCAGTCTTAAGATCTGCGATCTCTTCCAGTGTGGGATTCAACTGTGTGCAAAAAGATGCTGCTGTGATTCTCGCCAGTCCTTCATTTACTGGTCTGCTGTCAAATACAAGTGTCATTTCATTGGTATCTTTCATTTTTTACTCCCTTCTTCTATGGATTCCCGGATCTCCATGTAACGATGGACTCCAGACAGCCTGAGCAGTCTCTGAATATGTTCATTGGCTCCCTCTGCCAGGATACATCCCTGTTTCATGCCCAAAGCACGATACCTGCCCATAATAAGCCCGATACCGGAACTGTCCATAAAAACAGTTTCCGAAAAATCAAAAATCATTCTCCGGATATAAATGCTCTCCATAATCCTGTCTGATTCTTTCCGGATCTGATCAGATACCGGATGATCCAGATCTGATGGAATTTTTACTCTGAGATCGGTTCCTGCTATTTCAAATAATTCCTTCATCAAACTTTCCCCCTGTTTTCTTTTTACACTCTCCCTGCACTCTCCATCTGTCACGAAAAAAGGACATGCGTCATGCATGTCCTCAATTCCGAGGTTTCTCTTATGTATTATTCGTAACTTTCATCATAACTTCCGTCGTAGCTTTCCTCATCATAACCACTGTCGTCATAATTACCGGAATCACCACTGTCGCCGGTATCCTCGCTTCCATCGCCTTCATCACTGCCACTGTCCGTACTTTCTTCTGAGCCGTCCTGGGAATCTGAGGAACCTTCCTGACCGGCAGCTCCGGTAGCGTCTCTGATGGTATTATATATGGTTTTCATGGAATCATCCAGCACATCAGTCTGTACAGACTGAATAGCAACAGCTGCCTCGTCCATATTCTGCTGCTGATAATACTGGTAAGCACTCAGCAGTGCTTCATAACTCTTGCTCTTTGTCTGCTCTTCTGTCAGCTGTTTGGTTACTTCTTCTGCTGTATTTCCTGACTGTTCTGCTTCGCCCTGTACCTTGGAAAGCTCCGCCCCCTGGCTTGCCAGAGATTCGCTGTACTGAACGATCTGCTGATTTGCCTCCTGATAGATACCCTGCCTGATAGCCGGTACTGCCAGAAGCTGGAATGCAACAGCTCCTGCCACAATTCCCACCATCAGTATCACAAACAAAGAGATTCTGGACCGTTCTCTGTATACAGGTGTTTTTACCGTCAGTTCGCTGTTATCCATCTCTCCATCATTCTTTCTGGAACCGGAAGAATGGAAAAGTCCTTTTTTCTTTCGCTCCAGATTCGTGGTCACACCGGTCTGCTCATCTACTTCCCGAAGGAAACGAAGAGTCGTTGTATTGGTCTTATCAATACGTGCTGCCTTCTTGAGAGTCCTTCTGGCTTTGTTCCATTCCTGATTCTTGATCTGAATCAGAGCCAGCAGATGATATCCCTTGATGAGCTTGGAATTCTGTGCCAAAATTTTACGAAGCTGGATGGCAGCCATATCTTCATGCCCCTCTCTGCAAAGAAGCAGGGCATGGTTGTATTTTTTGATGGTTTCATTAATGGCATTCAGTTTGTTGGGATTTGCCTGCAATTTGCTGATATATTCTGAAGCCACGTTTCTGGTTGGCTGAAGGTTCTTGCTGATCACCCATTCGCTGAGTGCAGACACCACTTCTCCAGTCTCAAAATATACCAGTCCGAGAAGATTTCTTGCCCTGATATTTTTTTTATCGTAGATCAGGCTCTGTTTCAGACATGCAATCGCTCCCGAAAGATCACGTATACTTGCTTTTTCCAGTCCCTGATTATAAAAAAGTTTGGACAGATAATCCACTTTTTTCTGAATTAACACATTATACCCACAGTTCGGACAGTAATCCAGATCCATATCTGTGAGAAATGCACCGCAGTTCATACAGTTCATTCAGTTCTCCTTATTTTACACGTCTGTTGCTTTTTGCTTCTCGTAAGACTTCCTGAAGCACATCCAGAATGTCTGTCAGTTCTTTGTCATAAATAGCCTCTTCTGCGTCTGTCACATCCAGACAGGGCTCAAATTTCTTCAGTTCTTCTTCGTAATCAATCATCTGATTTCTCCTTTTAACAGAGCTGTTTTGATCTCACCTACCAGATACAGTGATCCTACACAGAACAGCATTCCCTCTTCTCCCTTTTCTGAAAGGGCCTTACGGAAAGCTTCTGTTACGTCTTCGCAGGCTTCTGCAGAAGAACATCCGTATCTGCGGAAAATTTCTGCCAGGTCCTCTGCCGGCACTTTGCGGTAACCGCCAACCTGTGTTACTACAACGTGGCGGAAATGGATTCTGTCAAGAATCGTATGGATCATATCTGTATAATCTTTGTCATCCACAGCAGAAAACAGCAGAGTAAGAGGATACTCTTTCTGAAAATGTTCTGCTGTCTCCACAAACTTCTCCACTCCGTCTTCATTGTGTGCACCATCTACAATGACTCCCGGCAGAACCGTCTCCATTCTGCCCTGCCATCTGGTTTCCAGAATTCCCTTCTTCAGTGCTTCCTCAGAAACAGGCAGCACTTCTTTCAGTGCCTGAATGGTCTGTAATGCAAGTGCACTGTTCATTACCTGATATTCTGCTATAAAAGGAATGGAAAAAACAGTATCATCATAATACCCATTCCGGAAAGAAAAATCAATGCCGGAAACTGTGGTTCTGATAATTTCTGTTTCTCCTCTGGTAACCTGGTAATAAGGACTTCCCAGTTCCTCTGCACGGGTCCGGATAACACCGGCTGCTCTCTCGTCATTGCCGTCATAGATCACAGGTACACCCGGAACAATGATCCCTGCTTTCTCTCCTGCTATCGCTTCGATGGTATTTCCCAGATACTGCATATGGTCAAAACTGATAGAAGTGATCACACAGGCAAGAGGATTTTCGACAGATGTGGTGGCATCCATTCTTCCTCCAAGACCTGTCTCCAGGATCACATAATCCACACCTGCTTCCTGGAAAATAACCATTCCCATAAGGAAAAGCATCTCAAAATAAGTAGGATGATAATTTCCTTCTGCCACCAGCTCCTCTGACAGTGCTTTTACTTTCTCAAAAGCTCGCAGAAAGCTCGCATCATCAATGTTCTGTTCATTGATCTGGAACCGTTCATTGATCACCACAAGATGAGGTGAGGTAAAAAGGCCACAGGAGTAACCGGCTTCCCTCAAAATGGACGTAAGGAATGCACAGGTGCTTCCCTTTCCGTTGGTACCTGCCACATGGATCACTCTGAAACTGTCCTGTGGATTTCCCAGTCTCCTGAGACATTCTTTGGTATGTTCCAGTTTGTTTTTGGTTGTAAATTTCGGGGTTTCTTCAATATAAGCAACTGCTTCTTCATAATTCATAAAAAAATTCACCACTTTATCTAATGTATTCGTAACGGTGCCAGCGATCTTAGGTCTCTGACATACCGCTACGATATCATTATATATGAGTGGTGAAAGATGTCCAGTACTAATCGTAATCTTTTATTCGTCAACTGCCCACTTTATTCCCAGGCAGGTGTCAAATTTCTTTCTGAAAGAGTCTCCTGTGACAGAAATACTCACCTTTCTTCCTCAGGGATCTTCCATTTATTTTCATTGTAGAGCATGTAACAGGAACGGTCATAACTCTTGCTCAGTGCTTTCCTTGTGGAACTGTTGCTTCTCTGGACAACAGAAATTCTGTCAAAATCATCCAGTTCTGTGCCTGAGATCATCAGCGTGGTAGGATTCACATAAACCGTATCATACCATTCTCCGTTAAGTTTCACCTGACTGGAAGGCGTGAAGTTGCTTCCTTTCAACCGGTAAGTATAATCCGAGGCAGACACAAGTTCCATAGAATCCAGCGAAACATCATAAAGTCCCATTCGCATTTTGATCCTCTCGAAAGGATTCTCTCCGCCATAGGAGTATCTTTCTCCATAAAGAAGATCATACTGAAGAGTTTCCAGATCTACCTGATAGTTTCTTGTATTTCTTCTTGCCTGATGATAACGGAATACTGTTCCCTCATGGATACCGACTCTGTCCATAACCTCTGCTGCCATCTGATACGCTGCCAGATTCACATCTTTTTTCTCAAGGTCAAAATTGTCCCACATAACATATTCTGTCTGGAAAAGATACTTGTTATTCAGATCTTCTACAGTCAGCCCCATAGTAGGAAGATGATCTCCATACATGACCAGAACCACATCTTCCGGATAATCTGCAAGAGCATCTGTTAGTTCTTTTACAAAATCATCCATCTCATGGATCTGATTTACATAATATTCCCACTGATTATTCTTCTCTTCTGTAGCTGCTCCGGTAACTGTGATCTCCGGATCATCCAGAAGTTCTTCCTCAGGATAAGCACCATGTCCCTGTACGGAAATAGTATAAATATAATCAGGACCTTCTGAAGAATCCAGACATTTCAAAATCTCATCCGTAAGGACTTCGTCCTTAGTCCATCCCAGTGGGTTCTTATCCTCTTCCTCCGTCATATATTCAGCGGAAGTAAAGGTGTCAAAACCAAGATTGGGGAAAATACTTCTTCTGCCATAGAAATTGGCCTCATTGTTATGTACGGCATGAGTGGTATATCCCAGATTCTTCAGCACATAAGGTGCACTTTCACAGGTAGTTTCTTTAAGGATACTTTTGTACGGATATTCTCCCGGTCCAAAATAATGAAGACTCATTCCTGTGATGGACTCAAATTCTGTGTTGGCAGTTCCTGCCCCTACAGATGGGACTTTGTAATAACCGGAAGTATATTCTTTCATCAGCTTCCTGAAATTCGGTATGGGATCTTCAGAAAGCTTCAGGTAATTTACAAGTTCCGGATCAAAGAAAGATTCCAGCTGTATGAAAATGATATTGGGATGCTCCCCTTTTTTCGTTGCCGGAAGATTGTCCTCGGTTTTTTCGATTCTATTAATCTCCTGCTGTGAATAATCTCTTGGACAACTGATACCGGTGTCAAAAATCGTAACCGCCAGGCAGTAAGGATAACCATAATCTTCATAGGCAAAAGCAATATTTCCAAAGTAATTGGAAAGCACTCTTTTTTCCAGAGCAAACTGTGTGATTCCGGCAAAAGCCAGCACTCCTACCACAACCAGAAGCAGATCATAACGATATTTTATTTTTCGTTTGTACTTCGGTCCCTTTATCAAAAGGATCAGAAGCAGAAGTGCAAGAAATCCCAGTACGATCAGGGCCAGCACAACTCCCCAGGAAGGCAGATACTTGTTCAGTACCGCCATTCCATCTGTCATGAGACGAAGATCTGGTCCGGTAAAAGGTGTCACTCTGTTGGCAAGGATCACACTGTTGGTAACTCCCAGCAACAGCCAGAAAATCACAGTCAGGACACGCCAGAAGAATCTTCTTTTAAACAGGTACGCAATAAGACTTGTTGTAAAAATCAATGCTGCATTATACGCAAACACCAGAGGTTTCCCGGTCATAAAGTTCCAAGCTTCCAGAACAGAATGACGGCTGAGCGCTTCTATGAGAAAATAACCGGTTGCACTGAACAATGCATGAAGCAACAGCGAGATTCTGTTGCACACTTTATACAATTTCATCCGGATGCTCCTTTATTTTTCCATCTGCTTAAGTTGCAGGTTTACCTTTTCCATCATTTCTTCGTATTTCTGAAGTTTTTCTTTTTCTGCATTTACTTTGGCTTCCGGTGCTTTGTTTACAAAGTTCGGATTTCCAAGCATTCCCTGGCAGCGGGCAATTTCTTTTTTTAGACGTTCCTGTTCTTTCTTAAGACGTTCCATTTCTTTTTCTCTGTCTACCAGGTCTTCCAGCGGCATATAGACCACTGCATTAGATACTACTACAGATACTGCATCGTCGCCGATACCTTCTTTTGTTTCCTGGACCAGGATTTCTTTTGCAAGAGCAAGGTTTACAAAGGACTTCTTGCAGGCTTCGTATCTTGCACAGGTATCTGCATCTCTGCCTACAATGTGCAGGCTGGTCTTGCGGTTGGCAGGAACGTTCATTTCGGTACGTGTATTGCGGATACCTCTTACCACTTCCTTGAAGCTTTCTACTGCTTTCTCTGCTTCCGGGAATGCCCATGCTTCCTGGTATACCGGCCAGTCAGAGATCATGATGGATTCTTCTTCCGGAAGAAGGGTACAGTAGATCTCTTCTGTAATAAACGGCATGTATGGATGAAGAAGTTTCAGACCTTCTGTAAGAGCCGTTCTTAAAGTCCAGAGTGCGTCGTTAGCAGCTTTCGGATCTTCTTCTGCTTTCCAGAGACGTACTTTTGCCATTTCGATGTACCAGTCGCAAAGCTCATCCCACAGGAAATCATAAACCTTCTGAACTGCGATACCCAGTTCATATTTGTCCATATTTTCGGTAACTTCTCTGATCACTGTATTCAGCTTGGAAAGGATCCATTTGTCTTCCGGGCAGAGTTCATTAAGATCTGCCGGCTCTGTAACAGTTTTGCCTTCCAGGTTCATCATAATGAAACGAGATGCATTCCAGATCTTGTTGGCAAAGTTTCGGCTGGATTCTACACGCTCCCAGTAGAAACGCATGTCGTTTCCCGGAGCATTGCCTGTGATCAGTGTCAGACGCAGGGCATCTGCACCGTATTTGTCAATGACTTCCAGAGGATCAATACCATTGCCAAGTGATTTACTCATCTTACGTCCCTGGGAATCACGTACCAGACCATGGATCAGTACATGATGGAAAGGAACTTCCCCTGTCTGCTCCAGAGCAGAGAATACCATACGGATAACCCAGAAGAAAATAATATCATATCCTGTTACCAGTACATCTGTTGGATAGAAGTATTCCAGTTCCGGTGTCTTGTCCGGCCATCCAAGTGTGGAGAATGGCCACAGAGCAGAACTGAACCAGGTATCCAGTGTATCTTCATCCTGATGAAGATGTGTGCAGCCACATTTCGGGCATTTTTCCGGCATTTCTCTTGCGACAACTACTTCACCGCACTCGTCACAGTAATAGGCCGGGATTCTGTGTCCCCACCAGAGCTGACGGGAAATACACCAGTCGCGGATGTTCTCCAGCCAGTGAAGGTATGTCTTGCCAAAACTTGCAGGAACAAATTCCAGTTCTCCTGGTTTCAGTGCATCCATGGCGGCTTTTGCCATCTTATCCATACGTACAAACCACTGTGGTTTGATCATAGGTTCTACAGTTGTGCCACAGCGGTCATGAGTACCCACACTGTGATTGTGAGGAACTACTTTCACCAGAAGTCCCAGTGCATCCAGATCGGCAACCATGGCTTTACGTGCCTCGTAACGATCCATACCTGCGTATTTGCCACCCAGAGAGTTGATAGTAGCATCATCATTCAGGATATTGATTTCTTCCAGGTTATGACGTTTACCAACTTCAAAGTCATTAGGGTCATGTGCAGGTGTGATCTTTACGCAGCCTGTTCCAAATTCTTTGTCTACATATTCGTCTGCGATCACCGGGATCTCTCTGTCTGTAAGAGGCAGCTTCAGCATTTTGCCGATGATGTCTTTGTATCTTTCGTCATCCGGGTTAACTGCTACTGCAGTATCACCGAGAAGTGTCTCCGGACGTGTTGTGGCGATTTCTACAAATCTTCCTTCTTCTCCTACAATAGGATAATTAATGTGCCAGAAAAATCCATCCTGATCCTCATGCTCAACTTCTGCATCAGAAATGGAAGTCTGGCATACCGGACACCAGTTGATAATTCTGGAACCTTTGTAGATATATCCTTTTTCATATAAACGGATAAATACTTCCTGTACAGCTTTGGAACATCCTTCGTCCATAGTGAAACGCTCTCTTTCCCAGTCTGCAGAAGCACCCAGTTTTTTCAGCTGGTTGATGATCTTTCCACCGTACTCTTCTTTCCATGCCCATGCATGCTTCAGGAATTCTTCACGTCCGATGTCGTGTTTGTCAATTCCTTCTTTTTTCAGTTTGTCAATGACTTTGACTTCTGTTGCTATAGCAGCGTGGTCAGTTCCCGGCTGCCACAGTGCTTCGTATCCCTGCATTCTCTTGAAACGGATCAGGATGTCCTGCATGGTCTCATCAAGTGCATGTCCCATATGAAGCTGGCCGGTTACATTCGGCGGTGGCATAACAATGGTAAATGGTTTTTTATCTGGATTTACTTTTGCATGGAAGTAACCGTTGTCCAGCCATTTTTTATAAAGACGGTCTTCCAGGCCTTTTGGGTCATAAGTCTTTGCAAGTTCTTTGCTCATAATATCCTCCTGAAATTTTTTAGTAAAGCAAAAAGAACCCTTCACACAGCTGTGTGAAGGGCAACAATCTCGCAGTACTACCTTCATTACGAAGAAAACTTTCTCAGCCTTTACTATGAAGTCTACTATAATTATATTTTCCAGCCTTGTCAAGAAGGATTCGGAAAAATTCATACTTATTTATTTCCATTTTTACCTTATTCTACGGATTTCAGGGACTCTACCATGTCGATCTTTTTCAGTTTCATATGCATGAATCCGTTGACTGCTACTGAAAAAATACAGGTGATCACAGTACAGTAAAGAAAACTCATGGCTCCGATATTCCTTCCAAACATAACTGCATCCACTTCGACTGTGACAATAATATAATGATGAAGGAAAATTCCAAAAAGAGATCCGAAAAGAATTCCCACAATGGTAAGGATGATATTCTCTCTCAGCACGTACTGAGAAACTTCTATATCAAAGAATCCCAGGACTTTCAGGGTTGCCAGTTCTCTCTGTCTTTCTGTGATGTTAATGTTGTTCAGATTATAGAGAACTACAAATGCCAGCATTCCGGCTGAGACGATAAGAACCATTATAATGATACTCAGCGTGCCAAGCATACGCTCTACTGTCTCCATGGTACTGGCTGTATAACTGATACTTAAGGCAGCCGGATAGCCCATAATAGACTGTCCTATCTCCGCTGTCTGATCTTTGCATTCTTCTTTTACAGAGAATACAATATCTGCATAATCCGGTGTCTCCCCAAAGATTTCCTCATATACCTTCGGTGTCATATACACATAATGCCCTGCATAATTCTCAGTGATCACAGCGATCTTTACCTGATATTCCTGATCATCTTTTTTGAGAGTAATTGTATCTCCCACTTTCAGATCCAGAAGACTGGCTGTCTTTTCACTGATGGCAACTCCCTCATCTGTCAGAGAATAAATTTCCCCTGTAACCCTGTTCTTCAGAGTAACATCCTCTGAAAAAGTATCCAGATTCTCCGGCACATAAATATAAACACTGAGGCTGGACTTTCTTCTTGGTGCAGTCACCTTGGAAAGCTGTATATTGGTATAATGATCCAGTTTCTGATTATCTTTCAGATAATCCTGAAGTTCTGTTCTTTCCTGCGCAGTGGCATCATCATCTGAAATAATAATACCGTCATAATGCTGAAGATCTTTGTACTGAAGCACTACTATGTCCGAAATAGAATCCCGGATACCAAAACCAACCAGCATCAGTGCCATACTTCCTGCAATACCGAAAATCGTCATAAACAGACGTTTCTTGTACCGGAAAAGATTCCGAAGAGAAGATTTCCAGGTAAAGTTCAGATGTTTCCATAAAAAAGGAATGTGCTCCAGAAAGATACGCTTTCCTTCTTTTGGAGCTGGCGGACGCATCAGAGATGCCGGTGTCTCCCGAAGAGCCTGCCAGCACGAAAATACCGTAGCTCCTACTGTACAGATCACTGCTGCCACCGAAGCGATCAGCGCATATTTCAGTTCATAGTGGATCTGAAGGCTGTTGCTTACATTGTGGTACATCATTCCATAAGCCTTGATGATAATATAAGGAAGTATTTTTTCACCGATCAGCACACCTGTCACACTGCCTCCTGCTGTAGCCAGAAAAGCATAGCTTAAATACTTGGAGGCAATTGAGAGCCTGCCATAGCCCAGAGCCTTCATGGTACCGATCTGGGTTCTCTGTTCCTCTACCATACGTGTCATGGTGGTGAGACTGATCAGAGCTGCCACCAGGAAAAAGATTACAGGGAAAACTTCTCCAATGCTTTTGATTCGGTCTGCATTGTCTCCATAATCGGAATACTCCGGAAGATCGTTTCTGTCTGTGATGAGCCACTCCGGCTGTTCCAGATCCTGAAGTTCTTTTTTTGCATCGGCGATCTTGTCTTCTCCCTCCTGAATCTTATCCTGAGCTTCTTTTTCTCCTTTTTTGTAATCTTTGCGCCCATCTTCCAGTTCTTTTTCTGCATCGGAGAGCTGTTTTTCTGCGTCTTTTAATTTTGTTTCGTTTTCCTGGATTTCTTTCTCGCCATTGGCAAGTTTCTTCTCATTGGCTACGATCTCTTCCTCACCTTTTTGAAGTTTGACTTCATTTGCAGAGATCTGCTGACTGGCTGTATCCAGTTTGGCCTGACCTGCATCCAGTTCTTTCTGACCTGCCTTTAATTTTTTCAGACTGGCATCCAGCTTTTTCTTACTTTTTTTTAATGTTTTTTCACCGGCTGCAAGCTTCTGTTCTGCCGGATCCAGTGCTGCCTCCTGTTTTTCAAGCTCTTTTCTGCCGGAATCAATACTTTTCTGTCCTTCAGCAAGCTGGGCAAGCGCTGATGCAAGCTCTGTCTGTTTGGACTTTGCCTGAGTGAGACCTGCCTGGGCTGCGGAAAGATTACTTTCCAAAGAAGCCTTCTGATCTGCAGCCTGTTTACATGCGTCGTAACTTGCCTGCAGACTGCTCACAGTGGCATTCGCCTGTTCCAGCTCTCCCTGTGCACTATCCAGCGCCTGTTTGTAACTGTTCAGCTGATCTTCTGTGATCTCACCTGCCTCTGCCTGGCTCTTTGCGGCTTCATAAGCACTCTGAGCTTCTTTTACAAAGTTCTGCTTTTCTGCTGCCGCATTTTTTGCAGCTTCCAGCTGCTGTCCCACACCATCCAGCATGGCTGCAGCCTCAGAAACCTGCTGGATTCCCATTTCCAGTTGAGCAATCTGGCTTTCCAGCTGGGGAATCTGCGTCTCCAGAGCTTTCTGACCTTCCTGGGCCTGTTTCAGACTGGTATCCAGTTCTTTCTGTTTCGCATTCAATGTGGCTTTGGCTGCTTTTATCTTTGCCTTTCCACTTTCCAGCTGGCTTCTGCTTTTTTCCAGCTTTTTCAGACCCTGTTCATATTGCTTCCTGCCATCATTATATTTTTTCCAGCCATTCTCCAGTTTTGTTTTTGCAGGCTCCAGCTTCTGCTGACCTTCTTTCAGCTGTTCTCTGGCATCAGCAAGCTGTGCTTTTCCATCGATGATCTGCTTTCTGGCATCAGCAAGCTGCTTTTTGCCATCAGCAAGTTCCTTCTTGGCATCTTCCAGCTGTTTCTTACCATCTTCGTATTCTTTCCTGCCATCGGCAAGTTCTTTCTCACCGTCTTTCAGTTTCTTTCTGGCATCAGCAAGTTCCTGTTCCGCATCTTTGCGGCCGTCTTCCAGTTCTTTTTCTGCATCGGATATTTTATTCTGTGCCTCTGAAACTACATTTTCATAACGGATCTGGCATTGTGCTGCCTCAATCCCCTCTACTCTTTTCTGAAGTGCTTCGATGAGATTGTCATAAGCATCTGTATAACTGGTGACTTTTTCAACTTCATGTGCTTTCAGATAAACCTGAGTAAAAACTTCGGAATCAAAATCTTCGGCACATACATAGGCAAATCCGCTTACCTCACCAGAACCAAGAGTGGTATTCCCCCTGTTAAAAGAAATATAAAGAGGACTGCTGCCAATTCCCACAACTGTGTATTCTGTCGTTTTCAGAAGTTCATTGTCGCCCCCCTTTTTAAAATGGATTTTATCTCCGATCTTATATTCCTGATTACCGGCAAAAGTTTTATCCAGAAAGCACTCTCCGGATTTTTCCGGGATTTTTCCCTCTGTAACAGTCAGCTGATTCACATTCTGATTTACAGATTCCACATGAAGAACCCTCTGAGCACTGTCCTCTCCACAAAGCACATCTGTAGAATAGGCACCTTCTGCTGTCTCCACCCCTTTCAAAGAAGACAGTGCATCAAGGTCTGACTCGGTAAGTCCCATAGTGCTGACTACTTTCAGATCCATCAGTCCGGATTCATTATAATAGGCATCTCCTGAATATCTCATATCCGGGGAAGCTGCCTGTATTCCGGAAAAAAAGGCCACACCCAGCGCAACAATACAGAAAATGGAAATAAAACGTGCTTTGTTTTTGCGGATCTCCATCCAGAAATCTTTGTGTAAAGCTTTTTTTCTTTTTCCTACCATTCAATCTCCTCCACAGGTGTTGGAGTCTCATTCAGCTCCATAGCTGCAACTTTGCCGTTTTTGATACGGATCACCCGGTCTGCCATAGGTGTAAGGGCTGAGTTATGTGTAATAACAATTACTGTCATTCCACGCTCCCTGCACATATCCTGGAGAAGTTTCAGAATTGCCTTACCTGTCTGATAATCCAGTGCACCTGTTGGCTCATCACAGAGAAGAAGTTTTGGATTCTTTGCCAGTGCTCTGGCTATGGAAACTCTCTGCTGTTCTCCACCGGAAAGCTGTGCCGGGAAATTACCAAGACGGTCTTTCAGTCCTACTTCCTGAAGAACAGTTCTGGCATCCAGCGGTTCTTTACAGATCTGCAGTGCCAGTTCTACATTCTCAAGGGCAGTAAGATTGGGCACCAGATTATAAAACTGGAATACAAATCCGATATCTTCTCTCCGGTAGGCTGTCAGTTGTCTGCCTGTATAACCTGCAATATCTCTGCCATCTACCCATACATGTCCGGAAGTGGCAGTGTCCATTCCTCCCAGAATATTCAGCACAGTGGTCTTACCTGCGCCGCTTGGACCTACGATCACCACAAATTCTCCTCTGGTGATCTCAAAACTGATCTCATCAGCTGCCCGGATCTCTACTTCTCCGGTTCCATATATCTTGGATACTTTATCTAATTTTACATATGCGTCCATAATGTTCTCCTGATTGGCGATCTATGATACCTGCTGTTCCAATAAATTGCACCATTACTATGTAACTTTCGCAATTCCACTTCATTCATTATAACAAAAAAAGCACCACCGGTCACTGTTCCTGATGATGCTTTTTTATTAAATTTCTATAATTTTTTTGAAATTTTTACTGGTTTTTTCTTCTTTTTGTCATCAGGCCACCAATCCGTCCGGTTTCTTTTGCGGAAAGACTTTTCCAGCCTCTTTCGATCACCTGATCCAGGACTCCCAGTTCTCTGGCAATCTCGTATTTCAGCTTCTCCTCTGATGGAAGTTCTCCCTTCAGAAAGGCTTCTATCTCTTTTTCTCGTTTCAAACTGTCCACACTCCTTTTCTGTATTCATAAGGAGTATTGACCTTTCCAGAGAAATTTATTCAGATCAGCAGTCTTTGGGGATGATAATGGCAGCTATGATATACGCCCAGATTCCCGCACCACCAAAACAGGTAAGGATCACCCATGCGAGACGTACCAGTGTAGGATCAATATCAAAATATTCTGCAATGCCGCCACATACACCACAGAGCATACAGTTTACAGATGATTTGTAAAGACGTTTGTTACTCATAAAACTTCCTTCTTTCTTGTTTTATATTAATCTTATTATGATTCTTTACTGAAACTTATTTCAAAATTTCCAATACCGCAGCTCAGATCCATATCTCCTGTGGCTCCTGCATTGGAAACACTCTCATCATGCCCCAGACCTTCATAGGAATTGTCTCCAATCTGTACGCAACCTGCTCCACAGGAAATCTCATAATTATAATCCTTTTCACTGCCGACTATGCCAAGACTCATATTTCCAACACCACAGTCACCTTCCAAATCTGTTACTTTCAGATTCTGTAGTTCCACATTACCGGTACCTACGGAGATATCTGCACTTTCTGCAATGATCTGACCGCTGTTGGTAACCTCTCCGGCAGCAACTTCAATATCCAGGTCTTCTGTCTGGAAATTACTTTGCATTTCCACTGTGCCGGCTGCAACATCTATGGAAGTATCTTCAAACTTTGTCCCCTTCGGATACTGGATCTGGATGTGCCGGTCATTTTTCTGTCCGATGGTTTCTATTACCAGTGTATCCTCATCTTCCCCTACGCGTACCTGATTTTTCTTATTTCCGGAAACTTCTACTCTCAGACCGTCTCCGTCATATTCTTCAAGGGTAAGCTGATCCGCACTGAGGGAGATATCCAGAGAAGATACTCTGCTGATAAGATAAACCTCTGTGTTGCCATCCCATTCCGGTTCCACTGCATTGATCTCATCCCAGTCCATATCCCAGTTTTTAGCACTCTCTGTAGAAATCATTGCTTTATTTACAGTCTTTCCCAGACCATATTTTCCAATGTTCAGTCCTGCAATAGTTGCTCCCATGGCTGCACCGCCTATGGTCATGCCTGTACCTGCCACGCCCACCACTGCTGCAAAGATCAGTGCCACTTTAGAAAATTTTCTCATGATCAGTCACTTCCTTTCCTTCTCCGGTTCAACATCCGGTTACAAAAATCTGTAAATTTACGAAGAATCTCTGGCAGTATACGGCTTGCCAGCCAAACCAGAAAAACAAGTGCCACTACAGCAATTGCCAGAAGCATCAGACCTACCCCTGTTCCAAGAAGTCCAAGTGAAATGCTGGAGAAGCAGGCTTCGATCCCTATTACGGTCACAGCTACAGCAGCTATGAACAACGCCACTACCACAGCTCCGATTCCAAATACCACCAGGAAAGGCAGAAGGATCAGTGCCACTATAAATCCCAGTACACCACCCAGAGTTCCCTTAATCAGCGGAGTAAGAAATACCAGAAGAATCAGGGCAAGGATCACACTGGCTTTGCTTCTTCTGTTATCTGCGTGATATCCTTCTTTTCTTTCCGGAAGATGGACTTTATCTTCTGTCCTGCTGTCCCGGTAGCCTCTTTCTGTGTATTCTCCTTCGTTTTCTCTGTTTTCCCCAAGGTCTGCCTTGATAATGGCAGCTACCTTACCCGGGCTTCCCAGCTCCCGGAGTACCTCTGCTTCTCTCTCCGGTCCCGCATCGTCAAAATAACTTTCGTAATAATCCAGAGCTTCTTTTCTTTCTTCTTCTGAAATATCAGAAAGCAGTTTCTCCAGTTGCTTCATAAACTGCGCTCTGTTCATAATTCAATTCCCCCCTCAAATAATCCGGAAATTTTGGATGAATAATTTTTCCATTCTACTTTATACAGATTCAACTGGGCACTGCCTTTGTCTGTAATCTTGTAGTATCTCCGGTTTCTTCCTGCATATGCCATGTCATAAGTCTCCAGGCATTCATCCTTCTGCAGCCTCCGGAGTACCGGATACAACGTAGATTCTGACACATCCAGAACACTGCGGACATCCTGTGTAATCTTGTAGCCATAGGTGCCCTCCTGTTCTTTGGACACAACAGCCAGAACAATGGCATCCAGAAGTGCTGCACCTGTGTTAAAAACCATACCCTCACTTCCCTCTTTATTTTTTTATTTTTTTATGATACCTGCGGATTGTTTCGTGCTTTGCACTTTCACAATCCCACCCTCGTATCATATAATATTATTTCTTTTACAATACTATATATCATATAATATATTTTTGTCAATAGTATTCACGAATCTTCTTTCATGAATTATACTCATGTAGAATGCTGTGGGGGATTTTGCCCCCTGATCAATAAGGAGGAATCCCCTATGTCTGAAAACAACGTAATCGTTTCTCTCCACCCTGCCTTTCTTGAACGTATGCAGGAAATGCTTGGAGAAGAATATGATTCTTTTATAAAAAGCTATGAACTTCCCCGTACTTACGGGCTTCGTGTCAACACCTCCAAAATCTCTCCGGAGACTTTTGAAAAGATGGTGCCTTTCCCGATAACGCCTATTCCCTGGATCACGAACGGTTATTTTTATCCGGAAGAAGTACGTCCTTCCAGATGTGCCTTCTACCAGGGTGGTCTCTATTATCTCCAGGAGCCAAGTGCCATGACTCCGGCTTCTGTCCTTCCTGTGGATGAGGGAGATTATGTACTGGATCTTTGTGCTGCTCCCGGAGGTAAGGCAACTGCTCTTGGCGATGCCCTTCATGGCACAGGACTTCTGGTAGCCAATGATATCAGTGCTTCCAGAGCCAGAGCACTTCTCCGTAATCTGGAGCTTTTTGGTATTACCAACGGATTTGTCACCAATGAAACACCTGCGCATCTTACAGATGTTTTTCCGGAATTTTTCCACAAAATCCTGCTGGATGCTCCCTGCTCCGGAGAAGGTATGTTCCGGAAAGAAGAAGCCCTTGCCAGAGACTGGACTCCGGAAAAATCCCATGAACTTTCTCTGATTCAGAGAGAACTTCTTCTTCAGGCGGCAGACATGCTCCGTCCCGGTGGTATGCTTCTGTATTCCACCTGTACCTTTGCACCGGAAGAAGATGAAGGTGCGGTATCCTATCTTCTGGAAAACCGCCCGGATATGGAACTTGTTGAACTACCCCATAAGGAAGGATTCTCCGAGGGTGTGCCTGCATGGGGCAATAATGCTCCTGTTCTTACCAGATGTGTCCGTCTCTTCCCGCATAAAATGAATGGGGAAGGACACTTTATGGCACTTTTCCAAAAAGCAGGTACTTCTTATACTGAACTGCCTGAAACATCTGTAAAACCAGACAAAGAAACCCGGAAATGGCTGGAACTTTTCTTTGATGAAATTGGTCTCCGTACACTTGGGGGACAGCCTTTTAACTGGAATCGTGTAGAAACACGTAAAGATAAAGTCTATTATCTTCCTCCTGTAAATACTTCTTTCCGGGGACTGAATTTTCTCCGGAACGGACTGTATCTGGGAGATCTTAAGAAAAACCGTTTTGAACCTTCCCAGCCTCTGGCTCTGGCTCTCCACAAAGGTGATATAAAAGCAACCATCTCTCTTTCTCTGGATGACCAGCGGATCACCCGCTATCTGAAAGGAGAGACGCTGAACATTGAGCCTGAGGAAGCAGTTCACCAAAAAGGCTGGCATCTTCTCTGTGCAGAAGGTTATCCCATTGGTTTTGGCAAACTTGTCAATCAGACACTGAAAAACAAATATCCCGCAGGATGGAGAGTCTGATCTCCATCTGCGGGACTTTTTATCTGTGTTAATATCTGTAAATACAGTCTGAGTATTTTATAGAAGCAATGCCTTTCCCAGGGAAAAGGAATAAATATATTTTTCTTTTACGTTTCTGTTCAGCATACGTTCCAGTGCTGCACTGTAGTCTTCCAGCTGGCTATGATAAAGTTCTTTCAGCTTCTGTTCTTCCCCTCTGCAGACTCTGTCTGTCTTGTAATCTACCAGCACCAGCTCATTATTCTCAATAAAATACGCATCTATGATTCCCTGTACCAGAACAGTTTCTGTTCCTTTCCAGGAAGTATCGATCTGCTTCATATCCCTGGAAATCACAAAAGGCTGTTCTCTGTGCAGATTATGGGACAGTGATGCTTCTTTCATTCTTTTTCCAAGAGAAGATTCTGTAAACTTTTTGAGATCTCTTATTCTGATACAGTCGGCTTCCTCCTGAGACATTTTTTTCTCTTTTACCAGCTTGCTGATCTGCTCTCTCAGTTCTGTTTCTGTGGCAATTTGTGTATAGTCCAGACATTCCATTACACGATGATAGGCAGTACCTCTGGCAGCACCTTTGTATTCTTCTGTCTTGCCGGAAACAAACCGGGGCACCAGAGTCTCTGTTTCTTTTTCATAAAACACTGCTTCTTCTTTTTCCTGTTCTTCTGCATAACTTCGCTTTTTCAGTTCTGATACGCTTACTTTCACAGGAAGGTCTTTCAGATAGGTATATGGATATGCAAAAGAAAATCTTTTTTCCAGTTCTTCCCGTATCTGCTGATCATAAACAACAGAAGGATCCCATTTTTTCAGCATTTCTTCCTGAATCTGATCTTCAGTCTGGTTCAGGATCTCTTCTTCAATAAGATCTGCTGCAGTAACTTTCCGGATTTCAAACTCTGCCTGTTCTTTCTGGCACACCGGATATGACTTCTCCGTAATCCCATATTCCAGAAAAAGTGGTCTCATAGCCTCATGTCTGGCAAGTGCAGGCAGAATATAATCCCAGAAGCATCTTCCGTTGCCCCGGATCCCCATGGAAAGAAGTTCTGCTTCTGCACCAAAACTTCCCACCAGTCTGTTCAAGGTTTCCTCAATTTTTCCGATAGTTCCTGTGATGATCAGTTTCTCCTTGGCTCTGGTAAGTGCCACATAAAGCACACGCAGTTCTTCGCCCAAACATTCTCGCTTCAGTTCCCGGCGAATCAGATGCTTGTACATGGTAGAAATGATCAGTCTTTTGTCCGGAAGGACAGCATCAGCTCCCAGTCCCAGCTGAGGGTGTACCAGAAATCTGGCATTGATATCCTGAAAATTAAACTGTTTTCCCATGCCTGCCACAAAGACTACAGGAAATTCCAGACCTTTACTCTTATGGATGGTCATGATCTGTACTGCCTCGCTTCCTGCATCTGCAAGATTCACCTCACCAAAATCCACCTCATATTTCTGTAATTTCTCTATATAACGGACAAAGTTAAAAAGACCTCTGTAACTGGTTTTTTCATAATCCATGGCTTTTTCCACCAGCATCATCAGATTGGCATTTCTCTGTGCACCTCCTGGTACTGCCCGGATGTAACTTCCATATCCGCTTTCTTTCAATATGACAGAGATCAGTTCATGGATCGGGGTAAAAAGAGCCAGGTCCCTGCATCGTTCCATCTGTGCAAGAAAACTTTTTATCTTTTCTTTCAAATAAATTCTTTCATCTTCTTTATTAAGAATCACCGGCTGCTCTTCTTTCAGATAAGCCAGAAGACTTTCATAGAGATAACCTCCTGGCGCAGTACTGCGGATCACTGCCAGCTCCTGAGAAGTAAAGCCGCCTATTGGTGAATGGAGAACTGCCACCATTGGAATATCCTGAAGAGGATTATCACAGATCCGAAGATAATTCAATAATGTCATTACTTCCTGTGTGGAAAAATATCCGGTTCTGGAAGCAGTATACACAGGAATTCCTTCTTCTGTAAGAACCTCACTGAATGACTCTGACCAGCCAGCGGCAGTCCGGAGAAGAATCACAATATCTCCGAAGGCAACATCTCTGTATTCCCCGGTTTCTTTATCTACAATCTTCTCTTTCCCAACCATCTGGCGGATCCTGTGGGCAATAGCCCGCGCTTCCAATTCCTGCGCTGTCCGGTTCTCCTGTTCTTCTTCCAGCTCTTTTCCGTCTTTTTCTATAAGAAGGACTTCCGGTGTCAGAAATTCTTCTCTGGCACCTTCCGGGAAACTGCCTCCTGAATAGAGAGCATTATCATCGTCATATGTAATACCTCCCAGATCTTCCCCCATAATCTGACGGAAAATATAGTTAACACTGCTTAACACTTCTTTACGGCTACGGAAATTTTTGTGAAGGTCAATTCTCTGTTCTTTACTATCCTCCAGAGAATACCTGTGATATTTTTCCATAAAAAGCTCCGGCATAGCCATACGGAACCGGTAGATACTCTGCTTCACATCTCCTACCATAAAAATATTCTTACGTCCGTCCACCCAGCCAGACACCATTGTGGTGAGAAGTTCCTGTACACTGTTACTGTCCTGATATTCGTCCACCATAACTTCCTCATAACGCTGGGACAGTTCTCTGGCAGCCTGGGTAGGTTCCAGAATATCTCCCTCTTTCTGCACCAGGATCTCCAGTGCCAGATGCTCCATATCCACAAAATCCAGGACATTCTTTTCTCTCTTTTTTGCAGTGAAAGCTTCTGCAAATTTTGCGGTCAACTCCACCAGACCTTCCAGAGGTTTCCGGCAGCAGTGAAGAAGTACCAGCATATCTTCTGCCGTCTGTGACAGGTATTTTTCTGAAAGCTCTCTCCATATTTCTTTCTCTTCTGCTCTCAGGTCTTTTACCATGTCTTTTTTGGCAGCGTCAATGTTCTTATCCCTTTTTAAGGACAGTTTTGTATAATTATGTTCATCCAGCACAGCTTTCAGTCCATTATAATCCCGTTCTTCTGCTGCTTTCCGGATTTCCTGGCAGAAAAGAGCATCACTTTCCATGGCATCTCTGTAAAGATAAGGTCCCTCCGGAGAATCACAGATTTCCAGTGACCTGTGGATCAGAATCTCTGCCTGCTGGATCTTTTCTTCTACTGCATCCCAGAGAAGAGTCATCCACTCCTCTTTTTCCAGTTCTTCCAGTGTCTCGCAGCGATAGACTTCCATACATTTTTCCAGCCATTCCTCCGGAAAAGGCTGGCTCATGGCAGAATCATAAAGTTTCAGCACCATATCCCGGATATTATCATCGTTCTTGCCTGTGGCATAACACTCTACGAGACTTATAAATTTTTCATCTGCCTCAGAATAAGCCTCCTCCAGAAGATCCTTCATTACATCTTCTTTCAGAAGTTTCAGTTCTCCTTCTTCTGCAATCCTGTATCCCGGGTCCAGACCGATCATATGAAAATAATTTCGGATGATCCAGGCACAGAAACCGTCAATGGTAGTGATCTGTGCATTGTGGATCAGCGTCATCTGTCTCTGAAGATGTTCATTGTCCGGTTCATCGTATAGTGCCTGTTCTATGGCAGCTGAAATCCTTTCTTTCATTTCTCCGGCAGCAGCTCTGGTAAAAGTCATGATCAGCAGTCTGTCAATATCCACAGGTCTGTCCGGATCCATGATCTTGCTCAAAATTCTCTGTACCAGAACAGCAGTCTTACCAGAACCGGCGGCTGCGCTGACCAGAATATTCCTGTCCCGTAATGTAATTACTTTTTTCTGTTCTTCTGTCCATGTAACTGCCATCTCAGTCAGCCTCCCCTTCCATAATCTTCCAGATTTCATCATCTGCAAACTGTTTCATCCGGCGGAATTCATAGCCTGGTACCTTTCTGTCAAAACCGCAGACACCACGATAATTACAATAAGTGCAGGCATTTCTGTCTCCCATTTCATAAGGAGATACATCTGCCTCTCCTGCCAGAATCGATCTGGTCACATCCTGCACTTTCTTCTGGACAAACTCGCCCAGAAGCTGAAACTCTCTTTCTGTGGCAACAGAAGAACCTTTTCTGTAGGAACCGTTTTTATTGTAGCTGACAGGAATAGAGGAAACTCTGCTGTCCATCTTATGGATCACTTCATCATCTGCCAGCACCAGTCCGTTCATCTTCAGCTTCTTCATGATCTCCGGATCTATCTGATCCAGATCATCCTGAAGATCTTTCTGGATCATAGGGTCTTTGATATTGTAATAAAAAATTCCCGCAGGTTTCACCTGATGATCTCTGTGAACCTTTTTTTCTACTTCCAGCACAGCATCCATATAGACTACCAGCTGCATCTGAAGTCCATGATAAATACTTACCAGGTCAAAAGAAGTATTGCCAGTCTTATAATCAATGACTTTTACATAGACTGTTCCATCTTCCTTCAGGATATCTACTCTGTCGATCCTTCCACCTCCTATTGCTACTTCAAAACCTTCCGGTTGAAAATCCCCATATTTCAGCTGTTCCTGCAAGGCCCACACTGTTCTTCTGAGAATTCTTCTGGTACGCTGAATCATATAATGATTTCTTGCACTGCTCTGAAGGATGGTGTTGCCATAATCAGCGGCTACTTTATCCAGGCACTGGTCTGCCAGGGTATTTCTGGTATCCTCATCTAGTTCACTCCAGTTCAGCTTTCTTCTTCTCAGTTCTTCTGCAAAATTTTCCAGAGCCTGGTGCATGACATTTCCCATATCCATGGCTTTGAACTCATATTCCACATGTTCAGAAACACCCAGACCATACTGCAGAAAGTGAGCAAAAGCACAGGCACAGAATTTTTCCAGTCTGGTAGCTCCGTTGGGAGAAATTTCTCCATAGAGTGCCTTTGCCACACTTTCACTGATCCGGTCCACCGGTTTCCGGATGAAAGCAGCATCTGTCAGCTTTTCTATCAGTGTCCTGTATTCCGGACTTCTCAGGTACCAGCTGTACAGTTCCTCAAAATATCGGTTGTCTTTTCTTTTCTGTTGTTCACTTAAGCCGCCTACCACATAAGCAAGGGCAGTGTCCGGTGTTTCCAGAAGATCCATTTGTGTCTCCGGTGTTTCTGCGGCATGGATCTTTATTTCCGGAAAAAGGTGCTCAATGGAATGTATCAGATATGCCGGTCCTGTGGCTTCTCCTTTACCGGTAGTCTGACTGTAGGAAAGGCAGAGAAGTTCCGAAGGCTTGGTCAGGTTAAGATAAAGATAAAACCTTTGCATGTTCATCAGCTCTTTGGGACCTGGCGCCAGTTCCATTCCCTGTTTTTCCAGAAATTCCCTGTCTGTTTCTGTAAGCATTCCACCGGAATCTGTTTTCTTGGGAATGTTTCCTTCATTTACTCCTACAAAGAACAGTGCCCTGATATCTTTCAACCTGGTCCTCTCCATATCTCCTACCAGTACCTGGTCAATACTTGGAGGGATCAGAGCCACTTTTGCCTGGGTCATTCCTGTTTCCAGGATCTGACGAAACTCTTCTGGTGTTGCTGTCTCTTCTCCCAGAATCTCTGCTGCCTTATCCAGCAGATCCATTACAATACCATAAATCTGTGCATATTCTTTTTCCATGGCTTTGTCGCCATTTTGCTGAAATACCGCTTCCTGGACTTTCAGTTTTTCCTGGATCTTACTTTTTACGATAAATGCATAAAGTCCCTGACAGTATTCCAAAACAGTTCTTTTTTTACCGGAAAAACAGTCTCTCAGGATTTCTGTTTCTTCCACAAATTTCTCCCGGATCTCATTAAGTCTCTCTATGGTTTCCGGCTCCATACCTCTGTAAATACGAACCCATTTTTCTTTCCATCTGTTTAACCCCCGGATTCCCAGTGCAATCACATAATTTTCCAGAAGGTCTGCTTCCTCTCTGGTAATGTCGGACATACCACAGCGGAGATACCGGAATACGCTTTCATAGCTGAATCCCTGGACAGCCATCTCCATGGCAGCCCTTAAATACTCTATAAATGGATTCATCATGATGGAATGCTTCTCATCAATAAAAAATGGGATTCCTGCATTTCGGAACACCTGTCTGGATATGCTTCCATATTCTTCCAGATTCCCTGTGATCACTGCAATCTCACCATAATGATAATTCTTTTCCCTTACCAGCCGGAGGATCCGCCTTGCAACTTCTTCTGTCTCTTTCTGGGGATTGCCAGCAGAAAAAAGACAAATTTCCTCCTGGGATTCCCGGAAGATTTTTTTCCGGTAACGGAAGATATTCTGTTCCAGGAACTCCAGTGCAGGTGCATGGGAAAATCTGGAAGTCCCGCCCGGTGCAATTTTTATGGATTCTTCTATCTCTCTGGTAAGTTCTGCCAGATTGCAGACCATCTTGTGACTCATATAAAAAAGCTGATGGGGTTTTCCTCGAGAAAGTACCTCTTCCCTTACATCCATGGTAACTGTCACTGTCACTTTCCTGCACACAGCCAGAAGCTCCTGAATGATTTTGTGCTGTACAGGAGTAAAACCTGTATATCCGTCCAGCAACACTTCGCTGCCTTTCAACTTCTCTGAGAAAGGAATCTCTTTTACCAGAATCTCCAGTACTTCCTCTGAAGTCATATAATGCCCGGATAAATATTCCCGGAAAGCATCATACAGTACAGACACATCCTTCAGTTTCATATGCAGAAGAGGCTTGTCTTCTGCTTCCTGAAGCATTTTGTCCAGCTCTTCTTCTCTGATCTCATACTGCATAAATTCTGAGATCAGGGACTTTACTTCATCCAGATAACCTGCTTTTTTCATCTGGTTTTTCAGATAGGTCAGATCTTTCTCTTTTCTCTGTACCAGTTTCTGCAAAACCATGTTTTTGCCGGTTTCTTCCAGAAGCTGCCTGGTATCTCCACCGACTTCTCCCAGAACTCTGTAAGCCAGACGCTCAAAACTCAGCACATCAATATTCAGGATTCCTCCTCTGGGATGCATCTCCACCAGCGTTTTCTGCGTCTGCATGGTAAACTGCTCCGGTACAATCACATAATAACGTCTGTCCGGATGTTCTATTCCTTTGCGGATGATCTCTTCACAGGCTTTTACGGACTTACCGGCTCCTGAATTTCCTATAATAAACTGTAATGACATATAAACCTCCAAAAATCACTGCTTTTTTGTCTGCAGATCAGCATAAAACACCAGCTGCTCTAATAAGATATAAGGAGCAGTTACCCTGAAAAATAACTGGATCCGAAACAGAAAACCAAAACATCCATCAGGAGGCAAAAAAATGAGTTCCAAAACAAAAATCGTTGTATTACATATGAAAGAAGTGATCTATACAGCCATCTTTCTGGTTCTCCTGATCATTCTGGGAATACTGGTATTTTTTATGTTTGGTTCCGGAAAGGGCTCTCAGGTCTCTTCCATGGGTACATCCAGATATACACCTGGTATTTATCGTTCTTCTCTTTCTCTGAACAACAATACCTTCGATGTGGAAGTAACTGTAGATGCAGACCGGATCAGTTCTATTCATCTTACCAATTTAAGTGAGACTACTGCTGCCATGTTTCCACTGATCGAACCTGCCCTGGATTCCCTGGCAAGCCAGATCTATTCCAGCCAGTCCCTGGAAAATCTGGATTATCCCAGCGACCAGAAATATACATCTGCCATGCTCATCGAAGCTATCAGAAAGGCAGTTGAAAAGGCGGAGGTTTCCTGACGGACCTCCGCTTTGAATCGTTACCTCAAATCTTAATTTTATCCAGTTCTCTCATCCACAGCTTCATGGAAGCATCACTTGGCATTCGTAAGTCACCTCTTGGTGATACTGCCACACTACCTACTTTCGGACCGTCCGGAAGACAGGAACGTTTAAACTGCTGTGTAAAAAATCTTCTGTAAAATGTTTTCAGCCACTTCAGGATCGCTTCATCCTCATATTCTCCTGCAAAAGCATTCTGTGCCATACGGTAGATCTTTGCCGGCGGAAAGGTCCAGCGGAGCATATAGTAAAGGAAGAAATCATGAAGTTCATAAGGACCAACCAGATCTTCTGTTTTCTGTGAGATCACGCCGTCCTTTGGCGGAAGAAGCTCCGGACTTACCGGTGTATCCAGAATATCCAGAAGAATTTCTCTCAGTTTCTTATCTTTACAGGTATCTGCATAGTATCTTACCAGATGACGCACCAGAGTCTTTGGTACGGAAGCATTTACTGCATACATGGACATATGGTCACCATTGTAGGTAGCCCATCCCAGTGCCAGTTCAGAAAGATCTCCTGTGCCGATAACAATACCGCCGGACTGATTGGCAATGTCCATAAGGATCTGGGTACGCTCTCTTGCCTGTCCGTTCTCATAGGTAACATCATGTACCTGTGGATCATGACCGATATCCCGGAAATGAAGGTTCACAGCCTCCCGGATATTCACTTCCTTCAAGGTAGCACCAAGGCAGTGGCTCAGCTGGCAGGCATTATTATAGGTTCTGTCTGTGGTACCGAAACATGGCATGGTAACTGCTGTGATCTTGCTTCTGTCCATTCCCAGCATATCAAAAGCACGTACTGTTACCAGAAGTGCCAGTGTGGAATCCAGCCCTCCGGAAAGACCAATCACTGCATTCTGGCAATGAATATGTGCCAGACGTTTTTTCAGTCCCATAGCCTGGATATTCAGGATTTCATCACAGCGGCGCTCTCTTTCTTCTTTCGCATCTGGTACAAATGGTCTGGAATCAAACTTACGGGCAAGTTCTGTTTCTTCCATCTCAAGGGAAAAGAATGCTTCATTATAATAAATGTTCTGTCCTTCCGGCGTGATATCCGGTGCAAACTGGCAGGTGGTCATTCTCCGTCTTTCGTTGTTCAGTCTGTTGATATCCAGATCTGCATAGATGACTCCATTGACAAAACGTCTGCTTTCTGCAAGGATAGTGCCATTTTCTGCAATCAGGTTATGGCCTCCATATACCACATCCTGAGTAGACTCTCCCTCACCGGCACTGGCATAAATATATCCGCAGAGAAGTCTTGCTGACTGTGCACTGACAAGACTTCTCCGGTAAGCATCCTTGCCAACCACTTCATCGCTGGCTGAAAGATTCACGATCAGGTTGGCTCCATGATAGGCATGCTGTACACTTGGAGGGTTAGGTACCCACAGATCCTCACAAATCTCTGCAGCAACCTGCAGTTTCGGTATTTCATTACAGGTAAAGACCAAATTGGGAGTAATGGACACATCGTATTCGTCCATGTCTTCTTCTTCGGAATCATCTTCTATATAATCCGGATTCTCCTCGTCTTCCATATCATACTCTTCATCCATATCGTCAAAGCCAAATTCGATGACCTTTCCTCCGGTAAGGATTCCTGCAAATTTCTCTGTGTCAAATTCCAGTTCCGGTGCTTCTTTCTTGATAGTAATGCTTCCATCTACCTTTTCCCCGGAAGTAAAATATCTTGCTTCATAAAACTCATTATAGTTTGGCAGATTGATCTTCGGTACAAATCCAAGAATTTCTCCATGGCTGAGCCCTGCAGCCACGTTGTAGAGTTTGCCCTGATATTCCAGTGGCAGACCTACAAAAATCAGTGCATCTACCTCTTCGGTCTCTTCTGCAATACGGAGAAGCTGTGCTCTGGCTTCTTCCAGAAGAGTTTCCTGCCAGAACAGGTCTCCACAGGTATATCCTGTAATACAAAGTTCCGGGAATACCATAACCTTTGCACCCTGTTCCTCCATTTCGTGAACCATTTCGATAATCTTGTCTGCATTAAATTCGCAGTCTGCCACCTGAACATCCGGAGTTCCTGCAGCCACTTTAATAAATCCGTCTTTCACCGTTTCCTCCTTGCCTCTTACAGCTTACCACTGTAAAGAATGGTGTATGGTTATTTACACTTTCTGAGAATCTCTTTTAACTCTTCCACACTGAACACATAATTGGTATTGCAAAAATGGCAGTTCAGCTCTACTTCTTTGCCTTCCTGGATCAGTTCGTTTAATTCTTTTCTTCCAATGCTGATCAGAGCTTTTTCTACTCTGTTTTTGTCGCAGTTACAGTAAAATTCTGTAGGTATAGTATCATTAATCTCAATGTCAAATCCTTCCAGAACCTGCTCAAGAAGACTTTCCGGTGTATGTCCCTGTTCCAGCAGTGTGGTTACTGACTGGATCTTCTGCACGTTCTGTTCCAGTTTTGCAATGGTAGATTCCTCTGCAAAAGGCATTACCTGTACAATAAATCCACCTGCCTGGCGTACTGTATTGTCCTTGTTCATAAGGACTCCCAGACCCACTGCTGAAGGCACCTGTTCACTGACTGCAAAATAATAAGTAAGATCTTCTGCGATCTCTCCTGTCTGCAATGCCACCTGTCCAGAATAAGGCTCTTTCAGTCCCATATCTTTGATCACATTCAGGATACCGTTTCCTACTGCTCCGGATACATCCAGCTTGCCTTTGCTGTTGGCAGGGATCAGCACCTGGGGATTGCCTGCATATCCCTTAACTCTTCCTTTGGAATCAGCAGTTACTGTGATTCCATTGATAGGTCCGTCTCCCTTGATCTGAAGCGTAAGGATGTCATTTTCTCCTTTCATCATTACGCCCATCATGGCTCCGCCTGTAAGGAGTCGTCCCAGTGCAGCGGTAGCTACCGGGCTGGTATTGTGATCCTTTCTGGCGGTTTCCACTGTTTCTGTGGTAACTGCTGCAAATGCTCTGATCTGGCTGTCAGCAGCCACTGCTCTTACAATATAATCATTCATTTCAAGTTGTTCCTCTCATACTTTTGTCAAATATTTTTGCCTTTTTCTCCTGCAACAAAAAACAGTCTCTCGCTTTCCTCAGTTGCAGGATTCATGGTATAGGCATCGTAAACTGCCAGAAGTTCCATTCCGGCTTCTTTTATGAGATCTTTGATTTCACTTTCCTCATAAGCTTTCTGACAGTGAAGCTCTTCACATTTCTCGTAGAGACCATCCTCTCTTGGCAGAAACATGGCAAGTTCATAATAATTCAGGCTGTTTTCTTCGTCAAAGGTATTATCCCAAATAAAACTTCCCTCATCTCTGTTCTCTGCGATGGTTGTATCTCCCAGGATATCTCTGTATTTATGTAGGGTATTCATATCAAAAAGGAATACCCCGCCTGGATCCAGATAATTATTCACCAGCCGGAATACCTGGAGAAGATCTTCTTTTTCTGTAAGATAATTCAGACTGTCACAGACGCTGACTACTGCCCGTACTGTTCCGTACAATTCAAACTCCTGCATATCCTGCAGAAGATAAAGAATATCCTGGCCGGATTCCATTTTCTTTTCCATGGCTTCTGCCAGCATCTCTTCGGAATTATCCACTCCAATCATATCATATCCTTTTTGTGCAAGCAATCCTGTCATGGTACCTGTACCACATCCAAGTTCCAGTACCAGACCATCCCGGATTCCCTGTTCTTCCAGATGTTTCTGTATATAATCTGCCCATTCCTCATAATCTATATTGTCCATGAAAAGATCATAAACCCTGGCGAATTTCCCATATGCTTCCAATGATTTTCCTCCCTGTAGATGAAAAGGCAGATGATCTCTCACCTGCCTTGTTTCACTTTACTGTTCTTATTATCGTACAGTCATATAATATACATCTGCTGCTTCTCCATGCCAGTAATAACTTTCGTCATTCTGATCATAAACGTCTGACTCACCGGTGAAACGATAAGTATTGCCATCAAAGTCACCCCAATTACCGTTTCCATCTGGTGTAACAACAATCGGATGTCCGTCTGAGTTACGATAAATAGTTCTGGTCTCGTCTGTGTTGCTCAGCTGCTCATTGGTAAATCCTGCATATCCGTCAGAGCTGTCATCACTGCTGCCAGAACTGCTGTCATTACTGTCGCTCTGGGAAGCATCTGCAGTGCTGCTGTCTGTGGTTGTTCCATCAGAAGCTGTTCCATCTGTAGTTGTTCCATCTGTTGAGGTACCATCTGTGGAAGGTGTATCTGTTCCTGCTGTGCTGTCTGTGGAAGCAGTGTCTGTACCTGCCGGTGTAGTAGCGGCAGCTGTTGCAGGTGCTGCTTCTTTTAGGGAAGAATCACCAAGGATCTGGAAAGAATCTACGGCTGCTCTTACAGAGTCCAGTGCAGCTTTTGTCTTAACAGAAGCTGTGATATTATAATATTCGGTGTCGTTGGCAAATACCTTATGAATCACGTAACGGCTACCGCCACTCTTTTCTGTATTAAGCATCTTGGTTACGTAACTGTATACACCAATTCCGTTTACATCTTCTGACTTGTACTCATAAATATTAAAATCTGTTCCCTGAGTCTTGTCTCCGTCTGCCTGTTCCAGAGATACTGCCATATCTTCAGTGGTAGGAATCACTGTAGAAGACATGGTATCTGCCCCCTGTCCATGAAGGATCAGAATGCTTCCCTGCTCCGGTGATTCAAAACTGAGCATATCTGTTTCGTCGGACTTATTGGACCAGGTAGCATCCGGAAGGTTGATCGCCATTGTCTTGTCTGCAGAAGTATAAGTAGTACTCTGTACATTCGGTGCAATGGTCGGCTCCGGTGTAGGTGTCTCTGTAGCCACCGGTGTCGGTGTGACAGTCACTGCAACTGATTCTTCCGGTTCATCCCCTCCGAAAAAGCTACATGCTGACATAAACACTGATGCTGATATAGTAAGTGCTAAAAGCGCAAGTATTCTTTTGTTCTTCATAACATCCTCCTTAAAATAAATGTTTATGATATCCTGTGCTATATTTTACAGTTTTATTACAGGGCTGTCAATGTCATTTGTCCCTGCAACTGTGAAATAACTATGAAACTATTCCTAAATTTTTTTTATAAAAAATTCTTTTCAGCTCTGAAAACTGTACATAAAAAGCTCATGAAGAGCTCTGGTAGCTGTTATATACCTGGCCTGTTTCTGTATGGAATCTGCACGGTCCTCCACCTCTTTACGAAACAGTCCGAAAACCTGATCAAACTCCAGTCCCTTTGCCAGATAAAAAGTAGTCACTGTAAGACCTTTGTGGAAAGTCTGGCTGTTGCGGTCCAGATAGGAAACAGAGACGGCTTCTTTATCTGTGTTCTCCGTAGCACTGTCTGCATTTATTTTTTCTTTCAGATAGGAAGCTGCATATCTGGCTTCTTTTTCTGTGAGAAAAACAAGGGCAGCAGTCTCAAATCTGGAACTGGCTTCTTTCCAGATCTCCAGTACCTGATCCAGTGCAGATTCTCGGTCTGGGAAAGAACTCTCTTCCACCGGTCTCCCATGACGTTCAAAAAGCTCCATGTCCTGGATTCCTGCCAGCTGGTTGGCATATTCTGCAATCTCCACAGTGTTGCGGTAGCTGCGGTTCATGATGATCCTGCGGATATCTTTCCCAAAGATCTTTGGTAAAAATCCCAGTACATCCTGCTGATGCTCTTCCATGGTCTGCGCCCGGTCTCCCAAGATGGTCATTCTGCATGGAAACAGTTTCTTAAGAAGAAGGTACTGGATCCATGAATAATCCTGCATCTCATCCACGACCAGATGCTTGATACCGTTGTTGGTACCGGCACGATAAAGAGAATATTTCAGATAAAGAACCGGGTACACATCTTCGTATTTCAGTTTTCTTTTCTCAAAAGCAACTCTTGGAAGTGGCTTCATGCCCTGTTCTTCCAGGAACCGGCTGTACAGAATATAACAGTCTCTTGTTTCGTACATCCTGAGGAATTTCTCAGTGATCTCTTCTTTTTCTTCTTCTGAAAGATCTCTGTCTCTCAGTGTCTCCACTTCGTCGATAAAATATTCTGCCACTGCCTCCATACGGGACAGAAGGGGAATATCCATAAACTTAAAATAAAAAAAATCAATGATTTGGGATTCTTTCAGTTCATATCCCCTGTATTCTATATCCCGGAAATTCATCAGTTCATCTTCCAGTGCCATCATATAGCCATCCAGTCTGGCTGTAAATTCCCTGGACTGCTTTTCCCTGCAGAGCTTCTGGGACTGTGGATATAATACTGACCGTTCAATCTGGTCATACCTGTCCTCACAGTCAGAAACAACATCCTTCAACTCCTTATAAGCAAACAGATCAAAACTCATTTCCCGGATATTCTCTTCTCCCAGCTCCGGCAGAATATGAGAAATATAATCTGCAAACACACTGTTTGGTGACAAAACCAGAATGTTGGATGATTTCAGGTGTTCTCTGTCATGATACAGAAGATAAGCGATCCTGTGAAGTGCCACAGAAGTCTTGCCACTTCCTGCTGCCCCCTGAATAACCATGATCCGGTCATGCGTATTGCGGATGATGGCATTCTGCTCCTTCTGGATGGTACGGATGATATTTTTCAGCTGTACTTCTCCGTTGCTTCCAAGCTCTGCCTTCAGAATCTCATCGTCGATCTTTACATCACTTTCAAATTCGTAGACCAGATTTCCCTTACGGATCTTGTACTGCCACTTGGAAGTGATCTCTCCTTCAAAAATTCCGGAAGGTGCTTCATAAGAAGCAGGACCTCTGTCATAATCATAAAAAAGTCCGCTGACCGGTGCTCTCCAATCATATACCAGCGGTCGGCTCCCTGCTTTCTCGGAAAGATTAGCAATACCGATATAAAAAGCCTCCGGCTCCTCATCTCCTTCATAAAGAAAATCTACTCTTCCAAAGAAAGGAGAATCCAGCATTTTGCGGAAACGTTTGCGAAGAAGAAACTGCTCTTCGTTGGCATTCACCTGTCGCTGCAGTGCCTGCCTGTTATCAAAATCCTCATACCCGTACTGATCCATCTCTGTATAATTTTCCCAGTAGTATTCGTGCATGTTCTCGATCTCTCTGGTTCCTTCCAGAATTGCTGTATCTGTTTCCTTCAGTCTTCTGTTCAGACATTCTATTACATATTGCAGATATTCTCTGCCATTGTTCACATCCAGCATAACCTTAACACATTTTCCTCCTTCTACTGTAATCGCAACTGTCCACCGTTCCCTGCAGTCACGTAATTTTCTTATTATACCCAAAAAGACAGTCTCTGACAAGAGTCGTTCTCCTGTCATAAGACTGTCTTTTCTCTGGCTGTTACTGTTCACTCCGTTCACAGTAACTTGGTCAAAATGCATTCCAAATCACCTT
>OLRJ01000387.1_pt1 | contig 45818 bp, 32 predicted proteins | sample 1672741 | NCBI WGS metagenome assembly OLRJ01 (sample SAMEA3136719, study PRJEB25190) | human gut metagenome | biome: human gut; feature: human-associated habitat; material: faeces | place: Austria | collected 2013 | reverse complement strand
ATCATCTGCACCAGCTCGGCCACGAAGGTGATCGCCCCGGCGGTTAGCGGGCTAAAGACTTTGTCCGGCCGGCCGCGTTTGACCAGCACGCTGTGCACCAGACCGCCCAGCAGCCCCTCAAGGGCTTCGGCCCCAAGGCCCAGGCGGGGCAGCTGAGCAAGGCCTTTGAGGGCTTCCACCCCTTCAAGGACCGCAAGGCCAAGGCCCAGGCGGCCCCGCCCCCCGACGCTCCCCCGGCCCAGCTCTCGCTAGAGTACGGCGTGGGACTCAAGGCCCTGAAAAACAAGACCATTGGGGCAGCCGTCCTGGCGGTGGTCCTGCTGGCGCTGGCCTTTTTGGACACGGGGATCCTCTCGTTCCTCACAGACCTCGTCCCGGAAGACATCCTGCTCTATGCCAGCCTGGGCGGCTTTGTGGTCTGCTGTGCGCTGGCCTGGGATGTGCTGAAGGATGGCTTGGTCCAGCTGACGAACTTCACACCGGGCAGCAGTACGCTGGCCCTGTTTGCCGCCGCGTTCACCCTGGCCGACGGCGTGACCATGGTGCTGACCCCCCTGCGGGAGAGCGCCGTGCCCTTCTTCGCCCCCTGCGCCCTGGTGCTACTGTTCCAGCTCATCGGGCAGTACTGTGATCGGGCCTCGAAGTTCCAGGCCTGCCGGACGGCCTCGTCCGTGGCGCGGCCTTATGTCGTGACCCAGGACCCGGACGTCTTAGCCGGGAAGACCGGCTTCCGCAAGTGGCTGGGCCTGCCCAAGGGATTCGGCAGCCAGATCCGCACCACCAGCCAGGCCGACGAGAGGTTCCAGAAGCTCACGCCGGTTTTGATGACGGCCTGCGTGTGTCTGGCCCTGCTGACGACGGTCGCCCACCACCAGCCCAAGCTGGTGCTCTGGTCCCTGTCGGCGCTGTTTACGGCGTCGGCCACGTTAGGCGCGTCGTTGACGCTGAGCTTCCCCCTGCAAATTCTGGGGAGCAAGCTGGCCACCCTGGGCGTGGCTCTGGCCGGTTGGCCGGGCATCGCCGCGGCCAAGGGCTGCCGCGCCGCCCTGCTGACGGACAACGACCTTTATCCCCCCGGCACCGTCACCCTGGCCAACTCCAAGCCCCTTTCCAATTTACCCATGGACCGGGTGGTGGCCTACACGGCCTCGGCCATCCGGGCCTCCGGCTCCGGGCTGAGCTATCTCTTCGACAAGCTCCTGCGCTCGGAGGGGGCCAAGTACCTGCCCATCGAAAAGATCCTGCTCCAGGACAACGGCCTCATCGCCCAGACCCAGGGCCAGCAGATCTTGGTGGGCAACAGCGACTTTATGAGCAAGCAGGGCATCGCCCTGCCCACGGGCATCAAGTATAAAAACACGGTCTTCTGCGCGGTGGACCGGGAGCTCATCGGCATGTTCGGCGTGAGGTACGCCCTGCACACCACCATCGTCCCCTCCCTGCAATCCCTGCTGGGCCACCGCATCGCGCCGGTGCTGGTGACGAGAGACTTCAACATCAACCCCAAGCGGATGCGCTTCTCCGACCGGCTGAACAAGGATTCCCTGACCTACCCGGACTTACAGCGCCGGGTGACCCTCTCCGGTCCCAACCAGGCCCACGGCCAGACCATCGTGGCCGTCCTCTGCCGGGAGGGCATGGCCCCCTTCACCCTGGCCCTCATCGCCGCCAAGCGTGTGCGCCGGGCCGCGGGGCTGAGCAGCTTTTTCGTGCGGTTGAGCGCCTGCGTGGGTGTGATCTTAACGGCAACGCTCTCCAGCGCGGGAGCGCTGGGCGCCATGTCCGCGTGGCACATGGCCCTCTTCCTGCTGCTGTGGTTCGTGCCGGTGCTCTTGCTGTCCCTCTGGACAGAGCAATACTGAGTAAACTCAACTATTTTCTAAAAAGGACTTGCTGTGCATGATCTCGCAGCAAGTCCTTTTTGGAACGTCCCTTTGACTTCCCCTGGCGGATATGGTAAAATGCGTCCATCCTATTTTGATCGCTCTGCGATCTCACGACCTGCGGGAGGGCGACGCCTATGACCAACCTCACCCCCAAACAGCAACAGATCTATCAGTTCATCCGAGCGTCCACCCAGGCCAACGGCTATCCCCCCACCCTGCGGGAGATCGGCCAGCAGGTGGGGGTGCGCTCGCCGTCCACGGTGAAGTATCATCTGGACAATCTCCGCACCCTGGGTCTGCTCCAGTGGGACGGCGGCAAGACCCGCTCCATCACCCTGCCCAAGGATGATATGATACCGGGGCCGGACCAGGTCCCCGTGCTGGGCAACGTGGCCGCCGGGTCGCCCATCCTGGCCGAGCAGTGCATCGAGGAATACATCCCTTACCCCACCGGCGGGCATCCGGAGGAGTTCTTCGCCCTGCGGGTGCGGGGGGAGTCCATGCTGGGTGCGGGCATCCACCCGGACGACATCGTGGTGGTCCGCCGGCAGAACGAGGCCGTGAACGGAGAGATCGTCGTGGCCCTCTTCGAGGACGAGGCCACGGTGAAGACCTACTCCCGCAAAAACGGCGAGGTCTGGCTCCTGCCCGCCAACCCCGACTACGCCCCCATCGACGGCACCTATGCCCAAATCATCGGCAAGGTGGTTGAGCTGGTCCGGCGGTATTAAAGGCAATATAAAACATGACATTCAGACAAAAATGCAAGCGCATGTTTTCTGCGTTTGCCGAAAAAGAAGCGTACCCCCATCCCGGACCTGCCGGCATGGGGGTACGCTTCTTTTGTGCGGAAACCGTGTTTCGTTACTGCTCAAACTCCTGGGACCAATCTCTGGGCGGCAGGATCTTGGTCTGGGTCTCATAGCCATCACTTTTGCGGTCATAGAGGTGGGAGTTGCTGGCCTCCTGGAGGGCCAGGTAGCCCCAAAACGTTTCGGGGTTGTCCGGCCAGGTCCGCTCGTCGGGCAGCAGATCCTTGTCCGTCTCCGGCAGGCGCCGGAGGACGCGGTTGATGAGGGTCACGGCTTCGGCCCGGGTGATCGGGCCGTTGGGCCGGAACGTATTGTCCCCGTAGCCGTTGACCCAGCCCTTGCCGTAGGCCTTGGCGATCTCGTCGGCGGCCCAGCAGCCGGTCAGGTCGGTGAAGGGCGTGTCCACGGGCTTGGCCTCGGTGTCGAACCGAGCCGCCATGGCGGCGAACTCCGCCCGCGTCACCGTGGCGTTGGGCCGGAAGCTCCCGTCCTCATACCCGGACAGGATGCCCATGCGGGAGAGGGTGGCGATGGCCTTGTTGTACCAGGCCCCGGCCGACACGTCCGGGTAGGGGCTCCGGTCGGTCAGGTTCGCGTCTCTGGCCTCGTCCGTCAGCAGGCGGAAAAAGACCGTTGCGGCCTCTGCCCGCGTGATGTGCCCGTTGGGGCGGATCGTCCCGTCCTCATAGCCGACGATGTAGGCGTAGTGATCGGTGTCGTTCAAGGTCGTGGGCGGCGTCTCGTCCGGTTTCTCCTGGGTCCCGCCGCTGTTGTGGTGGCCGCCGCCGCTGCCGCCCTGGTTCGGCTGCTGCTTCCAGACGGCGTAAAGCGTCGTGTCCTGCGTGATCGACAGGCTCTGCTGGTCGTGGTACACCACGCCGCCGTCCGCCGCCGTGGCCCAGCCCAGGAAATCATAGCCAGCCCGGGTAAAGCCGCACTTCGTCAAAGACTGGTCCTGCCCATGCGTGTACGTCAGGTCCCCCATCGTCCCCTCCCCGCCGTTGGCGTTGAAGCGGAGGGTGTATTGCTTGGCGTGGAAGTAGGCTACATAGGAACCACCCTCATAAAGGCCGTTGACTGTCTTAGGTTCGTACCGGCGCTCCGTGCTGAGCAGTTTGCCATTCTGGTCGTACCAGCCTTCAAATACACTGCCTTGTGCTGCGGTGGTGGTGGCGGTGGCAGTCGCTCCAACGATCTCTTCCCGTGCAGGGTCGGGGCTACCCGTCTCCTGTGTGGCTGCGCTGGCGGTCTGGTTCTCTTTGTTCAGGGTCACCGTTCCCAGGTCGTTGGGGACGGCTGTGTACCGGATCGTCACAGAGCTGTATGCCTGCCACTGGGCGTACAGGGTCACAATCGCTCCGTTGTCAGCTGGGACGCCCAGGAACTTGGCTTGGTCCGCATACACAACATTGACTTGTTCGCCGCTGGTCTCCGACCAGCCCAGGAAACGATAACCGGGGCGGACAAAAGCGTTCGGGCGCAGATACGCATTTTCTGCTTCTGCATACTGGAATTTCTGGTCGGCCATGGTCCCTTTCACTGTGTCCTCAGTGTTCTGATCAAAGTGGACTGTGAAGCGGTTCGGTTCAAAATGCGCTACGTAAACGAAGGTCTGGCCGGCCTGGCCTTCCGTGAAGTCGCTGGACCGAACGGTCAGTGTTTGGTCAGTGCTAACCCGCTCACCGCCTTTTGTCCACTCCACAAAGTGGTAGCCGGGGCTGGGTTCCGCCTTGGAGGTGACAGTCTTTTCGGCTACACTATCCGTCACGGTAAAGCTGCCGCTTCGGGTTGTCACAGCGCCCCACTGCGGGTTATTGCCCCGGAACTCGACGGTGATGGTCTGCTCTTCTGCGTAGATCGCATACAGCGTCACGGTGGCATCCTTCTCTGTTATGCCCAAGCTGGCGTTGCTGACGTTCTGCCCAGGCTCGTAAGCAACCGGGCCCTTCTCTGTCAGGCCCCAGCCTGCGAAGTATTGCCCGGTGGGGGCTCTTCCAGGAAAGTCTTTGAGCTGGACTAACGCCCCAAATGGGATACCGCTGGGCGTCTCTGCGCCGTCCTTGCCGTTCAGTTCGGTATATTCATAGCTGGTGTGTGCCGCTGGTGCCGTGCCGGAGCCGCCATTCAGATCATACTCGACGGTGTAGACGTGCGGCGTAAACTCCCACTGCGCCGTCAGGGTCAGGTCGTGGTTGGGCATGGTGAAGCTCGTACCAGCCGGGTCCCCTGTGTCACTGCGCTTCCAGCCTTGGAATGTCCAGGTGCCCTGGAAGGTCGTTCCGTTGGCCGCCAGGATGGTGTTCTCTGCCGCCGGGATCGTCGGCGCTGCTGCGCTGGTGACAGTCTCCTGATAGTAATGCAGGGGGTTGGACTGCACGACTGCTCCCAAGCCGCTGGGGATCCAGTTGGTATTGTGGTTGCCTACGTCATAAGTCAAACGGTACCGGTTGTTGGGGATGAAGCTCCAGCTGCCGACCAAGGTATAGTTTCTGGTGACGTTCGCGATTTCCTGGCCCAAGTATTCTGTGCCGCCCTGTTCTTTCCAGCCCTGGAACAGCCAGTGGCCGGGCACGTCATTCACCGTAGCGGAAACTGTCGTCTGCTGCGGCACAGAAAGTGGATAGGTCGTTCCCTCCGTTGCGGTGCCTTGGGCGGGCAGGGTCTGGTCCGTGGGGCTGTTGCTTGTGTCCCAGGTGTAGGTGATGGTGTAGGTCTGGGCGAAGCGGGCGTACACGGTCTGCACGCCCTGCTTGCCGACGGTGTAGGTGTAGGTCTGCTCTTTGCTGACCAGCTGGAGCTGGCCGTCGATGGTGCGGTACCAGCCCAGGAAGGCGTAGCCGGAGTTCGCCTTGGCGGTAACAGTCACCTTCTCGCCGGTGGCGGCGTTGTAGGTCTTGACTGAAGCGTCACTATCGTCTTTTGTGATGGTGCCGCAAGCGTCGGTGTCCGTCACGGTGTCTCCCTTCTGGAGCTGGGTCTGGAAGGTCTGCCGCCATCTCCACTGGGCCAGCAGCGCTACGCCGTCAGCGTTTAGGGTCTCGGTGGTTGTTGTGTCCCCGTCTGCATAAGCAAAGGTAAAGGTATGCTTTTCTGCATCGTAAGAGACGGTATGCTTTTCGGGCAGGACCCGCCCCCCGTTCTCAGCCCGCGCCAGCAGCCAGCCGGCAAACACCCAGCCCTTCTTCTTGCTGGCGGTGGCGGCGTGGGAGGTGTAGCTCGTTTGTCCGGTGCCTGCGCCGAAGCTGACCACGTCGGTTGGCTCCTGCGCACCCGGCGTATGGACGTATCTGTCACCGCCGTTGGCGTCATACGTCACGGCCGGGGACCGGACGAAAACGAGGGCCACGTCCGTCGGGGCGGTGACGGTGCCAGTGTAGGTGTAAGTGGTTCCGTTCAGCGTCCACTCGCTTTTGTCCACAAACTTTGTGGAGGAACCATCCGTGCTGTGCTGGGTGATGTAGGCCCCCACGAAGGTCGCCCCGGAAGCGGCCGTGGCCGGGGCGGTGAGGGTCATCTGCCGGTTGTTGCGGACGGGGACGTTGATGGCGTTGCTGTCTGAGAAGTCCACGGTTTTGGTCGCGCCCTGGATCTCCGCGCTGACCGTGCCTTCTCCCCCGGCGGTGGTGGTGAAGGTGACGTTGTGGTACAGGGAGAAGGTGATGTTGTCGAGCAGGTTGCCCAGGGTCTTGTTGCTTGTCGCCCCGGTGTAGGAGCAGAAAGCAAAGGTCGTCTTGCCCTGCCCCACCGGGACGGTGTAGCTGCACCCGATGCCGCCGCCAATGCCCTTTAGGGGATCATAGGCAGAGTTGTGGGTGCCGTAGCTGCCCCAGGACTGGTTGCCCGTGGCGATGATCCAGACGCTCCAAGTCTCGGTATAGAGGTTGGAGGGGGCGGCGCTGAAAGGGCTTTCGTTGCCGGTGTTGTTCAGGAAGCCGCCGTTTTCGTCAAACTTTTTCGAGTAGACGGTGATGCGCTGGGAGCAGCCGTCTCTTGGGACGGTCACACCCAAAGTTTCTGCATTTCTCTTGACCCAATCCGTCAGCCGCATGAACTGGTCCTGGCCGTTTTCGTTTTTGTCGGGTTTGGCGGGGGCGTTGTCCTGATGGGGGCCGATGATGAGGGCCATGGTGTCTGTCCCTGCACGCCCCCGGTGGGAGAGGCCCCACTCGTAGATGTGGCCGCCGACGGTGCTGACGTTCTGGTAGAGCGTGCTGACCTCATCTGCGTTCAGCTCGGCAAACTGGTTCCCGTCCGGGATACTCTTGTCATTTCCCGACAATTGAGGGGCAGAGTTTGCTTGGGTGTTTACGCCGAATTCAATCAGGTGATCCGTTGCTGTTGTAGACCAGCCGGGGACATCGTCCAGCTGTGGGGCGTTTTTATCTGTCCGACCAGGCTGCTCAAAGCTGCCGTTGACGATCGCGTTGACGGCCGTGTTGGGGTTGTTGGAGTCGTTGCTGGGATCTCCTGCCGCCAGGGCTGACATAGGTACCAAAGAAAGTACCATACAGAGCGTCAGCACTAGGCTCAGGAGACGTTTGGGAAGGGGATTTGCGCTCATGGGAAGGGGTGCCTCGCTTTCTTTCCTAGTTTTACTATGTGATTATAGTACGTTGGAAAGAAAAATCAACCCTAATTTTCTCGTAATGATTTAAATTTTATCGATGCGCCGCCAAAATAGACGGGATCTCGTTGAGATTCCGGATCGTATGGCGGATGGGCAGGTCCTCCGGCACCGGCAGGCCCTTGGGGTCATACCAGCAGCAGGGGATGCCCGCCCCGCAGCCTCCGGCCATGTCGCTGGTGAGGGAGTCGCCGATGAGCAAAAGCTCCTCCTTGTCCACCGGCCCGATGGCGAAGAGCACGGCGTCGAAAAACGCCCGGCTGGGCTTTTCCGCGCCCACCACCTCAGAGATGAACACGCCGTCAAACAGCTCCCCCAAGCCGGAACGTTTCAGCTTGCGGGTCTGGGCCTGCAAGCTGCCGTTGGTAACGAGGTATTGCTTCATCCGGTCCTGGTGCAGCTTCTTGACCAGTTCATAGCCATTGTCCAGAAAGACGATGGTGTCGCCCAAATGGTGCTGATAGGCGGCGTTGAAGGCATCGTACTCCGTGCAGGCAATGCCCTCGGCGGCAAAGAACTCCCGGAACCGGCCGGGGAGCAGCTCGGCCTTGGTCACTTTCCCCTCCTCCAACCGCCGCCACCAACGGGCGTTGAGGGCAGAGTACCGAACCAGCAGGTCGGGGGAACAGGGGCCGAGGGTAAAATCGGCAAAGGTCGTGATGAGCGCCTGGCGCTCGGCAGAGGGGAAATCTAATAATGTGTTGTCTAGATCCCAGAGCAGGGTGGTGATCATGGGGTGGCCTCCTTGAAGAATTCTGCTGGGCACTCCTCCACGGTCACGCCGGTGTAGTAGTGCTGTAAGATCTCGGAATAGGTCTTGCCTTCTTCTGCCATGGCGTCGGCACCGTATTGGCTCATGCCCACGCCGTGGCCGAAGCCGGTGACGGAAAACGTGAAGGTACCGTCGGCGTAGGTCAGGGTGAAGGTGGCCGAGCGCAGGCCGAAGATGGTCCGGGCCTGGGCGCCGGTGACGGTGACGCCGCCGATGGTGACGCTGTGGACGCTGCCGCCGGCGGTGCGCTGGGTGTCCGTGACCCAGGCGGCGGGGTCATCGCCGAAGACGGCGTCGGGCTGGGCGGCGGAGAACTTGTCCTTGAATTCCTGGCTGGAGAAGGTCACTTGGCTCTCATAGTCGGGCACACCGTCCCCCTCTGGGGAGGTGACGCTTTGCAGGTAGGGGACACTGTTGCCCCAGACCTCCACGGCGTCCTGGGTGGCGCTGGCGGAGGAGGAGTGGAAGACGGCGTCAATAAGCTGACCATCGTAGAGGATCACTTGGTTGGCCGTGTCCGCCACGGCGGCGGTAATTTTATTGGTGTATTCGATGGCCTTGTCCCCCCAGTTGCTCTGGGCCTGGTCCTTGGCGATCCAGGCCTGGCAGCAGCGGTAGTCGGTGCAGAGGTCGGCGTCGGGGTGGTTGTTGGTTGTGCCCCGGTGGAGGGCATAGGTCCGGGCGGCCACGGCCTGGGCCTTCAGGGCCTCTTCGTGGAACGAGGCGGGCATCTCTGCTGCCACCACGCCCCAGAGATATTGGTTCAGGTCCATCTGGGTGATCTGGCCGTCGCTGCCCTGGATCTTGAGCGTGTGTCCGCTGTCGGGCAGGGCGACCTCCTGCTGCGTCTCCACTTGCGGGTCCTGGCTCTCCTGCTTCTGGCCCTGGTGGATGAGCGCCGCCAGGACAAATACGGCGGCCGCCGCTAAGATGGCCACGCCGATGATCTTTTTCATGGTTCTACTTCCTCCTTCTGCGCCGGGGGGATGCTGCAATAGACTGCTCCCGGCTGTGGGTCCTGCCCGCGCTGGGCGAACAATTCTTCCACCGTGACGAGCCGATAGCCCTGGGCCAGCAGTTGGTCCACCGCAGCCAGAGCCGCCGTCACGGAGGTGTCAAAAATATCGTGCATGAGAATGATGTCCCCGTCCTTCACCTGGCGCAGAATATCCGCCGTGATGCGGGACGGGGTGGGGTCTTTCCAGTCCTCGGTATCTAAGGACCAGCAGATGATGGGGGCCTTGGCCCACTGCCGCAGGGTGTTGTCCACAAAGCCGTAGGGCGGGCGGAGCATCAGGTCCACCGGCCCGACGATCTCGCGGATGGCGGCGCGGGTCTGGTCTAATTGGGATGTGATCTGGGCGGGCGTCATGCCCTTCAGGGAGACGTGGTGCCAGGTGTGCAGGCCGATCTGGTGCCCCTCGTCGGCCATGCGGCGGACGGTCTCGGCCCGGTCCGCCACCTGCTCGCCCACCAGGAAAAACGTGGCCTTTACGCCCCGCTGGGCCAGGCCGTCCAAAAGGGCATTGGTGGTACCCGGCCAGGGGCCGTCGTCAAAGGTCAGGGCCACATAGCTCCCGTGGGCTGCGCCGCCGACGGGCTGGCTCGTTTGGACGGGAGAGGCCGATATGGTCCAGAGCGCCGTCACCGCCAGGGCCAAAGCCCAGCACAACCAAAACCTGCGTGTCCTCCGCGTTCCCATCTGCCGCGCCCCCCTCCGATCATACCGTACAGTCTATGCGCGGCGGCGGGTCCATTAGACCCAGAGGGAGATCACGCCGCAGGAGACGGCGGTCACGATGGCCCCGGCGATGAGCACGCCGATCAGCAGGGCGGGCAGGGCTTTCCGAATGGGGATGCGGAAGATCGTCGCCACCAGTGCCCCCGTCCAGGCGCCCGTGCCGGGGAGGGGAATGGCGACCAGAATGATCAGCCCCAGGATCCGATATTTTCGGACCATGCGCCCCTTGAGATGGGCGCGGGATTCCAGGCGGTCGATCTTCTCCCCCCACCAGGGCCGCTGGCGGAGCAGGCGAAAGACCTTTCGCACGAAAAACAACAGAAAGGGCATGGGCAGCATATTGCCCACCACGGCCAGCAGAAAGACGAGATCTGCCGGCAGACCAAAGGCCAGCCCGAAGGGAATGGCACCCCGCAGCTCGACCACAGGGACCGCCGCCATGCCCAGGGTGGCGGCGCAGTGGAGTAGGTTTTCTTCCAAGATGAACTCCTTTGGAGAATCGGGTGACATCGTTTGCTCTATACAGTATAGTGTCCCCTACGACCCCTGTCAAGCAAAAGGGACCGCCGCAAAAACGACAGTCCCTTTTGCAATCATGCTTCTGTTTTTTCATCCCGCAGCCGGGGAAAGGTCAAAATGGCTTTGAACAGGTCCCCATCCACCGCCAGGGCAAAGGTCCCGTGCTGGAGCTGGGTGAGGCTCCGGGCGATGGAGAGGCCCAGGCCGCTCCCCTCGGTATTCCGGGAGGCGTCGCCGCGGACAAAGCGCTCCATGAGTTCATCGGCGGAGATGTTCAGCGGTTCCGCAGAGATGTTGCGGAAGATGATGGTCACTTGCTCGTCGGTGGCCTGGCAGGTGAGATACACCCGCGTACCCGGCTGGGCGTACTTCTGGATGTTGCTGAAGAGATTCTCAAACACCCGCCACAGCAGACGGCCATCGGCGGAGATAATGGGCGTTCCCTCCGCCGGGGTGAGGCAGAGGGCCAGCTGCTTGGCGGCCAGGCGCTCCTCATATTCCCCGGTGGTCTGGCCCAGGAAGACGTTCACATCCGTGGGCTGGAGGTCGACGGTCAGGTTGCCTGTGGTGGCTTTGGAGGCTTCCACTAAGTCCTCCGTCAGCTTTTTCAGGCGGGCAGACTGGCGGTCCAGTACGTCCAGGTATTCCTTGGCCTTCTCGTTGGGCATCGGCTCCTGCTTGAGCAGGTCCACGTAGCTCACGATGGCGGTCAGGGGCGTTTTGATGTCGTGGGAGACGTTGGTGATCAGCTCCGTTTTCATCCGCTCGCTCTTCATCTGTTCCTCCACGGCGTGCTGGATCCCCTGGCGAATATTATTCAGGGCTTCGCCGTGGGCGCGGAAGGGGCCGTGGAGCTTTTCCAGCGGGAGCTGGTAGTTCAGGTCCCCTTGGGTCAGCTTTTGGCCGCCCGCCTGCAAGTGGATCAGCTGCAGCACCAGGCGGATGAAGAAGATCAGCTCCACGACCTTCAGCAGAAGCCACAGCAGTGCCATCCCAGCCCCACTGTTCCAAACGCCCAGCAGACACAGCAGCTCCAAAAAGCCGAAGCCCACAAACAGCAGGCCCGCCTGCCAGAAGAGGGGCAGCTTCTGCACGGTCTCCCGAATGCCCCCGCCCATCCAGCGGAAGAACCGGCCGAAGGGGTGGAGAATGCGGCGGAAGAGCAGGTTTTCACCCAGCGCCCCCTCCCGCCCCCGGCGGACCAGGGAGCAGAGGGTGGGAAGGAAAATCAGACTGCCCACCAGCGCCGCCGCGATCGTATTGCCCGGCATGAATTGGTAATTCAAATCGTCGGAGAGCGCCGCCGCACAGCACAGCAGGACGATCCCGGCCACGATCACCAGCAGATCTGTGGGCACAGCCCGGTCCAGCCAGGGGCGACGGCGGCAGAGACCGGGCAGATCGCCCGCTTCGTCCGTCTCCTCCTCCACGCCCGGCCAAACGGGGTCCGGCCAGAGCAGGAAGAGCAGGCACAGCAGAGCCAGCACACCACCAAAGATCGTCCCGGCGACCAAGGTGCTGCTGTGGGCCAGCAGAGTGGAGAGATTGTTCAAAGATTCATAGGCGTCACCCTCTTCCACCATGTCGGAGCGCAGAGAACCGATAACCTCTACATAGCGCTCGTCGCCGTAGGTGATGCACTCGGCAACCAGGCCGTAATAGGTGCTGGAGGTAGGGGCAGAAGACCTGTCTGCACTGTCCTCCGTTGTAGTAGTCATTTCATCATCCGCCGAATATTGCTCTCTGATTTGGACATCGTCATAGGTTTGGTAGAGTTTATTGATATACTCTTGCATCTCCCGCTCGGTGTCAAAGGTTTGGCGGACAACCTGTCTTCTTTCTCCATTGTCGAGCCGCACCTTTTCTGACCAAGTAGCTTGCGCAGCACCTTCGGTACCGCCGGAACCAAGCACAGAACCATCCTCATCTTGAATTACATAGAAGAAGTTTGGCGTTTCTAACACATGGTTCAGCGTAAAATCTTCCACTGGAACGGATAGATCGTAGACACGATTCGCCACATTTTGTGTGTAGTCCCTTGCCAGGTCTTGCTCGACATGCCGCTGCATGTGATAGGCACCGCTGGGCCGGAACGCGCCCCCTTGGGCCAGGATCATCACTTGACTGCCACAGGCGGCGAGCAGGGTCAGCGACAGGACGCAGACGAGGCCCACGACGATCCTGGCCCAGGGCTGCTGGCGTAATTTCGGTTTCATGGTTTTCCCCCTTCCATCTTGTACCCCTGGCCCCAGACTACCTTAATATAACGGGGGTCGGAGGGGTCGATCTCCAATTTTTCCCGGAGGTGACGGATGTGGACGGCCACGGCGTTCTCCACCCCGAACGGCTCTTCGCCCCACACGGCGCGGTAGATGCGCTTGGGAGAGAACACAGTGCCGGGGGACCCCATGAGCAGGTGCAGGATGTCATACTCCCTGGGGGTGAGCGACACGGGGTCGCCGTCCAGGGTGACTTCCTTTGTCCGGTCGTCCAGGGCGATGCCCCCCAGCCGCAGGGCCGTGGGGCGGACGGTGCCGCCGCCCAGCTGCAAATACCGGCGAAGCTGGGACTTGACCCGCGCCAGGACCTCCACGGGGTTGAAGGGCTTGGTGACATAGTCGTCCGCCCCCAGATTCAGGCCCTGAATTTTGTCCGTGTCCTCGGATTTGGCCGTGAGCAGGATCACCGGCACGTTGGACGCCTCCCGCAGGCGGGTCAGGGCGGCGATGCCGTCCAGCTTGGGCATCATGATGTCCAGCAGGACCAGGTGGATGTCCTCCCGGCGAAGCAGGTCCAGGGCCTCCGTCCCGTCGTAGGCGGGAAAGACCTGATACCCGGCGGTGGTCAGATAGATGGTCAATGCGGACACAATGTCCTTTTCGTCATCGCAGACTAGGATGTTGTACATGGTCGTCACCTCTTGGGTCTAGCATAGCGTTTGAGGGATTAAGATACAAGGTGGGAGAAGGTTAAGATTTTCTTAAGACGGCAGAAGCTCCCACCGCCGCAGGGGACGGTGGGAGCGGAAAACCAGAAGAGTCAAAGCGAGCAGAGCTTACTTGTATTCTGCCGCCAGCTGTTCAAATTTGTGCAGGGCACGCTGGATCTGCTCGGTCGGCACGCAGTAAGAGATGCGGACGTGGCCGGGGCAGCCGAAGCTGTCGCCGGGGACCAGGACCAGGTCATACTTCCTGGCCCGCTCGCAGAAGGCGCGGGCGTCCGGCTCTAAGCTGCGGGGGAAGAGATAGAAGGCCCCGTCCGGCTGGGCGCAGGTGTAGCCCATGTCCCGCAGGGCGTTGAGCAGCAGGTCGCGGTTCTTGTGATAGATCTCGATGTCCGCCGTCTGGCCGGTGCATTCCGCCGCCACCAGCTGGAAGAGGCTGGGGGCGCAGACATAGCCCAGGGCGCGGCCCGCGCCGCACACGGCGGCGTAGACGATGTCCGCATCCTCCGCCTGGGGGGGCACGAGCACATAGCCGATGCGCTGGCCGGGCAGGGAGAGGGACTTACTATACGAATAGCAGACCAGGGTGTTGGGATAGTAATTGGGCACCCAGGGCAGGGGGGTATCCCGGTAGACGATCTCCCGGTACGGCTCGTCGGAGATGAGCCAGATCGTGTGGCCGTATTCCTTCGACTTCTCCGTGAGGACCTGCGCCAGTTCTTGGATCGTAGCCTCGGAGTAGACAACGCCGGTGGGGTTGTTGGGGCTGTTGATGATGACGCCCTTGGTGTTCGGCGTGATGGCTTGGTCAAAAGCGGCAAAGTCGATCTGGAAGTCCTCGATGTCGGCGGGGACCGTCACCAGCTCCGCCCCGGCGCTCTCCACGAAGACCTTATACTCCGGAAAATACGGCGCAAACGTAATAAAGGTATCGCCGGGGCAGGACAGGGCGGACAGGGCGCAGCACAGGGCACCGGCGGCACCGGCGGTGAGATAGAAGTTGTCGGCGGTGTAGTTCGTACCGAAGCGGCGGTTTAAGTCCTCGGCCAGGGCCTGGCGGGCCTGGGCGTCGCCCTGGGCAGGGGTGTAGCCATGGAGCTTGATGGGGTCGATGGCGTCCACCAGTTTGTGGACGGCCTCGGCCACCGTGGCCGGGGCGGGGACGCTGGGGTTGCCGATGGAGAAATCGTCCACGTTCTCCGCGCCCACTTCTGCAGCTCTCGCCTGGGCAAAGGCAAAGGCCTCGCGAATCTCCGAGCGGGCCGTGCCGAGATTTAACATGCGTTGGGATACGTTCGTCATAGGGTAAGTACCTCCCGTCTTGGGGTAAAATGTTGTGTGAGGTCAGTATAGCACAAATCGGGGCGGGGAACAATGAGAGAAACGGCGTTTCTGTTTTTAGCACTCAGCAAGTAAGAGTGCTAACATTTACAATTTAGACATAAAATCCTCGAATTTTTTTCATAAAATCGCAGTAGTATAGGCACCGTAGACAGGAGGTTCCCGGGAATACCTGGGAAAATGCCAAGCACTCCTGTGAATCGAGTGAAAAACAAAACGCAGGCCAAAGGCCTTGCGAGAACGTGTTTATGATAAAAAAGGAGCGGTTGCATTATGTTCGGTATGATTCCCTTTGAGCGTCACGATGACAATATGTTTGATATGTTCGATAACTTCCAGAAGAAGTTCTTCAACGATTCCAACGCCAAGCTGCCCGCCTTCCGGACGGACATCCGGGACCAGGGCGACAAGTTCTTGCTGGAGGCAGAGCTGCCCGGCTTTCAGAAGGAGGAGATCTCCCTGGAGCTGAAGGAGGGTATCCTCACCATCAGGGCAGAGCACAAGGAGAGCGAAGAGGAGCAGGCCAAGAAGGGCGAGTACGTCCGCCGGGAGCGCCGCTACGGTTCCTTCGCCCGGATCTTCGATGTCTCCGGCATCGACGAGAGCGGCATTACCGCCGCCTACCACAACGGCATCCTGGAGCTGACCCTGCCCAAGCAGGCCCCCGTGGTGCCCCAGGCACGCCAAATCACCATTGGTTAAGTTTGCATGAAACTTTAGGGCACCGGGTCTCCCGGTGCCCTTTCTCCCGAAAGGAGTGTTGACTTTATGAACGCTGAACGTTTGACACAGAAATCCGCCGAGGCCATCCGCTCGGCCCAACAGATCGCCCAGGAATACGGCAACCCCCAGATCGAGCAGGTCCATTTGCTCTGGGCGCTGCTCCAGGACAGTGAGGGCCTCATCCCTCAGCTGCTCTCCGGCATGGGCGTCACCGTCCCCTCGCTGGAGGCCGCCGTGAAGAACCTGCTGGAGCGCCAGCCGCGGGTGTCCTCTTCCGGCCACGAGGCCGGGAAGATCTATATCTCCGCAGAGACCGAAAAGGCCCTGAACCGGGCCGAGAAGATCGCCGGGGAGATGAAAGACGAATACACCTCCGTGGAACACCTGTTCCTGGGCCTGCTGGAGACGGCCGGCCGGGAGCTGGGCAGCATCTTCTCGGAGTACCGCATCACCAAGGAGCGGGCCTTGCAGGCCCTGACCTCCGTCCGGGGCAACCAGCGCGTGACCTCGGATAACCCCGAAGAGACCTACGGGGCCTTGAAGAAGTACGGCTCTGACCTGGTGGAGCGGGCCCGGCAGAACAAGCTGGACCCCGTGATCGGCCGGGACGACGAGATCCGGAACGTCATCCGAATCCTGTCCCGGAAGTCCAAGAATAACCCCGTCCTCATCGGCGAGCCTGGCGTCGGCAAGACCGCCATCGCCGAGGGCCTGGCCCAGCGGATCGTCAAGGGCGACGTGCCCAATTCCTTGAAGGACAAGACGATCTTTGCCCTGGACATGGGCTCCCTCGTTGCCGGGGCCAAGTACCGCGGCGAATTTGAGGAACGGCTGAAGGCCGTCCTGAACGAGGTGAAGAAATCCGAGGGCAAGATCATCCTCTTCATCGACGAGCTGCACACCATCGTGGGTGCCGGCAAGACGGAGGGCGCCATGGACGCCGGCAACCTGCTCAAGCCTATGCTGGCCCGCGGCGAGCTGCACTGCATCGGCGCCACCACCCTGAACGAGTACCGCCAGTACATCGAGAAGGACGCCGCCCTGGAGCGTCGGTTCCAGCCCGTCATGGTCAACGAGCCGACGGTGGAGGACACCATCGCCATTCTCCGTGGTTTGAAAGAGCGCTACGAAGTCTTCCACGGCGTGAAGATCACGGACAGCGCCATCATCGCCGCTGCTACTCTGTCCAACCGGTACATCACCGACCGGTTCCTGCCCGACAAGGCCATCGACCTGGTGGACGAGGCCTGCGCCCTGATCCGCACCGAGATCGACTCCATGCCCACCGAGCTGGACGTCATCCAGCGGAAGATCATCCAGCATGAGATCGAGGAAGCCGCCCTGAAAAAGGAGAGCGACCACCTCTCCCAGGAGCACCTGGCCGAGATCCAGAAGGAACTGTCGGACATGCGCGAGGAGTTCAAGGCGAAGAAGGCCCAGTGGGACAACGAGAAGGAGGCCATCGGTAAGGTCCAGCAGCTCCGCGCCGATTTGGAAGCTGCCAACGCCGAGCTGGAAAAGGCCCAGCGCGAGTATGACCTGAACAAGGCCGCCGAGCTGCAATACGGCAAGATCCCCGCCCTGAAAAAATCCCTGGAGGAAGAGGAGCAGATTGCCAACGAGGGCAAGGCCCGCTCCCTGCTGCGGGATAAGGTCACCGACCAGGAGATCGCCCGCATCATCGAGCGCTGGACCGGCATCCCCGTGGCCCGCCTGATGGAGGGCGAGCGGGAGAAGCTGCTCCACCTGGAGGACATCCTGCACAAGCGGGTCGTCGGCCAGGACGAAGCCGTGCGCCTGGTCTCCGAGGCCATCCTGCGCAGCCGCGCCGGGATCGCCGACCCGGATAAGCCCATCGGTTCCTTCCTCTTCTTAGGCCCCACGGGCGTGGGCAAGACGGAGCTGGCCAAGACCCTGGCCGAGGCCCTGTTCGACTCTGAGAAGAATCTGGTCCGCATCGACATGTCGGAGTACATGGAGAAGTTCTCCGTCTCCCGGCTCATCGGTGCCCCTCCCGGATATGTGGGCTATGAAGAGGGCGGTCAGCTGACCGAGGCCGTCCGCCGCAAGCCCTACTCCGTGGTCCTGTTCGACGAGGTGGAGAAGGCCCACCCGGATGTGTTCAACATCCTCCTGCAAGTGCTGGACGACGGCCGCATCACCGACAGCCAGGGCCGGACCATCGACTTTAAGAACACCATCCTCATCCTGACCTCCAACCTGGGCTCTCAGTACCTGTTGGACGGCATCGACGCCAACGGCGAAATTTCCCAGGAAGCCAAGGACCAGGTGGATCAGCTGCTCAAGCGGTCCTTCCGCCCGGAGTTCCTGAACCGTCTGGACGAGATCGTCTACTATAAGCCCCTGACCAAGGAGAACATCACCTCCATCGTGGACCTGCTCATCGGCAGCCTGAACAAGCGCCTGGCCGACAAGCAGCTGACCGTGGAGCTGACCCCTGCCGCCAAGACCTACGTCATCGACAACGGCTATGACCCGCTGTACGGTGCCCGTCCGCTGCGCCGGTTCTTACAGCACACGGTCGAGACCCTGGTGGGCCGCAAGATGATCGCCGACGAAGTGCTCCCCGGCACCACCCTGGTGGTGGACTGCGAGAACGACCAGCTGGTCGTGCGGTGAGCTTCTTCCCCGGCAGATCCTAAAACAACAAACGAATCCCCCTTGCCGCGGCATGGTTCCATTGCCGGGCAAGGGGGATCTTTTTTTACAAAACGACCCCGGAAGTGTGAAAAAACTCTTCCGGGGTCTTGCGTTTATGACAATTTTAAGGAAAAACTTTCCATCAATCGAAGCCCAAGCCCAGGTAGGCGTCTTGGGTGCTGCAATACTTGGCGTGCAGGTCTTGGTCGTACCATTTGATCATGCCGAAGGCCTGGGTGTAGCTGCCGGACAGGCCGTCCCAGAAAGCCGGGGTGCGGATGTGGTAGCGGGAGGCCTCCATCTCCTTGGCGATGGTCTCCACGGCCTTGCCCATCTGGGCGTGGGGGATGAGCAGCTCTTTGGCCAGCAGGCGGCGCTTCTGGACATACTCAATGGCCGCGCAGCCGACCACGCCGCCCACCTCGATCTTGTACAGGTCGCCGTAAGCCATGTGGCTGCCGATCTGCTGGAAGGTGATCATGTTGTCGCTGTAAGTCACGTGGAACGTGTCTTTGAGATAGCTCTCGCGGATCTCGTTGTACTCGCGGGGGGCGACGGGCGTCATGACGCCGCCGCCGGTGTCACCGGTGAGGGAAGAGGCGAGGAACTCGACCTTCCGGGTGGCGAAGCACTCGTCCATGCCCACCGTCTCGAAGAAGCGGTGCAGAGAGGGGGAGGCGGGGACCAGGATCATGGCCTTGTCGCCCCGCTTCTGGAGGTATTCGTCGGCATACTTGAGCAGCTGGCGGGCGTGGCCCTTGCCCTGCATATAGGGGTTGGTGGCCAGCGCATAGACGTAGCCCACGGGGATGTCGGTGCCATCCGGCAGGTGAACGGTGCCGGGCAGCATGGCGGCCATGGAGTCCAGCTCCCCCACTTCGTCTACCACCAGGACCTGCTCCACGGGGCAGAACTTCTGATAGAAGATGTCGACATAGGTGCTGGGATCGCCAAAGCATTTGCGCCAAAGGTCCTTCAGCTGGGGCAGTTCTTCGGGAACTGCGGGGCGAATGGTGATCATGGGGATTCCTCCTTCTCCGTATTCACTGGGCCGCCGGGATCAGCTGACAGGACGGTCCGTTATCCTTCCGTCTTGGGACGGGAGGTCAAGTCGCAGCGGATCTCCACTGCGCTAAAATTAACTTCCAGGTAATCGGGATAATAGGATTCCTTGGCCTTGCGCAGGCCGGGCAGGCCCATATCATCCTCCCGGTCCAGGTAGCGGACCTGGGGGTACTTCTCCCGGATGTACCGGGCAAAGGAGCGGTTCACCGCCGGGTAGGCCCCTTGAATGTCCCCTCTGGCCCGCTCGAAGTGCACGTCGAAGACGTTCTCCGTGAGCAGGGCGCCCAGGGTGAAGCCCAGGATCTCCTCCTGCCAGCGCAGGACGATGCCGTCTAGGCCCAGGGCCTCCCGGTTTTCCAGGGCCAGGACCAGGGCGCGGTGCTCGTCGTCCAGGGTGGACAGGCCGCCTTCGGCGGCTTCGCGGGTCAGGGCCTCCTGGTGCCAGGCGGCGTCCATGGCCAGGCAGGGGGCGATGTCGGCCTGGGTCATGGGGGTCCAGTCCCAGCCGGGATAGGCCTCGTCCAGGCGGTGGATATGGTTGCGCTTGGCGTGGAGCTTCTTGCCGGGCAGGTCGGCCAGGCGGTCGATGTCGTAGAGATAGTCGAAGCCGTCCCTCGCCTCCTCGAAAGCGAAGCGGTCGGGGTAATTGGCTTCCAGCCAATTCTTGTGGTACTGGGTGAGGGCGATCAGGCGCAGGGGCTGGCCCTCCTCTCTGGCGTCCTGGGTGATGGCATCCAGGGCGGGCTTCGGGTCCCCTTCGCCCACGGGCCAGAGATACGAGTGGCCCAGGGAGCTGGTCAGGCGGGTGAGCAGGCGGTCGCCCTCGCGGGCGTACCGGAAGTCGTAGGCGTGCTGCCAGCAGAAGAGGACGGGGAAGCTGTAATTGCACAGGGCCAGTCCCTCCGCGTTGAGCAGGGGCTTGACCCAGGTGGCATCGGTTGCTTTGGGGAATTGAAATGGTGTCATAGGCGCGTTATTTAATATAGTCAGGTCAAAGGGTGATGGTCTTTACATCGTAGCGGTTGTTGCGGATGATGCCGTCCAGGCGCACATCGTCGGTCACGGAGGAGATGAGGTTATAGGCCTTCCCCTGGTGCTTGGCGCGGCCGGTCCGGCCGATGCGGTGGACGTAGTATTCCCCTTCTTCGGGAATATCATAATTGATGACGCCGTCCACATCGTCGATGTCCAGGCCGCGGGCGGCCACGTCTGTCGCCACCAGCACCCGCAGGCTGCCGGAGCGGAAGTCGGACAAGACCTTTTCCCGGACCTTCTGGCCCAGGTCACCGTGGATGCACTGGGCGGCGATGCCCTTCATCTGGAGCAGGCCCGTGATGCGGTCGGTCGTGTTCTTCGTGTTGCAGAAGACGATGACGCGCTCCAGATGCTCCTTTTCCAGGATGTGGGCCAGCAGATCGACCTTGCCGCCCATGTCCACTTTGATGCGGAACTGGCTGATCTTAGGCTGGTTCTCCTGGACGGGGCGGACGACGATCTCCACCGGGTCCCGCTGGTAGACCCAGGAGATGTCCATGACCTCGCGGGAGATGGTCGCGGAGAACATGCCCAGGTTCTTCCGGTGGGGGATCTGCTTGAGAATATGGGTCACGTCTTTGATAAAGCCCATGTCCAGCATCCGGTCGGCCTCGTCCAGCACGACGGTCTCGACCTTTTGCAGGCGGACGGTGCGGCGCTTCATGTGGTCCATGAGCCGGCCGGGGGTGGCCACGACGATCTGGGGGCGTTTTTTCAGGACATTGATCTGCCGGTCGATGGGCTGGCCGCCGTACAAGCAGGCCACCCGGATGCCGGGCAGATAGGCGCACAGCTGGCGCAGCTCATCCTGGATCTGCATCGCCAGCTCCCGCGTGGGGGCCAGGACCAGGCCGGTCACGTCCGTCCCCTCCGGGTCGGTGTGCTCCACCATGGGGATGCCGAAGGCAAACGTCTTGCCAGAGCCGGTGGGGGCCTTGGCGATCACGTCCTTCCAGTCCTTAAAGCAGGGGATGGCCCCGGCCTGGACGGGGGTGGCCATGGTGAAGCCTTTTTGGTCCAGGGCCTTCAAAATGCCCTGGGAGAGATTCATTTCGCTGTATCGGAGGTCAAGCTCGACCTCAATGCCATTGATTTCCATAAAACTACGTTCCTTTGCCCACTGAGCAAAGGCCAGCGGGTCCTACTTAAAATACTTTATGATTAGATTCTATCATATCACAACCGGGGGTAGGTTGCAAGAGGGGAGTGGAAGCATTGCAGCGGTCAGTGGGAGCATCGCAGCGCTCAGGCCATATCGCGCCACAGGAAGGTCACGATCTGGGCGCGGGTGCAGGTCTGTCCCGGCGAGAAGGTCGTGGTCCCGGTCCCGTTCGTGATGCCCGCTTCCACGGCCCAGGAAACAGCCTCGCTGTAATACTGCCCGGTGGGCACGTCGCGGAAGCCGCTGCGCTGGTCCGCCTCCGGTTCCCCCTCCCACCGCCAGAGGAAGGTCACCGTCTGGGCGCGGGTCACGGTGGCGTTGGGGCTGAAGGTCGTGGGGCTGGTACCGCTGGTGATGCCCTCCCCGGCGGCCCAGAGGACTGCCTTGCGGTAATAGGCGTCCTTGGGGACGTCCCGGAAGGGTTCATAATCGGACTCCGGCTCCGGGCACCCGGCAGCACGCCAGAGGAAGGTCACCATCTGGGCGCGGGTACAGCCGTTGTTCGGGCTGAAGGTCGTGGGGGAGGTCCCGCTCGTGATGCCCTCCGCCACGGCCCACTTCACCGCATCGGCATAGTAGGCCCCGGCGGGTACGTCGGTGAAGTGCTGAACGTTCTCGCTGTCGCTGTCGGGGTAATATTCCTTCCCGCTGATGTCCTGCACATAGAAGTCGTCATAGGGCTCCTCAGGGACATAGACCGTGCAGGTGGAGCCATTCTTTGAGGGGAGGGTGTTGAAGTCCATGGTCCGGGCGGGGTCCAGCTCCTCGCTGTCGTAGGCGTAGACGGTCATGGCCAGCTTTCCGGCATCCGCCCCGGAGACAGTGAAGGTATAGTCCGCCCCGGCGGGGAAGGTGGCGATGAGCCCGATGTCCGTCATCTCCACCGAGACCTCACCGCTGGTGCAGACGCCTGCGGCATAGGTACCGGCGGACCGGCCGGATGCGTTCAGAAAGCTCACCTGGAAGTTTTTGTTCCGGGTCTCAGCTCCGTCTGCAGCGGAGATGCGCACGGAGCGGGTACGGCTGGCAGCGTCAAAGTCGCTTTCATCCTGCAGGCCGTCCGTTTCCAGCCGCGCCAGATAGTGCTCCGGGTTGTGGGCCATACCGATGGTCTCGAGCCGCAGCAGCAGCGCGGCGGTGGGGCTCCAGGTTACATCGCTCCGCACAGTGCTGAACAGCAGCTGGAACACCGTTATCACGGAGAAGTCGGCATCCGGCGCCTTGCCCAACTGTTTGGCAAGGGAATCCATGACTTTTTGCTGGATGCTGACATATGGGATTCCATTGAAAACATAGGGGGTATTTCCGCTGATCCGGAAGGATTCCCGGCAGAATTCATCGATGGTGAGGCGCTGCGCTTCTCCAATCCCCTTCTTACCGCTGATGCCGGAAATTTCGGCAAACTTATTCCAGAGCTGGTCGGAGTTCTTGGCCGGCAGGGTCAGCGTTGTACCGTAACGGGTGAAGCCCCAGGCCGTCGGCGCCACATGGGGCACCAGGTCCACCGGGCTCACGATGTTAAAAATGTTGGGGTCGAAATACTTGCCCGCAAACTTCTGGCTGGCACCGGCGGGAGTGGCAAAGGTGTAGACATAGATGTTCTCCTCGGAGAGATGCCGTCCGCCTACAGTGCTGCTGCTATAGTCCCGCCCGTTGACGGCAGAAGCGCATTCCGGTGTGATCATGTTCAACTGGCGACCGAGAAGGTTTGCCACGGCGGCGCCCCGGCTGAAGCCCACCACCCAGATCTTCAGGTCACCCTTGATCTCCTGCTTTGAAATATAGTTGCTCAGCCCGCTCAGGACCTTTCCGGCTGCAACACGGAAGCCCCGGTGCCCGCCGTCCAAATACGTTGGATAGACGTTGAAGTTGCTGGCCCACTCGGCGCCGTAAGCGCCGCCCCGGATGGGCACGGCGATGAGGGTATCCGTGCTGCCGTCCGGGTTCTGGATGTACTTCATGGCCATGGAGTAGGCAACCTTATCGTCCGAACTGGTCAGAGCGGTATCATAATTGACGAACTGGTAGGTCTCCGGGTCAAAGCCCAGGGTGTGATAGAGCTCCCGGATGTTCTCCGCCCGGGTGAGATTGTCGGCGGAGAGATTCCGGTCCCAGTTGGAGTTTACGTGGGCGGAGAAGCTGGCCATCTCCAGGCAGAGAGAGGCCTTAGCCAGGTCCGCGTCATAGCTGAAGCCGTCCTCCTGACCATAGAAGTAGTTGTCGTCGTAGTCGAACTGCCAAGTCCGGGTCTTCCCGGAGCTGCCCATGAAATGGAACTCCGCCGTGCCCCGGGTGAAGTCGGTCTTCAGCAGGGTGTCCGGGTCCGGCAGGACGGAGAGGTCCCAGTCCTTCAGGATGTTGGCCCGGGTGTCCAGAGTGTAGGTCCCGGCCTTGGTGTTGGGGGGACCCCCGAGGATGCTCTGACCGTTGAAGAAGTAGTCCACCTTCATGTCGTTGGCCACCCGGTTGCGGATGCTGCCGGTCCCGGCCAGCGAGGTGCCGCCGGAGCTAAGGGTGAAGTACTCATAGGGGTCCTGGCGGGCGGTCCGGGTGTGTACCACCAGCCGCTGCAGGGCGCAGGCGGAGTCCTGGGCCGTGCAGGCGCTGATGCCGTTGAAGTGGACAGGCTGCTTGTTGGTGCTGAGACCGTTTGGGATGCCGATGCTTCCCAGTACCAGGCAGTGGTCCACCAGGGAGTTATTGTTACCGGAGCCGATGCCGCTGATGGAGATGGTGCCGGGGCCTTCCGGGCCGAAGCCGGGGTCCAGATAGATATTGAGCTTTGCGATGCAGTTGCGGATGGTGCCGCCGGAGGAAATGCCATTGATGCTGAGGGAACCGGCCAGCTCCCCGAAGGTCCGGTCCACCGTCATGGTGACGGTGCAGTTCTCGATGAGGCCCTCCGCAGCGCCGTTGAAATTGCTGAGGGCAATGCCCGCCAGGCTCTTGCCCGCCCCAAAGGTATCGGTATCCTTGTCGGTGTTGCTGAGGGTGACGTTCAGGTTGCAGATGGTGCCCATGTTGCATTCAAAGAGCGCCCCCCGCAGGTTATAGATGGTGTGGCCGTTGCCGTTCAGCACGCCGCCGGAGAAGAGCCGTCCGGCGAAGGAGCTGGCGTTGTAGCCGTTTCCGTCATAGACGATGTCCTCCTGGGCGGCGTCGATGTCGTTCATCAGGAGGTAGTAATCCCCATGGCACTTTTTCAGGTCTGCCATGGTATAGATGGGCACATAGTCATCGGGGATGACGTTGGGGTCCGATTGGACGGGGATGTCCGTGGGCGGGGTCGGTTCAGGATCCGGCGTAGGCGTCGGCTTGGGGTCCGTCGTTGTGCTCCCATTGGACGGAGTTTCTCCAGGGACGCCCGACAGGTCCCAATTCTTCAGGATGTTCGCGCGGCTGTCGAGCGTGCAGTCGTTCGCGGAATCGATCGTGCCGTCCTGCACGGAGGTCGTACCATGCTCGGTCCACCGGATCTCCATGTCGTTCGCCGCACGGCAGTTCGTCGCAGGCGCTTTGGTCGTCATGAACTTGGTGAAGCCCGCATCGAGGGCGAATCGGCCCTGTGCATTCTTCGCGGAAAGCGTCTCCAATGCGCAGGCGGAATCCACGATCGAGAGCGCGTCGAAATTCCTCAGGTGCGTCAGCCCTGCGACGGTGCTGGTATCGGCGCCGTCGTTGAACGAAAGCGCGACGCGGCCCAGCACCAGGCAGTGGTCGATCGTCTTCTCGGCCTCGACGTCGTTATCATAGCCATAGCTTTCCGCGCAGATGCCGCCGAAGGCCATCGTGCCGGACGTCGTGAGATCCACGTCGAACAGCGCGATGCAGTCGCGGATCGTGCCGCTGTTCCGCACGCAGACGCCGCCGATCTGGGCCTTACGGTCGCTGGTCTTATCCAGCGTCATCCGCACATTGCAGTTCTCGATCGTGCCCTTGTTCTCCCAGCAGATCCCGACGATCGTGTCCGAGTCCCGCGTGGGGGCGTCCTCGAGCAGATGCTGTGCATCGTCCGGGGTGTCGTGGATCGAAACGTTCAGGTTCCGGATCGTGCCGAAGTTGCTGCCGAACAGCAGGTATTTCGAGCCATAGATCGTATGGCCGTTGCCGTCGAAGACGCTGCCCGAATGGAACGAGCCGACCACGATCGACGTCAGGCCGCCAGAGAGCAGATTCCCCTCCGCACTCGCATCGATGTCGTTCATCAGGAAGAGCTTCGCATTCGACAGCTCACCAGCCTTGAGCAGATCCTCCAGGGTGTAGATCGGGTGATAGCCGTATGGCACGCCGCTCGCCGCCAGCGTCTGCATCGGCAGCAGGCTCAGCGCCAGGGCGACGGTCAGAAGCCCTGTCAAAATTCTCTTTCTCATCTCTTCATTCCTCCTTGTAATTGTTGGAGAGTATTTTTTCTAGTTTAGCATAAATTGAAGGAAAAGTCGAGCGATATTGGCCCCTTGGGACAGGTGTGAGGAGAGCTTCATCGTTTCACACACTGCCTTAGAATATCTTGACCCTTCTGAAAAGGACTGCTATACTAAAAACCAATACACTAGACAAAAAAGGTGAAAGAATGAACATCGTCGGACATATCGACCTAGAAAAATTTTACTGTGTTACAAGAGACATCACAACAGATGAAGTCGTTATTACAGATACGCAAATACGACATATTTGTGAACGGCACCCAGGAGATTATGAACGCTTTTCAAAATACTTTTCTGAAATTTTATCTGATCCAGACTATATTATTAAAGCAAATCGACCATATACCGCAGTTATCTTAAAAGAAATTACGGATGGCTCGGAACGGTTTCAAACGATACTTCGTCTCTGTACTTCTTTGGAACCAGAGGGCTATAAAAACTCTATCATTACATTTATGAAAATTGATGAAAAACGTTGGAATCGTTATTTGAGAACCAAAGAAATCCTTTACAGAAAGGAATAAATCTGGTATACTAAGTATACAAATAAAAGGAAACCCTTTGAGGTGGTCAATTTCGTGGCAGCCACGCACCCTATGGGTCAAAAGAGATGCAGGGGAACGCCACGCCTGCCAAAGGGTTTCTTTATTTTATGTGATGATTTATTTTTGTAGATAAATTGCCTAAGATTATAGGCGTTATCTGAATACATATCTATTTTAAGTATAGATATGAGGATTGAAAATGCACAGCGTAATATACTATACACTGGATAAAGCCGTTTGGTCAGGTTTGACTAAACGGCTTTGTGCTTTATAATTACAGTAATTCCATTTCACTGACTTTCTTGATTACCAGGAATCATTCATATATCATTCAAACAGAATAGCAAAGCCCGCAGAGAAATGCGTCTGTTTCGCCCTCTTGAAAAAATTGACGATTCGTGCTATACTTGCAAGCTGTATTGTTATCTACAAATCCTGCCACGCAGAGACCCGGAGGAATCGACTTTGAGACAGACTGTGACCATCCCGCCGGCGGAGATCGACCGCCAGCTGGCCCTTTGCGACCAGATCCATACCCTGCTGGAGGACCGCCCCGGCCAGAAGCTGGCCTTTGTGGACACCTACGGCTGCCAGCAGAATGAAGCCGACTCCGAGCGTCTGCGGGGCTATCTGGCCCGGATGGGCTACGCCTTTTCCGACACGGAAGAGGGGGCCGACCTGGTCCTGCTGAACACCTGCGCCGTGCGGGAACACGCGGAGCAGCGGGTCTTCGGCAACGTGGGCGCCCTGTCCCACACGAAGCGGCGGCATCCGGGGCAGATCATCTGCGTCTGCGGGTGCATGGCCCGGCAGGAGCACGTGGTGGAGCGGCTGAAGAAGTCCTTTCCCTATGTGGACCTGGTCTTTGGCCCGCAGCTGCTGTGGCAGTTCCCCGAACTGCTGATGAAAAAGATGACCGAGGGCAAGCGCGTCTTTGCCGCCGGGGATGAGATCGGCACCGTGGCCGAGGGCATCCCGACGGTGCGCCAGAACCGGCTCAAGGGCTGGGTGTCCATCATGTACGGGTGCAACAACTTCTGCACCTACTGCATCGTCCCCTACGTCCGGGGGCGGGAGCGGAGCCGCCAGCCGCAGGAGATCCTGGACGAAGTGAGATCCCTGGTGGACGCCGGGTACAAAGACATCACGCTTCTGGGCCAGAACGTCAACTCCTACGGGAAAGACCTGGACCTGGGCGTGGATTTCGCGTGGCTGCTGGAGCAGGTCAACGCCATTCCCGGTGAGTTCCTCATCCGCTTTATGACCAGCCACCCCAAGGACGCCGGCCCCCGGCTGTTCGACGCCATGGCCGCCTGCGAAAAGGTCGCGCCGGTGCTGCACCTGCCGTTCCAGTCGGGCAGCAGCCGGGTGCTCAAGGCCATGAACCGGGGCTATACCAGAGAACACTACTTAGAACTCATCGCGCAGCTGCGCCAGCGCATCCCCAACATCGTGCTGACCTCGGACGTCATCGTGGGATTTCCTGGGGAAACCCAGGAGGAATTTGAGGAGACGCTGAGCCTCATCGAAGCCGTGCGCTACGATGCGCTGTTTACCTTTATTTTCTCCCCCCGCCGGGGGACCCCCGCCGCCAAGCTGCCGGACCCCATGCCCAAGGAACAGAAGAGCGCCAATTTCCAGCGCCTGCTCCGGCGGCAGAATGAAATTTCCGGGGAAAAGCACCAGGCCTACATCGGCAAGACCTACCGCTGTCTCGTCGACGGCGAAGGGGAGGACGGCCTGCTCACCGCCCGGACCGACGGCGGGCGGCTCATCCACCTCAAAGCCGACCCCAGCTGCATCGGCACCTGGCAGCGGGCCAAGATCACCGGAGCCTCGACCTGGGCGCTGTTCGGCGAGCTGGCATAAAAAGCCTTCCCCGAGGGGGAAGGTGGCTGCGAAGCCGGGTCGGATGAGGGCCACGTTGCAGATAGAAGGCTGATCGGTAAAAAGGCAGAAGGGCAAAGGTTTGCTTCTCCACGTTTTACCTTAGTACACTACGGTTCAATCGCGGTAGGTGGCCCTCATCCGTCTGCTTCGCAGCCACCTTCCCCCTCGGGGAAGGCTTTTCTGTAAGACATTACGTTATTACAATAATATTACGATTTCTATAAAAGAGGTATCCCCATGGCTGAACTGACCCCCATGAAAAAGCAGTATTTAGAGATCAAGAGCCAGCATCCCGACTGCCTGCTCTTTTTCCGCCTGGGGGACTTTTACGAGATGTTCGACGACGACGCAAAGACCGCCGCCGCCGAACTCAACCTCACCCTGACCACCAGGGACCGGAACAAGCCGCCGGAGCAGCGCACGCCCATGTGCGGCGTGCCGTATCACTCCTCCGAGGCCTATATCTCCCGGCTCATCGCCAAGGGCTACAAGGTCGCCATCTGCGAGCAGACCGAGGACCCCGCCCAGGCCAAGGGCCTGGTGGACCGGGAGGTCATCCGGGTCGTCACCCCCGGCACCCTCATCGAGGAGAACATGCTGGAGGAAGGCAAAAACAACTTCCTGGCGGCCCTATACAGCGGCCCCCAGGGGGCGGGGCTGTGCCTGGGAGACATCTCCACGGGAGAGGTCTTCCTCACCCAGTTTGACCCCGCCGGTTGGCAGGAACACGCGATCAACGAGCTGGCCCGCTTCAGCCCCCGCGAGATCATTCTCTCTCCGGGAGCCTGTGAAGAGGGCCTTTTGGACTATTTATCCGCCAAACTGTCCTGCCGGGTGGAGCACGCCTCCGAGGCCCGATTCGACCTGGCTGCGGCCCAGGCGCGGGTGACGCAGCAGTTTACCGTGGGGCTGGACCAGGTACCCGGCGACGCCCGGCCCGCCATCCAGGCCGCCGGGGGGCTGCTGTCCTATCTCTATGAGACGCAGAAAACGGACCTGTCCTACCTCCACACCGTCCGGTACTATTCCACCGGCCGGTTCTTAGAGCTGGACCCCGTGGCCCGGCGCAACCTGGAGCTGACCGAGACGCTCCGGGGCAAGGAGAAGAAAGGCTCCCTCCTCTGGGTGCTGGACAAGACCAAGACCGCCATGGGCGGGCGGCAGCTCCGCAGCTGGCTGGAGCGGCCCCTGCTCGACCCCGTAGCCATCTCCCGGCGGCTGGACGCCGTGGGCTGGCTGGTGGACCATTCCGTGGAACGGGAAGAGCTGACGCAAGTTCTGCGGGAGATCACGGACCTGGAGCGGCTCATCTCCCGCATCGTCTACGGCACCGCCGGGGCACGGGACCTCGTGGCGCTGGCTGCCGGGCTGCGCCGCCTGCCGGAGCTGCAAAACTATCTGCCGGACAAGTCCCCCGTGCTCCTGGCCCGCCTGCGGGAGCAGCTCACGGGGCTGCCGGACCTGACAGACCTCATCGCCAGAGGCATCCTCGACGAGCCGCCCTTCTCCGTGCGGGAGGGGGGCATCATCCGGGCCGGGTACCACGAGGACGTGGACCAGCTGCGGGAGATCCTCACCGACACCAAGGGCGTTATCGCCAAGCTGGAGGCAGCGGAGAAAGAGAAGACCGGCATCAAGTCCTTAAAAGTCGGCTTCAACAAAGTCTTTGGGTATTACATTGAAGTCTCGAAGTCCTACTATGACCAGGTGCCGGAGACCTACATCCGCAAGCAGACCCTGACCAACTGCGAGCGCTATATTACCCAGGAACTCAAGGACATGGAGCACACCATCCTCTCCGCCCAGGACCGGATCGTTGCCCTGGAATACCAGCTCTTCTGCGACATCCGGGACCAGGTGGCGGCCCAGTCCCCCCGCATCCAGGAGATCGCCGGGGCGGTGGCCCAGGTGGACGTGTTGGTCTCCTTCGCCACGGTGGCGGCAGAGAACAACTACTGTATGCCCACGGTGGACAACTCCGACCGCCTGGAAATCACCGAAGGACGGCACCCGGTCGTGGAAAAAATGCGCCGGGACGTTCTCTTTGTCCCCAACGACACCTACATGGACAACAAGGAGCATCTCGCCGCCATCCTCACCGGGCCAAACATGGCGGGCAAATCGACGTATATGCGTCAGGTCGCCCTCATGGTCCTCATGGCCCAGATGGGGTCGTTCGTGCCCGCCCGCGCGGCGCGGATCGGCGTGGTGGACCGCATCTTCACCCGCATCGGGGCCTCGGACGACCTAGCCGGGGGACAGTCTACATTCATGGTCGAGATGACCGAGGTGGCCGAGCTGCTCAAGCACGCCACGTCCCGGAGCCTGCTTATTTTGGATGAGATCGGGCGGGGGACCTCCACCTACGACGGCATGTCCATTGCCCGCGCCGTGTTGGAGTGGTGCGCCGACCCGAAACGCCTGGGGGCGAAGACGCTCTTCGCCACCCACTACCATGAGCTGACCGTCTTGGAAGGGGAGCTTCCGGGGGTCAAAAACTTCAACATCGCCGCCCGGAAGAAAAAAGACGAGATCCTCTTCCTGCGGAAGATCGTCCCCGGCGGGGCGGACCAGAGCTACGGCATCGAGGTCGCCAACCTGGCGGGCCTGCCGCCCAAAGTCATTCGGCGGGCGCGGGAGATCCTGGCCGAACTGGAAAGCCAGGACAAGACCCCCAAGCAGACCTCTGCCAGGGAGGAACCGCAAGTCTCTCTCACCGCCCTGGGGGAGGAAGAGGTGCTGACGACGCTGCGGAATACGCAGCTGGAAAGCCTCACCCCCCTGCAGGCAATGAACCTATTGTATGACCTGAAAGCAAAGCTATAATTTGACCAGATAAGGGAACACACCATGCCAAGGAACGAACAGACCAAAACCGAACACGCCCCGATCCAAGTATTGGACGCCCATGTGGCCGACCTGATCGCCGCCGGGGAGGTGGTGGAGCGGCCGGCTTCGGTGGTGAAGGAGCTGGTGGAAAACGCCATCGACGCCGGGGCATCGGCAGTGACCATTGAGATCCAGCGGGGCGGCATGGCCCTCATCCGGGTCACGGACAACGGCAGCGGCATCCCCGCCGGGCAGTGCCGCACGGCCTTTCTGCGCCACGCCACCAGCAAGCTCCACACCGCCCAGGATCTGGACGCCATCGGGACGTTGGGGTTCCGGGGGGAGGCCTTGGCGGCGATCGCTTCCGTGTCGCGGGTGGAGCTGATCACCCGAACGGCGGAGGAAACGCTGGGAAACTCGCTGACCCTGGAGGGGGGAGAGATCGTGGAGGAGGAACCGGCCGGTTGCCCCCTGGGGACGACGATGGTGGTCCGGGACCTTTTCTACAACACCCCCGCTCGGCTGAAATTTATGAAGCGGGACGCCGCGGAGGGCGCGGCGGTGTTTGCCTTGGTGCAGAAACTGGCGCTGTCTCACCCGGAGGTATCCATCAAGTTTCTCCGGGACGGGAAGCAGGACCTCCTGACGCCGGGGGACGGGAACTTGCAGTCGGCCCTCTATGCGGTCTTAGGCCGGGACATGGCCCTGGGCTTTGTGCCGGTGCAGGGGGGCGCGGAGGACGTGACCGTAACAGGCTTTGTCTCCCTGCCCGCCTGCTGCCGGGGGAGCCGGAACCAACAGTTCTTCTTCGTGAACGGGCGGCAGGTGAAGTCGAAGCTGCTCATGGCCGCCTTAGAGCGGGCCTATGAGAACCAGAAGATGGTGGGGAAGTTCCCCGGCTGTGCGCTGCAGCTTCAGCTCAAGGCCAACGCCGTGGACGTAAACGTCCACCCGGCAAAGACCGAGGTCAAGTTTTTGTATGAGCGCAAGGTCTTTGACGGGGTGTACTACACCGTCCTGGCCGCGCTGAACGGGGAAAAACGGCACCCCGACCTCGTCTTCCCGGAACAAAAAAAGACGGAATCGGTGCAAATGTCTGCTAAAACACCTCCTGCTGCATCGACGGCGAACCCGTCCGCCGGGGGTGGATTCCAGCGGATGAGCGCCCAGCAGTTCCGGGAGGGACAGACCCTGCGGGACCCTGCTGCCGCCGCGCTTCTGCGGCCCCTGGCACAGGAAATGCCCCCGGTGCCCCCCAACACACCCACAAAAGCAAGCCCAGGGGGAACCAGAGTTTTCCCCGGTTTCTCCACAGGAAACGAAGAAAAATCCACAGCTTTTCCTGCAAATGTGGATAAATCGGTGGAAAATGTTGAAAACTTCGCTCCGGCCCCCTCAGCCGTTGACATTCCCCGTCCACGGCCCGTGGAGGAAAACCGGGCGGAGAGCGCTCCCCAGCTGACCCTATTGCAGCCGCCTGCCCAACCCCAGGCACCGGAAACGGTGCCGGTCCCGCCGGCCCCGGCGAAGGAAGTGGCCGCCGAGGAAGCGCCTTGGCGGCTGGCCGGAGAAATCCTGCAAACCTACCTCATCGTGGAGCAGGGGGACACGGTCCACCTCATCGACAAGCACGCCGCCCACGAGCGGATGAACTTCGACCGCATGAAGGCCGCAGGCTACCAACCCATGGCACAGACCTTGCTGGCCCCCGTGGTCTTTACCCCGCCCCCGGAGGAGGGGGTGGCGCTGCTGGACAACCTGGACCTGCTGGCGCAGTTTGGCTTTGCCTGCGAGGAGTTTGGCGGCGGGGCCTTTGTGGTGCGGGAGATCCCCGACTATTTGGAACCCGGCCAAGTGGAAGCCGCCTTGTGCGAGCTGGCGGGAGAGCTGCTGAAGGGGGCCGGGGCCGACCCCCAGGCGGCGCGGGACGCGGTGCTGCACACCATGGCCTGCAAAGCGGCCATCAAAGGCGGGCAGAAGAACACGCGGGAGGAGCTGCTGGTGGTGGTCCGGGAGGTCATGGCCGGGCGGGTGAAATACTGCCCCCACGGGCGGCCGGTGGCCGTTACCATGACCCGGCAGCAGCTGGAGCATCAGTTTAAGCGCAGCTAATGGACAGGCGGGGGATTTGGTGGTAAAATAAGGTCGAATCCCGAAGGAAAGGTGGTGCCTGAGATGGCCCAGTCCAAAAAACTCATCGTCATCTGCGGCCCCACTGCCACCGGCAAGACCAAGCTGGGCGTCGCCCTGGCCAAGGCGCTGGGCGGCGAGGTCGTCTCCGCCGACTCCATGCAGGTCTACCGCGGGATGCCCATCGGGACAGCCCAGCCGACCGCAGAAGAACGGGACGGCGTGCCCCACCACATGATGGCCATGGCCGACCCCAGCGAGAATTACAGCGTCGCCCGCTATGTCGAAGAGGCCACGGCCTGCGTGGAGGATATCTTTGCGCGGGGGAAACAGCCGATCCTGGTCGGGGGAACGGGGCTGTACATCGACGCCCTTTGCAAGGGGCAGACGTTTTCTGACTTCCAGCCGGACAGCGGCCTGCGGGCCAAGCTCCAGGCGCAAGCGGCCCAGGGGGGACTTCCCCGGCTCTGGGCAGACCTGGAACGCATTGACCCTGAGGCGGCTGCCCGCCTACACCCCAACGACGAGAAGCGAATTTTACGGGCGTTGGAGGTGTGGTACACCACCGGCAAGACCATCTCCCAGCACAACCGGGAGACTCAGGCCGTGCCGCCGCGGTATGAGACGCTGACCATCACGCTGACCTACGCCGACCGGCAGGCGCTCTATGCCCGCATCGACCAGCGGGTGGAGGAGATGATGGCGCACGGCCTGGTGCAAGAAATTCAGGCCTTGCTGGCCGCCGGCATCCCCAAGGACGGGACTGCCATGCAGGCCATCGGCTACAAGGAGCTGGTCCCGGCCGTCGCCAGCGGCGACGCCGATGCCATCCAACAAGCCGCCGAAGAGGTGAAGCTCCGCTCCCGGCAGTACGCCAAGCGGCAGCTGAGCTGGTTCCGCCGAAACCCCAAGGCCCACTGGATCGAGGTGGACAGGCAGGGAAATATTTCCAGCATCATCCGGGATTCGACGGACTTTCTCCACGAAAACGGAGTAGGATAGACGCACCACAAAGAAAAGGAGTGCGTCTACTATGCAACAGACACAGATCGCAGTACAACCCAGAAAGCGCAACTTACAGGACACCCTGCTCTCCAAGCTGCGGCGCAGCCGGATGGGCGCCACCGTCTTTTTAGTCAACGGCTTCCAGATCCGGGGAGAGATCCGTGGCTTTGACCCCTTCGTGGTGGTCATTTACAGCGACGGAAAGCAGCAGATGGTGTACAAGCACGCCATCTCCACGGTCGTGCCCGAACGGCCCCTGTCCTGGGAGGATGACGCAGACTAGCGCCGGGCCTTGTCTCTGACGGGTTCTTCTCCGTCTGGAAAAGGACAAGGTCCCAGCCCAAGAAAGGCTGACCCTATGAACCAACAACAAGGTACCATTTTTTCCAAGGTCGCCATGCCCATCGCCATCACCGCCATCGTGGTGTATCTCATCTGCTCGGCTTGGGTGGGGATGCGGGACCCTTATAAATTCACCGTCGCTTACACAGATTCCATGGAGACCAGCGTCAACGCCACCGGCTGGGTGGTCCGCTCGGAGGTCCCCGTGTCCGGTGCGTCCGGCGTGGTCCAGCTGCTGCGGGGCCAGGGCGAAAAAGTCGCCAAGGGGAAAGACCTGGCCGTGGTCTATCAGGACGAGACCTACGTGGCCAGCCAGGAGGAGCTGCTGCAGGTGCAGACCGATCTGACCGCCTTGCAGTACGCCACCTATCCGGAGTCTCCCTCTGGCACGGCTTTGGAGGAGCAGATGCTCTCGTCGATGACGAGCCTGCGTCAGGCCGCCTCCAGCGGGAACTTCAGCGGCCTGGAGGACCAGAGCGCCACCTACCGCAAGCTGGTGCTGCGGCGGGAGTATCTGCTCTCGTCCGACGCCACCGCGGCCATGACCCAGGCCGCCGCCCAGCTCCAGAGCCGCTATGATGAGCTCCAGGCCCACCAGTCCAAGGCGTCCAGCATCCAGGCCCCGGTCTCCGGGCTGTTCTCCTCCTATGTGGACGGCTACGAGACCGTCCTGACCCCCGCCAAGCTGGAGGGCTTAGGCCCCCGTGACCTGGAGGCCTTCGCCCAGACCGACCCCACCCCGGCGGACAACGTCATCGGCAAGCTGGTGACGAACGCCGCCTGGTATTACGCCATCACCGTGCCGGGGGATACCGTCGGCCGGTTTGACAACGGCGACAGCGTGGACGTGTTTTTCGACTCCCTGTCCGAGAGCTTCCCCATGACCGTTTACAGCGTGGGGGAGGTCCAGGACAACAAGCTCGTGGTGGTCCTCCGCTCGTCCCAGGACGATGACAAGGCCGAGGACCTGCGCCAGGAGAGCGGCCGGGTCATCTTCCACAGCAGCGAGGGCATCCGCGTACCCAAGCAGGCCCTCCGCATCACGAAGGACGGCGAGCGGGGCGTTTATGTGGTCGTGTCCCAGAAGGCCCGGTTCCGCCCGGTGACCATCCTGGCCGAGGACGACACAAGTTATTTGGTCAAAGCCGCTCCCACGAGCGAAGAAGATTCCCGCATCCTGCGGGACGGGGACCAGGTGGTGCTGGCCTCCGCAGAACTAACCGACGGAAAGGTGGTACGTTGAAACCATGCCAGAGACAAAGAGCTATGAATCCATCGCCGCGAACGTCGCGGCCGTGCGGGAGAACATGCGTCAGGCCGCCGAAGCAGCCGGACGGGACCCCCAGGACATCACCCTGGTGGCCGCCACCAAGGTGCAGACTTCCGACACCATTCGCAACGCCATCCGGGCGGGCATCACCATCTGCGGCGAGAACCGCGTGCAGGAGCTGGTGGCCCACCTGGAAGACAACGCCTATGAGGGGGCTAAGGTCCACTTCATCGGGCACTTGCAGACCAACAAAGTGAAGTTCGTCGTGGGCAAAGTGGACATGATCGAGTCCATCGACTCCGAGCATCTCATGGACGCCGTGGAAAAGCAGGCAGCCAAGCTGGACGTCACCCAGGACATCCTGCTGGAGGTGAACATCGGCGACGAGGCCAGCAAGGGCGGCGCCAAGCGCAGCGACATCCTGGCCCTGGCCCACCACGCCCTCCAGTGCCCCCACCTGCGGCTGCGCGGCATCATGAGCATCCCCCCCGCCACCGCAACCGAGGAGGAAAACAAAGCATTTTTCCTGGAAACTTATCAGCTTTTTATTGACATGCGGAACGAATTAGGGGATAATGTTTCTAATATTGACTGCCTTTCCATGGGCATGAGCGGAGATTACCCCTTGGCCATCGCAGGTGGGTCCACCATGGTGCGGGTGGGCACGGCTCTGTTCGGCGCTCGTCCCCCCTGGCACCCCCAGGGCTGAGGGAGGCTCCGTCACACCATTGACGACATAATTTTAGGGGGTTACACACACCATGGGATTCTTAGATGAACTCAAGCGTCTCACCCATCCCTATGAGGATGATATGGAAGACGATTACGACGAGGACGAAGACCTGTACGAGGACGAGGACGAAGAAGAGGACGAACCCGAACACGAGGCACCCCCGCGCCGGGAGGAACCGCCCCGCCGGGCCGAGCCCCCTCGCCGCCGGGAAACCCCCACGTATCAGGAGCCGCCCCGCCGCAACCCCGGCGGCGGAAAAGTGGTGAACATCCACGCCACCACACAGTTACAGGTCGTGCTGGTCAAGCCGGAGCGCTATGAAAACGCCTCCGAAGTGGCCGACCACCTGCGGGACAAGCGCACGGTCGTCCTGAACCTGGAAAAGACCCAGAAGGACGTGGCCCGCCGCCTGTTGGACTTCCTCTCCGGCGTTGCTTACGCCCAGGAAGGGAAGATCAAGAAGGTCGCCTTGCAGACCTATATCGTCACGCCTTACAACGTGGACATTATGGGTGACCTGATCGACGAGCTGGAGAACAACGGCGTGTACGTCTGATCCCGGGCCGCGCCGGACCATAAATAGAAAGATAGGGATAGGAGTGACCGACCATGTTAACACCCCAGGAAGCGGAATCCCATGTGTTTCCGAAAGCCTCCTTCGGCGGCTATAATATGCTTCAGGTAGACGCCTTTCTGGACAGCCTCATCGAGGATTACCGCACGCTGTACCAGGAGAACGCCTCCCTGAAAAGTAAGATGAAGGTCCTGGTGGAGAAGGTAGAGGAATACCGCGCCACGGAGGACGCCATGCGGATGACCCTTCACTCCGCCCAAAAAATGGCCGACGCCATGGTGAAGGAAGGCGAAGCCAAAAAGCAGGCCGCCATTGACCAGATCGCCGCCTCTGTGGAGGAAAAGAGCAAGGCCGTCCGGGCCGAAATGGCCAAGGAAGAGCAGGCCGTGCTGGCCAAGCTGGAGCAGGTGAAAAAAGACCTGGCCAACGAGCAGGCCCGCCTGAACGCCGCCCGCGCCTCGACCACCACCTACATCGGCCAGCTGAAAGACCTGTACACAGCCCAGATCAAATACATCGGCAGCCTTTCCGGCCTCAACGCCGACGGCAGCAAGCCCGCCGCCCCGGCCAAGGACCCGGTGGTCACCGTGCCCCCGGAGCAGCAGGAAAAGGTCGCCCAGGACATTGAGGCCTCCATGGCCAAGATCTTCGACACCCCCGCCGAGCAGCCCGCCGCCCCCGCATCCAAGAGTGACGTGGGCGACACCCGCGTCTTTGACCAGGTGAAGTTCGGCAAGGACTACGAGATCGAATAAACAACCGCAACTACACCACGGAACCTGGCCGGATTTCCGGGCAGGTTCTGTTGCCGTCTGGGGGAGATCCCTTCCCCCCCACGAGAATATAGTATATTCTCCCCCGCCTCCAGCGGGGGGTTACGAGAATAAGGAGTGAACAGTCAACCATGTCTCAGGATTACAACGCAACCATCAACCTGCCGAAAACCGACTTCCCCATGCGGGCCGGTCTGCCCAAGCGGGAGCCGGAGATGCTCCAGCGCTGGAAGAAGCTGGACGTCTACGGAGAGCTGCTGAAGAAGAACGCGGACAAGCCCCGCTTCTCCCTCCACGACGGCCCTCCCTTCTCCAACGGCAACCTGCATATGGGCCACGCCCTGAATAAGTCCATCAAGGACATCATCGTCCGCTCCCACGCCATGCGGGGCTACTGCACCCCCTACATCCCCGGCTGGGACAACCACGGCATGCCCATCGAGTCTGCCATCATCAAGCAGAACAAGCTCAACCGCAAGAAGATGCCTGTCACCGAGTTCCGCTCTGCCTGCCATGAGTTCGCGCAGCACTACGTGGACGTGCAGAGCGAGGGCTTCCAGCGCCTGGGTGCCCTGGGCGACTGGGCCCACCCCTACCTCACCATGAACCCCTCCTTCGAGGCGGAAGAGGTCAAGGTCTTTGGCCGCATGTATCAGCGCGGCTACATCTACAAGGGCCTCAAGCCCGTGTACTGGTGCCCTCACGACGAGACGGCCCTGGCAGAGGCGGAGATCGAGTATCAGGACGACCCCTGCACCACCGTCTATGTGAAGTTCCCCATGCACGACGACCAGGGCAAGCTGGGTGAGTTCGACAAGAGCAAGCTCTTCTTCGTGATCTGGACCACCACCATCTGGACCCTGCCCGGCAACCTGGCCATCGCCCTGCACCCCGACGAGAGCTACGCCCTGGTCAAGGCCCCCAACGGCGAGGTCTACATCCTGGCCGAGGCCCTGGTGAAGAAGGTCATGGAAGTCGGCAAGATCGAGGGCTACGAGATCGTCGCCACCCACCCCGGTTCTTTCTTCGAGAACATGCTGGCCGATCACCCCTTCCTGCCCAAGACCTCCCGTCTGGTGCTGGCTGACTATGTCACCATGGACTCCGGTACCGGCTGCGTCCACACCGCCCCCGGCTTCGGTGCCGACGACTATGAGACCTGCAAGCGCTACGGCATGGACATGGTGGTCCCCGTGGACGACCAGGGCCGCCACACCGACTACGCCGGCAAGTACGCCGGCCTCAAGACCGAGGAGTCCAACCCCATCATCCTGGCCGACATGAAGGAGAGCGGCGCTCTGTTCGCCTCCGAAGAGATCGTCCACTCCTACCCCCACTGCTGGCGCTGCAAGAAGCCCATCATCTTCCGGGCCACCCCGCAGTGGTTCTGCTCCGTGGAGACCTTCAAGGACGCCGCCTGCGAGGCCTGCGAAGAGGTCCGCTGGGTGCCTGCCTGGGGCCTGGAGCGCATGAAGGCCATGGTCCGCGAGCGTGCCGACTGGTGCATCTCCCGGCAGCGCCGCTGGGGCCTGCCCATCCCCGTCTTCTACTGCAACGACTGCGGCAAGCCCATCGTGACCGACGAGACCATCCAGCTCATCAGCGACCTGTTTGGCGCCGAAGGCTCCAACGCCTGGTTTGCCAAGGACGCCGCCGACATCCTGCCCGCCGGCTTCACCTGCCCCCACTGCGGCAAGTCCAATGGCTTCACCAAGGAGGAGGACACCCTGGACGGCTGGTTCGACTCCGGCTCCTCCCACTTCGCCTCCATGAAGAAGGACCAGGGCTTCTGGCCGGCTGACGTCTACATGGAAGGTCTGGACCAGTACCGCGGTTGGTTCCAGGCGGCCCTGCTGACCGCCGTCGGCTCCACGGGCGTGGCCAAGGCCCCCTTCAAGACCTGCATCACCCACGGCTGGACCGTGGACGGCGAGGGCAAGGCCATGCACAAGTCCCTGGGCAACGGCGTGGACCCCTATGACATCATGAACAAGTACGGCGCAGACCTCATCCGTCTGTGGGCCGCTTCCGCCGACTACCACGCGGATATGCGCTGCTCTGAGAAGATCTTCAAGCAGCTGAGCCAGAACTACCTGAAGTTCCGCAACACCGCCCGGTACTGCCTGGGCAACCTGAACGGCTTCGACCCCGACAACCTGGTGGCACCCGCCGACATGCTGGCGCTGGACAAGTGGGCCATCACCCGCCTCAACGCCCTCATCCAGAAGTGCTTCCAGGGCTATGACGACTACGACTTCAACGTCGTGACCCACGCCGTGAACGACTTCTGCGTGGTGGAGATGTCCAACTTCTATCTGGACATCATCAAGGACCGTCTGTACTGCGAGGGCAAGGACTCCCTGGCCCGCCGCTCCGCCCAGACCGCCCTGTACCTGATCCTGGACACCATGACCAAGATCATGGCCCCCGTGCTGTGCTTCACCGGCGACGAGATTTGGCAGTCCATGCCCCACGCCGCCGGCGTCGATGGCCGCAACGTGGTCTTCAACGACATGAACCAGCCCTTCGCCGACTACGCCCTGAGCGCCGACGAGATGGCCCAGTGGGACAAGATCATCGCCGTGCGCGACGTGGTCAACGGCGTCCTGGAAACCGCTCGCGCCGAGAAGAAGATCGGCAAGAGCCTGGAGGCCGACATCGTCCTGACCGTCCCCGCCGAGGATGCGTTCCTGGCCGAGATGCCCGCCGAAGCGCTGGCCGACCTGCTCATCGTCTCCCAGGTGGAGGTCACCGTGGGCGACGCCATCCAGGCATCCGTCAAGACCGCCGAGGGCGGCAAGTGCCAGCGCTGCTGGAAGGTCCTGCCCACCGTGAACGCCGAGGGCCTGTGCCCCCGCTGCGCCAAGGCCATCCAGTCTCTGGTGTAAGACGTATCCCTACAAGCTCAGACATGCTCCTGCGGCCGGCCGAAGGGCCGGCCGCAGTTTTGTCCATGTCCCCAAGAAAGACAGAAAGGAGGGGACCGTGTGTCTCTCCCATCCCAGGCCCGTCAGCTGGACCTGGACCTGGTGCGGACCGTCGCCATCTTCGGCACGGTGCTCATCCACGCCACCGCCGTGGGCGGGTTCAACTGGGCCTTTGGCTCGGCGGCGTGGACGGCGAATCTCTTTTGGAGCTCGCTGCTGCGGTGTGCCGTGCCGCTGTTTCTCATGTGCTCCGGGGCGCTGTTTCTGGACCCTGGGCGCGACCTGCCCCTGAAGACCCTGTGGGGCAAGTATATGTTTCGCATCGCCGTCGCCCTGGTCTTCTGGGCCACGGCCTATCTGGTCTGGGGGCTTTGGCTCCAAGGCGACATGAATTGGCCGGGGCTGTCCTGGGCCATCCGGGAGTTTTTTAAGTTCCGGCACCGGGACCATCTGTATTACCTGGTCCTCCTGCTCCTGGTGTACGCCGTGCTGCCCCTGACGCGGCTCTTCACGGCCCAGGCGGGCAAGACCCTGCTGACCTATGGCCTGACCCTGTGGCTGCTCTGCGGGAGCGTGCTGCCCGTTCTCTTCACCTTCTGGCCCTTCTCCCTGACGGAGGGGACCGTGCGGGAGTACAGCATGCGCTTTACCGGCATGGCCGTGGGGCTGGGCGTGCTGGGCTGGCTGCTCCACACCCAGGGGAAGAAGCTGCCCGCCAAGTGCTATGCCCTGCTGTATCTGGGCGGCTTTGCGCTGACGTTTTTCGGGACGCTGGCACTGTCTCTCCGCCGGGGGGAGCTGTGCTGGACCCTGCTCCAGGGAAACGCCCCCGGAGTGGTCCTGGAGGCCGCGGGGCTGTTTGGCTTGTGTCTCTACGGTAAGCCGGGGGCACGGGGGAGGGCCGTGACCACGGCGCTCTCCAAGGCGTCCTTCTGCATCTACCTGGTCCACCTGTTCTTCCTGGACCTGCTGATGAAGGCGGGGTATTACACCGGAGCGCTGAACCCGGTGTGGTCAGCGCCGGCGGAGACGGTGGTGCTGGTGGCGTGCGGGTTTGTAACGTGGCTGGTGCTGCGGAAGGTGCCGCTGGTGAAGCGGTACCTGATCTAATTTTACAAGGAGGCGAATCCCTTTGCCCATTCTCTACTTCGTCCTGGCCGCGGCGGTGGTGGTGGTGGACCAGGTGGTGAAATACCTGGTCCGGACCAGCATCCCGCTGCATGTCTCCCTGTCGTTTCTGCCGGGGCTGGACCTGACGTATCTTCAGAACACCGGGGCGGCGTTCTCGCTGTTCAACCAGCACACCTGGGTGCTGGCGCTGCTTTCCGGCGTGGTGTCGGTGCTGCTGGCGGCGGCGCTGGCGAAAAAAGTGCTGCCGAAGCCCATCGGCATGCTCTCCCTGGCCCTGCTGCTGGGGGGCGCAGTCGGCAACTTCATCGACCGGCTGCTGTTTGGCTTCGTGACGGATATGTTCGCCACCACGTTTATGAACTTCCCCGTCTTCAATGTGGCGGACATCGGCGTGGTGGTGGGCGGCGTGTTGCTGTGCATCCACGTGATCTTCACATACAGCAAGGAGCCCAAGCCGGAGGAAAAGCCATGAACGTCACCCTCACCGTGGAACAGAGCGGCCTGCGGGCCGACCAATATCTGGCGGGGGTCCTGGACGGCCTGACCCGCTCCGCCGCCCAGAAGCTGCTGGAGGAGGGGAGAGTCCTCCGCCGGGGCAAGGCCCTCAAGAAAAACGACAAGCTCCAGGCGGGGGACGAGGTCGCCGTGTGCATCCCCGACCCCACGCCGGTGGAGATCGTGCCCCAGGACATCCCGCTGGACGTGGTGTATGAGGACGGGGACGTGATCGTGGTGAACAAGCCCGTGGGCATGGTGGTCCACCCTGCGCCGGGCCACCCGGACGGGACCCTGGTCAACGCCCTGCTGCATCACTGCGGCCAGAGCCTCTCCGGCATCAACGGCCAGCTGCGGCCCGGCATCGTCCACCGCATCGACCGGGACACCAGCGGCCTCATCATCGCCGCCAAGAACGACGCAGCCCACCTGGCCCTGGCCGAGCAGCTCCAGGACCACAGCCTGTATCGGGAATACGAGGCCGTGGTGGTGGGCAACCTCCGGGAGGACAGCGGGACGGTAGACCTGCCCATCGCCCGGCACCCCACAGACCGGAAGAAGATGGCGGTCAATCACCTGAATGGCCGCCGGGCCGTGACCCACTGGACGGTGCTGGCCCGGTATCCGGGGTACACCCACATCCAGTGCCGCTTGGAGACCGGCAGGACCCACCAGATCCGCGTGCACATGGCTGCGCTGGGTCACCCCGTGTTGGGGGACCCGGTGTACGGCGGGCAACGCAAGGGCTTTCCTGAGCTGGCTGGGCAGTGTCTGCACGCCCGGCGGCTGACCTTCCGGCATCCCCGGACGGGGGAGCAGGTCACCGTATCCTGTCCGCTGCCGGACTATTTCCAAGCCGTCTTGACAAGATGCGGCCGCCTAGTATAAAATAAAAACTCTTAAAGCAAATGCCTCGCGTTACGACCGAAAGGAGGAGCCTATGGGAAAGTTTTCCGGCGTTCTGCTGGCCACGGACTATGACGATACACTCTACGACAGCAAGGGGACCATCTCCCCGGAAAACCGCGCCGCCATTGACCGGTTTCTGGCCGAGGGCGGGCTGTTCAGCATCTCCACCGGACGGTCCTACATCAACTTCGTGATCCAGATGGAGCGGGAGAAGCTGCCGGTAAACGCCCCGGTGATCCTCTCCAACGGCGCATCGATCTACGACTTTGCCAAGGAGGAGAGCCTCTGGCTCAAGTTCCTGCCCAAGCGGGCGCCCGTTCACATCGCCAAGCTCTGCGCGGCCTTCCCGGAGCTGGGCTTTGAAGCCTACCACCAGGATGAGGTCTACGCCTTCCGGCCCAACGTCATCACCTACCGTCATCTGACCCGCTGCCGTCTGCGGGGCCGCCGGCGGGACATCGAGGACATGCCCACGCCCTGGCTGAAGGTGATCTTACAGCACCCGGACACTGCGGTCCTCCAGCAGGCCCAGGAGTATCTGCTCAGCCGCTGGTCGGACATCTACGAGGCTACCTTCTCCAACCGAAACCTCCTGGAGGTGACGGCGAAAGGGGCCAACAAGGGCTTTTCCGTCCTGTGGCTGGCCCAGCATCTGGGGGTGGAGCAGAAGGATCTGTACTGCATCGGAAACGGGCTCAACGACATTCCCATGCTCTCCGTCTCGGCCCAGTCCTTCGCCCCCGCCAACAGCTACCCGGAGGTGCGGGAGGTCGCGGATCTGGTCTTGCCCTCCTGCGATGAGAGCTGTGTGGCCCGGATGATCGAGGTTTTGGAAGAGCGATACAAAGACAGATAAGTCCCCTGGGACTTTTGAGAAAACTCTCAGCCCGCCTGGGCGCGTGAAGCGCGTCCGGACGGGTTTTTTGGTGGCCGAAAACGGGGAGAACCCCGAAAAAAGCCTGGAATGACAAGCGTTTCCCATCTGGTTGACAAAGCTGTCCGCCGGTTTGTCAACTGATTGCGTCTTGTATACCATTTGTAATATCGCTTGGTTTTACGTTTTGTATACGGCTGCATGGTGTGAATATTCATGCGTTTTTCATTCGTTTCTGGATGCATGGGGGCTTTCTTCGGCTTGCGTTTTGGTTTGGTGGAGGATGCTTTGAACTGGAATAGCGTTGACTACTTCCGACCCTTCGTGCTATACTGAAAATCGCCTTCCTCTTATTTAATCGTAAGAGGGATGATCCGAGAAATCCACACAAGGGGGATAACTTTTATTATGCGGGCAGTCGTGACAAGAGTCTCCTCCGCTTCGGTGGCCATCGAAGGGGAGACGGTAGGAAAGATCGGCAAGGGCTTTCTGGTCCTGCTGGGCGTCGGCCCAGAGGATACGGAGGCGCTGGCCGACAAAATGGCCGATAAAATCTGTGGTCTGCGGGTCTTTTCCGATGAGGCGGGCAAAATGAACCTGAACCTGGCCGCCGCCGGAGGCGAGCTGCTGGTGGTGTCGCAGTTCACGCTGTACGCCGACCTGAAGAGCCGCCGCCCCGGCTTTACCAAGGCCGCGCCGCCGGCGGTGGCCATCCCGCTGTACGAGAAGTTCATGGCCTGCTGCCGGGACCGGGGCTTCCACGTGGAGCACGGGGCGTTTGGGGCGGACATGGCCGTCTCCTCCGTCAACGACGGCCCCGTGACCCTTTGTATCGAACTGTAAACTCTCATCAAATACAATAGAAAACGAGGTAACTTATGCTGCAAATCAAACGGATGCGCGTTGGGCAGATCGGCACCAACTGCTACCTGCTGGAGGATACGGACGCCAAGATCTGCGCCGTCGTCGATCCCGGCGACCAGCCGGACGACATCGACCAGGAGATCCGCAAGGCGGGCCTGACCCTGACCATGATCCTCATCACCCACGGCCACTTTGACCATGTGCTGGGCGTACCCGGCCTGCTGAAAAAATGGCCCGGTATCCCCGTCTATGTCCACGAGAAAGAGGTCAACTGGACCGGGGCGGGGGACCAGTATATGCTGCTGGGCCCCGTGGACAACATCCACACCGTGAAAGAGGGCGACACCATCGACTTCGGCGGGACCCCCATCGAGGTCCTGCACACCCCCGGCCATTCTCCCGGCTCCGTGACCTATCGCGTGGGCGACGTCCTCTTCTGCGGGGACACGCTCTTTGCCGGCTCCTGCGGCCGAACGGACTTCACCGGCGGCAGCTACGGGCAGATCCTCCAGTCCCTCAAGCGCCTGGTCTCCCTGGAGGGCAACCTGCGGGTGTGTCCCGGCCATGAGAGCACCACCTCTCTGGACGCAGAGCGGGCCGGGAACCCCTTCGTCCGGGACGCCCTGCGATGAACCTCTACTTCACCGGCCACCAGGAGAAGTACGCCGTGGAGCAGACCATGCTCACCCTCTTTCCCCAGGAGCGGCCGGTCTACCCCGACCCAGCCGTCACGCCCCCCGGCGGGGACAATGCGCTGGAGCTTCAGTTCACCCGCCGCCCGTCCTGGTGCACGGCGCGGGCCGTCCTGCGGCGGGAGG